>Ga0114931_10009236_pt1 | contig 11836 bp, 12 predicted proteins | sample 2SBtaG_FD_89579 | JGI IMG/M metagenome (GOLD analysis project Ga0114931, IMG submission 89579) | Deep subsurface microbial communities from Kolumbo volcano to uncover new lineages of life (NeLLi) - 2SBTROV14_V59a metaG | ecosystem: Environmental > Aquatic > Marine > Volcanic | place: Kolumbo...
CTCACGCCGTTCTGATGAATGATGAACGCAGATGTGTCCACGGTGTGATTGACCATGACTGGCGTGACCTTGTAACCGCCGACGTCTGCTTCTCGATTGGCGTGCACCTCGACGAAACGCACGGTCGGCCCGTCCTTGGAATCGATGCGCGTGAAGTCGGGCCAGATGATGTCGTTGAAGAAGTGCGTTCGAAGCGCCTCGATGGTGGCGGGGATCCCCACGATCTCGAGCGTCGAACCTCCTTGCTGGCAACGGTTGTCGGCAAGCGTCGCTAGGTCACGCACATGGTCCATGTGTGGATGGCTCACGAGCACCGAGCCGATGCGCTCCTGCTCGTCGAGCGAAAGCGAGCTCGTGATCGCGCCCGCGTCGACCGCGACCGTGTCGCCGAGGAGAAAGCTCGAGGTGCGATGCTTGGGCGTTTCGCCGCCGTGGCAGCCGAGCACTCGGAGCTGCATTAGATCTCCTCCGAATTGCGGATGAAATCCAGGAATTCGGCGAGCCGGTCCGCATCTTTGACGAGCACGAAACCACTGGACACCTCGACCACACCGACTCGCCGGAGCCTTCGCAGCGCGGCGCGTACCGCGTTCTTGTCGATGCCGAGCTTGAGCGCCAGCTCTTGGTCGGTGATATCGGGCGCGGTCGAGCCTTCGGCGCTCTGCAGCAACTCCTGCATCTCGAGGACCACACGAGCGGTGATGTCGTCCTCGAGCAGGACATCGATGAAACGGTTTGCCTGTTCGAGGCGTTCGGCGAGATGTTGAATCAGTCGAATCGCGACCTCTCCGGCGCCGGTGACCATCTCTTGAAGCTTGTCAGCAGGTACCTTGAGGAGCTCCACTTCCTCGAGGACCTCGACCGTCGCGGAGCGGGGCCTACCGGTGACCACGGCCATCTCGCCGAAGAAGTCACCAGGACCGAGCGTGGTGACCATGCGCTGGCGGCCATGCGAGTCTTTGAGGACGCGAACCTTGCCGGCGCGGATCACGTACAGGGAGCCGCCGGGATCGCCCTGACGAAACACCGTCGAACCCTTGGAAAGACGAACCCCAAATCTATCAGCCAAAGACGGATCGGCCATACCCCGCATTGACCAATGTACCGCGCTGCGAGGTCGACCGCCAGACCGTTACATCGTAGTCTTGCGCCTGGGCTTCGATGTCGCTCGACTGGCAGCAACTGCAGCATATCGCGCCGGAGCTGGGCGTGGCGCTCGACCTGGTCGTTGCGCTGGCCGCATCCTCACACGTCATTTTGAACAAGACCGACCCGCGCGCAGCGACTGCTTGGGTAGGGCTGATTTGGCTGGTGCCGTTCGTCGGGGCAATGCTCTATGTCTTCCTGGGGATCAACCGGATTCGAAGGCGCGCGAAGGTGCTCAAATCCGGCGCCACTCCTTACGGCGTGCGCTTGGACGAGATGCCAGTGTCGCCCGCGGACTTGGACCGTGAGCTTGGAAGCGAGCGCGCTTCGCTGATCGAGCTTGCGCGGGTGATCGGCAAGACAACGCAGCGGCCGTTGCTGGTCGGTAACCGCGTGGATCGGCTCGTCGATGGTGATGAAGCCTATCCCGCGATGATCGAAGCCATTCGAAGCGCGACGAAGTCGATCTCGTTGGTCAGCTATATCTTCGAAGCCACGGGCATCGGCGAGACGTTCATCGATGCGTTGGCGGAGGCACGCGCGCGCGGCGTCGAAGTCCGCGTGTTGATCGATGATGTCGGAACGCGTTATGCGCGTCCGCGAATCCACCGTGTCTTGAAGAAGCGAGCCGTACCCGTGGCTAAGTTCATGCCGGCATTGCTGCCTCGCTCCTTCACGCACTTCAATTTGAGGAACCATTGCAAGATCATGGTCGTCGACGGGAGAGTTGGCTTCACCGGTGGAATGAACATCCGGCAAAGCTCTGTCTTGGCTTCCCAGCCAGCATATCCCACCAAGGACCTGCATTTTCGAGTGCTTGGCCCGGTCGTCGCGCAGCTCCAAGAACCATTCGCCAGAGATTGGTCGTTCACGACCGGCGAAAAATTGGAAGGGAGCCTCTGGTTTCCGGAGCTCGACCCGGAGGGGGAAATCCTCGCGCGGGGCATTACCGATGGTCCCGATATGGACATCGAAAAGCTCCCATGGGTGTTCCTAGCCGCGATTGGAGCGGCACGCCGTTCGATTCGCATCATGACCCCGTATTTCTTGCCTGACGTCGTCTTGACAAAGGCGCTGCACCTCGCCGCAGAACGCGGGGTCGAAGTCGACATCATCGTGCCGGAAGTAGGGAACCTCCCCGTCGTCCGCTGGGCGATGTGGGCCAACCACCGACAAGTGCTGCACGAGGGCGTTCAGCTGTGGCTTTCGCCACCGCCCTTTGATCATTCGAAGTTGTTCGTCGTAGATGGCTACTGGTCGTCGATCGGATCGTCAAACTGGGATCCACGAAGCTTGCGTTTGAACTTCGAGTTCAACCTCGAGTGTTACGACGACGTGCTGGGCGCCAGCCTCGAAGATCATGTGCAGCGCCGACTGCGCACAGCTCGATTGTTGACCCACGAGGAGCTCGACAGACGTTCGAAGTTGCACAAGCTCCGGGATGCAGCCGCAAGGCTGATGACACCCTACCTTTGAGCTTCCCGGAGCGCGTGCAAGCAGCGCGCAGTGGCGGGCGCCACCGAGGAATCGACGGAAAGGTGTGCGCGCAGAACTGCGAGGTCTTCGGGCTCGTCGATGTCGTACCACGGCGCGATCAACCCGACATGCCGCGGCACATTGGCCTTCAAAGTGTCCGCCAACGCATGTGGCGTGGACCAGCGAACCCCTTCGAAGCTCGGGCGCACAGGATGCGCCGCGCCCACGGCATAGTAGCCGCCGTCGCTTGCGGGGCCGAGCACGATCGGCGCCTTTTCGAGGGAATCAAAGGCGGCGCCGATGAGCTCGATCGGAAGCGTGGGAGCATCGCTACCGATGATCACCACGCGCTGATAGCGGCCAAGACCCTCGTCGAACGCCGCCGTGAGCTTCACCCCCAAGTCGCCCTCGGGCTGCAACCGGACTGACACTCCCAAGCGGTCTGCCCACTCCCACACGATCTCGTCGTCCGGACCGGCCGACCATAGCGCCACGTCGACAGGCCCTGACGCGCGAACGCAGGCACAAAGGCGCAGGGTGTCCTCGACGAAGGCTTGGTACAGCCGAGCAGCGCTACCCTCTCCAAAGAGGGCCGCGAGACGAGTCTTGACCTTGCCTGCAGTCGGCGGCCGCAAGAACACAGCCAGCTGCGCTAGCTCCATGCGTAGCGACCTAGGAGCCAGAGGATCTTGATGCCCGCACCGAGCGACCCGCGGATGGTCCCGCTGACCTTCGAGACGCCGATGCGCTGGCGGTACGAGACCGGCACCTCGTGATACGCGACGCCACGCTGCGCCGCCTTGATCTGCATCTCGACGGTCCAACCATAGTTGCGATCCTGCATCCCCAACTCCTGCAAGGTCTCCCAGCGGATCGCCCGGAAGGGGCCGAGGTCGGTATAGCGGACCTTGTACAAGAACCGAAGCGCACGGCAGGCAATCGCATTGCCGACGCGCTGCTGCGGGCTGAGGGCGCCCCGCTCCTGCCTCCCGCGCGCGCGGGAACCGATCACCAAGTCGGCGTCCCCGGCGAGGATCGGCTCGATCAAGGAAACGAGCTCGCTCGGATGGTCGCTGTAATCGCCATCGAGGAAGACGACGATCTCGGGCGGGTTGGCAGCGAGTTGGGCTAGGGCTTTTAGACAGGCGGCGCCGTAACCGCGCTCCGGCTCGTGGGCGACTTCGGCGCCGTGAGCCCGGGCGACTTGGGCCGTGGCATCGCTGGAACCGTTGTCGGCGACCACGACCCGTCGTACCAGCGGACGTGGCAGGTCCTGTAGGACCAAAGGAAGAGCTTGCTCTTCGTTGAGAGCGGGAATGATGACGTCGATGTGGCGCATTGGGGGAGCCTCCCCCTTTTTCCTACAAGCGCTTGGAGTAGTACTCGATGACCAGGTCGATCTCGAGGGGAAAGGGAACCGAATCGACTTTCGGAAGACTCTTGACCGTAGCCGTCTTTTTGCCCTCGTCGAACTCGAGCCACTCTGGGCGCGCGATGCGCACGTCCTCGAGAGCGGCGTCGACGGCTGCCAGATTCTGGCTGCGCTCACGCAGGCTGATCACGTCGCCTTCACGGACGCGATAGGACGGGATGTCGAGACGCTTGCCGTTGACGAGAAAATGTCCGTGACAGACGAGCTGACGGGCCGCGGGAATCGTCGGCGCGAAGCCAGCGCGGAAGACGAAGTTGTCGAGGCGGCGCTCTAGGAATTCGAGGAGCTTGTCGCCGGACGGGTCCTTGCTGTGCACGGCCTCGTGGTAGAGGCGCCTAAACTGGCCTTCGTTGAGGCCGTAGTTGAATCGCAGCTTCTGCTTTTCGAGAAGCTGCTTCTTGAAGTCGCTCATCTTGCGGCGGCGCGCCGACTTCGGCCCATGGACGCCGGGCGGATACGGACGGTTCCACATGCTCTTGCGCGAAAGGCCGGGCAGGTCGATGCCGAGCGCTCGCATGCGCTTTACCCGTGGTCCTGTGTATCGAGACATCTATAAGGCTCCTGGCGCGAAATCCCTAGGCTTTTACCCCGTCCCGCGCGAGGCGGCCCTTATACGGCAATCTGCCGGGTAGGCAAATCGAGCCGGAATCGCGGCTCGGAGTCCCGGGAGGCCGGCTAGCCGCTCGACAAATTACCCGGTAATCAGGGCGGATGGGGGAGCCCCGGACCATTCATTTCGTGTCGCTCGGATGCGCGAAAAATCGCGTCGACACCGAGGTGATGCTCGGCGTGAGCGGCCAGTCCGGCTTCGAGCTGGTGCAGGACCCCGCTGAGGCCGAGGTGATCGTCATCAACACTTGCGGCTTCATCGGCCCCGCCAAACAGGAGTCGATCGAAACGATTCTCGAGATGAGCGCCTACAAGGAAAGCGGCGCATGCGACAAGCTGGTCGTAGCAGGCTGTCTCTCGCAGCGTTACCCCGAGGAGCTTGCAAGCGAGCTTTCGGAGGTCGATCACTTTCTCGGCTCGAGCGACATGCTGAGGCTGAAGCGGGTGCTCGAAGGCAGTCGCGAGCGCATGCTGGTCGGTAACCCCGCGCAGTACACGATGCGCGCCGACGACCCGCGCGTCCTCACCGGCGAGACCCATCGCGCTTACGTAAAGATCGCCGAAGGCTGCAACCGCAAGTGTAGCTTCTGCGCGATCCCCTCGTTCCGGGGCAAGCAACGCTCACGGACCATTGCAGACCTCGTGCGCGAGGCCGAGGGACTCGCTGCAGCGGGCGTTGTCGAGCTGAATCTGATCAGCCAGGACACGATCGCCTATGGACGCGACCTCCCGAAACGGGAGTCGTTGGCCGAGCTCTTGGCGGCGTTGGGCGACGTCGAGGGAATTCGTTGGATAAGGGCGCACTACCTCTACCCCGAGCAGCTGACGGATCCCTTGATCGAAGCGTTCTCTCAGCACGAGAAGGTCCTCCCCTACATCGACATGCCATTGCAGCACGCTTCAGACTCGATGCTTCGCGCGATGCGACGTGGGCATGGCGGAGATCGAGTTTATCGGATCGTGGAGCGGGTGCGGCGCGCCATCCCCAACCTCGTGTTTCGAACCACGTTCATCGTCGGACACCCGGGCGAAACCCGGGAAGATTTCGACGAGCTTCGCAAGTTCGTCGAATGGGCCGAGCTCGATCACGTGGGCGTGTTTCTCTACTCGCCTGAGGAAGGCACCCAAAGCGCCGAAATGAGTGACCCGGTAGACCCGGGGGTCGCCGAAACGCGTCGCGCGGAGCTGATGAGCATGCAGCGGCCGATCAGCCGGGCGCGGCTAGAGTTGCGAATCGGCACCGAGCTCGACGTGCTGGTCGAAGGCGTGAGCGATGAAAGCGAGTGGCTTCTGCAGGGCCGCTGGTGGGGCCAAGCGCCCGAGGTCGACGGGAGCGTGTATTTGGCGAACGGGACTGCACAGCGCGGAGAAATCCGGCGAGTCCTAGTGACAGGCGCTGCGGATTACGACCTGATGGCCGACTTTGTCGACGCCCGAGGCGGCCGCGATGCTCCGCCCGACGCAAAAGATCCCCGGACGCCCAAAGTTAAGCTACGAACGTTGTCGTGAAGTGGACTGAGGTCGCTGTCGCGCTCTTGTCGGTCGGCGCTTTGGCCGGCTGCGCAACGGCTGTTCCGGCGATGAGCGGCGGTTCGACGACCCCCATGAACCGAACCGATCTGGGTTTCGGCGGCGCGGCGCGCGTGCCCCTGGGTGATCTAAAGGATCCGGCGGTGCTCGATCCCGGGCAATCCCAATATCGCTATGCGGCGGATGCAGGCGGCGTGGTTCCCATGGCGTATGGCCGGTACGGACTCGGGCGTAACTGGGACCTCGGCTTGATGGTGTCGGGCACGACGGTTCGAGCCGAAGTGCGCCACGCGAAGGTGCTCCGAGAGGGCACGACCCGGTCGAGCCTGGTGCTGGGCCTCGCCCCCTACGGGGGTTGGATTCCGGATCGCGGTCAGTCGGGCAGCGGTGGACGGGTCGGGTTCGAGGTGCCTTTCGTGTACGGCGTCGAGATCGGCGGTGTCTATGAGCTTTGGATTGGGGCGCGCGGCAGCGGAGAGTACGTCTTCGGAGACTTCCAAGTCAGCGGAGCTGAGCAAAGGGCAAGCGGAGCGGGCTTGCGGCTAGGACCGGTCATCGGCATGGCGCTCGGCGTGCCGCGTATTCACGTGCTCATCGAGCTGACGACCGCCTACGAATACTGGTTCATCGATCATGCGGGAACGTCTCTGAACCGTGGCGGCTTCGTTCTAATTCCCGGCTTTGGGATCCGTCTGCGCCTGTGACGACGCTACGCGACCTTGGGCCGGCGTGACCGCTTCTTTTGGGGCCGGGGCGCTTGCGGATCGCCACGCAGGAGATTGCCGACGAAGGCGCCCATCAATGCCGCCATCGTCGCCATCAAGCTTCCAAGCACATACGCACCGGTCGAGAGTTGGTAGACGTCCGCAATGCTCGATAGGAAGATCATGGTGGGAATCGCGGCCAGCAAGCCGCCCACGGGTGGTTCTATGAAGTTCTTGCCTGGTGAGACGTAGTTAATTGCAGCCGCACCGATGAACCACAGCACGATGGTGATCACAATGCCGGCAAAGCCCTGAGGGTCGTACGTGGGAATGAGAAGGGGCAGCAGCGCGAGGGAGAGCGCCGCCATCAGGAGGAAGAGACCAAACGAAATGAACACCCAGCGAATTTCGAACGCATCGGGTTGGTGACGCCTTGCATAGAGCTCCTCTTCGGTGAGCTCGGACGCGGCCTCGGACACGCTTGCACCACACGAACGGCAGCGCTCGGAACCTCGGGGGTTGCCCGCGCCGCACACGTGGCATTCGATCTCTTCGGCAGCCATATTTCCCTCACTCGACCGGTGGAATGTGCCCCTAGCACATTGTCTACGGCGAGATGCCGAAGCGCAACTGCCCATACCTGCGAAGCAATAGCTGCGTACTTGACGCCGAGGACGTGGCGGCTACCTTCCCGCACCGCCCGAAAATCCGGGCTGAAGGAGGCCTAACGTGGCCCGTTTTATCGACGAGCTCCAACGCACGCATTCTTGTGGCGAACTAAGAGAAAAGGACATCGATCAGGAGATCGTCCTGTTCGGCTGGGTACAGAACCGCCGCGACCACGGCGGTTGCATCTTCATCGACCTGCGCGACCGAGACGGGCTGACCCAAGTGGTCTTCGACCCCGAGACGACGGGCAAAGAAGCGTTCGAAACCGCCGACCGCGCTCGGTCAGAGTGGGTGCTCGGCGTGCGGGGCAAGGTTCGGGACCGTGGCGCCAAAGATGACGGGACGAGCCTTCGCAACCCGCGGCTCGCAACGGGCGCGATCGAGGTCATCGCCTTCGAAGCGACGATCTTCAACAAGGCCGAGACGCCGCCATTCGAGATCGAAGATCAAATTACGACTGGCGAGGACAAGCGTCTCGAATACCGCTATCTCGATCTGCGACGCCGGCCGCTTCAAAAAAACTTGAAGATGCGGAGCGAGCTCAACCACGAGGCTCGCAACTACTTCCACGAGAACGGTTTTATCGAAGTCGAGACCCCCTTCATGGTGCGTTACACCCCCGGTGGTGCGCGAAACTTCCTGGTTCCCTCGCGAATTCACGGCGGCCACTTTTACGCGCTCGCCGAGAGCCCACAGCTCTACAAGCAGCTGTTGATGGTCGCCGGCTATGACAAATATTACCAGATCGTGCGTTGCTTCCGCGACGAGGACCTGCGCATCGACCGGCAGCCGGAGTTCACCCAGGTCGACATCGAGATGTCGTTCATCAATCAGGACGACTTGTTCAAGGTGCTCGAAGGGCTCGTCTTTCGGCTTTGGAAAGAAGTGCTCGGGGTCGACCTGACCGAGCGCTACCCGGGCGGCGCGCTTCCCCGTCTGTCCTTTGAGGAGTCGATGACGCGCTTCGGCAACGACAAGCCCGATATGCGTTTTGCGATGGAGCACGTCGACCTGACCGATCTCACCATCGAGCATGGGGGCGGCGGGATCGGCATGCTGGAGCCCATCGCGAAGAAGTTCCGCGAGGGCGCGTACCGGCGGGATCTGCCAGCGGAGATCGTGAAAGAGATGGTGGTACCCGAAGGTCACGGATTTTCCCGCAAGGACCTGGCCGCGCTCGAAAAGTACGTAAACCAGATGGGCGCCAAAGGGCTGGCGCGCGCGAAGGTCGACGGCGAGGGCGACTGGCTGCAGAGCCCGCTCGCCAAGATGGTCACGCCCGAGTTCCGCAAGGCGGTGAACGAAGCGGTTGGCGCCAAGGACGGCGACCTGATCCTCTTCCAGTTTGGCGAGACGCAAAAGGTCCACACCGTGATGGCCAACCTCCGTCTGCACATCGCGCGCAAGCTCGGCATCATTCCCGAGACGGGGAGCGGCGGGGAGTGGAACTTCCTCTGGGTCGTCGATCCGCCTCTGTTCGAGCGCAACGAAGAAAAGAAGCGCTGGGAAGCTGCGCACCATATCTTCACCCGCCCGCATGACGAGTGCATCGATCTGCTCGACAGCGATCCGGGCAAGGTCCTTTGCTATCGCTACGACCTGGTGCTCAACGGGTTCGAGATCGCCGGCGGTTCGATCCGTGTGCACGATCCCGAAGTTCAGAAAAAGGTCTTCGAGGTCATCGGCCTCGGCGACGAGGAAGCGCGTGAGAAGTTCGGCTTCCTGCTGGACGCGCTCACCTACGGCGCCCCGCCCCATGGCGGCATCGCGTTCGGTATGGATCGCGTGGCGATGCTCGCGGCCGAAACCGAATCGATCCGCGACGTCATCGCGTTTCCAAAGACCCAAAGAGCCAATGACCTGATGACATCGGCCCCTTCGCGCGTCGATCCCGAACAGCTCCTAGAGTTAAAAATCAAAACCCTAGAATAAAAATAACACAAAAGGGCCAGAGCCTATCTCTAGTGACCAAGCTCGTCACAGGCGGCGGGGTCCCCATCGAAACAAGCCGCTTCGAGGTCGGCTCTGGGGTTGTTCTGGTCGGTCTGCGTGCGCTCTGGGGGCGGGTCCGGAGCAGCAGGCGCTTGCTTCGGACACCCGCAAACGAGGACCCCGAACATGAATAGCGAGAACTTGCCGTGCGTCTTCATTCCCTGACAATGTGAGCCATCATGAAAGCCCTTGCCAGATCTGTGTTTGCTGCGCTCTTCGTTCTTGCCCTGGCCCTGCCGGCCCTGGGACAGGGAGAGGGCGGCGATGACATCAAGAATTGCTACAACGTCTACGGGGAAGCCCGCTACGGCGCGCTTGCCTACAAGCACGTCGTCATCGTATCGAATCGCTGCGACATCACGCTGCAATGCGAGGTCTGGACCGACGTAGACCCTTCGCCAAAGCACTCGCTCACCGTGGGGCCCAAGAGCTCGGGCGAAGTGATCGTCCGCGTGAACTCGCCAGCGCGTTCGTTCAAGGCCTACGGCGAGTGCAAAAAGTAACGGAACCCGCCGAGGGGTGACTCCGTCGGTCAACCGAAGAGTGGGTTGCCTCCCTTCTTGGTGAAAAAGCGCTCGAAGATCCGATAGCCGTCGAGAAGCTCGTCGAGCCCGGTGTACTCGTTGGGCTGATGCGCCTGGGCGGCTGTGCCGGGACCTAAATTGACGCCGGGCACCCCGATCGCGTCGAATCGTGCGACATCCGTCCAGGCTTGCTTGCTGCGGACGCCGTGGACGCCGCAGCTCATCAAGAATTGAACGTAGCGGTCGTTTGCATGTGGCCGCCCTGCCGGCGCCATGTCAGTCGCTCGGATGCTGCAAGAGTCTCCGGCAAGCTCGCATAGCTCGGCGAACGCCTGTTCGGGCGTGCGCCCTGGGGCAAAGCGGAAATTGACGTTGAGGTTGGCTTGGCCGGGGACGACGTTGCGCGGACCGCCCCCTTCGAGGACGGTTGGGGTCATTACCTCGCGAAAGACGTAACCATCGATGTCCACATCACGCGGCGCTCGTTGCTCCAGCATCCGCAGAAACGCGGCTGCCTTGTAGAGCGCGTTGTCGCCTTGCCAGGGTCGGGCGCTGTGCGCCGTGTGCCCGAGGAACGTAAGCGTCGCGTGAATCGTGCCCATGGCTCCGAGCTGGGCATGGTTGTCGCTCGGCTCGAGGCAGATGGCGAGGTCGAGCTCGTGTAACTCGGGAAACGTGTCGAGGATCGGCCCGAGACCGTTTTCGTCGAACGGACCTTCCTCGCGTTCATAGAAGATCATCGTGAGATCGCAGGGCAACGCGGAAAGGTCGAGACGCTCGGCGAGCTCGATCATGACCGCCAACCCTGATTTCATATCCGCTGCGCCCGCTCCATAAAGCCGGTCGCCTTCGATGCGTGGCGGCCCGTCATGCTCGGTACGCACGGTATCGAGGTGCCCGACCAAGGCGATCCGGGGCGCGCTCGGACGCTGCGCCACGCGGACGACCAGGCTGTCGTGGAAGCGGGTAATCGTCTTGCTGCCTAGGCTATTACGCAGTCGGACCTCGACGTGATCGCAGAGCTCGGCTTCCTCTCCAATCGGGCTAGGAATCCGAGTGAGAGCGAGGAGTGTGTCGCGAAGCGCGTCGGCGAGCTCGGTCATCGGGGGAGCCTAGCAGGGAGCCCGCGCGGAAGCTTACCGAGTCATGTCCTGAGGGGTATCCCAGTCTTGGAGGGAGCGTACGATCGCCGGGGTGAGGGGCAAAACCTCGATGTCGGTCGACGCGAAGAGCTCCTGAAATGAGCGCTGGCCCCGCGAGATGGCTTGGCGCAGCACGCCGGCAAGCCGAGCCGCGTCGTATCGCGCAAGCATGGGCTCCCACGGAGCGTCTGGCCCCCGCCGAGGAGCTACGATAATCGCGTTGCTCCGATAGTCGCGAACCTGCCCGAGCGCTTCCTCGCTCACGTACGGCATGTCACAGGCAACCGTGATGACCGGCGAGTGCCCGGCGCGCAGCCCATGACGAAGTGCGGCTTGCAGCCCTGCAAGGGGACCTCCCCCTGATGGCTCGTCGTCGATGCGCGTTACGCCCTCGGCGAGGTGCGCATAGGGCTCCGCATCGCCCACGAGCACGGGCTCGAGACCGGCCGCCCGGCCGTGGCGCAGGAGCGCTTCGAGAATGGGCTCCGGGCTACCAGGAACGGGCAGAAGGCCCTTGTGGCGTCCCATTCGGCGCGACTTGCCTCCAACGAAGATTGCAAGCAGCGGTCGTGCTGTCATCGCCTGGCCCCTTCGCGCTCGCGCGTTGCTCTA
>Ga0114931_10009237_pt1 | contig 11834 bp, 8 predicted proteins | sample 2SBtaG_FD_89579 | JGI IMG/M metagenome (GOLD analysis project Ga0114931, IMG submission 89579) | Deep subsurface microbial communities from Kolumbo volcano to uncover new lineages of life (NeLLi) - 2SBTROV14_V59a metaG | ecosystem: Environmental > Aquatic > Marine > Volcanic | place: Kolumbo...
AACTTCAGCCGCACCACGGTGTCCTCCACGCTCTCCTGCGCGGGCATCAGGAACGCCTTGAGCTGGGCTCCCGCCTTCGCCTTCACCGCGCGCCACGAGAGCGGCTTGCGCGGGGCGTCGACCGTGGGTTCGCTCACGTCCTGCGCCGTGCCGCTCACGCCCTGCGCTTTGCCGCTCGCGGTCGCCGTCGGCGTGCTGGGTCGGGTCTTGCTGGGTCGGGTCCTTTTTGGCCGGTTCTCGCTCGGCCGGTTCTCGCTCGGCCGGTTCTCGCTCGGTGGGTTCTCGCTCGATTGGGAATCGCGCGATCGGGGCGTGGTCGGCCGTGGCGACGCCACACCCGTGTCGGCGGCAGGCGCGCGCCCCGCCGACCGGCCGGCGCGTGGTCCGTTGGGTTCGAAGGGCGCGGGAGTCGGTGCGGTCGCCTGCGCGGTCGCCTGCGCGGTCGCCTGCGCGGTCGCCTGCGCGCTGCCGGGACCGTCGGCGCTCGCAGCCAGGACGGCGGCTTCGCCCGCCGCCGTGTCCTCGTGGGCCGACGGAGCGGCCGTGCGCGGGGCAATCGCGTTGAGCCCCTTGATGAGCGCAACCTCGAGCGCATAGAGATCGTTGTGCCGCAGGAAGCGCTCCATGTCGTCGTCGAGTGCCTGGATCACGCGCATCAGGGCGCGATCGTCGATGGGGAGACGGAATCCTTCGTCCTTGACCGAAGCTACCAGGGCGTCGCGGAGGGTGCGGGTGAGCTGCTCGGCCAGCGTGCGGGGCGAGAATCCCGCCCGGTACAGAGCGTCGGCCTCGTCCAGCAGGGTTTCCAGGTCCCGGGTCGCGAGCGCCGAGCCCATCGTCTGGAGGCGTTCGGTGGGCGGCAGGCCCAGCGCGTCTACGGCGGCGCGGGCGGTGATGCCCTCGTCGACGAGCAGCAGCCGTTCCAACATCGATTCGGCGTCGCGCATGCCGCCGTCGGCCACGCGTGCCACCAGGTGGAGTGCCTCGGCCTCCGCGTCGACCGCGGCCTCGGCGGCCAGGTGCTGCAGCTTCCCGACGATCTCGTCCTCGGACAGGCGTCGGAAGCGGAAGTGCTGACAACGTGACAGGATCGTCGGCGGGAGCTTCTCGGGCTCGGTCGTCGCAAGGATGAAGAGCAGGCCGGGCGGCGGTTCCTCGAGGGTCTTCAACAGCGCGTTCGCGGCCGCGCGGCTGAGCATGTGGGCCTCGTCCAGGATCCACACGCGCGTGCCGCCACGGAGTCCGGCGAGCCCGACCTTTTCGCGCAGGTCGCGTACGTCCTCCACGGAGTTGTTGGAAGCTGCGTCGAGCTCGGTCACGTCCGGATGGGAGCCCGCCTGCACGAGTCGGCAGGAGGCGCAGGTGCCGCAGGGACGCGCCGCAGCGTCCTCGTGCTCGCAGTTGGCCGCCATCGCCAGGAGGCGGGCGGTGGTGGTCTTGCCCACGCCTCGCGGTCCGGAGAAGAGGTAGGCATGGCCGATGCGGCCACGCCGCACCGCGGACCCCAGCACCTCGATGACGTGTTCCTGGCCCACCACCTCGTCGAAACGGACGGGGCGGGCCCGTTGGTACAGCGCCGACATCAGGAGTCACTCTACCACCGGACCCGCCGCGCCCTGCGCCCGCTGGACGCGGCTTGCCCGCGTCCTGGCGCGCGTCGCGGCGCCGCACACGGTGTAGCATGGTGCGCATGGAGGCGGCTGCCTGCCACGGGGCACGGCCGCGTCTCGGGGTGGCGCTCGGCGGCGGCACGGCGCGGGGGCTGGCGCACATCGGAGCGCTCAAGGTGCTCGAGGCCGAGGGGGTCATCCCGAGCGCTCTGGCCGGGACCAGCTACGGAGCGATCATCGCTGCGCTGTACGTCCTAGGCATGCCGGCCCTCGAGCTCGAGAAGCTCGTGCGGGAACAGAACACGGGGGAGATCTGGCTGCAGGGCATCGACTTCGGGCTGCACCGAGGCAGCCTCATCCACGGCCGCCGGCTCGCCCGCTGGCTCGACCGCAAGTTCTTCTTCGGGGCCACCTTCGCCGACACCGAGATCCCGTTCGCGGTGGCCTGCACGGACCTCTCGACCGGGCGCCTGCGGGTCATCCGGGACGGGAGCATCGCCGACGCGGTCCAGGCGAGCTGCGCGCTGCCCGGGGTCTTCGCGCCCGTCCGCATGGACGGCCACGTGCTCATCGACGGCGGCTTCGTGCAGACGGTGCCGTTCCGGGCGCTGGCAACCCTGGGCCCCGAGCTCGTGGTCGGGCTCCATGCCGGGGTCGACGTCGAGCACTCGCGGCTGATCCGCTTCATCCGGCGCTTCAACGCCTCTCGTGTGGGCCGACGCTTCCAGCGGCTGGCGGCGCGCAGTCGCGCGACCGGCCCGTTCGGTCAGATGGCACGGGGCCTGGCGATCTCCCTGCGCTCGTACAGCCACGGCTTGCGCGCTCCGCGGGGCGGCTTGTTGGTCCGCGAGAACCCGCCCAGCGCGTGGTGGGACTTCCACAAGTCGCCGCAGAACATCCACGCGGGCGAGATCGCGATGCGTGCGGCACTCGCCGCCGCACCCGACTTCACCCGCCGGCTCCGGGGCGAGGAGGCGCCGTGCGACTGTTGATGGTCCTCCGGGGCCTGGACCGGCGTGCGACCTGGCCGGCGTTGCGGATGCTCGACAGGGCGCTCGAGGGGTGCGATGCGGCGCCGGTCGAGGAGGCCTACGTCGGGGTGGTGCGGGCGTTGCTCGACGACGGACGCCCGGACCCTGCATCGGCCTTCGCCGCCGCACTGCTGGAGGAGAGCAGCCCACTGGGAAGCCAGTCCCATCTGCCGACGGGGCTGCTGGCGGCCGCCCGTGCCGACCTGGACGTGATCCTGGGCGCGTTGCGGCGCGACTGGCACCGCGAGGCCGAGGCCCTCGTGGCGGACCATCTGCCTCCCCTGGAGCACCTGGTGCGACCCGCCGGGCTCGACGGCTGGGAGAGGGCGGTGGAGGCGTTCGCCGAGGCGCTCTGGGCCGCGCCGGCGGAGGACGTGCTTCGGCAGTTGCTCGAACGCTACCGTGCACATGGGACCGGGCCCGCCGCGCGCTACCCGGCGTTGCGGTGGCAGGGCGGGGCCCTCCAGGGCATCGCCCATCCCGCGTTCGCCGACGCCTCGTCGCTGGTCGGCGTGGACGACCAGCTCGGCCGGCTGTTCGTCAACACCGAGGCGCTGCTCGCCGGAGCGCCGGCACAAAACGTTCTCCTCTACGGCCCCCGCGGCAGCGGCAAGTCCACGGCGGTGCGCAGCCTGCTACCGCGGTACGCCGAGCGCGGCCTGCGTCTGCTGGAGCTCGCCGTCGACGAGCTGCAGACGCTGCCGCAGGTCGTCGAGCGGTTGCGCGCGTTGCCTCAGCGCTTCGTGCTCTATGTGGACGACCTGAGCTTCGAGCACGACGATCGCCGCTACCACCCGTTGAAGACGCTGCTGGAGGGGAGCCTCACCGCGCGACCCGACAACGTCGTGCTCTACGCCACCAGCAACCGTCGGCACCTGCTCCGCGAACGCCTCTCCGAGCGCCCGCAACCCGGCGAGGACGACGACGTACACGCCTTTGACACGCACAACGAGCGGCTCGCCCTGGCCGACCGCTTCGGGCTGACGCTCACCTTCCCCAGCGCGAGCCAGTGGCGCTACCTGGAGATCGTCGAGGCCCTGGCCGAGCGCGAGGGGATCCGCGGGAGCGACCTTCGCGAGCAGGCCGTGCGGTTCGCCGACTGGGGGAACGGCTATTCGGGCCGCACGGCCCGGCAGTTCATCGATGCCGTCTTGCAGGAGCGCGCGACCGGTCGGATCTGAGGGAGGGTTCGTTCCGGCGTCAAGGCGCTCGTACCGCCGCAGCCGCGCGGGCGATGCCGGCGGAGAGGGCGTAGGCCTGGCCGCGATCGAGCCGGGCCGTAGGGGCGAACCCGTCGGGCGCCAGGCCCGCTCGCTGCAGGGCCGTCCAGGTCGGCTCGGCCGGGCAGGCATCCAGCAGGCAGGCGGCATCGTACGCCGCGCTCAGGGCCGCGGCGGGGAGCAGTGGACGCGTGCTGACGCCGTAGCGGGCGACCAGCGCCGGACCGGCCCGGCCGTTGCCGAAGAAGCGCTGCGCCACATTGCTCAGCAGGTACAGGAAGCTCCGCTGGGTCGCGGGCTTGCCGAGGTGTGGATCGTTGTCGTATCCGCCGACGGCCAGCCCGCGGGTGACGAGCAGTCGGTAGGCGTCGTAGTACGGGCTGTCCACGGGGCCGACCGGGGTCCTGGTCTCGACCGTAGGCAGGTACGCGCCTCGCGCCTCCAGCGTGCTGCGGACCGCAGCGATCTGGGAGGGGCTCGCGGCCAGCGCGGCGGGGTCGAGCCCCTGCGCCGCGCCGCGGGCCGCCGCCACGCCGACGGCCTCGGCGAGGGCCATCCCGAACGGCACCACGCGCGCGCTGGCGAACGCGATCGGATCGAAGCCCGCGGTCTTGCCCACCACCCAGAGGGGCGCCGGGCGGGGTGCGACGCTCATGCACAGCCGCGCCCCGTAGATCTCGGGCGTGCCGAACACGAAACCGGTGTCGTGCTCGGTGAGGCTCTGGACGTCGAGCGGATAGCCGCCCGCCGCCACGTCGGAGGCGGTGACACGGTTGTCCAGCACGTCCCCGACGTGCAGGACGCACTGCGCCTCGAGGTGACGGGACTCCCGCACGTAGAGTCGCGGAGCGACGCCGGACAGGTGCGCGCGTTCGAAGCCCGGGATGCCCGCCGCAAGGTAGCGGACCACCGAAGGCACCTCGTCCGCCGCCCGTTGGCGGGCCGCGTCGCGACTGGCGGCGTCGAGGGGGTCGGCGCCGTAGACGAGCAACGCGTTGACCAGTACCGTGCCGTCGCTCTCGCGGCCGAGGTTCAGCCCGCGCATGCGCAGGCCGTTGCGTTCGGGTCGATAGGCGGCGGGGTAGCCTCCGAAGGGTCCCCACACCACGTTGTCGCGCACCTCGGCGTACCCCGAGCCGCGCGCTTCCACGGCGCGCGTCAGGGCCTGCCAGTCGACGCCCTGCAATGCGAACACGAGGGTATCGGCCATGCGTTGCTGCACCCCGAGCGACGCCCAGCCTACCGTGAAGCGGGCGCCCGCCGCCGCCGCGAACCCGCCGTCGGCCTGGCCGTCCACGACCTGCCGCGCGAGCACGGTGCGAGCGCCGGCCCGCGCGCCCAGCAGGCGGCCGTCGGCGTCCAACAGCGGGACGGGCCGGGCGGCGTCGCGGATCACCTCGACCCCGGCCTGGGCGAGCATGGTGTCGAAGGCGCGCTCGGCAGCGTCCACGTCGAACGCCGGGCGCTCCCCCACCATGTGCCACCAGCGCAGGAAAAGCCCCCGCTGGTACAGGTGCGGTTGCGTCCGAAGGTCCAGGACGTTCAGCTCGCCCTCGACGAAGAGGCCGCCGAGGTGCGCGGAGGTGGTCAGCAGGACCGTGCGTGCGCCCTGCTGCGCTGCCGCGACCGCGGCCGTGATCGCCTCGGGCTGGGACCCCAGCACCAGCACGTCCACGGTCTGTGCGCCGCCGGCCGTGGGCGGGGTCGAGGCAGGGGCAGCCGGCCCGATCTGCGCGGCGGCCGGCTCCGCCAGGACCAGAAGGAACGCCAGCAGCATGGAAGCTCCGAGCCGGGCGGTGATGGCGCGCTGCGGCGACGCCAGGTGGCCGGACGGGGGGAGCGCACGGACGGTCATCGGGCGGGGTCGACCTCCAGCAGCTCCGTGCGAACGGAGTCCACCACGGTGCGAGCGGCGTCGGGCCTGCCCATGCGCCGGGCCGCGTCCGCCATGGCGGTGCGGCGCACGGGATCGGCCAAGAACGTCCGCAGCTTGTGCGCGAAGGTGGTGATGGGGTCGATGCGCATCGCGGCGCCCTGCTCGAGGAGAGCGTTGGCGTTGGCCTCCTCCTGCAACGGGTAGGGGTGCACGACCGCCAGCGGAAGGCCGGCCGCCATCGCCTCGCTGCTGGTCAACCCGCCGGGCTTGCCGACCAGGAGGTCGGCGGCGGCCATGAGCATGGGGATATCGTCGCGCCGCCCGTGGACCTCGAAGGCGATCGGGCCCTCGTAGGACTCCAGGGCGTCCTGCGCTACCGCCACCAGAGCCGGACTGCGTCCACAGATCACGTGCACGAGGAGCGGCCAGCGCAGATCGGTGAGCTCGGCGAGGAGAGCTTGCAGGGTCCTGCCGTCCAGCCCCGAGGCCATGAACAGCACGACGTCGCGCTCGGTGCCGATGCCGAGCGCGGAACGGGCCTCCCGCTTGCCGGGGAGCAGCGCGAACCGCGGGTCGACGGGGATCCCGGTGACCCGGATGCGCGCGGCCTCCACGCCCGCCGACCCTAGGTGCACCGCGACCTCGTCGTTGGCGACGTAGTACCGCTCGAGTCCGGGCTGGAGCCACAGGCTGTGGGCGAAGAAATCCGTGATGACCTCGACCTGCGGCGGCGTCGCAGGCTTGCGTCGGAGCCGCCCACTGAGGATCTCGGGGCCGAGGAAGTGGGTGTGCACCAGCACGTCGGGGTAAGCCATGGCGATGCGGTCGGGCAGCTCGAAACTGAGCATGCGCGTCAGGCGCGCGCGCAGCCGTTGCTGGCGCGACTTCTCCTCGCTCGGCGTCTTGTCCAGCCGGCGGCCGAGCCACTCGACCAGATCGGGAGCGGTCCGGACGAGGTCGAAGTACGCCTGCCGGTACAGGCGCCGGAAGGGCGCGGCGGTGTACTCGAGGAGGTCGACGTGGTCGGCGACCATGCCCTCTTGGGCGAAGGCCGTCTGGAGGGCGCGCCCGGCCGCCACGTGGCCCCCTCCGATGGAGGCCGACACGATCAGGATGCGGTGGGCCCCGGGTGACACGCCCGCAGCATAGCAGGGGCGGACGGCGCCCCATCAGCACGGGCGACGCCGTCCCTCAGCGGGTTCTCAGCTGCGCAGTGATAGCATGCGCCGAGGAGGTACGCATGCGTTTCGCCTTGCCGGCTCTGGCCGTGCTCGTCCTACTCGCGGGCTGCACACCGCAGTCCGGGCCGAAACTCCACGACGTCACCGTGTACGGCGTGCTCGACGCCCGGCTGAGCTACCTGTACGGGTCGCCGAGGAAGTTCGATCTGGACGGGAAGCAGGTGACCCTGAGCCAGGGGAGTACATCGGTGCCGTATGCCGTCGACGGCGCATTGCTGGTCGACGGTCGGGCGTTCGCGCGGACCGCCGTCCCCGCGCTCGATCCAGCGCCGGTGACGGTGATGCGCATCCCGTTCACGACCGATCTGCGCCTGACGGCGCGCGCCGACGTCGAGCAGGTGGTGTACTACGACGGCGGTGACTACTTCAAGTTGGTGGACGCCGCCAAGGCCGGAACCACGCAGACGGTGGTGCCCACCCCACGGCTCAACCGCCTGCGCGGTCTGGGCGAGCTCACCGACCGCGAGGCCGATGCGCTGGCCAACGGTCTCGAGAAGGCGGGCAAGCCCTACGTGCTGGCCGTGTTGCCGAGCGCGTCGCTCCCCAAGCACAGCGTCAACGGCACCAGCGAGTACCTCCAGACAGGCGTGTACGTTCAGCAGGGGCTCGAGGTCGCGTCCGCGGCCGCTGGCCGCGCGAGCCAGCAGGTCGCGTGGGAGGTGCTGGCGCAGGGACAGAATGCAGTCGGGTTCGACAAGGCCCAGTACATCCTGGTCAACAGCAAGGACCAGCTCACCAACCTCTGGTACAAGGCCTACGGCTCCCAGCTCAACGTGCCGCCCGTGCCCACCATCGACTTCTCGCGCGAGACGGTGCTCGCCGTGTTCGACGGGCAGAAGCCCACCGGCGGCTACGATCTCAAGGTCCGCGGCGTGAGTGTGGAGAACGGCGAGCTCTACGTGGACCTCGTGAAGCAGCAACCGCAGCAGGGCGAGATCACCACGCAGGCGCTGACGAGCCCGTGGGTCCTGATCCACGTGTTGCGGGGTGGGTTCGACGTGGCCTGGTTCCGCAATCCCGACGACGGCAGCCTGATCGCGGTGGCCCGGGCGACGCAATAGCCCCCGGACCGCTGTGCGGCTCAGGTGAGGACGTCGGGGTCGAACAGGCGCCGATACTCCTCGCCCGCATAGCGGTCGGTCATTCCGGCGATGTAGTCGGTGACGGCACGCTCGAGCCCCAGCCCTTCGGCCTGCGCCTGCACGTCGAACGGCAGCATGTCCGGCGCGTCGACGTAGGCCCGGTACATGCGCTCCAGCAGGGCGTCGGCCTTGTGGGTCATGCGGATCTGCCGGTAATGGAAGTAGAAGCGGTCGAACAGGAAGGCCTTGAGCTCGGCCAGCTTGTCCCGCATCTCCGGTGAGGTCGCGACCAGCTTGCCGGACGCTTCGCGCACGTCTTTCACGTCGTGCACGGCGTTCTCGACGAGGCGAGTGTGGGTGTGCCGTGCCGCGTCGGTGATGACGTCGCCCAGCAACTCCCGGATGAGGTAGTAGCGCTGCGTGTTGGTGAAGCGCAGCGGGTCGATCCCCAGCCGCTCCATGAGTTCCCGCACGATGCGGACCTCGACGATGCCGCGCGGCTCCAGGTGCCCCGAACGCAGGCCGTCGTCCAGGTCGTGGGCGTTGTAGGCGAGCTCGTCGGCGACGTTGACCACCTGCGCTTCCAGCGAGGGCTGCCGGTCGGGTTCCCAGCTCGGGTCGGGCAGGTCGTACTCGGTCTCGTGCTTCATGATCCCCTCGAGCGTCTCCCAGCTCAGGTTCAGTCCCGGGAAGGCGGGGTAACGCCGCTCCAGCTCGGTGACGATCCGCAGGCTCTGCTTGTTGTGGTCGAAGCCGCCGATCGCCTGGGCCAGCCGGTCGAGCGTGCGCTCCCCGGCGTGGCCGAACGGGGGGTGGCCCAGGTCGTGCGCCAGCGCGATCGTCTCGGTGAGGTCCTCGTTGAGGCCGAGAGCCCGGGCGATGCTCTTGCCGACCTGCACCACCTCGAGCGTGTGGGTCAGACGCGTGCGGTAGTAGTCGCCCTGCGTGTTGACGAAGACCTGCGTCTTGTACTCCAGGCGGCGGAAGGCACTGGTGTGGATGACCCGGTCGCGGTCCTTCTGGTACGCCGTCCGGTAGCGGCTCTCCGGTTCCGGATGCAGGCGCCCGCGCGAGGCCGCGGCGAGGCTGGCGTAGGGTGCGAGGGAGTGGCGCTCGCGATCCTCGAGCAGGGCGCGCTCGTAGAGCATGATGGGCGTATCGTACCATTCGCGTGGTAGGCGGAACTTCGGGGCCCGCGCGCCCCGGCGCGCCGGGCCGGGCAGGGAGGTTGGCATGGCCGAGGATCCCCTCGACGTCGCGATCCGCACCGCCTTCGAGGCGGGAAGGCAGACACTGGCGAGCTTCCGGACGGGGGTGGAGGTCGAGTTCAAGGCCGACGACAGCCCCGTCACGTCGGCGGACCGCGCGGCGGAGGAGCTCATCCGCGAGCGCCTGCACGCCGCGTTCCCCGACGACGGCATCCGGGGCGAGGAGTACGGCGAGGAACGCTCCCGCAGCGGCCGTAACTGGTGGGTGGATCCGATCGACGGCACCAAGAGCTTCCTGCGGGGGGTACCGCTGTACGCGGTGCTCATCGCGCTCGAGGTCGAAGGTTTCGTGAACGTCGGCGCCGCCTACTTCCCGGCGCTCGACGAGATGGTGTACGCCGCGCGCGGCCGTGGTGCCTTCCTCGACGGCCGGCGCATCCGCGTGGCGCCGACACCGACCCTCGAGCGCGCCTTCGTGTCGTGCACCGACCCCGGGAGCTTCGCGCGGCACGGTCGCGACGGGGCCTGGCGACGGCTGCAGGACGCCAGCTACGCTGCCGTCGGTTGGGGCGACGCCTACGGGCACGCCCTGGTGGCCAGCGGCCGGCTGGAGCTCATGCTCGATCCCGTCATGCACCCCTGGGACTGCGGTCCCTTCGCGGTCATCCTGCCCGAGGCGGGAGGCTACTTCGGGGACTGGTCGGGCAACGAGACCATCCACGGCGGGGAGGCCATCAGCACCACGCGCACGTTGTTGCCCGAGGTGCTCGAACGCATCGCGGAGGGAGCCACGAGCTGAGGCGCGACGCCCGGCGCCCCGGCGTCCGAGCGTCGGCTAGAATGGGGGCGCCGTGGAGCGGCTCACATCGGGGGTGTAGGTCCGCCTGATCGGACCGCCGCACCTACACTTGGGCGATCGGCTCATCACGCCGGCGACGCGCAAGGGGTGTCTGCTGCTGTACTACCTTGCCGTCGAGGACCGTCCCGTGCCGCGCCAGGAGCTCGCCGAGTTGCTGTGGGGCGGCCCCAGGGCGCCGAACCTCCGTCAGGAGCTGCACACCTTGATGGCCCTCGACGGTGCGCAGACGTGGCTGGAAGCCGGAGCCGAAGTCGTGCTCCAGGGCACGTCCGACCTGCGGGCGTTCCGGCAGCGTGCGGTCGCAAGGGACTTCGACGCGGCGCTCGCCTGCGTGGGTTCGCGGCCGGGCGGTCCGATGGCGATGCCCGTCTTGCTGGAGGGGGTCGATGCGAGCTCGGTACCGCCCTACGAGGACTGGCTCCAGGTGGAGAGGGAGCGCTTCCAGGGCGAGGTCCGGGACGTGCTGCAGGAGTACCCCGAAGAGCTCGAGGTCGCCGGACGGGCCGGCGTCGCCGTGGACGTACTGCAGCGGCTCCTTGCAAGCGATCCGCTGAACGAGACGGCGCATCGCGCCGTGATGCGTCTGGAGCTCCGGCGAGGCCGCTTCCAGACAGCGCTGGCGCAGTACGACCGCTGCCGCAAGGTCTTGCACCAGCATCTCGGCGTCGAGCCGCTCCCGGAGACGCAGGAGCTCGCACGCAACGTGACCCGTGCACGGGACGTCGAGGCGCTGCCCGAGATGGCGGCCGTCGGCGTCCCGCGCATGCCGGCCGCCCTCCTACGCCCGCCCGTGCTGGTGGGACGCGAGCGGGCGTGGGCGTCGATGGAGCGCGCCTGGCGCGACCGCAAGACGATCTTCCTCTCGGGGCCTCCGGGGGCGGGCAAGACGCGGCTGATGCTCGACTTCGCGCAGCAAGGGCGGCCTACCTGCTCATGCAGGGGTTCCCCGGCGACCGCGAGGTTCCCTACGCCGGCGCCGACCGGGCGATCGGGCTGATCCGCCGGTCGATGCCCGAGGTGCGGGTTCCGCGGTGGGCCGCCGATGCCCTGGCGGCCGTGCACCGTGGGCGTCTTCCCTTGCTCGCGGCGTCCGACGAGCAGGCCGAGGGGGCGCCCCTCGTGCCGCTAGAGCAGGCGTGGATGGAGCTCATGGACGCGGTTGTGCGGCGCGTGGCCACCCTTCCGAGCGACGACGTGCAGGAAGGACTTCGATCCGGCGACCGCGGAGCTCGCCACGGCACTCACGCGGTACGTGGCGCGGCGGACGAACGCGCCGCTCGCCAGCCTGCTCGCCGCCTTCCGGGCCGACGAGGCCGATCCCGCGTTCCTCGAGAGCGTCGAGGCCGCCGTTGCGGCCGACGTGGCGGTGTGGATCCGGCTCGGCCCGCTCACCCCCGAGGACGTCGACCGTCTGATCGAGGAGACCGGCGTCCCGAGCGCCGCCGGGCAGGCGGCTCGTGTCCACGCGTACGCCGGAGGCAACCCGATGTTCGTGCTGGAGGTGCTCGAGGGGATGTGGCTGAACGTGCCGGCATCGGACGGGGACGAGGCCCGGGGGCTGGCGCCGACCGACCGACTGCGTGTCGTGGTCGGCCGCCGTCTGAACAGGCTGTCGGCGGAGGCGCGGTCGGTCCTCGACGCCCTCGCGATCACCGCTCCCGACACGTCGATGGATCTCCTGACCGCGGTCGCGAAGCAGCCCGTGCG
>Ga0114931_10009238_pt1 | contig 11834 bp, 9 predicted proteins | sample 2SBtaG_FD_89579 | JGI IMG/M metagenome (GOLD analysis project Ga0114931, IMG submission 89579) | Deep subsurface microbial communities from Kolumbo volcano to uncover new lineages of life (NeLLi) - 2SBTROV14_V59a metaG | ecosystem: Environmental > Aquatic > Marine > Volcanic | place: Kolumbo...
CACCCCGCGGCAAGTCGCCGGGCTCGCGCTGGCCGCCGGCGCGCGCAAGTGTCTCCGAAGGGTCGGGTTCCCCGACGTAGGATGAAAACGATGAAGACCATTGCGACAGTCGGGGCGGTCCTGCTGGCCACGGCGGCTTGTGGGGGAGGGGGGAGCAGTTCGCCGCCGCCGATCGAGGTGAGCTTCGACCTCGCGCTCGTGCGCGCCGATGCGGCGTCCACACGCACGATCACGATCGAGAATCCCCTCGAGAGCGAAGCCTCCGTGGACCTGATCGAACCGGCGACAGGCCCCGTTTTCCCGAAGCAAGGGGAGCTGCCGGGGGTGGCCGCGCTCGATGGGGTGTTCGCGCTTCGCGTGGTTGTGACGCCGGGGACGCCAGGCGCCCTGATCGGTCGATTCAGCCTGCGGTTCACGGGGCCCGGGGGGCATGGAGAGCGCGAGGTCGACGTGACCATCACGGCGATCGTCGAGACGCCGTCGATCGTGCTCGACACCCCCGATCTGGCGTTCGGCAGCGTGCGCATCGGGGAATCGCGCACCCTGGACCTGACCGTGCGCAACGCGAGCCAGCTCACCTCCATCGGCGTCGACGCGCTCTCCGCGCTACCGGCGGGTTTTCGTTACGGCGGCGTCGTCGTTCCCGCCACGCTGGCGCCCGGTGCGCTCCTGAAGGTTCCGGTGATCTACGAGCCCGAGGTGCTGGGGGCGCCCTCTTTCTCCATCACGGTGGAGCATTCCATTGTCCTCCCGGTCCTCGTCGCCGCCGTCTCCGCCAGCACCGATACGTGGGTCCCGGAGATGATCACCGACTTCGGGCAGGTCCCCCTCGTGGGCGGCGAAACCGGTTGGTTGGAGGTGGAGGTTCCGCCGCACGGTGTCAGCCTGAGCCTCGAGGCCGTCGGTTCGGTGAGTTCGGTTCCCGGGCTCCTGGGCCTGGAAGGGCCGGGGGGGCGGATCTACGAGAACGCACAGGCCACCGGAGCGTTTTTCTGGACCCCGGGAAGCCTGGGGGTCTTCACCGCCACCGTGCCCAACAACGACCGCTCCGAGGTCCAACTCGTGAGCGGCGGCGGCACCTATCGGTTCCGGTTCTTCCTGCTGGCGGGCAGTGACAGCTTCCTGAAGGTGCGGGCGATCGTGCACAACCGCCCCGGAGGTGTCGTCACCGACGGCCGGCTGAATCTGAACATCTTTCTCGCCCCCGCGCTCGGGTTGACCGCGACCAGCGCGCCCCAGACGCAGCGCGTCCAGGAGATCGTCAGCCGGATCGACGAGATCTACTCCCAGCAGGGGCTTCGGCTGGGCGCGGTTTCCTACTTCGAGCTCCTCGATCCGACCTACGACGATGTCACCAGCGCCGAGTTCCCCGATCTCCTGCGCGAATCCGCGGTCGCACCGGAGGTCCGCCTGAACCTCTTTTTCGTCCGCACCGCGCTGGGGGGCGGCGTGCTCGGAGTGGCGGCCCGGATTCCCGGTCCCGCCCTGAACGGCACCGGAGTCAGCGGCGTGATGATGGACTACGACTTCGGGACCAGCGCCACGGCGGGCTATGTCGGCGCTCATGAGATCGGCCACTTCCTGGGACTCTTCCACACCGTGGAGAGCAGCGGGGCCCACGACATGATGGACGACACCGTGGAGTGCCCCCCGAGCGGGACGAGCACCCTGTGCCCGATCCCGGGCAACGGCTACCTGATGCACTGGCAGGTCCTGAGCAGCGAGCCGGTGATCACCGACGGGCAGGGGCGGGTGATGCTGGGTCATCCCCTGGTACAGCCGCTTTCCGGGCTGGCCGCCCTGGCCTTGGCCCCGCCGCCGCAGGCGCCGGTCGCGCCCGGTGGTCCGCTTCCCGCAGGCTGGTGCGGGACGCCCGCCTGCCGTTTCTACATTGCAAAGTGACGGCGATGCCGTAAACATCGAAAGATGGATTCGCAGTACCCGCCGCCCCCCGCCTTTTCCGCGATGGCCCGGGTCTCCTCGATGGAGGAGTACCAGCGCGTTTACGAGGAGTCGATCCGCGATCCGGATGGCTTCTGGGGCAAGGTGGCCGAGCGGATCACCTGGCGCAAGCCGTGGTCCCGGGTGTCGAAGTGGGACTTCGAGACCCCCTCGATCGAGTGGTTTTCGGGCGCGACCCTCAATGTCGCCGAGAACTGCCTCGACCGCCACGTCGCCGCGGGCCGGGGCGATCGGGCCGCGATCATCTGGGAGGGGGACGACCCCGCTTCGAGCCGCACTTTTTCCTACGCCGAGCTGCTCGAGGATGTCTGCCGCTGGGCGAACATGCTCAAGGGGGTGGGCGTCGTGCGCGGCGATCGGGTCTGTCTCTACCTGCCGATGATCCCCGAGTTGGCCATGGCCATGCTCGCTTGCGCGCGGATCGGGGCGGTTCACTCCATCGTTTTCGCCGGGTTCTCCTCGGAGTCGCTCCGCGAGCGCATTCTGGATGCCAAGTGCTCGGTGCTGGTCACCGCCGACCAGGGGCTGCGCGCCGGGCGTGCGGTGCAGCTCAAGCGGATCGCCGACGCGGCCCTCGAGGGCGTGGAGTGCTGCAAGACCGTCCTGGTCCACCATCACACCGGAGCCGACGTGCCCACACAGGAGGGGCGCGACCGTTTCACCGGCCCCTTGCTGGAGGAGGCGGATACGGTTTGCGAGCCCGAGGAGATGGGCGCCGAGGATCCGCTCTTCATCCTCTACACCTCCGGCTCGACGGGAAAGCCCAAGGGCGTGCTCCATACGACCGGCGGGTATCTGGTCTACACGAGCTACACCCACGAGCTGGTCTTCGACCTCAAGCCCGAGGACGTCTACTGGTGCACCGCCGACATCGGCTGGATCACCGGCCACTCCTATATCGTCTACGGTCCGCTGGCCAACGGCGCGACGAGCTTGATGTTCGAGGGGGTGCCCAGCCATCCCGACTGGGGGCGATTCTGGGACGTGGTGGACAAGCACGCGGTCTCGATCTTCTACACCGCGCCCACGGCGATCCGCGCCATCGCCAGGGCGGGTGACGGTTTCGTCGAGAGGAGCAGTCGCAAGAGCCTGCGGCTCCTCGGAACCGTCGGCGAGCCGATCAATCCGGACGCCTGGCGCTGGTACCACGAGGTGGTCGGGCAGCGCCGCTGTCCGATCGTCGACACCTGGTGGCAGACCGAGACCGGCGGCATCCTCATTTCTCCGCTGCCGGGGGCGACAGCCCTCAAGCCGGGGTCCGCAACCCATCCGCTTCCGGGAATCCGGCCCTGCATCGTCGACAGCGAAGGCGCGGAGCTCACAGGTGACGACGCGGACGGCAACCTCTGCATCGACGCCGCCTGGCCGGGGATGATGCGCACGGTTTACGGCGACCACGAACGGTTCCGGCAGACCTACTTTTCGCGCTTCCCCGGGAAGTACTTCACGGGGGACGGCTGCCGGCGCGACGAGGATGGATGTTACTGGATCACGGGCCGCGTGGATGACATCGTCATCGTCTCGGGACACAACTTGGGTACCGCGGAGGTCGAGAGCGCTCTGGTGGAACATCCGGCCGTCGCCGAGGCCACCGTGGTGGGAGTCCCCCACGAGATCAAGGGCTACGCGATCTACGCCTTCGCGATTTTAAACGACGGATTCCCGGCCAGTCCCGAGCTGGAACGGGAACTCGTCGGCCAAATACGTTCGACCATCGGCCCGATCGCCACTCCGGAGCGCGTGCAGCTCGCCCCGGGCCTACCCAAGACGCGCAGCGGGAAGATCATGCGGCGCATCCTGCGCAAGGTGGCCGAGGGGCATGTCGAGGACCTGGGCGATATCTCCACCCTGGCGGACCCGACGGTCGTGGCGGCGCTCGTGAAAGGGAGATGATGATGGCCAAGAAGAAGGCGCGGGTCATAAAGCTCGGTCCCGGCGGCGAAGTCCGCCTGCCGCAGGATGCACTGGAGAGTCTCGACCTCGAGCCCGGCGGCGAGGTGGAGATCTTCATCGACACCCGGCGCAAGCAGATCCGCCTCGAACGGCACGTGCAGGACGCCTGGGCCGAGGCGTTTCGCGAGAAGCCCAAGAAGGGGTTCGACGACTTGATGGACGAGCAGTCCCGACGCGACGACGCCGCAGCCGAGCTGTTCGAGAAGAAGCTGAAAGAGCCCCCTCCCGAGCGCAGCCCGGAAGACAACCCCGACCTCTGGCGCTGAAGAAAGGATCATCTTGAAGATGTTGATCACGTTCGATTCGAATCGCACGGTCCCGGAGATCTCCGCGAGCCTGCCCGAAATCTGTAAACGGCACGGCTTCGGCCTACTGCACACGCACGATCTTCGCGCCAAGCTGATCGAGAAGGGGCAGGAGTTCGACCGGGCCTGTCTGGTCTTCGATGTGTGCAATCCCGTGAAGGCGAAGACGGTCCTGGACTGCGCCCCGCAGGTCTCGGCGGTGCTGCCCTGCCGGATCTCCGTTTATGAGACCGGCGGAGTCGGGTCGAAGCTGGTCACCGTCCGGCCCACGATGATGATGCGGATGTTTCAGGTTTCAGGGCTGGAAAAGACCGCAGTGGAGGTGGAGGAGAGCCTGCGGGCGATCATGAACGAAGCCGCCGGGTAGCGCGGGGTCGGGCCGACTGTCCCCGGGGCGTGTTAGGGTGCCGTTAGGTAATGGCATGAAGCGCTCCAGGTTGGTCGAGAACGCGGTCCGGCAGGATGCCACGGAAGCCGAATTCCTGGGATCCAGGGAGGAGATACGGCGCCTGCAGCTGAAAATGGCCCGCATTCTGCGGCGGATCGAGCGCACGGGGCACTTCGTTTTCCGGGGGTGCAGCTCGATTGCCCAGTTCGGCGAGCTGCACGGAATGTCGGGCCGTGAGGCGCGGATGCTCGCAGCTGTCGGTCGGGCGCTGGAGCTTCGGCCGGAGCTGAAGCAGGGGATCCTGGCCGGAGAGCTGTCCCTGGATGCCGCTGCCTCGCTGCGCAAGCTCTTTGAGGATCCCGGCCTCATACGGGCTGGAGAGGATTGGCTTGCCTGGGCGAAGGAGTGGCCGGCGCGCGAGCTGGAGCGGCGGATCCGCAGCCGGATCCTCGAGGCGCGGACCGGTGAGCCCAGTTCGACCCTGACCGCGATCCTCACGGCCTCCGGCCGGGAGAAGTTCGAACGGGCCCGACAGCTGGCCAGCCGGAAGACCAACTCGTTTCTCTCCGAGGGTCAGACCGTGGAGGTCTTGTCCGACCACTACCTCGATTCGTTCGACACCATGCGCAAAAAGCCCCGGCGGCGGCGCATGGCCGACACTTCCGGCCGGCCGGGCCGAAACGTTCCCGCGGAGGTGGAGAGGGCCATTCTGGCCCGGCAAGGGGACCGTTGCGCCGTTCCGGGCTGCGACCATTCGATCTGGATGAACAAGGCCCACCTGCATCCCCATCGCCACGGAGGGAGCCGAGAAGCGGACAATCTCCTGTACCTGTGCTGGCGGCATCACGAGCTCCTCGATCGCGGCCTGCTGCTGCTTTCGGGGACACCGGATCATCCGGTCTTCGCCAGTGCGGAAGGCCAGGCCGTGGGGTCGCGGCCTCGGTCGCGAGAGATTCCCCGCGCGCCGCCATGAGAAGCGCTTCAGTCCGAGGCTTCAGTGTCGACTTGCCAGCGAAGCCCGTCTGGGAGCGAGGCGAGAAACGTCCTTCCGTAGCCTTTCGTGAGGATGCGAGGGTCGAGAATGGCGACGGCCCCGCTGTCTCCGTGGGAGCGGATCAAGCGGCCGAACCCCTGGCGCAGCTTGAGCACCGCCTGGGGCAGGGAGAGCTGGCGGAAGGGGTCTCCGCCCGATTCCTGGATGCGCTCCATCCGGGCCTGCTGTAAGGGGTGGTCGGGAACCGCGAAAGGGAGCCGCGTGATGATCACCAGACGCAGGTTGCGGCCCGGCACGTCGATTCCCTGCCAGAAGGTGTTGGTGGCGAACAGCACGCAGTCCTGGCGCTCCCGGAAGGCCCGCATGATGTCCTGAGTCCTCAGATCCGACCCCTGGCGAAGCACCAGGAGCCCCGCGTCCTCCAGAGCCGGAGCGAGGGCGTCATGGGCCTTCAGGAGCGCACGATAAGAGGTGAAGAGCACAAATGCTCCTCCGCTGCTGGCGTGGACCAGCTCCGAGATCTTCTTGACGACGGCCTCGTCATAGGCGGGGTTGCGTGGATCCGGCAGGGAACTGAAAAGCAGGAGCCGGCACTGCCTGGCGAAGTCGAAGGGGCTGCCCAGGCCCTTGGCCTCCGGCTCCTCCAGACCCAGACGGCGCTGGAGGTGTTCAAAACTGTCCCCGACTCGCAGGGTCGCGCTGGTCAGAACGACGCAGCGAACCTTCGAGAAGAGGGTTCGTCTCAGGATTGGCGCCACTTCGATGGGGGCTGCGCGCAGGACCGATCGCCGGTTCCCGCCCGAACCTTCCGCCCAGTAGACCAGGTCCGAGTCCAGGGTCCCGTGCACCAAGCGCACGGCGTGCAGGGTCTCCTCCAGCCGGTCCGTGCGCGATTTCCACTCCAGGGCCACCTCGGGGTCCTCGATCGACCCGTGCCGCGCGCGGAGCGCCGCAAGGAGCTGCGTCAGGGGGAGGCTGAGGGGATCTTCGAATCCTCGCGGCTGCCGGATGCGCACCTCGCCCGCCTTGCCGCGGAGCCGATCGACCCCCTCGAAGAGCGATTTGAGTGCGGCGCGCGTGCGCTCCACCTCCTCGTAGAGTTCTTTGCCCACCTCGATGCGGCCGAAAAGCCCCGCACCGCGCCGGGTTCCCATGAACCGGCCCAGCTGGCGCGCGATTCCGACGGAACTCAGGCGGACCCCGAAGTTCTCACACGCTCCGTCCTCGACCTCGTGGGCCTCGTCGAGGATCAGGCAGTCATAGTCCGGCAGGAACGTGGCCCCGGCCTCCCGCAGGGCGAGATCGGAAAAGACCAGCGAGTGGTTGGCGATCAGGAGCTGCGCACTCCGCATGCTCCGGCGGGACCGCTGATAGGCGCAGGTCCCAAAAAACCGGCATCGTTGCTGGAGGCAGTTGCCGGATTCGGCGCGTATCGCGTCCCAGAGGTCCGCTTGCGGGCGGAAGGGCAGTTCCGCTCGACTGCCGTCCCGGCTCTCCCCGGCCCACGCATGGATCCGCTCCAGTTGCTCGAGCTGCGCGGGTCTCTCGAAGAGCCCCCGGCCCTCCTTGCGGGCCATCTCGAGTCGGCGCCTGCAGATGTAGTTTCCGCGTCCCTTGGCGAGGGCGACCTGGATTTCCTCCAGGCCCAAAGCCCGCTTGAGAAGCGGGATATCGCGGTTCGTCAGCTGCTCCTGGAGGGCAATCGTGCGCGTCGCCACAACCGCCGGCCCCCCGCCCGCGGCCAGATGGAGCAGTATCGGCACCAGATAGGCAAAGGACTTTCCCACGCCCGTACCCGCCTCCACGAGGAGGTGACGGCCCTCCGCGAGGGCCTCCTCCACAGCCTCAGCCATCGCGAGCTGCTGAGGGCGCGGGGCGAACCCGTGTAGGGCCGCAGCCACCGGCGAGCCCGCGCCCAGACATTCGGTTGTGGACCGCACTGTTCCTGAATCCTGCCGTAGGGTACGATCCCTCCATCCATGTGGAAACCGCTGCTCCTCGCCACTCTGCTTCTCGCGGCGGCCTGCAGCCGCCCTCAGAAGTCTGAGGTTCCCGCCCGTATCGCGCCCAGGTTTGGGCATATCGTCTCCATTCGCCAGGTGGTCGACAAGAAGACCCGCGAGCGCCTGGGATTCATCGAAGAGTTCCGCTACGACAGTGGCCAGGTGCTCTTCTGGGTGAGGACCGCGGACCGGACCGAGCGAATGGGGTACATCACCCCGGCGAATCAGGCCTTTAAGTATGTCTGGCGCGTGGGGCAAAGGGACGAGGAGGCCGAATTCATCGGGGCCGACACCCTCTCCTCGAACGCGCGACGGATTCTCGGATACGACCGGCCCGTGGCTCTCGAACCCATCAGCCTCACCGCTCTGGCCGCGGAAGCAACCGCCAAGAGCGCGGCCCCAGCGAAGCGGGACGAAGCAAGCTCTTCCGGCGGCGCCAGCGATCAGTGACCGGGCAAGGAGGCCATGCCGGATCGAGGGCCTCTATCCAGGCCGAGAGCTTCGCGGAGGCCGTGTGCCGCATCCTGGACGACAAGCGCGCCGAGGAAATCGTCTGGCTGGATGTGCGCGGGGTCACCGACTTGGCTGACAGCTTTCTGATCGCAACGATCAGCAGCCTGCGTCAGGGCGCTGCAATCCTCGACGAGTGCGATCGGGAGTGCAAGCTGCGAGGTCACGCGCGCCTCGGCATCGAGGGCGAGACCGGCTCCTCGTGGATCCTGCTCGACTACGGGGACCTGATCGTCCACCTGCTGATGCCCGAACAGCGGGCCTACTACGCCCTCGAACACATCTGGGCCGACGCGAAGCGACTGCTCTAGCTAGCGATAGGCGATCGCGCGGTCTTCCTTGGCGCCGAAACAACGCGGACAAACCTCACGCCACTCGTGCTGGCCTTTCCCGAACGGTGTCAGGCTCATCTTGCGCACATACCCGGTCCCTCCGCAGCGCGGGCAGGGCGCGTTCCGCACGTAGACCACCTCGAACAGCTCGGGTAGCCTCTCCACCGCGTACGCGCGCAGCCAGTTCGAACGGGTATTCACGTCGCCGTAGTGCGCCCACCAGGCATCGGGGTCCCCCCGGACCGTCCGCTTGCTGGATTTGCCCTTCGGGACCCGACGGTTGACGATGAAGCTGCCGCCCCAGTAGGTCGCGAAGTGCGGAGCGCCCTTCCCGTGGTGGGCCGAGAAGAGGTCCCACTCGTCCTTGCTCAGCTCCAGGCGCGAGGTGACCCGCCGCTTCAATACCTCCTTGAGCTGGGTCGTGGCCCAGGCCTTCGCGGTTTCGAGATCCGGCTGAGTGCGGGCCAGGTAGCGCCGCACGCTCCGGTCGAACTCCTCGTTCTTGACCGCGTCGAAACGGGCCTGCTTGCGCTCGAGTTGTTTGGCCCGGAGCTCCTCGACCAACCTCTCGCCGCGCCGGGAGGCGCCAGGGTGATTCGCGGTGTACTGCTCGATGAGGCCGATCGCGTCGTTGTAACGGCCATCGAGATTGCCGAGCTTTTTGGCCTTCTGGAAGACCACGGCCGCCGCCTTGTCCTGCATGTAGTCCCGGAGTTCGGCCACGCGACCCTCCACCTCCGCTCGAAGGGAGGGATCCTGGTCGGTGGCCTCGGTGTACTGCTTGAGAGCGCCTTCCCAGCTCCCGATGTCGTAGAGGTAGTCCGCCAGGCGGTGGTGCTCCTTGGCGGTCCGCGGCGGCCGGCGCTCCAGGCGGCGCGCGTAGACCTCGTCCGCGCTGTAGACCTCTTCCTCCTTGACCTTGGTCTCGGTGACCTTCTCGATGCGCTCCTTCGGATAGGGAAGCAGAAGACCCTTTGTACGCACCCAGTGGCGACCGTCCTCGTCCACTCGCTCGAGCAAGCCGCGCACCTCGCCCCCCCCCTTGAAACTGATCACGTGCCCGGGGATCAGGCCCAGGCGCTCGTCCTCGGTCTGCTCCAGTCCGAAACGCGTGCGCAGGGCATGGGCGTCCGCCTCGACCAGGTCCTCCCAGCGGATGCTCAGCCGGGAGCCGCCTCCGAACCGCTCGAATCGGAATCCAGCGTCATCGTAGTTGAGAATCCAGCCCCGCATGGGCGCGTTGGGGTCCTTGCGCAGGCGGAACTCGGCCACCATGCGGTCCGCGGGTGCGGCCGAGGCCATGACAAGGGTCAGAATCGTCCAGAGTAGGGTTCGCTTGAGCATGCAGGTCTCCCGCCAATTGTAGACCCTTTCCCGTGACCCTCCGGATGCGGCCGGGCCGTCGAATTCCTACAGGAACAAACCCGCTCCGGCGAAGATCAGGCTCACGATGCTCATCAGCTTGATGAGGATGTTGAGGCTGGGCCCGGACGTGTCCTTGAAGGGGTCTCCCACGGTATCACCGACCACCGCGGCATGGTGGGCGTCCGAACCCTTGCCGCCGTGAGCGCCGCCTTCGATGTACTTCTTGGCGTTGTCCCAGGCGCCGCCGGCATTGGCCATGAAAATCGCGAGCAGGACGGAGACGAGCAGCGCCCCCGCCAGCATGCCGCCCACGGCGTGCTTGCCGAGACCGGGAATGATCCCCAGCACGATCGGCGCCGCCACGGCCAGGAGGCCGGGCACGATCATCTGGCGCAGAGCTCCGCGGGTCGCGATCGACACGCAGCGCGAATAGTTGGGATCGGCTTCACCCTCCATGATGCCTTCGATGGTCCGGAACTGCCGGCGCACCTCTTCGATCATGCGATTTGCCGCGCGACCCACGGCCTTCATCGTCAGGGCCGAGAAGACGAACGGCAGGATTCCGCCGATCAGGAACCCGACGAAGGTTCCCACGTCCAGGATGTTGATCCCCTCCGCGCGAATCCCCGTCTTCTCCGCATAGGCGTAGAAGAACGCCAGCGCGGTCAGAGCCGCACTCCCGATGGCGAAACCCTTGCCGATGGCGGCCGTGGTGTTTCCGAGGGCGTCGAGGGGGTCCGTACGCTCGCGGACCTCCGGCGGGCAGCCGATCATCTCGGCGATTCCGCCCGCGTTGTCCGCCACGGGACCGTAGGCGTCCACCGCGAGGGAGATCCCCAGGGTGGAGAGCATTCCCACGGCCGCCAGGGCGATCCCGTACAGGCCGGCCACATAATGGGCCCCGTAGACCGCGGCGGCGATCAGGGCGACAGGGACCGCTGTGGACTGCATGCCGACCGCGAGCCCATGAATGATCGTCGTCGCGGCGCCAGTTTCGCATTGCGAGGCGATCGCTTGCGCGTGGCGCATCCGCTCGGAGGTGTAGTACTCCGTGGCCTTCCCGATCAAGAGCCCCAGAACGAGGCCTCCGACAAGTGCGTAGTAGATCCCCCAGGCGCCTCCGAAGGGGGCCCCGAGAGGGACCCGCTGCATCTTGAGCAGGTAGATCGCACCGAAGGCGAGTGCGGCAAAAAGCAGTCCCGCGACGAACATTCCCTTGAACAGGGCCGCGGAGAGCCCGGAGTCCTTCTTGGTGCGCACGAAGAAGGTCCCGACCAGGCTGGCCAGAATGCCAAGGGCTGCCAGAACGATCGGCAGCACGACCAGCCGGTTGTCGCCGGCGGCCCAGCCCAGGGCCATGCAGGCGATGATCGACCCGACGTAGCTCTCGTAGAGGTCCGCACCCATTCCTGCGACATCCCCTACGTTGTCTCCGACGTTGTCGGCGATCGTAGCGGGGTTGCGCGGGTCGTCCTCGGGAATCCCCGCCTCGAGCTTGCCCACGAGATCCGCCCCCACATCGGCTGCCTTGGTGTAGATGCCGCCTCCCACGCGCGCGAAAAGCGCGATCGAGGAGGCGCCCAGGGAAAAGCCGAAGATCAGCTCGGGATCGGGAACGGCTCCTTCGCCCCGCCAGAGGGAGAGGGCCACGATGCCGATTAATCCGAGGCCGACCACGCTCAGCCCCATCACCGCGCCGGATGAAAACGCCACTCGCAGCGCATCCCCAACGCTCGTGCGGGCCGCCTCCGTGGTGCGCATGTTGGCCGTGGTGGCCGTCCGCATGCCGAAAAAGCCAGCCAGTACCGAGCAAAAAGCGCCAACCAGGAAGCAAAGCGCCGTGCCTCCGAGGGCGGTTGGTGCCACCATCCCGGCGGAAGCCGCTCCTGTGGCCACGGCATCCTTGCCCAGGAAAAAGGCAAGCAGCTCGCCTTGGTCGAGGATGTAGCGGAAGTGGCTCCAGCCCTTCGCGTCTACCCAGATCATCAGGACCGCGCCGAGGAGGATCACGAAGAGCAGGAG
>Ga0114931_10009239_pt1 | contig 11834 bp, 14 predicted proteins | sample 2SBtaG_FD_89579 | JGI IMG/M metagenome (GOLD analysis project Ga0114931, IMG submission 89579) | Deep subsurface microbial communities from Kolumbo volcano to uncover new lineages of life (NeLLi) - 2SBTROV14_V59a metaG | ecosystem: Environmental > Aquatic > Marine > Volcanic | place: Kolumbo...
GATCTCTCCTCCCTTGAACGGCTGCCGCTGATTAACCTGGCCATGCCGAGCCGTTGGCGGAAAATGCGGAAGATCAGGGAGGTTGTCGGTGAAACTGCGGACACACTCAAAATGCGAGATCTCCTCGGTCGCAAACCGGGCCAACTATCGGGAGGTCAACGCCAGCGCGTTGCTGTCGGTCGCGCCATGGTGCGCAAACCCGTCGCGTTCCTGATGGATGAACCGCTGTCAAATCTAGATGCGGCGCTTCGCGTGCATATGCGTACCGAGATTGCCGACCTTCATCGTCAGCTTGCAACGACATTCATCTATGTCACGCATGATCAGGCCGAAGCTCTGACAATGTCAGACCGCATCGCAGTGATGATGGACGGTGAACTCCTCCAAGTCGGGCCGCCGGATAACGTCTACAGCGATCCAAAGGACCTGCGCGTGGCGCAATTCATCGGCTCTCCAAAAATGAACACTCTGCCAGGCAGCGTCGATGGCGCCGGCAAAGTTACGACGCTTGGAGGATATACGCTGCACCGCAGACTTGGTGCTCGCGACCAAGAGGTGCACGTCGGCTTGCGGCCCGAGCATCTTGAGATCGCTGCAAAGGCGCCGAACGGGCGGCATCTCCCTGTTACCGTGCGGCACAAAGAGAACCTTGGATCCGATTACTTTGTTCACGCTGATGTGGATGGCACAGATCATCGCTTAATCGTGCGCACAAGACCCGAGACAGCGCAGTCACTTGCTTTCCAAAGCGCAGCGCAAGTCTGGTCAGTGAACGAGCAATCGGTTGTGTTTGGTGCTGATCAGCGACGGATCTATTTCGAGAGTGGGGAGGCTTGAGATGGCAACGCCTGCCCGCGGACGGATGATCCCCTATGCTTTCGTTGCACCGGCTTTGGTGCTGATGTTTGTCATTTTATTGGCGCCGGTCATTGTCGCAGTCGTTCTCTCCTTCACCGACTACGGCCTCGGCAATACATCTGTCAGTTGGGTCGGCTGGGACAACTACGAAAAGATCTTCAAGCATTCGCGCTACGAAAAGATGATGATTGCGACGCTGCTCTATGTTGGGGTCGTCGTACCTGTTTCACTGGGACTTGGGCTTGGCGCGGCGTTGTTGATCAAATCGCTCCGTTGGGGCGGCGACCTTTACAAGACGATCTATTTCCTTCCAGTTATGGCAGCCTTGCTCGCGATGGCCATCGTCTGGGAATTTACGCTTAATCCGACGATCGGCATCGTCAACAAGACATTGGCCAGCTATTGCGACGTGCAGTGGTTACGCGCCTGGCCATGGTTCGACCAAGGCTGCCGCGACACGTTTCCGCTATGGCTTGGTGAGAAAGAATACGCGCTTTGGACGCTCTGCTTTATCGGCATTTGGCAGGCGTTCGGTTTCAACATGGTGCTTTATCTCGCTGGCCTGACCTCCATCCCGCGCGAACTCTATCATGCCGCTGAGATGGATGGTGCCAAATCGGCCTGGGACCGCTTCCGCCTTGTAACTTGGCCGATGCTCGGGCCGACCACGGTTTTCGTTGTCACCATAACCGCCATCCGCTCATTCCAGGTCTTCGATACGGTTGAAGCCATCTTTCCTGACAGCGGCGGTCCGGCCAAGTCGGCCTACGTCATGATGTTCGTCATCTACGAGAAGGGCATTAAGCAAAATCTTATCGGCTTCGGAGCAGCTGTCACCGTGCTGTTTCTGCTCTTCGTTCTTGCCCTCACTTTGATCCAGCATCGCATGGTTGAACGCAGGACACATTACGCATGATTGGATCGCGCACTAACTTAGGAGAAGCCCTAAAGCACCTCGTTCTAATACTGGGTGCATTGGTGGTCATTCTGCCGTTCTACGTGATGATCTCATACTCACTCAAATCACCCGGCGAGATCGAGCGTAATGAGGGTGGCTTCATTGGTGCCCAGGCCCCGATGGTCGATGAGCGCTGCGTTAAACTGAGTGAGCCTGACAAGAAGGCCATTGCCGCTGCGAAGCCGAAGCATGCGGGCAAGAGCGACCGCGAGATTAAAGACATCCTGCTCGAAAAGGTGCGCGCGGACTGCACGATGAGCCCTGTCGTCTTCAACTACTCCAAGGCGTTCAGCGAAGCTCCTCTGCTGCTCTATCTGCTCAACGGCGTAATCGTTACGCTCTCGATTTTTTTCATCCAGGTTTTGGTCGCGCTGCCCTGTGCCTATGCACTTGCAAAGCTCAAATTCTGGGGGCGAGGAGTCGTATTCGGACTGGTGCTCTTCTGTCTACTTATTCCGGTCCACGCGATCGCTTTGCCGCTCTACATCATGCTCGCCAAACTCGGGCTTACAAATACCTATGCCGCGCTGATCGTGCCATGGACCATCTCGGTCTTCGGCATCTTTCTCATGCGCCAATTCTTTCTCACCGTACCCGATGATCTCATCGACGCTGCCCGCATGGACGGCATGACAGAGTTCTCAATTGTCTGGCGCGTGATGCTGCCGACCGCCATTCCGGCATTGCTGGCCTTCGCCATTTTTTCCGTGGTTGCGCATTGGAACGATTATTTTTGGCCTCGCGTCGTCATCACTGGCAATCGCGATCTTTTTACGCCGCCTCTGGGTCTGCGTGAGTTCAAGGGCGATGCGGACGGCAGCTTTTATGGGCCGATGATGGCCACGGCAACCGTCATTGTCACCCCGCTCATCATTGCATTTCTCTTGGCGCAGCGCCGCTTCATCGAGGGTATCACACTTACTGGCATGAAGTAGATGCAAAGAAATTCGGGATGGCGCAATCCGCCATGCCGCATCGGTTCCTGCCTGATCCACTTCAATAGGGCAGGGAAGTCGGGACGCTCCAGTCAGTTTGGCGACGAGCTGAAGCGCCCCATCAGTCGCAAAGGAGATCGACGTGAAACGTAGACTTACCCTTGCCGCAGCTATTGTGGCAGGCTTCGCAGCTACTGCGCAAGCAAAAGACAAGATTACGGTTGAGTTCGCTTACCCATACTCGCACCTGTTTGACGTGACCTACAAGTCCGTGATGCCGAAATTCAAGAAAGCGCATCCAAACATCGAGATCAAGTTCCGCGCCACCTACGAGAGCTACGAAGATGGCACGAACACTATTCTGCGCGAAGCCGCCTCTGGCAACCTGCCGGACGTGACGATGCAAGGCCTCAACCGCCAGGCGGTTCTGGTTGAAAAAGGTATTGCAAAGTCGCTTGAGCCGTTCATCGCCAAGGAAAAGAACTTCGCGAAAGAAGGTTATCACCAAGCCATGCTGAACCTTTCGAAGTTCGGCGGCAAAGTCTACGGCCTGCCTTTCTCGATTTCGCTTCCTGTTGGCTATTACAACATGGATATCCTGAAAAAGGGCGGCATTTCAAAGCTTCCAAAAACCTGGGACGAAGTCGTCACCGCTTGCAAGGTGATGAAAAAGAACGGCATCAAGAACCCGATCTTCTGGGGCTGGAACATCACCGGCAACTGGTTCGCTCAGGCTCTGATGTGGACACAGGATGCGCCAATTGTGAAGGACAACAAGTTCAACATGGGCGGCAAGGAAGGCCTGGTTGCTCTTGAGACCATGAAGAAAATCTTCCGCGGTTGCGAGATGAAGAACCTCAAATGGAAAGAGGCTCTTGGATCGTTCTCAGCCGGTGAGATCGGCATGATGTTCTGGTCAACATCGGCGCTTGGCGCTGTTGAGCGCGCCAAAGGCAAGTTCGAACTGAAGACCGGCCCCTTCCCTGGCATCACTGGAACGCCGAAAGGCCTGCCGGCTGGTGGCAACGCTGCGATGCTGGTTTCTACTTCCAAAGACCCGAAGAAGCTTGCGGCCGCTTGGGCTTGGCTGAAGTTCATTACGTCCGGTGAGGGTGCAGCCGCCGTCGCTCGTACGACGGGCTACATGCCGCCAAACAAGGCTGCGAACGAAATCATCCTGGCGGACTTCTATAAGGAGAACCCGAATAAGCAGACGGCCGTCGATCAGCTTCCGCTGCTCCGCGACTGGCTGGCTTACCCAGGTGACAAGGGCCTCGCCGTCACTCAGGTCATCTACGATGGCATCGAGTCGATCGTCACCGGCGAACAGAATGACATGAAGGCTCTCCAGAAAGAGCTGAATGAAGAAGTCAGCGACATGCTGCCGAAATAAAAGCCGGCATTGCGATGATCCTAATGATCATTGCCTGCTCGGGAGGCGCTTTCCTTGTCTGGCGCTTCCCGTTCCTTCCGCAACTTCGTCCAAGAGACCCTCCATATGAAGATCATTCACGTCACTGATATTCATTTGACGCAGCCAGGCAATACAATTGGTGGGCGCGACCCGAATGCCAATTTTGAGCGCGCATTGGCAGATATTGAGAGACACCATAGTGATGCTGAACTGATGGTCATTACTGGTGATCTGTCGGACTGGGGCGATGCACCGGATTATGCGAGACTGCGCGAACGCTTAGAGCGTTTCCCGATCCCAACCCGGTTGTGCATTGGCAATCATGATGATCGCGAGACTTTCCTGAATACGTTTCCCGAATACGAGGACGCGGATGGTTTCACACAATCAATCCACGACAGTTCCGCCGGTCGCTGCCTGTTGTTGGACACTTGGGGGCCTGAGACCCACGCTGGTCACTACTGCGCCAAGCGCCAGAGCTGGCTTGAGGCCCGCTTGAGCGAACACGATGGACCGTTCTTTCTTTTCATGCATCATAATCCGATCCCCACTCATATTGATCCTGTCGATCAGATCCGTCTGTTGGATGACGCGGCATTCCGCGAGATCATCGGCAAGCACAAACAAAAGATCCGCCAGATTTTCTTTGGCCACTGCCACTTGCCGCTTTCAGGTTCGACAGCCGGTGTGCCAACCACAGGTATTCGCGGTACCAATCATGCCGGATATCCGTCATTCTCCGAGAAAGAGCTGCTGTCTGCCTCTGACCTTCCAGAGGCCTATGGTGTCGTCTTTGTCAGATCCGACTACATCACCGTACATATGGTCGAGTTCGGTTATGACAGCGCGGTTCGCATTGAAGGCTCGCCGGACTATGCAACCTGGGACCGCACCAAGCTGCAGCGATGACGTTGATCGTCATGACTGATACCCTTAGGTATTTTGTTTTGACATATGGCTTCGTTGTATCCTCTTGAATTCTCTGCGCTTGATTGTGGGTATACGAGTCAGTAATTTGGCCGGTCGGTATGACACCGCTCTCCACCGGCCATGTGGCGCTCGACATGGACGTCTTTTCGATGGACAATTCGAAAAGCAAGAAGGAAGGCGTAAGCAGAACCTATAAATGTCATGACGGTTATGCGCCGCTGGCCGCCTATCTCGGCAACGAGGGCTGGTGCCTGGCCTGCGAACTGCGCGAAGGCTCGCAGCACGGCCAGAAGGAATTCGTCCATGTGCTGGAGCGGGTCGTCCCGCGCGCCCGCAAACTGACTGGCAAACCATTATTGGCGCGGCTCGATGGTGGCCATGACGCAAGGGAAAACCGCTTCTGGTTCGCTGATCACGGCGTTGATTTTCTCATCAAATGGAACCCCAGAAAACAGAACCTGACCGACTGGCTGAAACGGGCAAAACGCCTTGGCACATGCTCAGAACCGCGCGATGGAAAGCGGGTCTATAGCTTTTCCGAACAGATCGAAGAGACCTACGAAGAAAAGCAACTACGTTGCCGCCGCGTCATCCGGGTGATCGAACGCAAGATCGACAAGCATGGTCAAAGGCTGTTGGTGCCTGAGATCACACTCGAGGGATGGTGGACGTCAGTGGCAGAAAAAACATGCATCGACGAAGACATCATCGGGCTCTATCGCGATCACGCAACGAGTGAGCAGTTCCATTCCGAATTCAAGACCGATCTTGACATCGAGCGGCTGCCGTCGGGCAAGTTCGACACCAATGATCTGGTGATGGCGCTGGCGGTTCTCAGCTATAACATCCTGCGCTGGATCGGGCTCATCGGCCTGACTGGAGACATCGCGCCGCTGCGTCATCCGGCCAAACGCCGCCGCCTGCGCACCGTCATGCAGGAGCTCATTTATCTGGCTGCGCGGCTCATTGAAACCGGCAACCGCTTGAAACTGAGTTTCTCGCGCCACTGCCCGGCCTTTGCCAGTTTCGAGGCCGTATACGCCAAACTGGCCGCCGGCTGACCCCACCAGTTCTGGTCTAAAATCCCCGGTTGCCGCGTGGCCGGGCGGAAAGTCATGCCTGATGGCACGAAACCATTCGCATGAGGCAGGCAAAAAAGGAACAAACGCGCGCCGCGCAGAAAATAGCCATGAGAACTCACGGATTCAGGCTTAAAAGAGCGCCAAGTAATATCGCCGCAGCAATAACCGTGCGACAGTATGCCAATGATACTTCTATCAAATACCCGCTTCTTGTGCTCGGCCTCAGGGTAAAGTTTATAGCGAAGTGCATCAAGATCCCAAAGAACATCGAGTCGCTTGCAGATATGAGCTGTCTGGATGAGGTCTTGCACCGATGTTGAAAGAATATCCATGTACTCGGGAACCAGAGTGAATTGAGCAGATGTTGTCAGGTGCTCACATGCAGTGGTCTTGCCTGCCCCACTCCCTCCATCCACAAAGATCATGATCATAGCTCCGCCTGCTCTGCTGCCCAACCTTCTCCCATCAGGAGTTGGAGCTCGCCACTCGTTTTTCGGTTGGCGGGCTGGTTTCGCCAACAGAATTGACCAGCAGGATCGGCGTGATATTGCCGATCGCGCTGTGCAATCGCTCTTCGTTGTAATGTCTACGCCATTGCTCCAACTTTTCGCAAGCATCTTGCAAGGAAAGAAGCCAGTAGGCTGTCAATCGGCGCTGAACTATGACCCGCATTATGGAGTGCACCCCCTGGGGCTGACGGGTGAGGTACCGCGAATCGGACTATTCATGCCCGGTTTTCAGGGAAAAAGCCCATGCCAAAGCACGGAACCCATGCAACCGACTTCAAGCGCCAGGTCGCGCAGGGGATCTAGCGCCATAGGAAATATCTGCATCCCCACTGGCAGATTTACGCAGTCTGAGCAAAGAGCACCTACAAGAGAGCCTCCTTGAGCGGGAGAGCTGACGCTCCTTGCGCCTATTGAATTGTTCCCGTCGCCGCAAACTCTAACGGTGTTCGGCAACCCAGCGACGAAGGGGGAATAGAGGTCGGGGAATTCATCGAGGAACTGGCACATGAAGCATTAGAAATAGGCATGTTGCACCAGCTTTCCGGGACTATGAAGTAGGACGCACGTCCTGGTCATGGGCCAGCCATCGAGCGCTCGATGGCGCAATTAGAGGGAACCTCGAACAATAACGCGCATTACGTGATTGCCGCCGTCGGAACAGCGTGAAGGAGGTCCGATGTCGAGTTGGCGCGGAAAGCGGCTCCTATTGTGGTGCCCGCAGCCCTTTCGGGTGCGCGCGGGCGCATCTCGGGCGTCAGGCCGCCGCCATCCGCTCCAGGATAACCAGCCGCCGCATATTATAAACGAGGTTTTGCAGGCCGATCTTTGCCGCCGCGCGCGCGATGCCGATCGTGCGCACGAGCCGCCCGCCTGGCGTCGTTTCCTGCGCGCCAAAAACAGTTAGATGCGGGCCCGTATTTTACTCTTCTTACGGTTGGCTTTTTGTTGCCGCTCGCTCAAGGGATGCCCGCGCGAACCGCGCTCGTGAATGCGACTCCGGTAACCCTGCTCTTTCAGTTTCGCCTCCATCTCGGCGGAGCGGTAGGCGCTGTCGGCATAGGCGTTGCGTGAGGTGTTGCTCTTGTCGAGCAGCCCCTCGAATTCCTTGCTGTCGTGGACCGATGCGTCGGTCACGCTGTAGCGCCGGATGAGTTTGTGTCGAGCGTCGGCATTGACATGGTTTTTGTAGCCGAAATAGCTCTTGCCGTGCTTCTTGGTCCAGCGCGCATCCTTATCTTTTTGTTGGTTCTTTGCAGGCTTTTCCTCCCAGCCGCCAGGCGTCTTGCCGGCTTTGACGTCGTTGTTTTCATCGCGCGTGTTGCGCTGCTTGGGCGCCTGGATAATCGACGCGTCGTGCCGAAGGCGCGCGGCACTGCTGTCCGGTTCGATTGTGATGGACAAAGGGCATGGCATTGATTCTTCTGTGATTCGAGAGCTTGGCGGCAACTCGGGACACGGAAGGAGATCAAGGCCATGCGACACAAAAATAGCTTAATGCACGATTTATTGAAACAAATTCCTTGGGGCAGGTTTGAGCGAATCGTGGAGAACCACGAAGCTGACCGGGGTGTGCGACGCCTGTCGACTAAAAGCCAACTCGTGGCGCTCATCCATGCGCAGCTTTCGGGCGCGGTCTCCTTGCGCGAAATCGAGGCGACGCTCCGCAGTCATGAAACGCGGCTTTATCACCTGGGTGTCACGGCGCCCAAACGCTCAACCCTTGCCGATGCTAACGCCAAACGGCCAGCGGCGGTATTTGCAGACCTGTTCGATGTACTCGTCAAGCAAGCGCATCGCGGCTTGCGCAAAGCGTCGAAAGACGCCATTCGCCTCATCGATGCGACGCGCATTCCGCTCAACGATTTGTCCAAGAGTTGGGCGACCTATGACAGCCGTTCGAATGGCGTCAAAGTCAGCATCGTTTACGACCCCGATGCAGTCGCACCGGTGCACTTCGCGATCGACTTGGCGCGCACCAATGACATGATTCCGGCCAAGCAAATCCCAATCGAAGAGGGCGCCACTTATGTCTTTGATATGGGCTATTACAGCTTTTTGTGGTGGGGCGACTTGGATGCCAAAGGCTGCCGCTTTGTAACCCGGTTGAAGAAACATACGCCGACGCCTGTCATTGAGGATCGCCCCGTCTCAGGCGACAGCAACGTCATAAAAGACAGCATTGTAATGCTGCCTGAACGAACGCAATACCAGCGCCGGCATCGCCTCGGCGAGAAGCCCGTTCGCGAGATTCATGTCGTTATCGACAGCGGCAAAACACTGCGGCGCCGACCCGGTGTGACGCTGTCGCTTTTGTGGGAGGAGTACCGTGGCGTCCACCCCGACGGGCTCGGGCGGACGCAGTTCTGCGAGCACTACCGGCGATGGAAGGGCAAACTGTCGCCAACGTCGTGTGGAACACGCCTCCGGCATGATGCGCCAGAGCCATGGCGCCGGCGAGAAGATGTTCGTCGACTATGCCGGCCAGACCATCGCGATCATGGACTTGACGACGGGCGAAGTGCGCGAGGCGCAGCTGTTCGTCGCTTGCCTGGGTGCGTCCAGCTACACCTTCGCCGAAGCAACCATGACGCAGAGCCTGCCCGACTGGACGGGATCACATTGCCGCGCGTTTGCTTTTTTCGGCGGCGTCACGGCGCAAGTGGTCTCCGATAATCTCAAGTCCGGCATCACCAAGGCCTGCTTCTATGAGCCGGCGGTCAACCGTACCTATTCCGATCTTGCCAGGCATTACGACACCGCGGTTGTGCCGGCGCGGCCCTACAAGCCGCGCGACAAGGCCAAGGTGGAAGCGGCAGTTCAGATCGCCGAACGCTGGATCCTCGCCGCCCTCAGGAACCGGCAGCTCTTCTCCCTCCCAGAGTTGAATGCGGCGATCCGCGAACTCCTGGACAAGCTCAATAGCCGTGTGACGCGTCATCGTCGTGTGGAACACGCCTTCGGCATGATGCAACAGCCGGCAGGCACTGTTCGAAGAACTCGACAAGCCAGAACTGAAAGCGCTGCCGCAGGAGCCCTACGAGTTCGCTGCCTGGAAGGAATGCCGCGCCGGCATCGACTATCACGTCGAGGTTGACAAGCACTACTACTCGGTGCCGCACACGCTGGTGCGTAAGAAGCTGTGGGTGCGATTTACGTCCCGCACGGTGGAGGCCTTCAACGAGAAGGGCAAGCGTGTTGCGTGTCACATGCGCGGGGCCAGCAATCGCAGGCACACGACGCTGCCCGACCACATGCCGAGCGCCCATCGCCGCTACGCCGACTGGACGCCGGAGCGTGTCATGCGTCAGGCTACCAAGATTGGTCCAAGCACCGAAGCCCTCGTTGAAATTATCATGCGCGGCAAGCCTCATCCCGAACAGGGCTTTCGTGCCTGCATCGTGCTTCGCGCGTCTTCGACACGACGGCATCGTAAGGCTCGCCAAAACGCATGGGGACAAGCGCCTCGAAGCGGCCTGTGCCCGGGCAATCGACATCGGCGCGCGTTCCTACACCTCCGTCAACTCCATCCTCAGAAACAATCTTGATCGCAAACGGCCTGAACCCGCCACGGACGGGCCGGCGATCACTCATCACAACATCCGTCATGCCGGAGGCGTGCAAGCACGACGCGCAGGCTACTTTCACTAAGGAGACAGACTATGCTGAACCATCCTACCCTTGACCAGCTGAACGAACTCAAGCTCACCGGCATGGCCGACGCCTTTGTCGAACTTCAGGCACAGGACCAGGCTGCCGATCTCGGCCACGCCGAATGGCTGGCGCTGTTGCTCGATAGCGAGGCAGCAAGCCGCAGCACCAAGCGCGTCAATACACGATTGCGCAGTGCCAAGCTGCGCCATGTCGGTGCGTCGGTTGAGGACGTCGATTACCGCAGCCGTCGCCAACTCGACAAGGCTCTATTCCAGCAACTGGTAACCTGCAAATGGATCAAGGATCACCGCTGCCTTCTGATCACCGGGCCATGCGGAATCGGCAAGACATGGTTGGCCTGCGCGCTCGGTCAGAATGCCTGCAGGCATGACTATACCGTGGTCTACAAACGCGTGCCACGGTTGTTCGCCGATCTGGAACTGGCGCATCATGGCGGAGCCGTGTTTCACACGGACGCGACGGTCGTTTCCCGCGTCTGTTCCGGTCGCTCGTCAAGGCCGACCTGCTGATCCTCGACGACTGGGGGCCGGATCGGCTGAACGGCAGCCAGCGCCGCGACCTGATGGAAATCGTCGAAGATCGCTACGGTACAGGCTCAACCCTGATCACCAGCCAGCTACCAGTCAAGAAATGGCACGACGTCATCGGTGAACCAACCTTTGCCGACGCCATCCTCGACCGGATCGTGCACAACGCCTACCGCCTGGAGCTGGACGGACCATCCATGCGCAAATCAAAAGTGAAGAAAGAGGAGCAAGCGGCATGATCGACGCCAACCGCACGCCCGCCCCCCTGGGCCAACAGGTACCTCCATCATGCCGAAGGCGTGCCAGCACGACGCGCGCCGCTCCGTCTGGCTCGTGGCGGTCACTTCGCGCCGCGCGTGGGTCCCTCCTGTTGACTACGGGGACGGCCTGCACCGTGCTTGACGAAAGCGTCAGGTGCTGACATCAGAAAAGGCATCCAGAGGTGATGATCACGCTGCCCGCAATGAACCTGACAGACTGCCCGCGATCAACCGGATCAACTGCCCAAAATGACCGGAATGCGCAACGACGGAGTCGTCGTTGCCGGCCCTCGGCGCATTCCCGCGGGAGATATTGAGCACGCGGTAGCCAGTTTGCTCCATGCATTGTTGAGTAATGACTGGGCCCTGCACGATGCGGCTTTGTCAAAAATCGATGGCGCCTCAAAACAATCGGACCTGCTTGCCAAGGCCAAGCAACTCGCCGCTAGATGGGCTGACCTTCCACCGCATGATCTGAGATCGATCATTGTTGGAACCGTCACCCGCATCGACATTTTGGAAGACGGCTTGGAGATCAAAGTCGATCCGGAAAATTTGCTGAGGCTCTTGCAGACAGCGGCCGGGCATCTCGATGAGCTGCCACCCGCAGAACCGTCCCGCCCGCACATAACATTGAGACTTCCCGTCAAGCTGAAGCGCTGCGGCATGGAGATGAAGCTGGTTGTCAC
>Ga0114931_10009240_pt1 | contig 11833 bp, 10 predicted proteins | sample 2SBtaG_FD_89579 | JGI IMG/M metagenome (GOLD analysis project Ga0114931, IMG submission 89579) | Deep subsurface microbial communities from Kolumbo volcano to uncover new lineages of life (NeLLi) - 2SBTROV14_V59a metaG | ecosystem: Environmental > Aquatic > Marine > Volcanic | place: Kolumbo...
AGTCTCAGGATCATAGGAAAACTCCACCGGCCCGTCGTCGGTGGTGAGAACGCCCGTCACAGCCTGAGGGCTGCGTTCCTTGAAGCGCACGCTATAGCCCCGGTAGATCAGCCAGTGGGTCAGTGGCTTCACATTTGCCCGCATAGTTTGTCCCGTCAATCTTTCGTTGTGCAAATTCACAATTGATCATTGACAATTGATCATTCACAATTGATCATTCACAATTGATCATTCACCCTTCTCAGGTCCGAGCCACCCAACGAGATAAGCCCAGAGGCGATGCGGCGCAGACAGCGGTTCAGATCGCGTTCGATCTCGCTGGGCGCAACATGGAGCAGCCGCCAGCGGTCGGGCAGGGGAAGATAGGGCGCTTCATTGGCGCTGCTCGTTGGGCGGCACTGGACGCCCAGATAGCCGCCGCTGGCCCGCAGGGTGATGTCCACCGGCTCCCCGGCCACGATTCGGTTGGGCAGGGGACGCAGCCGGTGCTCCCGCAGCGCGTGCCAGAGAGTCTCGAACGGGTCCTCCTGGTAGAAGAGATCGCGCACATCCGCCGCGGAGTAGAGCCGATCCAGGGTGGTGTGAATAAAAGTGATCCGGCGCATAGAGGCCGAGGGCACCGGCTGCTCCAGCCGCTGGAGGGGGCCGATGTCGATGCGAAAATAGTAGTCGTCGGCCCGGGGATGGTCGGCCTCGTCCGGCATCATCTCGCGCCGGGTCAGCAGGCGATAGCGACGGGTGGGCGCATAATAGGTCACGGTCTGCGCCTCCGGATCGCCACTGAACGCGCCCGTCTGGTAAAAGGCCAGATAGTCCGCGCCAATACGTAGGGGCACGCGCCGTTGGGGAATGCGGTACCAGCCTTCGCTGGCCGCGCGGCGGAAATCCTCACGGTTGTTCATGACGGCGACCAACACAGTGCGCCGCCGGGCTTCTATGGTTGCAACGGTATCATAGGGCATGGGGGACCTGCCTTGGCGTTTGTGTGATTGACGATAGCGATATACTATAGCACGCATACCCAGTCAAGTATGCTGATCTATACCACATGGGCGTGTTAAAAATGAGGTAAAGCATTCCGGGATTCGACCAGACTATGTTCCGTTACGGCGCATCTTCTGGCCGAACACCGGAATGCGGTCTCAGTCCCAACTCATTTTGGACACACCCATACTATATCGTAACGGTGACATACGGGCAAGACCGTCCTATCCATAAGGCGAATTTTCATCATGCAGACAACAAAGCAGAATATCGAGGCGAAGCGACTTGCCGTTCCTGGCTCTATAACCGAGCCGGAAATCGGCGGCCAGAGTGTAGCTGAGCAGACTTTCCACACCGATCAGGTGCTGACTGTGGTCGGCGCGCATTTCATGCACGACACCTTTTCGGCCTTCCTACCGCCGCTGTTGGTAGAGATCAAGAGTATGCTGGGGACCAACAACGCCATGGCCGGCTCGCTGGTCATCCTCACCCAGCTGCCCAGCATTCTCAATCCCTTCATCGGCTATATGGCGGACCGGGTGAGCGTGCGCTATTTCGTCATCTTCGCGCCGGCCGTGACGGCCACATTGATGAGTTCGTTGGGACTGGTCCATAGCTACATCGCCCTGGCCATGATCCTGCTGGCCACCGGTGTGAGCATCGCCGCCTTCCACGCACCGGCCCCGGCCATGATCGCACGGGTGGCCGGCAACCGGGTCGGCAGGGGCATGAGCTTTTTCATGGCCGGCGGCGAACTGGGGCGCACGGTCGGGCCAGTGGTGGTGGCCTACGCCGTAGTCTGGTGGGGGATCGACGGCATCTGGCGTCTGGCCGCTATCGGCTGGATCACATCCGCCGTGCTCTTCTGGCGGCTGCACAACGTCAAAGCCCGGCCCGGCCTCCACCAGCAGGCGTCGGTGCGGGGGATGCTCCCCCAGGTAGGGCGCATCTTCCCTACCCTGGCGTGGATCATGGGACCCAAGGCCTTGCTGGCGGCGTCGCTGACCGTTTATCTGCCCATTTATATGAGCGATGTCAAAGGTGCGAACCTGACTATGGCCGCGGTTTCGCTGACCATTCTGGAAGGGGCCGGTTTCATCGGCGCGCTGCTAACTGGCACTGTCAGCGATCGCATAGGCCGCGCCCGTATGTTGCTCATCGTTCTCACCCTAGCCCCCATTTTGCTGGCGCTCTTTTTGCTGGGCCCGCTCTGGCTGGCCGTGCCCGCGCTCATCGGCCTGGGGCTGACCGCGATCTCGCCCACGCCGGTGATGCTGGCCGTGGTCCAGGATCAGTTTCCCGTCAATCGGGCCACGGCCAACGGTCTTTACATGTTCCTGAATTTCCTGATCCGGGCCACCGCCATCGCCGTGGTGGGGTTGATGGCGGACCGGCTGGGGCTGACCCCCGCCTTCCTGATCAGCGGCTTTATCGCCCTGCTGAGCATTCCAGCCGTCTTCCGTCTGCCGGCGCAGGAGGTGAGCGTATAAGGATCAGTGAATGTCATTAGAACGCGGATTTACGCCGCTTGAACGGGACTTTCCCAGGAGAAGACAACTATGTCCGATCACGATCAACGTTCATCCCTCCCCCGCTTTCGCATCGAATCCCTGCTGGCCGCGCGCCTCTTTCTGGAGCCGCAGGTGGTGGGCGAGCGGCTCTACTTCATCAGCGACCTGGCCGGCCGGCTGAGTCTCTACGCCATGGATGTGGGCGGCTCCGTGCCGGATGCCCTGCTGCCGCCCAACATCGCCCTGCAGAATCCGCACCTGATGGGCGGCGATCCCTTCGTCATCCTGCCTGAGTTGGGAAAAATCATGGTCATGATCGACCAGAACGGGGACGAAAACTACCAGCCCATGTTCATTCCCCTGGACGGCGGCATCCCGGAGCCGGTCTTCGGCGAGCGCTTCGCCGGCAAACAGGTGGTCTGTGGCCCGGTGGATGAGTCCGGGAGCCGCGCCGTCCTCACCGTGGACCGGCGTACTGAACCGGTCACTGACGCCTATCTGGCCGACCTTTCCACCCGCGAGCTGATCTACCTGGGCGGCAGCGCCTATGGCAACTACCCTGTGGCCGCCAACCCGGACCTGTCACGCGTCGCGCTGATCGACATGATCACCTTTGGCGACTATATTCTCTACGGCTGGCAGGCGGGCGATGACGAACGTAGCCTGCTCCACGGCGTCCCCCTGGATCAGCGTGAACCCGGACAAGAAGTCCCGCTGACCGGTTTTGGGCCGGGCGAGTTCACGCCGGCCGGGGGGCTGCTGCTGGTCACGGCCCTCTTCGACGACCAGTACGGACTGGGCTATCTGAACCCGGACGCGCCCGACGAAGTTCGACCGGTGAAGATTCAGGGCGTGGTCCACACGGGCGCGGGCGAACTGGAGCGGCTGACGCGGGGGCGCGCCGGCCGCCACCTGCTGATCTACAACATCGACGGCTGTTCGTGGGTCTACGAAGGGCGTTTCGACGAAGCGGCCCTGAATTTCACCATTGAGCGCGTCCTCTGTGGCCAAGGCGAGTTGAGCGACGGCGTGCTGGAGTCCATCCACCTGGACGAGGCGGGCGGGCGCTACGCCTTCGCCTTTTCCACGGCCACCTCGCCGGCCCAGCTCTATGTGGTCGATGGCGAGGAGACCAGCCGCCAGACCAACGAGCGGGTCCTGGGCATTGCGCCCGACCTGCTCTCTCCAGGCGAGGACGCGTCCTACGAGAGCTTCGATGGGCTGCGCATCTCGGCCCGGCTCTACACGCCCAGCCCCAAGTTGGGCTACGAGGGGCCGCGGCCGGTGGTCTACTACATCCACGGCGGTCCCCAGAGCCAAGAGCGCCCCGACTTCACCTGGTTCTCCATGCCCCTGATCCAGTTCCTCACCCTCAACGGCTTTGCGGTCTTTGTGCCCAACGTGCGCGGCAGCAGCGGCTACGGTCTCGTCTACATGAAGATGGTGGACCACGACTGGGGCGGCCAGGACCGGCTGGACCACGTGGCCGCGTTCGAGAAGCTGCGCGCTGACCCGCGGTTGGACATGGATCGGGCCGCCGTCATGGGGCGATCCTATGGCGGCTACATGACCCTGACCCAGGTGGGGCGCCATCCGGAGCTGTGGAAGGCCGGCGTGGACATGTTCGGTCCCTACAACCTCATCACCTTCATCGAACGCCTGCCCGAGACCTGGAAGACTTACTTCTACCTGGCCGTGGGTCATCCGGAACGGGACCGGGCCTTCCTGGTGGAGCGCTCGCCCAGCACCCATCTGCACAACCTGGCCTGCCCGCTGCTGGTGATCCAGGGAGCCAACGATCCCCGGGTGGTGGAGCAGGAGTCACGCGATCTGGTGGCGGAGTTGCAGGCCGTTGGCAAGCAAGTGGAGTTGCTGGTCTTCGAAGACGAGGGCCACGACGTGATAAAATACAGGAATAAGGTGACCGTCTACAACCGCATCACCGAGTTCTTCAAGCGACATTTGGGATAGCGACATTTGGGATAGAACGCGGAAACTCCGGATTAGGCGGATCTGCACGGATTTTTTTCAAAATCAGGCTTTTATCCGTCCAATCCGGAGTTTCCGCGTTCCATCATGAAATCAGAAAGAATCTATGCATCAATCGAAACGGAATTCAGAGGACGCCCCCCTGTCCATGGCAGACCTGGCGAAGCTGACGCCGGGCGAGAAGGACGAGTACATCAGCCGGGTTCGGGCCGAGGGGCGGCTGCTCACATCCGAGGAGCAGTACGCGCTCTTCGGGCCGGGACCGGAAACGCCAGAAGGTAAAGCTGAAGTTGAGGTCGAGATCGAGGAGATGGAGCCTGCCCGGCTTCAGCAAGAGCAGAGAGAGCGCCTGGAGCAGGACTTTTTTCCCGAATTAGGGGACAGGACCGCGCCACCGCCCCGGCTGGTGCAGGGGATCATCTTCGACCTGGACGACACCCTGGCCCATCTCACCCGTCCCCGGGAGGAACTGATGGCCGAGGGCGCGCGCCAGGCCGAGGCTTACATGCGCGCAGCGGGCATGGACGATCTGCCCGACGACATCGCCGAAAACATGGTCAAAGCCCGCCTCTTCGCGGAGGAGAAGTCGGAGGAGGAAAAAGAGGAGCACATCGCCGACGACGCCATGAGTTTTCTGCTCCAGTTCAACGGCTACCCCGCCAGTACAATGGACCCGGATGTGCTGCGGCGGGCGGTGGAGATCTTCTACGCGCCGGAAATGACGGCCTGGCGGCTCAACCCAGGCGCACGGGAGGCCCTGGCCGCGTTGCACCAGGCAGGCTACAAGCTGGCGGTCCTCGTCAACTACAACTGCGACCGCGTCTTCCAGCGCATTATTGATTATCTGGGCATCCGCGAATACCTGGACATGAGCCTATGCAGCGCCGCGGTCGAATACCGCAAACCCGACGCCGCCATCTTCGAAATCGTGCTGGAGCGCTGGGACGCACTGCCCTACGAAGTGGTGGTGGTGGGCGACAGTCTGCTTCACGACATCCAGGGCGGGCTGGAGATCGGCGCGCTGACTGTGCAGGTCGCCACCGCGACCGCGGCCCAGGTCCGCTTCGACAACGAACAGGCGACCGGGCGCATCGTTCCCGACGCGGTGATCGAGGACCTGCACCTGTTGCCCGCGCTTGTCGAAGAATGGAGTTAAATTTCGACGCAGAAGCGCAGAAGCGCACAGGAGCGCAGAGAAAAGCGAAAATCTTTGCGTCCCTTTGCGCCCTTGCGCCTCTGCGTCAAAGTTAAAAGGAGCGGACCATGGGGCGGACGAGGATGGCGAGATGGCTGTTGGCTGTGGCGTTGCTGGCCGTGGCCGGGCTTGGCGTGCGCGCTGCACGGCCGGCGCAGGGCCAGTCCGCGCCCAGTGAGGAGACTGTCTTCCTGCCCATCGTGCGCAGCCCGGCCCAGGGACCGGACGACGGCCGGGAATGGGACCCGCGCCTGGATCAGCGGGGCGCATTGCTGATCGAAGCCACGGTGACGCCAGGCCAGGGCTACTGGCGGCTGATCCGGGCCCGCTGGTATGACGAGGCGGAATCGGCCGGTCGCCATCATATTTTCATGGACGCGCTGGATGAGAATGGCTCCCGCGAGGTGGGCGTCCCTGTGCTCGTTACCTGGTCGGACGGCTCCACCACCGTCACCACCGAGGCCAAGCCAGGAGAGGAGTACGCGACCAACTTCGCCATGTTCTCCCTCGCCCCCGCGTACGCGGCCCGGCCCTATGACGGCGCGCCGGCCGACGTGGTGGATGGCATGGGCATGGGGACCATCGAGGATCCGACCCACGCCGTCCACACCAGCTATGGCTTGGTCTGGCGCTGGACCATCGCCGGCGAAACGCCCCAGCCCACGCCCTCGCCCACGGTGACAGGTACCGTGACAGTCACGCCCACGGCCACGCCGACGGTCACAGCCACCGTAACACCCACCGTAACACCCACGGGGACGCCCACATTCACCCCGACCCCGACGTCGACGCCCACATCTACGCCGGATCCGGGCTATGCTTTCAGCCGCGCGGTGGTGGAAAGCTGCGCGCCCAACGATGGCGGCGCCCGAATCGAGGGCGTGGTCTACCAGAACGACCAGCCGGCCGACGGCTACCGGGTGGTCTTCAGTTGGCAACCTGACGGCGGATGGAGCACAGAGCCTGCGGTCAGCGGGCCGAACCCGCCCGGCGCCTACACCCATATCATCAGTTCCGGGGTGGCTATCGCCGGCGACTGGTGGGCTTGGATCGTGGACGGGGAAGGCGCGCGCATTTCACCCATGGCGTCGTTCCACAGCGACGGGTCGGGCGGGGAATGCAATGTGGCGACTATTAACTTTTATGGGCCATAAATCGCTTCAGCGCTGAGAATCATCATCTGACGAGAGGATATCGTCATCCATGGCGTTCAGGATTGGCTCTATCTGTCTGCGTAAGGTCGGTACGTCATGAGTCGCGGTAACCCATGCTATGGACCAATCCACGCTGAAATAGGCATGGACAACGATATTGCGGAATCCGACGATATCGGCCCAGGAGATTTCTGGATGCTGCTCCCGTGTTTCAGGTGAAATGCGCGCGGCGGCCTCCCCGATTACGATCAGCTTCTGGAGCACAGCGCTCTGGTGCAACTCGTCAACGAGAAAGTAGGGTTCGTCATCAAAGTCCGCCAGAAAACGGGCGATGGCATCCGCGGCTTCAACGATGTCGGTCAGGTAAAGACGATCAGGCCGCATAGAGGGTGTACGCGCTTTCCAAAATTTGCCGCCGAATCACGGCTTTGAGCCCATTACGCGGCACCAGATCGACGGGGCGTCCCCACATATCTGCCAACTCACGCTGCATACGACTCAGGTCCAAAAATCCAATTCGGGCGTCTGAATCGAATTCTACAAGCAGATCGATGTCGCTGTCGCTACTAAACTCATCACCCAGCGCCGACCCAAACAAGGCCAGCCAGCGAATATGATTGCGACGACAATAAGCGCGTAACGTCTCTTGCGAAATTTCCACCAAAGGGGATGGGGTCTGTTCGTGTATCATTGGTGCATCCTTTACGCAGTTCCAAACGAATCCCATAACAGTTTAGCATAGGCCACACAAACGGAAAAACGACCGTTTCTCGTCAGATAAATTCGTCTGCGGCCCGTTCGCTGATGGTGCGCCCCTTGTCGGATCGCCTGCGCCGGCTCCGGGGTTTGCGCACCCGCTCGCCCATGCGCTCGATGGCCTGCTTCTCCACCACAGGATAGACCGCGAAGAGAGCCACATCCGCCTCCACGTTGTCCAGGTAGAGCCGCTCCCGGCGCAGGGTGCGCGCGAAATCGTCCAGCCCCAACGCATCCACCACCTCGTCCGGCCGGCCGGTGGCGCCGGGCCGCTGCTGCACGCGCAGGAAGATGCGATGGTGCTCGGCCTCCGGATCGTAGCCCTCGTAGCGCAGTTCGAAGACCAGGGGGCGCAGGTTGTAGGCGTACTTGCGCCCCTTGCGCTCCCGTTCGCGCCAGATCTCCGTTTTGGCCAGAAAGGCGTCGATGCGCTCCGTGAGTAGGCTTGCCTCCAGCTCGCCCGGCTCCGCGTAGATGAGAATGGCATAATCGGCCCCGATCAGGTGGTTCTGCAACGCCTCGCTCTTGATCGGAACCTCCTGGATGGCGTGGATGGTCACGCCCGGCGGCAGCTTGGCCTGCATGCGCTCGCGCAGCTCATCCAGGGGCAGGCGCGGGCTGAAGGTGATGTCCACCCACTCGTTCGCGCCGGTGATGCCCACGCCCAGGGGCGAGGCGAACTGGATGTGGGGCTGGGGGTTGTAGCCCTGTTTGTAGAGCAGGGGCAGATCGGCCCGGCGCAGGGTGCGCTCCCAGAGGCGGAACTCGTCCTGGTGGGAGATGAACTTGATGCGCTCGCCCTTTTCATAGGTGATGCGAACCCGAATTTTTTCCGGTGTGGTCTCTGGCGTGCTCATGATGATTCGATCTTTCCTTGACATTTCGCGCCGATAGACATACGATGGCCCGATGGCGAGTTGAGTGCGTCCCACGCCATCCGCCAGCCCTGTTGACCAGATAACTTCCATGGCGTGGGATGGACGGAGGACGCACCTGCTCAATATTTCGAGACGCAGAAGTTCGACTTTTGTCAAAAGTCGAACTTCTCAGGCGGATTGACGAAGTCGCGTGCGGGCGTGAAACGCATTCCTCCACCATCAGAACAGGCAGGTGCCATGACGACGCAAGCTGAAAGCGTTACCGATGTATCCGCCACTGCCGGCAAGGGCTTTGGCGAATTCGTCGCCCTCATGGCCATGATGATGTCCCTCACCGCGCTGGCCACCGACGCCATGTTGCCCGCGCTGGGCGTCATCGGCGCGGACCTGGGCGTGACCCGGGCCAACCAACCTCAGATGGTGGTCTCTCTCCTCTTCCTGGGCATGGCCGTCGGTCAGATCTTCTACGGTCCCCTGTCGGACAGCTTTGGCCGCAAGCCGGCCATCTACGCCGGCTATGCGATTTTCATCGTCGGCTGCCTGCTCTCCATCTTCGCCGGCGCGTTCCAGGTGATGCTGATCGGACGGCTGTTGCAGGGCCTGGGTGCGGCTGGTCCCCGCAGTGTAACTGTCGCTCTGATCCGGGACAAGTACGAGGGGCGACTCATGGCCAAGGTCATGTCCTTCATCATGGTCGTCTTTATCCTCGTGCCCATTATCGCCCCCACCATGGGTCAAGCCGTGCTCATTGTCGCAGACTGGCGCTTCATTTTCGTCGTCTTCCTGATTCTGGCGCTGACCACCGTCATCTGGTTCGCACTGCGACAGCGGGAGACGCTACCCCCGGATCGCCGCCTGACTTTCTCCGCCGGGCGCATCCTGGCCGCCTTCCGGGAAGTGCTCACCAACCGCATCGCCCTGGGGTACACTGTGGCCGCCGGGCTGATCTCCGGGGGCTTTCTCGGCTATCTCAACTCCGCGCAGCAGATCTTCCAGGTGCAGTACGGGCTGGGCGCGCGCTTTCCCCTCTACTTCGCCACCCTGGCCGCGGCCCTGGGGATCGCCTCCTACCTGAATGGCCGGCTGGTCATGCGCTACGGCATGCGCCTCCTGTCCACCTGGTCATCGTGGACCCTGGGCGGGCTGTCGGTTCTTTTCCTGGCCTTCGCCTGGCTGCAGGGAGGGAGTCCGTCCCTCTGGATCTTCACCATCTATATGCTGATTTCGTTCTTCTGCGTCGGCGTTCTCTTCGGCAACCTGAACGCCCTGGCCATGGAACCCCTGGGGCGCATCGCCGGCGTGGGCGCGGCCGTGGTTGGCGCTCTCTCTCTGCTCATCGCCACCCTCCTGGGCATGTTCATCGGCCAGAGCTACAACGGCACGGTCCTGCCCCTGGTGGCCGGCTTCGCGGTGCTGGCCCTCCTGTCCGTGGCCGTCATGGGCTGGGCGGAAGCCAAACGATCGGTTCCATCACCGATCGAAGAGACGTCACATATGCAGGAAGACGAATAGTCAAATCTTCCTAATCTCCCAATCTCCAATTTTCAATCCTCAATTTTTCCTTTCGCTGCGGCACCCGCTCGGCAAACTGCCCCACCCGATCCGGCGACATCTCGTCGTTGAAGTAGAGGGGGATGGGCATGACGTCCACCGGCTGGCGCTGCTTGCCCCGGCCCAGGCTGGGACAGCCCCAGGCCTCGTCGGACGCTTCCCGGGCCTGGGAAAGAAAATTGCTCAGGATGCCGCAACTGAAGCAATGCTCCCGGCAGTCATCCACCACCGCGCCCTGCTGCGCGTGGATGTACTCCTGGATCAGGAATTCCTTCTTCACGCCGGCCGAAATGTGATCCCAGGGCAGGACCTCGTCCACGCTGCGCTCCCGCCGCGCGTACCAGTCCATGTCCAGCCCCAGCTCGTCGAACGCATCCTGCCAGGCCTGGAAGTTGAACCACTCGCCCCAGCCCTCCAGTTTGGCCCCCTTGCGCCAGGCCAGTTCGATGACGTCGCCCAGCCGCCGGTCGCCCCGGGTTAGGAAGGCCTCCACCAGGGTCTCCTCCGGGTTGTTCCACGAAAACTGAAGCCCCGGCCCCCACATCTCCCGCTGCAAGCGCTTGATCTGCTCCTCGATGACCGCTTCGCTCTCCAGGGGCGACCACTGGAAGGGCGTCTGGGGTTTGGGCACCAGGGTGCTGACGCCGACGCGCACGTTGGCCCGCTTGCCCAGCACATGGCGGCCGATGGCCAGCACCTCCTTGGAGAGGTCGGCGATGGCCTGGACGTCGTCCAGGGTCTGGGTGGGATGGCCGATCATGAAGTACATCTTGATGGTGGTCCAGCCCCGCTTGTAGACCTCGCGCGCGGTCTCCAGCAGTTCCTCGGAGGCGATGGGCTTGTTGATCACATCGCGCAGGCGGTCGGTGGCGGCTTCGGGTGCGAAGGTGAAGCCGGAGCGGCGGCGGCCCTGTTCCAGCAGTTCCATCAGATCGATGCTGAAGCTCTCGATGCGCAGGCTGGGCAGGCCGATGCTCAGTTTCTTGGCCCCGTGTCGCTCCATGGTTCGGCGCACCAGTTCCTCCACATGGGAATAGTCGCTGCTGCTCAGGCTGAGGAAGCTCACCTCCTCGAAGCCGGTGGCCGCGATCAGCTCGTCCACGGCCTGGAGGGTCTCCTCCACGCTGCGCTCCCGCACCGGGCGGAAGATCATGCCCGCCTGACAGAAGCGGCAGCCCCGGGTGCAGCCACGCATGATCTCGATCGCGGCCGGTTGTGGACCACGTCGATGAATGGCACGATAAACTTCGTCACCGGCGGCGGCATGACCGTCACCACCCGCTTCTGCACCACGGCCGGCGCGTCCGGGTGATTGGGCGTGATCGCGGTCAGGGTTCCGTCCTCATGATAGGCCACATTATAAAGCTGGGGAACATAGACGCCGGAGATGCGGGCCAGGCGGCGCCAGAGCGCGAAACGCTCAGAAGTTGAAGATTGAGGATTAAAAATTGGTGCATCCGGCATCTCGCCCTTCAACGGCGAATCTTCCTCCACCCAATCTTTAATCTTCAATTTTGAATCTTGAACCTCCCTCTTCCAGCGCTCATACGCCGCCACCACCTCAAAGATCACCTCCTCGCCCTCGCCGATGACCATGGCGTCGAAGAAGGGGCTCATGGGTTCCGGGTTGTAGCAGGCCGAGCCACCGGCGATAATCAGAGGGTGGTCCGCAGTGCGATCGGCGGCGCGCAGGGGGATGTCGGCCAGGTCCAGCATGGTGAGGACGTTGGTGTAGAGCTGTTCGTAGGGCAGGCTGAAGCCGATGACGTCAAAGTCGGCCAGCGGGCGGCGGCTTTCCAGGCTGAAGAGGGGAAT
>Ga0114931_10009241_pt1 | contig 11832 bp, 10 predicted proteins | sample 2SBtaG_FD_89579 | JGI IMG/M metagenome (GOLD analysis project Ga0114931, IMG submission 89579) | Deep subsurface microbial communities from Kolumbo volcano to uncover new lineages of life (NeLLi) - 2SBTROV14_V59a metaG | ecosystem: Environmental > Aquatic > Marine > Volcanic | place: Kolumbo...
CTTTTGTCCTTATTTTTCACTTTGAAAACAGTCATTATATCAACATAACTCTTGTTTTCAAAGCAAAAATTAAGAACAAAATAATCAACCCAAAAACCTCAATTTATTTATTCACCGTTCCTTATATTTATATTTTTAGGTTTTTCACTCACTCTTCGGTAGTCATTGCATCAGCGCCAGCAATTTGTGCAATCAACTGATGTCCAATTGTTTATAAAAAATGAAAGTGCTGGTTAAGGAACTTCCCCCATTAATAAATCAGGCACCAAAAATCTAAAACCTTTGTCTTCCATCTTCTGTCAAAAACTTGATAGTTTGAGAACCGCCAAATTAATTAACAACCAACGACAAACTATACTTATATTTGCGGGATTTTTTAAAAAAAACGTAATCGTATCTCATGAAATCTTTACTCTTTAGAATTATTTGTGTTGGCTTTGCCATGACACTTGTGAATACCCAAAATGTGGAAGCCCAATGCCTGAAAACCCAAGATGGCAAATGGGTGTTACCGGACGGGTCCCCTTGTCCGAATGCTATTATTACAGCAGTACCTTTCCTCAGAATAGTTGTAGATGCTCGCTCAGGCGCTTTGGGGGATGCCGGAATTGCGCTTTCTGCCGACCCCAATGCGATGCACTTTAACCAATCTAAATTGGCCTTCGCAAATAAAAAACTTTCCCTCTCCGCTACTTATACACCCTGGTTGAGAGCCTTGGGCCTTCATGATGTTTACCTGGCCTATCTTACCGGTTATTACAAAATTGATGATTTGCAGGCAGTAGGATTCGGGTTGCGTTATTTTTCCCTCGGCGACATTGATTTCACCGATATTAACGGAAATCAGATTGGCAATGGCAATCCGAATGAATATGAAATTACTGGCGCGTATTCACGAAAATTGACAGACAAATTCGCAGTAGGCATCGGGCTGAAGTTCATTTATTCTAACCTGGCTTCCGGTCAGGAGGTGAACGGCGATATAATCGAAGTTGCTAAAGCCGGAGCGGCTGACCTTTCGATGACTTACAAGACGCCCATAAAATTGACCGGCAGGAAATCTGATTTGACCCTCGGCATGGCTATTACCAACATCGGGTCGAAAATAACCTACACCAACGCGGCGAATAACGAAAAAGATTTCCTTCCCACCAACTTGGGTATTGGCGCTGCCTGGAGTATTGATTTGGACGAATTCAATAGTATCACCATTACTTCAGACATCAATAAATTGCTGGTACCAACTCCCTGCCGGGGGGAAACGCAGGAAGAATGTGACGCGGATTTGAATGGCATTCCTGACTTCAAAGAAAAATCAACGGTTTCAGGCATTTTCAGTTCATTTAGCGATGCGCCCGGTGGTTTCTCCGAAGAGATAAAGGAACTTTCTTATTCCTTTGGCATCGAATATTGGTACGACAAACAATTTGCCGTGCGCGTGGGATATTTCACCGAAAGCCTCACAAAAGGAAATCGCAAATTCCTCACCGTCGGTTTGGGATTGAAATACGATATCTTCGGTTTGAATTTCTCCTATCTCGTGCCCACTACCAATCAGCGAAACCCGTTGGACAACACCCTACGCTTTTCGCTCTTATTTGACTTTGATTCGGTTGGAAAGGAGGACAAGTAAGCAGTGGTGGTCATTAATTGTCCTTTTTGAATTGTTGAGGGTCGATAAAAAGAATAGCCGGCTGAAGATGCTTCAGCCGGCTATTCTTTTTTAAAACATCGCCTACCAATAAGCCGGATTCTGTAATCCTCCCGATAAGGGGAGAACCTCTATCATTTATCTGGCCCCGGCGTCACCACAGGGGTCTAGCTGCCTACCCCTCCCGAATCCTTTGCAGGAAATTCCTGAAAAAGAACTGAGCGAGCAACTCAGCTTCAGCAAGGAACCAAAAAGACGCCTCGCCGAAATCGGGATGTACATGGCATTTCAACCCGCAAGGTTTATCCACCTGCCGTATTGCTACGACAGGTCGTGCGCTCTTACCGCACGTTTTCACCCTTACCCCGGAAGAAAATCCCGGGGCGGTTATTTTCTGCGACACTTTCTGTCTTCCGGTTTTCACCGGAAACCCATCCGTTAGATGGTGCGGCGCTCTACGTTGTCCGGACTTTCCTCAGAAGAAACAAAGGAGCAAGGGCCGCCTGCGCTAAATTGAATGCAAGACAAGCCTTGCTCCTCCGTTTCATTCCGCGATAAAGTAGTCGACGGTGTATTTCTTCGTAAAGGTAGTGGAATCGAGTTCAAAAAACAAGATTGGAACGGAGATATCGTCGAAGTAGTTCCAAATCGTATCCGGTTTGAAAACCGTCGGTTTTTTGTTGAAAAAATATCATCCACCGTAGCTCCGAACTTCCGCTCGGAGAAGCGCTTTGCGTGTCGGTACTTCTCCGAGCGGAAGCTCGGAGCTGCGGTGAATCAAACCACCGAAGCAAGAGGGAAAAATTTAAGTGATTGTTTGTAGAGCAGTTGTTTTGGATTAAAATTTGTGGTAATATTTGGTTTGAAAATAAGAAAAATAATATGGCTTGAATCGTTACGAATGTAAAATTCTATTAATAAAAAAGCAGTTGACAATCAAATTGTTATTAATTTTGGGGGATTGAAAATTTGAAAAAAGCCTGCTGAAAAACCCTTAGGAACGGTGAAAAAATAAATCAAGCTTCTTGGCTACTTCTTTTGTCCTTATTTTTCACTTTGAAAACAGTCATTATATCAACATAACTCTTGTTTTCAAAGTAAAAACTAAGAACAAAATAATCAACCCAAAAACCTCAATTTATTTATTCACCGTTCCTTAGCAAGCAAATTAAAAACAGGAACACCGAATCCATGAACATAAACAAACCATGAAAAAACGCCAATACTTAATCATTGGGGTCAATCTTCTTTTTTTTGGGATGGCAATTCTGTTCCAATTATCAATAACGAAGGAAGCCAACCTGGTGTCCTATGCTCAAAGAATTGAACGCTATTTACAGAAAAACGAAGCGGAAGTAATGGCATTGCTTTCGGATGACGAGTTCATCCAATGGTATTGGAATGGCATTAAAAAGCTCGCAGTCGAAGAACAAAAAAAGGCACAGAACCACTTGCAGCAATTTAGCGATAAGCCTTATAACGTCTGCTTTTATCAAAATGACTCCCTCGTTTTCTGGTTGAATAACCGGGTCTTGCCGGATAAGAAGCAATTGAATGCTCTGCTTGCCAAACCGGAAATGGACAGCCTGTTTGAATTGGACAACGGCTATTATCAAATAATCAAAAAGCCAATTGAAAAAGAGAACGGCAATCGAGGCTTTTTTTTGGGTTTAATACCCATTCACCACAACTATTTGCTGGAAAGCGACTATCTGAAAAATCGTTTCCTCGCCCAGGATTTTTCGATTCCCAAAGCCATCGTTTTGAGCGATACACCGACCTCTTTTCCAGTCAAAACGAAGGAGGGAAAAGCGCTTTTCTGGATAAAGGCGAAGATGGATTTCAAAGACAAGTCCCAACAACGCTTTTTGCTGATCATGTATCTGCTGGCTTTTATCAGTTTGGCTATTTTGATAAACGATTTGGCTATTATTCTGGTAAAAAAATACCGCCCATGGATTGGGGCAGCTTTTCTGATTGCCACCGTTTTCGGCATTCGAATATTGAGCGTCCAACTCGGATTTTCGAGTAATTTTTCCGACCTGCAAACCTTTTCGGAAACCTTTAACACTCCGGTTTTGAACAGCAATAGTTCGTTGGGCGACCTGCTCATTAACATTGTGTTGTTGCTTTGGATGATGGTGTTCTTTCACCGGGAATTTCACGTCAAGGAATTTGTAAATATTTATCTTCCCATTCGCTACGGATTGACCGTCTTGAATTATTTTTCCATCATCTTGGGAATTTTGATGATTACCGGTGTTTTCAAAAGCCTAGTCCTGGACTCCCAAATCACCTTCGACTTTGACAATGTTTTCAATCTGGATTTTTACAGTTTTCTGGCTATCATTGGCGCTATTTTGCTGCTGTTTGCCCTATTTCTGTTTGGTCATCGAATGATGCTGACGATTGTAAAAATCGGATTGACGAAATATCAACGGCTACTCGCTTTCATAATTGCTACGCTTGCTTCCATTCCGGTCATTCTATATGCCGATTTGAAATTGCCCATCCTCCAGTTGATTTTGGTTGGAATCATCTACATCGGGCTGTTCGATATTTTCATTGAAAGCAAATCGCCGACCTTTTCCTGGCTAATCATCTGGCTGGTTATTTTCGCCGCCTTTTCATCCGGTTTGCTTTATAAATACAATTCCGACAATGATTTTCAACTCCTCGAGGATTATGCCGTAAAACTTTCCAGTTTCAATGATGAGCGGGCAGAAGAAAGCTTAGACAAATTGAAGTCAGCCATTGAAAGCGACGAAGTTCTTGGGCGGGTAGCCGATGAGTGGAAAGGTACTTCTCCATTCAAAGATACCATCAGCGGGTCGCTCGATAATTTTTACATCCGGGATAAGTATCTCTTTCAAAATTATACTCGCAAAGAGGCGGATTTTTTTATAAAAGAAGAAATAAGCGCAGCAAACGAATCGGAAGATAGCATCGAAGAATGGCAACGGCAATACAAGGAAGCAAAGCCAACGAAATACAACGGGCTTCGATTGCAGATGGAAGCAAACCAAATCGGGGCTTATTTATTGCAATCCAGGGTGGGAAAAATTCACCCACTTAGGTTGTTTTTGAGGTTTGAGCCAAAACCCTCCAATCCATCTAAAGTTTACACCGAACTGTTGTTGGACAAACAATTCAAGGGGATTCAAAATTTGGAAAAATACGATTACGCCATTTACAAAAACGGCCGGCTTGTGCAGGAAAAGGGGAAATTTCACGACAAAATCCTGTCAGACTCCCTGCCGCAGGAAGGGGAAAGTAGAAAGGTAATGTTCACCAGTGTACGTTCGGAATTGCTCTATCGAGCTGCCAATGGAGTGGTAGTAAAAATCGGAAAAAACCTCGGCGGATACCTCAAACCGATTTCTTTGTTTTCCTATTTGTTCTGCCTCCTCGTCATCACGGTTATCCTCCTGGCAAGTATCAATACGTTCACCCAAGCCCTTCCTGCCAGCCTTCGGTTTTCTATTTCCCAAAAACCTTCTCTTCGGACCCGAATTCAATTTTGGGTAATCACCTTAGTTTTAGTTTTCTTTTTGATGATAGGTTTCGTAACGGTTTGGCATTTTCAGCAATCTTCGAATAGTTATCACCACGGAAAGGTGGAAGAAATAATTCAGTCAACACGGAAAGATGCGGAACACGAAATAAAATTGCTTTTCGAGCAAAAGAATAAAAACACCGATTTTGCTTCCATGGTCCAATCCTTTTCGGACATCCATCAAATGGATGTCAACTTGTACGATTTGGAAGGGAATTTATCAGGTTCTTCGGCAGAAGATATTTTCAAAGCAGGCATCGTTGCCCCTAAAATGGGTTCGGAGGCTTTTCAGGCACTCGCCGAAATGGGGCAATCGAGGAAAGACCAAGAAGAACGCATCGGGGAACTCGATTACATCACCGCCTACATGCCGCTGAAATTGATAAACGGAAAGGTGGAAGCATACCTCGGCCTACCCTACTATTCCCAACAAAGAGACCTTCGAAATGATGTCACTGAATTTATGGGAACCTTGCTCAATGTGTATGTTTTTCTGCTCATCATCGCAGGGGTGATTGCCATTACGGTAGCCAACTCTGTGACCAAACCCATTTCCGATTTGGGCGATAGCCTGAAACGGATGAAATTGGGGAAGAACGAACCTCTCGTTTGGAACAGCAAAGACGAACTCGGCGAATTGATTGCAGAATACAACCGGATGCTCAAAAAAATTGAAGAGAGCGCCAAATTGTTGGTACAATCGGAACGGGAGGGGGCTTGGCGCAAAATGGCCAAACGGGTCGCTCACGAAATAAAAAACCCCCTCACCCCAATGAAATTGAGCATTCAATACATGCTTCGCGCCTATCAATCGAACCCCAACAATATCGAGCCTTTGCTCAACAGGGTTTCTCAGACCTTGATTGAACAAATTGATTCGCTTTCGCAAATTGCTTCTGAATTCTCCAACTTTGCTAAAATGCCCAAGCCCGTCAACTCCAAATTCCTCCTCAACGACCTGGCAGCTTCCGTCCACGGGCTTTTCGGAACGGAAGGGCAACGAATGGAAATCAGCCTGTACCTGCCCGACAAACAATTCTTCGTCCGGGGCGACAAGAACCATCTCACGAGGGTTTTGACCAACCTCCTCAAAAACGCCACCCAAGCCATACCCGACACCCGAAAAGGAGAAATTGACATCAGGCTTTCACAGAAAAATAATACCGTAATCATTAAAATCAGCGATAACGGAATGGGGATTGACAGCAAAATGCGCGAAATGGTTTTTGTGCCTAATTTTACGACGAAAACCTCCGGCACCGGTTTGGGATTGGCCATCTGCAAAGACATCATTGAATCCTTCAAAGGACGCATTTATTTCAAAACGAAGGTGGGTCAAGGAACCGAATTTTTTGTGGAGTTGCCTTTGGCGGAAGTGAAACCTCTGCCGGAGGTGTGAGGGCAGTTGGCAGTTTGCAGCCGCATGTAGTTAGGGATTCTGGGTGCGGTTTGGATAAAAAAGTGGCTCATGTTGGGTTTTCGGTGGCAAACCTCAGTTGAGGGGCAAAACTCCGATTTTTGAGGCAATACATCATGGTCTCCTTCTTACTCACCCACTCTTTCCCAACGTGAGCCAAAATATTTTGTAACTTATTGAAAGTCAAAAGTCGAATTAATTCAACTTTAATTCAATCACAGAAAAGCTACCTTCAAGGTTTTGGGCAATCTTGTTTTGGATTTGCACATCGTCATCATTTACAAAATCAACCCCGGCAAACCACGCGAGGTAATTTATCTGCAAGCTGACCGCCAAATTAAATCCCACCTTCATTTCAAAAGGTTCCTGGAGTTTTAGGTCCACTTGAAGAGGCTCAAAAATTTTGAACTTCGTGCTAGGTGCAGCCGGAAAAACGTCTTTTTTTAATTGAATCAGAAGAGGAATGTATCCGATTCCATTTTCAAAGTTTATGGAGTCCTGTTCTACACTCAAAGGATGGCCAGCCGGCACCGATTCGGGGTCCGTGTTCAGCAATTCAGGGGCTAATCCAAGGGTGAACCGAATTTTGCGGAAAACCCCTTGCGTGACAAAAGAGCCAATTTTGTTGGCCTGAAAAATATCCCGATCGACTTTGGCAAAGTTATCTTCGACAACCACATTCATGCCCGCAGGCGCTTCCAACTCCAAGCTGTCCAAAACACCCACTTCTTCTCCATTTTCTTTGACCAGTTTGAAATTGGAAATAAAAAACCGGATGCGCTGCACCGTAAATTTATGGGAGGTGTCGGGAAAGACACTGTAGGGCGTATCGTATTTGAAGCTAAAAGAGGTGTCGGGCTTGTAGGCAGGCAGGGCGCGATGTTGGAAGGCGAGGGTCAATTCGGGAAATTCGCAACAACCCATGCAGGCCTTGTCGGCATTGACATCAAAATTGGTTGCCGCTAAATCCAGGCATCCCTCTACGTCGGTGAAACAACCGCCGAGACAGAAGCAACAAGCTGCGGAAAATAGGCAGTAGGCAGTTGATGTTTGGTAATTTGACAAAAATGAAATTAAGTATTGTCTATCAGGAACGGTGAGATGATAAATTGCACAATTTATCATCTCACCGTTCCTCAGAAAGCACATTCAATAATGCAAGTTACCAAATTAAATTCGGATTTGCTTTTTGTTTTTAACTCTCAAAATTCCGAAGTTGTCCTGTCTTATCCTGCATATGGGTAGGAAATGGACTTTTGCAGTATTTTCACATTCCCATAAAACAACTTATAAAGTTGTCAACTTTGCACCCATCGAAAAGTCCAAACCTAAACCTGATGAAGTATGTTAATTTTGACTTTTCGTCAAAAGTTCAGTAGGGCATGAAGCCAATTTTATTCACTTTTTTAAAATGCCGGACTATGCCAACTGTTTTAATTGCCGGAGGAAGCGGGCTACTTGGGCAGCGACTTAGCCAACTGCTGCACGAGCGAAAATTCAAGATTGTTCACCTTAGCCGCAAACACCAAGCGGATGCCACATTTCCGACTTTTCGATGGGATGTCGAAAAAGGATTCCTCCCGCAGGAGGCTATTGAAAAGGCTGATTACATCCTCAATTTGGCAGGTGCAGGAATAGCCGACAGGCGGTGGTCAACAGCCAGAAAGAAGGTTATTATTGACAGCCGGGTGAAAAGCACCCTGCTTCTGAAGGCTGCTATTGAAAAGCGGAGCGTGCCGCCAAAAGCCTACCTCGCAGCTTCCGCAATCGGATATTACGGCAAGGGAAGGGATGAAGCAGTGGATGAAAATGCACTACCCGGTAGCCTGGGTTTCCTTCCCGAAAGCGTTCGTGTTTGGGAAGATTCCATCTACGAAATTGCCGCAGGTGGCCTGCGGACAGTCATTTTGCGAATCGGAATCGTACTATCCACGCGAGGAGGCGCTTTGGAAAAAATGATGCTTCCCTTCCAGTTTTTTTTGGGAATTTATTTTGGAAATGGAAAACAATGGTATTCCTGGATTCACATTGACGACTTATGCCGCCTGTTCATTGAGGCCATTGAAAACAGTGGCATGAAAGGGGTTTACAATGGGGCATCACCCAATCCGACAAGAAATAAGGATTTGATCCTAGCCATCAAAAATGCGCTAGGAAAGCCTGCCGTGCTTTTGCCTGCCCCTGCTTTTCTACTTCGGATGGCGATGGGAGAAATGGCCGAAATGATTTTGGACAGTATCAAAGTATCTTCTTCAAAAATTGAGCAGCAGGGGTTTGCATTCAAATTCCCGCAGCTTTCGCAGGCATTGAAAGATTTACTGGAAAGGAATATTTGAAATCTCCGCAAAAGAAGCTCGAAGTTTTTGTTTCGAGAAGGTTGGGGAAGCGCTTTTCGAAGCAGAAGATTTAGCTGTGCTTATCTTTCAAACACCTCTATTTCGTGTGTCCGCACCACCAAATCGGTGAACTTGCCTTTGAAACGGGTAGCTTTCACGATGTGATTATCTATCCAATGATAGTTTCCACCTCTCGGTTTTCCAACCAACAAAGCGTGGTATTTGAAGTTGTGGCGACGCAGCCATTCCTCCGTGATTTCCCTGTGCTCTTCCGTGCGGGAAGTAAAGAAGGTAATGATATGCCCTTCTTCATACCATCTATTGATGATTTTCAAAGCATCAGGATAAGGCAGGATAGTTGACATTCGTTCCGGTTCTTCATTCGGCACATCATCGCAAACGGTCCCGTCAATGTCGATAAGAAAATTTTTTACGATGCTTGGTAAAAGAGGGCTAATGGCTTCTCCTTTCTCATTAAACGCAGCATGCAGTTCCGGCTTCTGATTCAGGTTCATATCGCTAAATTGGTTAAACTAAAATGACTGCTTTCTATCAAAAAAGACCGCAAAATTAGCATAATTCCATTAATAAAACAGTTCAACGGTGATTTTTGAATAAAGAAAAATAATAGGCGGGGGTAATTTCAACTTTGATTTTTCAAGATTCCTGCCAATGTTCTTCTGCTTTGACAAATCTTTCGTTGTCGTTACAATCGTTGACAAAAAAGACTGTTTTCAGGGCAGTGGATTTTCAAACATTTTTCCAGCGATTTCTTTGAGGAGTTTCGTGGCAAGGGCCGCGGTGATGCCAGCCACATCCCGGTGTGGAATTAACTCCACAATGTCCGCCCCAACAATCGGCGCTTGAATGCGCTGAATCAGACTAAGCACTTGGCGCGTACTCAGCCCCCCCGGTTCGGGATGTGCGACTCCCGGCGCGAAGGCAGGGTCTAAGCCGTCCAAATCTAGCGAGATGTACAACGGCTTTTCAAACTGCAACGAAGGAAGTTTTTCTTCCAAACTTTTCATTTCGATGGTTTCCACCCCAAACATCTTCCCCTGTTTTCTTTGGTGGGGATTTAGGCTTCGAATGCCCACCTGCACCAAGTGGCTGCACAGCCCCTCCTCCATAATCCGGGCAAAGGGGCAAGCGTGCGAATAGGGGTCTCCTTCGAATTTATCATACAAGTCGCCGTGCGCGTCAATATGCAGAATGTGGAGGTCTTCGTAAAAGGGGCGGTGTGCTTTCAGGATGGGGTAAGTGATGGAGTGGTCGCCGCCGAGGGCTAATATCCGGAAGCCTTTCGAGAGAATATTGGCTACTTTTTTTTCAATATCAAAGTAATCCTCAATCACTAAATCGCCTTGGTCATGGAAATGCTCGTTTTCGATAGGGTTGAAAAAATTTTCCGTCCAATAGTTGCCTGCACCGCCATGAAGCGTTTGCCGGATTTGGGCGGGTGCGAAGGCTGCCCCCTGAAGAAAACTCGATTTTTTATCGTAAGGGATGCCGACGAGGGCAACCGTGCTGGTAGTAAAGTTTTTGTTCATGTGAGCAATTGGGAATGGTGAAAAATAAAGGTATCACTTTTGATTTTTGAGTTTGTGGGGATTATGGCTTCAAGATTAACAAAAAATGCCTCCAATTGAAAAGCCTCACTCATTCGTATTCTTTCAAAAAATCTTCCAACAGAACCAACTCAAAATTTTTGTCTTCTGACAGTTGATTTTTGAGTTTGACATCGGTTGTGACAATCAATTTCGATTCCGTTTTTTGGGCAGCTTCAAAGAGATAGGTGTCGCTTTCAAAATTTCCGACTGATAGTTTTTCGAGGGTTTCTTTGGGTAAATCTTCTAAATCCATTTCATTAATCAATTCGTTTTTCCGGTCATCTTTTATGATTGAAATAAAGATTCTTTTGAGATTTTCGCGGCAAGTTTTGTCGAATTGAAATTGTTTTGAAAAGCGGTATGATTTTGCTAAAAATGGACTTGGAACTCTTAAAAAAAGCACATCCTCATTTTGAATAAAAAGGTTTAAAAACAGGATGGCTTGATGTCTATGCTCATTCGTTTGGGTGAGAGTCAAATAATCCAAAAGCCACTCATTTACAATAAATTGCATCGGCTAATCGTAGATTTTAAAGAAGGTTTTCATGTTTTCCAATTCCGTTTCATAAAAGTGGGAAAGTCCCCCGGAAATTTGTCCGTGTTCGTTAATTTTTTGGCGCTCGATTGTGGTTTCCTTTTTGTCTTTTTTTAAATAAAAAATATTAAAATCATCCGGTACAGCTTCCTTTTTAACAAGCAGGTTCAAAAGCGCCTCAACAAAGTGTTCACTATGGGTCGATATCAAAAATTGCTTGCCTTCATTTTCGGCGATTTCGAGCATGACTTCCACTAATTTTTGAATCATCGCGGGATGAAGGTGAATCTCCGGTTCGTCCATGCAAATAAAGCGATTTTCTTTTTGAAGCAATTTGGCAAGAATGGAAATTAAATGATTTGCACCCGCTCCTTCATTTTTTGAAAAACAATCTGCTCAAACCCACCCAAATTCAAAAACGGGAAGGTCAAAACATCATCCAATTGCCGGTTCGGATTCGAGACCAAACTCTTCAACGTCAAAGCCGCAAAAAGCACGCTCGATTTGCCGGAATTATTCGCGCCGGTGAGGACATTTATTTTGCTCAATGGCAATTCCGCTTTTCGGATACTCCGATAATTTTCTATGAAAAGTTTGGTTATCATCTTTTAGGAACGGTGAAAAAATAAATCAAGCTTCTTGGCTACTTCTTTTGTCCTTATTTTTCACTTTGAAAACAGTCATTATATCAACATGACTCTTGTTTTCAAAGCAAAAACTAAGAACA
>Ga0114931_10009242_pt1 | contig 11832 bp, 12 predicted proteins | sample 2SBtaG_FD_89579 | JGI IMG/M metagenome (GOLD analysis project Ga0114931, IMG submission 89579) | Deep subsurface microbial communities from Kolumbo volcano to uncover new lineages of life (NeLLi) - 2SBTROV14_V59a metaG | ecosystem: Environmental > Aquatic > Marine > Volcanic | place: Kolumbo...
CTGGCCGGGTTGGGATTTTGTTTTGGTGCCGCCGCCTTGTCAGGATTGCTCGGCCTGTCCGCCGCCTATGGGGCGTTCCTGGCCGGGCTGGTCATCGGCAATTCGACCAGCCGGCGGGCCATGATCCACCACACGGTGCCCATCCAGGCGATCCTGCTGATGGTCTTTTTTCTGTCCATCGGCCTGCTGGTCGACTTCGTTTACATCTGGGATAATCTGGCGACCGTGTTGTTGATTGTCGCCTTTGTCGCCATTTTCAAAACCGGCCTCAATATCCTGGTCATCGGTTTCCTGGGTCAGCCGTGGCCGCGTGCCATCCTCGCCGGTGCCCTGTTGGCGCAGTTGGGCGAATTTTCCTTCATTCTGGCGGCGCTCGGTCTCGCGACCGGGGCTATCGCCGACGAAACCCACCGTCTGATCGTCTCGGTCACGGTGCTCTCCCTGCTCGGCTCTCCGTTCTGGTTGGAAACGGCGCGGCGGTTGCACCGGGTGGCCCTGCTCGGCGTCACCTCGGGGCGCGAGACGCTGCGGGTTACGTTTGGCCGCGAGGCGACGGTGCTCACCGATTCCGCGGGCGCCGCCCGGAGTTTCCTGGCCCGCTGGGCGAGCGCGCTTCGGCAACGCGGTGCCGAATGGCGCCGCCGCAAATAGACGATGCCAAATTTTGACCACGAGACGCGACTGACGGCGGCCGGCACGTCTCCGTCCTACATCATCGGCCTGGACGAGGTGGGCCGGGGCCCGTGGGCCGGGCCGGTCACCGCCGCCGCCGTGTGGCTGAACCCGCAACGTTGCCCGGCCGATCTGCTGGGCGAGATCGACGATAGCAAGGCGCTCAACTCCACCGCCCGGGACCGGGTTTTCGCGGGGCTGCACGATGCCGCATCGGCCGGCGGCGCGGCGATCGGCGTGGGCGAGGCGACGGTGGCCGAGATCGATACCCTAAACATCCTGCGCGCCAGTCTACTGGCCATGCAACGCGCCGCCGAGGATTTGCACGACCGCGCCGGTATCGTGCCAATCGCCGCCCTGGTCGATGGCAATCGGCTGCCGGACCTGCCCTACCCGGCGGAGGCAATCATCGGCGGCGACCGGCGCAGCGTCTCTATCGCCGCCGCCTCGATCATCGCCAAGGTGAACCGCGACCGGCGGATGGAACGGCTGGCCGAGGATTATCCCGGCTATGGCTGGGAACATAATCGCGGCTATGGAACGCGGGTGCACCGGGATGCCCTCGCCGCGCTCGGGGTCACGCCCGAGCACCGCCGTTCGTTTCGGCCAATTCGCGAGGCTCTCGACTTAACTCTTTGACTCAGAAGACTCTTGACGGCGACTCCCGGTTGACTCAGGATGCGCGCTTTGCCACCACGCGGGGGGTGGAGCCCATGCGAACCAATGTTGTCGAGGTCGGCGATTGTGTCGAGTTGATGGAACGGATGCCGGAAGGCTCCGTCGATATGATCTTTGCCGATCCGCCTTATAATTTACAACTTTCGAGCGAACTGCTGCGCCCCAACAACACGCGGGTCGACGGCGTCGATGAGGACTGGGATCGTTTCGACGACTTTGCCGCCTATGACGCGTTCACCCGCCGCTGGATGCGCGCCGCCCGCCGGGTCCTGCGCGAGGATGGCACCCTTTGGGTGATCGGCAGCTATCACAACATTTTTCGCGTGGGTACCGTGTTGCAAGATTTGGGTTATTGGATCCTCAACGATGTGATCTGGCGCAAATCCAACCCGATGCCGAATTTCCGGGGCCGCCGTTTCACCAACGCGCACGAGACCATGATCTGGGCAACCCGGGACAAGGATGCCCGCTATACCTTCAATTATTCGGCCATGAAGTCGCTAAACGATGATCTGCAAATGCGCAGCGATTGGCTGTTCCCCTTGTGCACTGGGTCTGAGCGTTTGCGCGACGACGAGGGGCGCAAGGCGCATCCGACCCAGAAACCGGAAGCCTTGCTGCACCGGGTCATCCTGGCGGCGAGCAAGCCCGGCCACATCATCCTCGACCCGTTCGCCGGCAGCGGCACTACCGCCGCCGTGGCCAAACGCCTGGGCCGCCGCTATATCGCCTTAGAGCGCGATCCGGCCTATGCCAAGCTGGCGCGAGCCCGCATCGCCAAGGTGCGCGCCGCCGACGATCTGGAGGTCATCGATACCCCCTCGCCGCGCGAACAACCGCGCATCCCCTTCGGCTCGCTGGTGGAACGCGGCCTGCTGGAGCCGGGGACCGTTCTCTTCAGCACGAACCGCCGCTGGCAGGCCAAGGTGCGCGCCGACGGCACCTTGATCACCGCCGATTTCAAGGGCTCCATCCACCAGGTCGGCGCTCACGTGCAAGGTGCGCCGGCCTGTAACGGCTGGCAATTCTGGTGCATCCCCGTCGACGGCACGTTAAGGCCCATCGACTTTCTACGGCAAAAAATGCGGGCGACGCTCAACTAGCGTCTAACGCATGTGCCACCGTCTTGCGCATGAGGGTGGGCAGGGCCAAATCGCCAAGTGCCTCGCGCCGGACCCACAGCCCCGTGTCGTTACCGGTCACGGTTCCGGCCCAAACTGTCAGCTCTAGATGAAAATGCGTGAACGTGTGCTGGACAACCCCCGGCAGGGGCCGCCATTCCGCCGACACCGGTGCCGCCGCGCGCGTTTCGGCGGGGGCCCAATCCGCCTCGCACCATTCGGTCGAGGGTAGCTCCAGCATACCACCCAGCAGACCGCGCGCGGGGCGGCGGCGCAGCAAAACCGTGCCGTCCGGCCCCTCGATCCAAAAAGCGACACCCCGGCGGGTGGGGCGCGGCGTCTTTGCCGCCCGGCGCGGCAGGGTTTCGGCGAGTCCCGCCGCTCGCCCGGCGCAATCCTTCGTCAGCGGACACCCATCGCAGCGCGGCGTCCGGGGCACGCACACGGTAGCGCCCAGATCCATCATCGCCTGGGCAAAATCGCCATAGCGAAAATCCACCGCCGGGGCGAGCGGTAACAGCGCCGCCGCCAGACCGCGCAATTCCGGCTTGGCGGCGGGCAGCGGCGTCTTTACCGCATGCAAGCGGGCGACCACCCGCTCCACGTTACCGTCTACAACGCTGGCCCGGCGGTTAAAGGCAATGGCCGCGATCGCCGCCGCCGTATACGGGCCGATACCCGGCAGCGCGCGTAACGCTTCGTCGTTGTCGGGAAAGACACCGGCGAAATCGGCGCAGACGACCTGCGCGCACCGGTGCATATTGCGTGCCCGGGCGTAATATCCCAGCCCCGCCCAAGCATCCAGCACCGCCTCCACCGGCGCCGCGGCCAGGCGCTCGACCGTCGGCCAGCGTTGCAGAAACGCGCTGAAATACGGCCCCACGGTCACAACCGTTGTTTGCTGCAACATGATCTCGGACAGCCAGACCCGGTATGGATCCGGGCGCTTGCCACCGCGCACCCGCCAAGGCAGTGCGCGGCCGTGCCGATCGTACCACGCCAACAGGCGGTCGGATGTTGCGTTCTTACTCATGTGCTACCTCTATACTCCCTTCGATCAATACGAGATACTTGAGTATGGCTAGCGGGAACAAAGCGGGGGGCAGCCCGGCGAAACGGCGTGGCGGCATGCGGATTCTGGCGGCGACACTGCCGGCGGTGGCCCGGCGCGCCCTGGGTCGGCGCGGCTTTGCCGAGGGCGGCCTGATCGCGGAATGGCCAAGCATCGTCGGCCACGCCATCGCCGACCGATGCCAACCGACTCGGACGCGCCCGGTGCGGCCCGGCCGCCGGAGCGAGGGCATCGTCACGCTGCGCGTAGAGCCGGGATTTGCGCTTGAATTGCAGCATCTTGCCCCACAGATCATCGAACGGATCAACGGCCACTACGGCTATCCCGCGATCGGCCGCCTGATCTTGCAGCAGGGGCCGCTCAACGCCTCACGGCGACGCCAAACCCCACCGCCGCGCCCGTTAAGCACGGCCGAGGATGCCGAATTGCGCAGCCAAGTCGCGTCGGTGGAAGACGAAGCGCTGCGCGATGCCCTGGAACGCTTGGGCCGGGCCATGCGACAACGTTTGTGAATCGGCATTCGCCTGGATGCTTGTGAATCGGTTATCGCCTAGATAGCATACACAACATATGGTAGGTCACGATATGAAACGTCGGCAGATACTGTTGAGCTCTCTCGCCATAGCGGCGCTGGCTACCCCACTGGTTGGGGGCATTGCCAGGCCGGCCCAGGCGCAATCGGTGGAGATTTTCCCGGACGACCGGATTCTCGGCGCGGCCGAGGCGCCGCTCACGATTATCGAATATTCCTCGCTCACCTGTCCCCATTGCGCGGCCCTGCACAAGGAAGCCTTGCCGCGCATCAAGGAGACTTGGATCGCCGAGGGCCGGGCTCGGCTGGTCTACCGGCACTACCCTCTCGACGGGCTGGCCTTGCGCGCCGCGGCGGTGGCGAATTGCATCGAGGGCGAGCGCTTTTTCCCCTTCGTGGACCTGCTCTTCGAGAACCAGCAGCGTTGGGCCCGGGCGGCCGACCCGGTACAGGCCCTCGGCCAGATGGCGCGCCTTGCCGGCCTAAGCCAAGGTCGATTCGATGCTTGCGTCAGCGACGAGGCCGAAATGGACAAAATTCTCAGGCGCGCCGAGCACGGCGGCAAGACATTCAACGTGGAATCGACGCCGACCCTGATCGTAAACGGCCGCAAGTTCGAGGGCGCGCGTAGCTTCGAGGAGCTCGACAAAATATTCACCAAGATCGCGGCGGGATCGTAACCGGTCCGACGAATTTAGGGCCCGATGAGTTAAGGACCAAACACACGTGGTACGTTTTAACAGCCTGCGGCTAACCGGTTTCAAGTCGTTCATCGAGTCGACCGAGCTATTGGTCCAACCGGGAGTGACCGGCATCGTCGGGCCGAATGGCTGTGGCAAATCCAATCTGGTCGAAGGGCTGCGCTGGGTAATGGGCGAAACCTCGGCCAAACGCATGCGCGGCGGCGAAATGGACGATGTGATCTTCGCCGGCAGCGCCTCGCGCCCGGCACGCAATATGGCGGAGGTGGTTGTCCAACTCGACAATACCGATCGTACCGCCCCGGCCATGTTCAACGACCACGACGAGCTAGAGGTATCCCGCCGGATCGAGCGTGGATCCGGGTCGAGCTACCGGGTCAACGGCCGGGAGGTACGCGCCCGCGACGTGCAACTGCTTTTCGCCGACTCGGCAACTGGGGCACAGTCGACGGCGCTGGTCTCGCAAGGCCGTATCGGAATGCTGATCAGCGCCAAACCAACCGACCGCCGTTCCATTCTCGAAGAAGCCGCTGGCATCACCGGCCTGCATTCCCGCCGGCACGAGGCGGAGTTGCGCCTGCGCGCCGCCGAGACCAACCTGGAACGCCTGGACGACGTGATCGCCGCCCTCGAGGTGCAGCATCAGGGCCTGAAGAAACAAGCGCGCCAGGCTACCCGGTATCGCAACATCGCCGCGCACATTCGCCGCACCGAAGCCCTCGCCATCTATCTCGAAGCCGAAGCGGCTCGCCAGGACTTAGCGTCCGCGCGAGAGCGGTTGGCGACCGCCGAAGGCGAGGTGGCCACGCACACGCAAGGCACCGCCGATACGCCACCACTCAGGCCGAAGCGGCGGCGGCGTTGCCCGATCTGCGCGCCGCCGAAGCCGCCGCCGCCGCCGCGTTGCAGCGGTTGCTCGTGGACCGCGATAACCTGGCGCGCGAGGCCGCCCTCGCCACCGCCGCGAAAGCGGCGGCCGAACAGCGCCTGAATCAGCTAGAAGGCGACCGGACGCGGGCACGGGCATTGGCGCGCGATGCGGCCGAGGCGCACACCCGCCTAGAGGAGGAACGCGCGGCGCTGGAAACGGCAACGGCCGAGGAAGGACCTACCGCCACGGCCGCGCAGGCCGCCCTGAGCGAGGCGGCGGAGGCCGTCGCGGAACGCGAAACGAGATTGAGCACCGTGGCCGAGCGAATCGCCGCCGACGAGGCGCGGGGCACGGCACAAACCCGACGCATTGCCGAGCTGGACGAGCGCCTGACTCGGCTGCGAGGGCAAGCGGAAACAGCGGCGCGCGAGCATGACGCCCTGGCCGCCGAATGGATCTCGGACGAGGGGCTGCACACCGCGGAGGCCGCGGCGGAGGCGGCGGAGGCCACGCTGGAAACCGCGCGGGCCCAGGCGGAGGACGCCGAGACCGCGCACAACATGGCACAGACCCAACACGGCACGGCGCGCGAGGCCTTGCAACAAGCCGAAGCGGCGCGCGCCAAGCTGGAAGCGGAAGCGGCCGCCTTGACGGCGATCCTGGAGCCGGCGTCCGGCGGCGACTGGCCGCCCATCGAGGATGCGGTCGCGGTCGACGGCGGGTACGAGGCAGCGCTCGGCGCGGCGTTGGGCGACGATATCGCCGCACCTACCGAGGCCGATGCCCCGGCGCACTGGGCGACCCTGCCCGCTTACGATCCTGCCGCGGCTCTGCCCGATGGCACCGAGCCGCTTGCCCGCCGGGTGCGCGGTCCCGCGGCCTTGGCCCGCCGGTTGTCGCAGACCGGCGTCGTGGCCGATTCCGCGACCGGTGCTCGCTTGCAACCCCTGCTTGCCCCCGGACAGCGCCTGGTCACGACCGAGGGGGCCCTGTGGCGCTGGGATGGGTTCACGGCCAAGGCCGATGCGCGTACCGCCGCCGGCAAGCGGCTGGCGCAACGCAATCGCCTGACCGAATTACGAACCATCCTGGCCGATGCCGCCAAGACCGCCGCCACGGCGCGTGCCGAGCACGATACGGCCCGCGCGGAGGCCGAGCGGTGCAGCACCGCCGAGCGGACGGCGCGGGCCGCTGTAAGCACCGCCTTCGGCGAGTTGAATACGGCCCGTCAGGCGCACAGCGCCCTGGTCCAGCGCGCCGCCGGCCTAGTGTCCCGCCAGGCGGCGCAGGCGGAAGCCAGCCAGCGGATCGCCAGCGACATCGCCGAGACCGAAACCGCCCTGACCGCCGCGCGCGCCGAAGCCAGTGCATTGCCCGACCTAGCGGCGGATCGCGCCTCGCTAGATCGCTTGCGCGCCGATCTATCCGAGAGCCGGAGTGAGATGGCAAAGCGGCGGAGCATTGTCGACCGCCTGGCCCGCGAGGCCGAGGCACGCGGCAGCCGTTTGGTCGCTATTGAAGACGAAAAATCCTCCTGGGCCCGGCGTAGCGGCGAATCGGAGCAGCATATCGCCGAGCTGGAGCAACGCCTGCGGGGAACCGCCGAGGAAATCGAAACCCTGGCGGCTCGGCCGGCGGAATTGGCCGAAAAAGACGAGGCGTTAGCCTCGCTTATCGAGGCGGCCGAGCAACGGCGCAAGGACGCAGCCGACACCCTGGCGGTCGGCGAGACCCATCTGCACACGGCGGATCGCGACCTGAAAGCAGCGGAGCACGCCTTGGCCCAGGTGCGCGAGGACCGGGTGCGCGCCGAATCCGCGGTAACTCAGGCTGAGCTGACCCTAAGCAACGTCGCACAAAAGGCCCGCGATAGTCTGCAATGCGGGCTGGACCAAGTCTTGGAAATTGCCGAGGTCGATGCGAACAAGGAGATGCCGGCACGCGAGGATATCGAGGCCAAGCTGCAGCGCCTAACCCGCGAGCGCGACAACATGGGCCCGGTCAACCTGCGCGCCGAGGCGGAAGCAAAGGAGTTGGACGAGCAAATCACCGGCATGCAGACCGAGCGCGCCGATCTAATCGGGGCCATCGGGCGCCTACGGCAAGGCATATCCAGTTTGAACCGCGAGGGGCGCGAGCGTCTGCTCGCCGCCTTTGCCCGGGTCGATGCGCGTTTCTCCGAGCTGTTTGTTCGTCTGTTCGGCGGTGGGCGAGCGCATTTGAAGCTGACCGGCTCCGACGATCCGCTGGAAGCCGGCCTGGAAATCCTGGCCAGCCCGCCGGGCAAACGCATGCAAATCTTGTCTCTGCTATCCGGTGGCGAGCAGGCACTAACGGCACTTTCCCTGCTTTTCGCGGTCTTTCTGACCAACCCGGCGCCGATCTGCGTGCTCGACGAGGTGGATGCGCCACTTGACGACGCCAACGTCGATCGTTTCTGCACTCTATTGGACGAGCTGAGCCTTAGCGGCAACACCCGGTTCCTGGTCATCACCCATCACCGCATGACCATGGCCCGCGTCGATCGGCTGTTCGGTGTGACCATGGCCGAGCGCGGCGTCAGCCGCTTGGTCTCGGTCGATTTGGGTATCGCCGAGGGCTTGCGGGAAAGCGCCTAACCGGGCGTCCACGACACGCGCTCGGGACCTATCTGAATATAGAAAAAGGGCCGAAATCGGCGCCTCCCGTCGCCTTGACACACCTAGAGCCGCTCACTATGGTGCGCGCGATCTCGGGTCCCGCAGGGGGCCTTGGATGGGGAACAAACACCGGGGGAAGACTCGATCAAGGGGGCGCGCGCTCATGGGCGAGGGAACGCCACCACCATCCCGGAAAGATCTCGGCGCTCGGATCCGCGAGGCCATGGCGAAACGGTCCAGCGATACGGACCCCGCCAGCCCGATGTCACGCGGAGCCGGGCTGTCACTTGCCCTTCGTCTCACCATGGAGTTGGTGGTCGGGTTTGCGGTCGGTGTTGGCATTGGGATCGGGTTGGACTATTGGCTTAATACAACGCCGATATTTTTGATTATCTTCTTCTTTCTCGGCGCGGGCGCCGGGATGTTGAACGTATATCGGGTGGCCACGGGCACGGGCCAAGGTGTGGGCTACAAGAAGCCGCCGCCCGACACGTGAGAGTTTGAGTTTGGGGTCATGAGGGACGGGGCAGCGCGTGGAAGCCGAAGAACATAACCCGCTAGCACAATTCGTGATCAAGCCACTGCTCTCCTTGCGGATCGGCAATCTCGATGTGTCGTACACCAATTCCGCTTTGTTCATGACGATTGCGCTGGTTCTGGCCTCGTCCTTTTTGCTGCTGGCGACGCGCCGCGGCGCGTTGGTTCCGGGCCGTTGGCAGTCCTTGGCTGAAATCAGTTACGAATTTGTCGCGAACATGATTCGCGATAACGTGGGCCAGGAAGGGCGGAAGTATTTCCCCTTCATCTTCACCCTGTTCATGTTTGTGTTGTTCGGCAATCTGCTGGGCTTGGTCCCGTACAGCTTCACCTTCACGAGCCACATCATCGTCACCTTTGCCCTGGCCGCGGTGGTCTTTATTGGCGTGACGATCATCGGCTTCAAGAAGCACGGTCTGCATTTTCTCAGTTTTCTGATGCCAGCGGGCGTTCCCATGTTCATGGCGCCGTTGATCATTCCGATCGAAATTTTGTCCTACTTCACGCGGCCGGTTAGCCTGTCGCTTCGCCTGTTCGCGAACATGACCGCCGGGCATACCATGCTCAAGGTTTTTGCCGGGTTTGTCGCGTTGCTGGGTGTCCTCGGCGTGGTACCGCTGATGCTGGTAGCAGCCTTGACTGGATTGGAACTAATCATCGCGTTCTTGCAAGCGTACGTCTTTACGATCCTAACCTGCGTCTATCTCAACGACGCATTGCACCTGCATTAGTCTGATCTACGAACTTAGGGAGTTTAAGAAATGGAAGTCGAAGCCGCGAAATTGATTGGTGCCGGCCTCGCCGTCGTCGGACTGGGTGGCGTTGGCGCGGGCATCGGGAATATTTTTTCCTCGATGATCTCCTCCGGCGCGCGCAACCCGTCCGCCATTCCCATGGTAACGCTGTATATGTGGATCGGATTTGCCCTGGTAGAAGCGGTGGCGCTGTACGCACTGCTCATCGCGCTCTTGCTCATGTTCGTGTTCTAGAACGCAAGCAAGTAGCCCGAGGGCCGGCAAATGCCTCAATTTGACACAACCACGTTCCTGCCCCAGTTATTCTGGCTGGCTGTCATCTTTTGCATTCTGTTCTTCACCATGCGGCGCCATGCGCTACCGCGGATTTCGGACATTTTGGAAGCTCGGCAATTGCGCATCACCAGCAACCTCGAGAAAGCCGGCAACCTGAAAGAAGAAGCCGATCAGGTGATGGCGGATTACGAAAAAGCGTTGGCCGAGACACGAGCCCAGGCAACTGCCCTCGTCAAACAGGCAGGCGAGGAGATGGCGGCCGAGAGCACCAAGCGCCAGCAGACCATCGTCGCCGATCTGGCGGCGAAAACCAAAGCCTCCGAGGCGCGTATTGCCGCGGCCAAGGACGAAGCCCTGGCTGGCCTCAAGGCGGTCGCGGCGGATACGGCACGGGCGGCGACCGCCAAACTCATCGGCATCGAGCCACAAGCCGAGCAAGCACGCGCGGCCGTGGATAGCGCGATGGAAGGGGCCGGTTAATGTTTTCCAGCCCGGAATTCTGGGTCGCCATTGCCTTCGTAATCTTCGTGGCTGGTGCCGCTCGTCCCGTGAGCCGCGCGGTCTTTGCCGCGCTCGATGCACGAGGCGAGCGGATCCGTACCGAAATCGAGGAGGCCCAGGCTCTGCGCGAGGAAGCACAGAAACTGTTGGCCGATTCGAAACGCAAACATCGTGACGCGATCAAGGAATCCGAAGAAATTCTCGCCCACGCCAAAGTCGAGGCGGAGCGCTCGCGCGAACAAGTCCAACAGGACATGGAAGCCGCCTTGCGCCGCCGCGAACAATCCGCCCTGGACAAGATCGCCCAGGCCGAGGCTAACGCGTTACGGGATGTGCGCAACCAGGCTGTCGAACTCGCCCTTGCGGCGACCGCCAATCTCATCACGGCAAATCTAGATCGTGAGAAGCACGCCGCCATTGTCGATCAGTCGATCCGTGGCGTGGCGGATAAACTTCGCTAGGCGACAGGTGGTCCCGCCATCGCCGTCTCCCATCGGTTGTATTTTCTTTTCATGTAATCTTTTTACGTGGCTTTATCTTTTTGATACACAACCGTGCGTTGACAAAACCGCCTCATCTGCGCCGACAACTAGCTAGTTAATCTCCGGTTTACCAATTCCCCCCATTCTCGAATACGAAAGGGGCCGGTCCCGGTATCCCATCGCAAGAATATTTCCCCAAAGCGGAATGCAAACGCGATCATGTTCTCGGGATAATGAGGGCCGAAATTATGACCGATCCGACCGCGCCGAGCGGGAAAATATCTAGATCCAAACCTGACGCGACGAAGATCGCCCAGATGCTGCGCCGTCACCAGCGGTTTCTGGCCGGGGCGCCAGGCGGTATGCGGGCCGTGCTGCATTTCCACGATCTTTCGGGCTACGATCTGAGTAACCACGATCTATCGGAATCGGATCTAACGGGAATCAAGTTAAGCCAGTCGCGCATGAACGGTACATTATTCCAGCGCGCCAATCTCTACTGCGCCGATTTCCGCATGGCCAATCTGAGTCATGCCGACTTCTCCCGGTCCGATATGCGCGGCGTGTGCATGCGTGGGGCCGAGCTTTCGGATGCCAACTTGGTAGAGACCGACATGCGCACCGCCTCTCTCGCCAAATATGACGGCGGCGGTGATATGCAATTTGTCGAATTCGAAGATTCGCCATCCCAGCTTGCCGCCATCGTGGCAAAACGCGCCGATATGACCGGTGCCAAACTCACGGACGCGTTCGTGCTGCAAGCGGATCTGACGGACGCGGTTCTCAAGAACGCGGATCTGCGCGGCGCCGATCTACGCAACTCGGTGTTGATCGGGACAAGCCTGAATGGTGTGGACCTTAGCGGCGCCAAGCTTGGGGGCGCGGCCTTTGCCGGCGCGGATTTGACCGGCGCCAATATCTCCGGCGCCGACTTTGTGGATGCCGATTTACGCGGTGCCATAATCGACCCTGAAATAATAGATTGCGAGGAGTTA
>Ga0114931_10009243_pt1 | contig 11830 bp, 13 predicted proteins | sample 2SBtaG_FD_89579 | JGI IMG/M metagenome (GOLD analysis project Ga0114931, IMG submission 89579) | Deep subsurface microbial communities from Kolumbo volcano to uncover new lineages of life (NeLLi) - 2SBTROV14_V59a metaG | ecosystem: Environmental > Aquatic > Marine > Volcanic | place: Kolumbo...
CTCGCCCACGACGTGGGCCACAAGGAGGCGGCGGAGATCTACGCGAGCCTCGGTCGCGCCGTGATCGACGGAGTACGGGAAGGCCCGTACCGCATCGTCGTGCGCTTCGATCCTCCCGGGGCGGAAGACGAGATGCGAAGCTGGCTCGGATCGGACGGCCTCGCGTTCCTCCCGCAGCATCCGGGAGACCTTGGCGCCAGAATGTCCGCAGCGCTAGAGCACGCCTTCCGTGATTCCGAGAGGGTCTGCATCGTGGGCACCGACGTGCCCGACCTGAACCGGGGCGTCGTGCGGAAGGCGTTCGAGGCGCTGAGCCAGGCCGACATCTGCCTCGGCCCGGCGCTCGACGGAGGATACTACCTCATCGCTCTGCGCCGGCCCCATCCCGCGCTCTTCACCGACATCCGGTGGAGTACCGACACGGTGCTCAGTGCCACGGTGGAGCGCATCCGGGCGGCCGGCCTCACCCATGCGCTCCTGCCCGCGCTACGCGACATCGACACGATCGCCGACCTGGAAGCCCGAGGTCATGCGGCCCGAGCCCACACGACCCGAGCGTAGCAGCGCGCAAGAGCATTCCAGGGGACCGCGCGAACCCCACCCTCCAGGCCGCGGATGCCCCGGCTCTGCGAGGCTCGTACGGGCAGCGACGACGCTCGTCTTGCCTTGACATGGCGGCACCCGGCACTTTGGAGGGGTCCCCCCCGCCGCTGCAGGAGCGCCCATGACCGACAACGGCCGGCGTCAGCGCCTCCGTTTCGACGATCTTCACCACCATACGACGCAGGATGGCCGCTGCCGCGTGGAAGTGCGTCTCGAATGGTGCGGTGTGTCCTACAACGGAACGGAAGAGGGCCTGGAAACACAGCAGGGCCGCTTGCGGGCGGCCACGCTCGCGGCCCTGCGCGCGGTGGCCGCCGCAGCCGGCGACCAGCTAGGACTCTAGCTCTCCGGCGTCAAGGCCGTGCGCGCCTTCGACGGCTGGGTGGTGGTCGCGGCCGTGCGCGGGACAGGTCAGGGGAAGCCTCTTCGTCTGCTGGGCTCCGCCGCGTGCGGCGACGAGGAAGCGATCGAGCGCAGCGCCGCGCTCGCCGTGCTCGACGCCACCAATCGCGTCGTCGAACGGCTTACACCGTGCTGACCAAGAGCCCGCCCCGACCCATCCGGGCCGGAGCGGGCTCCACACTGCGCTGCGCGGGCGGCCGCGCGGGTTGAGGGCGCGTGCGGCTATCCGCGCGTCCTGCGCAGCCCTGTCTGGTACCCCTGCCAGACGCCCGGCCTCACCGGTACGTAGATCATCTGGTAGGGACGTTCGGCGCTCCGTTGCGCGAAGAGCGGCACACCCATGTGCTCGCCGATGCGCATGATGTTGGCGCAATCCATCCGGACTTCGCCGCCCGACTTGCTGTACGAGCGCTTCTCGAACTTGATCGCCTCATCGTTCGAGAACCAACCCTGCCCCTCGGCGTAGCTGCCCGCGAAGACCACCCCGGGCCGGAGGGTGGATATCGCCACGCGGCCGGGCCCCACGAGCGTGTCACCCCGGGGGGTGATCATGACCTGGAGGTTCTGGCCCGTGGCCAGGCACACGCTGGCCGGAGATCCCGACGGCAGAGGCGGAGCCACCTCACGCGTGATCCGGACGGTGTCGGGCGGCGGCGCCGGAAGCTGGATCGTGTCCGGTACCATGCGGCCCATGAGCTTCGGCCTGCACAGCCAGCCGCTCGCCGTGGGGCACACCGCGACCGAGCCGAGGATTCCGAGCTTGCGGCTGCGGTACTCCGTCAGATCCTGGCTGTAGTTGGCGCCGAGCAGATGCGCCCCGACACGGATGCCGTTGATGTCGAGTTGGGCGCCGATGTTGATATCGAAGCCGTTGTACTCGCCCATCAGAGCCAGGATCGAGTTGTCTCCCAGCTCGACATGCACCGCGGAGCCGAAGAACCACCCGTTCGAGTCCGTGAAGGCGTACCACGGCAGGTCGCCGCCGTCCTTGAACATCCCGGAGCCCCAGCCGAGGTTGAACGTGAAGTCGTGCTCGGGCAGGAAGTCCTGCTCGAATCCCCGGAAGTGTGCGGTGGCTACGGAGTAGAACGAGAACTGCGTGTTGGGGTTGTCGTGGGCGGTGTAGCTATCCCTGAATCGTGCATCCGCGAACCCGAGGCGGCTCGGTTGGCGATCGATTCCGTCGTTGTAGTCGGGCGCGGTCACGTAGCGGCCACCGACGGCCAGGCCGAGCCCTTGACCCTTGGGCTGCAGGAGCGCCAGACGCCCGAACAGCCCCCACACGTTTCCGCCGGCGCCGGTATCGTTGAAGGTCTGGAGCGTCGTGCCGACCTCGACGCGGTCGAACAGCCCCACGGCGAACGACGCGTCCGACATGAACTGGGAGACCGACCCCGCCGTCCCGATGGCGTCGCCCGATCCGTTCACGATGACGGAGTTGTCGATGTTCACCCAGAATCCGGAATACGTCCCGGTGATCGCCAGGTGCGGGAGCACGCTGGCCACAGGAGTATCCATCAGGCCCGAGCCATACCGCAGGGTGCTCGGCATCGTCGTGGTCTGCGCATGCAGAGCAGGCGCGGCCACCAGGCCCGCCACGGCGACGAGCCCGGTCGCGAGGCCGGTGCGACTCCGTACCGTATTCATCGTTCGGATGCCTCCTGTTCATGGAGAGGGCTCCGGCTCGATTCGCCGTGAACCCGGTGCGGTGCGATCCAGCAGCCCAAATGTATGCAAACAGCCAGATTCATGCCAAGGTTACTTCATTTGTTTACGGAGTGCATCCGGTTCCAGCCATGGAGCCGATCGTCCAGCGCGCGCGCCGCTCCCAGGGGCGCACCCGGGAACCGGATCGCAACTGACAACGCCCGAACTCCTCGACGGAAATCCGCGTACTCACGGAAAACCGTCGCCCCGCCGCGCTACTCCCCGAGGCGTCGCTCGAGACGCGCGAGCCGGCGGCCGATCGAGATCACCCAGCCCAGCACCGCAAGCAACGCGATCGCGTACGCGATGAACACGTTGACATACGGCCGGAGACTTTGCTGCGCGAGCGGTGTCGCCTGCGGCGCCGAAGGGGGCCACGCAGCCGACAGGGGCCCCACGGCCGCGACAAGGAGCAGGACGAAAACCAACGACACCATGATCGCCGAACCCTTCGATTTCATGATACCCTTCCCTTCAGACGGTGGCACGGCGGTCCCGGGCATCTGCGGCGTCCCGGAGGGTCTGCAGGGTGTAGCGCAGGAGAAAGAGCCCGAGAAACACGAGCGTGAACGCGAGCAGGCCGAGCAGGAGCGTGATCAGCATCGGCGCAGGCAGCGTAGGACCTTCGGGCTTGGCCACGACCGGCTTCGGGTGGAGCGATCGAAACCACAGCACGCTGAGGTGGATGAGCGGGATGTCGAGCGCGCCGACGATCCCCACGACCGCTGCGAAGCGCTTGCCGCGTTCCGGGTTCTCCGCGGACCCTCGCACGAGGAAGTACCCCAGGTAGACGAACCACAGCAGGAGCGTCAGCGTCAGGCGGGGTTCCCACGTCCAGTACGTACCCCACGCCACGCGGGCCCACAGCGGACCCGTGGTGATGACCACGGTCGCGAAGACCATCCCGCCCTCGGCCGCGGAAAGCGCCGCGCGGTCGAGCCGTTCGTCCCTGAGCCACAGGTACATCGCGCTGGTGAGCGCGACCAGGCCGAACGCCATGAACGCGACCCACGCGGCCGGCACATGGACGTAGAAGATCCGCTGGATGACCCCCTGTGCGACTTCGGTGGGCACCCAGAAGAAGGATAACCCGTAGACGGTGAGCATCAGCAGCAGGCCCACCGCCGCCAGCGTCGTCCCTGTCAGGCGCAGCCCCCTGAGCGACATCATTCCTCCACCACGTATCGAAAGAGTCCGGCGCCGGTCGCCATCGCCACCAGCGCAAACGCCGTGAGCATCCGAAGGTTGGCGGTGACCTCGGCCGCGGGCCGAGCCGCCAGGATCCGGCCCGTTGCCTGCGTGCCGTAGACGACCATCGGCAGCAGAAGCGGGAAGACCAGGATCGGCAGCAGCGTCTCTCCCATCCGGGTCCCGGACGAGACGGCGCTGAAGAGCGTCCCCAGCGCCACGAAGCCGAGTGCTCCCAGGGCGATCACCGCAGCCAGGAGATCCAGACGAGGGCCCAGATCCAACCCGAAGAAGAGCGTGAACACGGCGACCACGATGATCGCCACGAGGTACAGCAGCAAGAAGTTGGCGAGCGTCTTCCCCAGGAAGATCGCGTCCTTCGGCGCCGATGTCATGAGGACCCCCTGCAGGGCGCCATCCTCATGCTCCAGGTGGAACGTTCGGCCGATCCCCAACAGCCCTCCGAAGACGATGGTCATCCAGATGAGTCCCGACGCGATCGTCTGAGGCCGCACGGCCGTGCGGTCGATGGCGTAGTTGAACAACACCGCCGCGAGGACGGCGAAAGCACCCATCGCGGCCACCCGCTCACGCGTCCTGAACTCCAGGATCAGGTCCTTCCAGACGATCGCCCGCACCTGGCCCAGGTACTCACTCATGGCGCTTCCTCCACGACCCGGTGGTAGAAGCGCTCGAAGCTGTCCACGACGAGCTCCGAGCGGGTGCCCTCCCAGGCGATCCGTCCGGCGACCTGAATGGCCACACGGTCGGCCAGGTTGAGGCCCTCCGTCAGGTTGTGCGTGACCATCACCACGGTCCGACGGCCGTCCTTGAGCGCCACGAGCACGTTGCGTAGCACCGCGGCCGCGTACGGGTCGAGGCCGGTATATGGCTCATCCAGAAGTACCACGTCGGGGTCGTGCAGCAGCGCCCGGGCCAGCGCGACACGCTGTCGCATCCCATGGGAGAGCTGGCGTACCTCGAACGCCGCCCGATCCGCGAGCCCCACCTCCTCCAGCCTCATGGGCACACGCTCGGACAGGTCGGTGAGTCCGAAGAGGGTGCCGTAGAAGCGGAGGTTCTCCTCGACCGTCAGGTGCCCGTAGAGAAAGCCCTGATGCGAGAGCACACCGATCCTCCGTCGCCACTCGCCATCTCCAAAATCGAGCTTCTTGCCCCGGATGCGCACCTCGCCCCGGGTGGGTCTGAGCCCGCCGGCCAGAACGCGCAGCAATGAGGTCTTGCCCGCGCCGTTCGGACCGAAAATCGTGAGAAACGAGCCTTCCGAGAGCGCCAGATCGATGCCGCCCACCGCGACCACCGCGCCGAATACTCGTACGATGTCGACCGCCTCGAGCACCGCTTCAGCGGTGCGCGGAGGAGCCGCCGGCGCGGCGGAGGGCGCGGTGGACACAGCACCCTCAGGCGTGTTGCCGCGCGGTGTTCGTGGCAGGCGGACCGAGCTTCTGGCCGCAGGAGGAACAGAACCGGCTACCCGTCTCGTTCTCGAAGCCGCACACCACACACACGACCCCGGCCCGGAGTCCTTCCCTGACCCGGGCGATCTCCGCCTCCAACTCCTCGTCGCCCGGAAACGCGGTGCCGCTCACCCTGGCCCGCGCCTCCTCGTCGGCCCTGAGCGCGGCGAGCGCCTCCGCCGTCAACTCGGCCTTCAGGCTGTGGTAGTCCGCGTCGTCGAGCTTCCCCGCGAGGTAGTCGTACTCCACGTCGCGCAGCGCCAGCAACGCCACGCGCTTGCGGGCTTCCGTGTCGGTCAGCTCGTCGTCGGTCCGCCCCATGGAGGCCTGGATGCCCTTGACCACGGGCTGCAGCACGAAGATGACGACCGCGACCGCCACGAGGAGTGCCCCGATCAGTGTGGTCATTCCACTCACTATGCAGACACCACGGCGGGTACGTCAGTCGTCTCCTGCTCGGCGGGGCGGTTCCGCTCCACCGAGGGCCACAGCGCGATGAGGCTCCCGAACACGAGGACCAGACCACCGTACCAGATCCATCCCACCAGTGGCTTGATCAGCACCTGCAGCGTCACCGCCTGCGCTCCGGGATCGTTGCGCAGAACCCCCTCGACGTTATCCACCGCCGAGAGAATCACGTACAGATCCTCCCACGGAGTCGAGCGTATGCCCACCTCGGTCATGAGCTGCTGGCTGGTGACGTACTGGCGCTTCTCCGTCGTCAGCGTGCCGGCGGCCTTGCCGTCGACCGCCACGTCCACAAGCGCGACAGCCTGCCACAAGAGGTTTCTCTGGCCCCGTCCGACCGAGGACGAGATGCCCTGGTAGGTGAGCGTGTACTGCTCGCCGAAGGGCGAGCGGACCTGCACCGTGTCGCCCGGCTCCATGAACTTGCGCACGTCCTGATTGTACGCCGCGCCCGCCAGCCCCATGAAGATCACGACGATACCCACGTGGACGATGTAGCCGCCCCACCTTCGCCGGTTTCGGGTCACGAGGTGGTAAAAGGCGGGCGCGTACCCCTCGCCCTCGATGCGCGCCCGTGCCCGCGTGCCCTTCCAGAACTCGACGCCGACGATCGTCAGCACGAACGCTCCGAGCGCCCAGGTCAACAACGCCATGGGATGACGCGCGCCTATCGCCCAGAGGATCGCACCCACCCCCAGGCCCACGAGCGCGGGCCAGAAAAAGTTCTTCTTCAGGTTCCGGCGCGAAGCCCGGCGCCACGCGATCACGGGCCCGATTCCGGCCAACGCCAGGAGCGCCAGCCCGATCGGGATGTTGACCCGATTGAAGAACGGGGGGCCGACGGAGACCTTCTCACCCGTGACCGCCTCTGAGATGAGGGGAAACAGCGTGCCCCACATCACCGTGAACGCCGCGCCGAGCAGGATGAGGTTGTTGAACAGGAACGCAGCCTCACGCGAGAAGAACGACTCGATGCGGTTCTCACTCCTGAGCGAGGGCAGCCGGTAGAGGACCAACACGAGCGCAAACGCCGTCACCGAGCCGAGGAACGCGAGGAAGATGATCGCGATGCGGGTGTTCTCGGCGAACGAATGGACCGATTCGATCAACCCCGAGCGCGTGAGGAAGGTGGCGAATACCGTGAGCAGGAAGGTGAGGACGACCAGCGACATGTTCCACACCTTCAGCATGCCCCGGTGTTCCTGGATCTGGATCGAGTGAAGGAACGCGGTCGCGGTCAGCCACGGCAGGAGCGAGGCGTTCTCCACCGGGTCCCAGAACCAGTACCCGCCCCACCCCAGCTCCTCGTACGCCCAGCGCATTCCCAGGACGATGCCCACGGAAAGGAATAGCCAGCTCAGGAGGGTCCAGCGCCGCGTGAGCACGATCCACCGCGCGTCCAGTCGTCCGTTGAGCAGAGCGGCGATGGCAAAAGCGAAGGGGATCGTGAACGAGGTGAAGCCGAGATAGAGGGTGGGCGGATGAATCGTCATCCAGTAGTTCTGGAGCTGCGGATTCAGTCCCTGCCCGTTGGCCGGTGTGAAGGGCAACCGCTCGAACGGGTTGACCTTGGCAAACAGCAGCACGACCACGAAGAAGACCGTGATCGCCTGCAGGACGCCCACCACGTACGGCATGAACTCACGGTTCTTCTTCCGGTTCAACCAGACGCAGACCGACGCGAAAAAGGAGAGCAATAACGCCCAGAAGAGCAGTGAGCCCCGCTGTCCGGCCCACAGCCCCGCCACCTTATAGAAGGTCTCGAGCTCCCGGTTCGAGTAGCTGGCCACATACCAGTACTGGAATTTGTCTCCCAGGAAGGCGGCCACCACGCCCGCTGACGCCAGCAACAGGAGGAAGAAGATCCCGTAGACGCTGCGCTCGGCGCTGAGAATGAGCTCTCCGCGCTGGGTTCTTCCGCCAACGAAGCCCAGCACGCCCCCCCAGATGGCCAGGGGCAGCGCCAACCAGAGGGCGAACTCTCCGAGGACGGTCATCCGGCGAGTTGATCGGGAGAGGCCTCGTAGCGACTGCCGCACTTCGTCAGAACCGTCGTGGCCTCGAACACTCCGTCAGCGCGAAGGCGGCCCTCCAGAACCACCTGCGCATCATCGGTGAAGGTGTCGGGCAGCGCGTCGCGATACTCAACCGGAAACGTGACCGAAGGGTCCTGGAGGCCCTGCACGCGGAAGCGGTGGAGCAGCTCTCCCGGCACCTTCTCGTAAGAGCCGGGGATGACCTTGCCACTGACCTTCACGCCCACATCGTGGAAGGTGGGGTCACTGCTGGCCTTTGCCATGAGTTCGGTGGGTGTGAGGTAGTAGACCATCGTGTTGCTCACCCCCGTCCAGACCAGGTACGAGACGACGGCCGCCACCCCCACCAGTCCGATCGCAAACCGGCCGTGCTTCATGATGACCCTTCCTTTCGGGTTGCGGGCACAGCGTCCCGGGCTCCCCTCGCTGGATGCTTCGACGTCAACGCCATAAGACCCCCGAAGCACAGGCGGATGTTCCTTCGCTCACGGCGGACCCGAACGGCCCACGACGTCCCGGGCGCACACCCCTCACGACTCGCTCCATCGCGCGTGACCCGGGCGGGTCCGCACCACGAATCTACCGAGGACGATGCGGATGCCACCAGTCGGGAAAGCTCCGACCCATCCGTTGGGGTGGGCCCCTACGTACTTCCCCGGACGAGCGACGACACGCTCGATCGCCGATGCGGGCGCGCCGGCCCGGATCGCGGCGTATGCGCCCGGCCGCGCCCGGCCGCACTCACCCGGCATCGTCGAGCCCGTGGCGACGTGCACGCCGCTCGCGGGCGCGGGCCAGCGCCCAAGCGGCCGCGGTTTCACCGTCCGGCAGATGGGGAAGGTCCAGACCTTCGGCCGGAGGATCTCCGACCAGCCCCACCGGGATTCCGGCGACACCGGCCAGCGCGATCTCCGAGAGCGTACCCCAGGAGCCGCCGACCGCCACCATCGCCTCGCCCGCCAACGCCACCAGGGCGTTGCGTGCCGCACCCAGACCGGTCGGCAGCGGAATCGTGATCCAGCGGTTGGCCTCGTCGGCATCGCTTCCGGGAAGGATTCCGACGACCCATCCCCCTTCTTCCGCGGCGCCCGCGGCCACCGCCTCCATCACACCGCCCGCGCCCCCACACACCACCACCGCACCCCCCCTGGCCAGGGCCGCCCCCAGGGCGCGCGCCTCACGGCGGTCGCGCTCCGAGGCCTCGGCGCCGCCGGCGACCGCCACGCGGGGAGGACGCCCGGGCCCGCTCAACGCCCGTCCTCCGCCCAGTGGACCGCGGTCGAGACCGCCCGGCGCCAACCGGCAAGGAGCGCATCGCGAGCCTCCTCGGGCATCGTGGGCTCGAACCGCACGGCCGGCCCCTGGGCATCCAGAAAGTCCTGGGCCGCGCCCCACACGCCTTCGGCGATCCCGGCCAGGCCGGCCGCGCCCAGCGCCGTCGTCTCCACCTGGGCCGGACGGCGCACGGGAATGTCCAGAACGTCGGCCTGGAACTGCATGAGCCAGTCATTGAGCGCGGCGCCCCCGTCGACGCGCAGCTCGCTGGCCCGCTCGCCGGAGTCGGCCTCCATGGCCCGCAGCACTTCCTCGGTGGCGTACGCCATGGACTCGAGCGCCGCACGCACGACATGCGCCCGCCCGGTGCCCCGGGTCAGGCCGACCAGCGTTCCTATCGCTTCGGGGACCCAGTGTGGAGCGCCGAGCCCGACGAACGCGGGAACGAAGTACACCCCGTCGTTACCCTCCAGGGAGGCGGCGATGGCGCGGGAGTCCGAAGCGCGCTCCATCAGCCCGAGCCCGTCGCGGAGCCACTGGATCGCGGCGCCGGCGATGAAGACGGAGCCCTCGAGCGCGTACGCGAGCCCTCCGCCGGCGTCACACGCCGCGGTCGTGAGCAGGCCGTGGCGGGAGCGCACGACGTCGCCGCCCGTGTGCAGGAGAAGAAACGCACCCGTGCCGTACGTGTTCTTCGCCAACCCCGGGCTCCAGCACCCCTGCCCGAAGAGCGCGGCCTGCTGGTCTCCGGCGATCCCCGAGACGGGCACCTCGATGCCGAGGTGTTCCCCCGCCGCGACGCCGAAGCGCCCCGCGCTGGGCATGATCTCCGGCAGCACGCTGTCGGGCACCCCCAGGAGGTCGAGCAGCCACGGATCCCACCGGGCCCCCGCCAGCTCCATCAGCAGGGTCCTCGATGCGTTCGTGGGATCCGTCGCGTGGACCGCTCCTCCGGTCAACCGGGCGAGCAGCCAGGCGTCGATCGTGCCCATCGCCACCTCTCCCGCCTCGGCGCGCCGGCGCAGCTCGGGATTCTCGCGGAGCAGCCACGCCACCTTGGTGCCCGAGAAGTAGGGGTCGAGCACCAGCCCGGTGCGCCGGCGCACCTCCTCCTCGTGCCCGGCGTCGCGCAGTGCGCGGCACAGCCCGGTGGTACGTCTGTACTGCCAGACGATGGCACGGTGCAGGGGCTCCAGCGTCGCCCTGTCCCATAGAACCGCCGTCTCGCGCTGGTTCGTGATCCCGATCGCGCGCACCGTCACTTCCCCGCCCGCCGCTCCCGCCTCGGCCAGCGCTTCGCGCGCCACGCGGCGGGTGACCTCCCATATCTCGGTCGCGTCGTGCTCGACCCAGCCCGGTCGGGGAAAGTGCTGCGTGAACTCGCTGTAACTCCTGCCGAGCACACGCCCGTCCTCGGCCACAAGGAGGGAGGTCGAACCCGTGGTCCCCTGATCGATCGCCAGCACCGCATCCGCGCTCACGCTTCCTCCCGAGAAGGATGGTCTCCCTGCCCGGGGCGACCCGGGCCGCCATCCGCCAAAGCTCCCGTGCGGGAAACGACCCCCCGCCAGGTCACTTCCCCGTCTCCACCGGCTCGAAGCGGTCGAAACGGTATCGCCATCCCTGCCGGGCCATGAGGTCCAGCAGCGGGACGACCGGCAGCCCCACGATGGTATAGTAGTCCCCGGAAATCCGCTCCACCAACGCCGCGCCGCGTCCCTGGATCCCGTAGCCCCCGGCCTTGTCGTCCGGCTCGCCGGTGGCGACGTACGCGCGGGCCTCGGCGGCATCGAAGTCACGGAGCACGACGTCGGCCCGTCCCACCGACGCCAACACCCCGGCCGGGCCCGCGACCGCGACCCCGGTGAATACCGAATGCCTCCGTCCGGCCAGCTCCAGGAGCATCGCCACCGCATCGTCGGGGCCGGTGGGCTTGCCCAGGATCCGCTCACCGAGCGTCACCACCGTGTCGCCGCCGATGACCAGGGCGCCGGGGTGGCGCGCCGCGACCGCCGCGGCCTTGGCCCGGGCCAGGCGAAGCACGTGGTCCTCGGGCGCCTCGCCGGAAAGGACTGCCTCCTCGACGCGCGCCTCGCACCGCTCATGCTCGATGCCGAGCAGCCGGAGCATGTCCGAGCGGCGGGGCGAAGCCGACGCGAGCACCACCCTGGGTGCGCTCACTCCCGCTCCAGAATCAGGGTCACGGGACCGTCGTTGACGAGCTCGACCTCCATCAGCGCGCCGAACTCCCCGGTCTCGACGGCGCCCTCGGCCCGCTCCCTCAGCAGCGCCACGAAGCGCTCGTACATGGGGATCGCCACCTCGGGCGGGGCCGCGGCGACGAAGCTCGGACGGCGCCCCTTGCGCACATCGCCGTACAGCGTGAACTGGCTCACGACGAGAATCGCCCCACCGACCTCGACGAGGGAGCGATTCATGCGGCCCTCGGCGTCCGGAAAGATCCTGAGCCCCACGATCTTGTCGGCCATCCACGCGAGCGCCTCCTCCGCATCCCCCGAGCGGAAGCCCACCAACAGGAGCACACCCTTGCCCACCGCGCCCCTCATTCGGCCCTCGACCGTGACACGGGCGCGCGCGACCCGTTGCAGGACGACCCTCACTCGACCGTGACCGACTTGGCCAGGTTCCTCGGCTGATCGACGTCGGCGCCCC
>Ga0114931_10009244_pt1 | contig 11830 bp, 6 predicted proteins | sample 2SBtaG_FD_89579 | JGI IMG/M metagenome (GOLD analysis project Ga0114931, IMG submission 89579) | Deep subsurface microbial communities from Kolumbo volcano to uncover new lineages of life (NeLLi) - 2SBTROV14_V59a metaG | ecosystem: Environmental > Aquatic > Marine > Volcanic | place: Kolumbo...
TTAGCGGCAGGTCTTGCTTTGTTGCGCGAGCAGAATGAAAAGATTCGTTTGACGACTGGGGGCTTCTGGTCAAGCCGAACTTTTCACCCTGCTCGCGGGAGCATTTAGCGGCAGGTCTTGCTTTGTTGTGCGAGCATAATGAAAAGATTCTGACTATTAAGGTGGCAGCGATGACCCTTCGAATCCTCAGCTTGACTCTCGGACTGGCCTGGATAATGGCCAACGCCGAAATTGGCTACGGACAGCGTTCCGGTGGAGGATCGCTCAGTGGTTCCACGTCGGGTCGATTGAATGCTCGCACCGGACCCAATCGCCAGAATGGCCTGGGATTGCAGTCACGCAGCATTGCTTCACCGGGTGGCCTTGCTTCGCGGGGCAGCCTTTCTCAGGGCGGACGGGGACGCGGGCTGGGACAACCGGCCGGCGGCGCAGAGCTGGGCCCTCAGCCACAGGGAAGAGCGTTCCGGGAACCGGGGTTCGTGGGCCGCGATGCGGAGGATGTCCGTGAAACGTTTCGCAACCTCAGCCGGGGCCAGCGCCGCGCTCTGAGGAATATCGTGATTGAAAATCTAAATGAAACTCGCGAGTCCCGCCGGAGGTGGCACGACCAACAGCGGCAACCGCCCCGAGTGCGAGTCCAATTGCGGCCCGTGTTCGATACCCCTGCTGATCCAGACGGTCGTGTTGCGGCAGCCGTACAAATGCGATTGAATGCCGTGCTGCGAGGTCGAACCGTAGTCGCGCCAAGTGTCGAATTGCAGGGCCGCACCGCCACGCTGCGCGGCACGGTCTCGAGCGAACATGAAAAATTGCTCACCGGCCAACTCGTTGCGATTGAGCCGGGTGTTTCGAGAGTCGAGAATCGTCTGGTCGTAGCTGGAGTCTCAAGAACTCCGTCAAAACCCTGAGCAAGCCTAGTAAGAACGGGAACTGGAGGCTGTTGCCGTGATCGCCTGGCCGCCTTCCTTCTACTTTCTCTCTCTGCTCCCCACCAGACGCCTGGCGGGCATGCGGATGGTGGCGGTATTCATCTTTTTATTGCTTGCTCGCAACGGCGGGTCATGCAAGGGTGCCTGACCATGAATGGCTGGGAGATTGGCTGCTGCCAGTTGTACCTGGCCGCCGACTGGCCCTACTTGCTGAGGCCCATCCTGCAGAGACCGCTTGGGTTGGTCCGCCGCCTTGAGGTAGTTGGCCGGTTGTTTTCGGCCCGTCTCATGGTTCGCCAGGGCAATGCCAGGTAGCAAATGGTGTGTTTGCTCACCCAGGATCATCGATCCTTCGGTCGGCTCAAATCGCACGATCAGGCTCACGTTCTTTTGGGGGCCACCCACTTCGTCCCACGGCAGCCAGACGCTATAGGAGGGACCCAATTTGGAGTCGCTCTCAAGTCGGGCAAATTGGTCCGCGGGAAAGATATATTTTTTAGTGGGTGCGGTTTCCGGACGGTCGCGTTCGGACTCATCGAACGAGTAAACGACCAATTGACCCTGCACGGCAATGGGCTTTTCGCCATCGCGGTCAAAGAAGACCAGGCGACCGCCAAATCCCCGTATCGGTTTCTGGCCCGTCCGGTGCAGCACCGTATCGGTCCAGGTGCTCACAATTCTGGTTGGAACCTCTGCCGCAACGGCCTTTTCCTTATGCCAGCCGATCGCTTTGCGGACGTCCCAGGTTGGGAGCCAGCGTTGGGCCAATGCGCGGTTGTCCTGCTTGCCGGTCTGGCAGCCGCACACCGACAGCAGCAGAAACAGCAAGGTCACGGCAAACAAGCTCCGCCTGGATTTGGAAGGTTGGCTCAGGAGACTCTGGCAATTCGCATTCATTCGTACGCGTCCACGGTAGGTTGTTGGATTTCTCCTGCTGGCAGTGGAGCTTCGAGCTGGGGGCTGGGGCTTTCTTCCTCAGCCGAATCGGTATGCGGCGCCTCTGCATCCTGGCTGTCAGGGGGAATCTGAATTTCCTCCGGTTTCGGAACATAGTCCGGGTAGACGGTTTCCGCTTCTGCTTCTCCCATCAGATCGCCGCGGCTTCTCAGACCGGCTGGGCCATGCAGATCGACGACGTCGGACAGGCACCAACTCATGCGGGCCGACTCAATCTGTTTGATTCGCTCGGCATCGAATCGGCTACGGACAATATGAGGCGTGAGAATAATCAACAGCTCTTTACGCACCGTCCGAGTGCTGTCGTAGCGGAATAAATCGCCTAACAGGGGAATATCGGCCAGCAGGGGGACCCGGCGATGGGTGGCGTCGTCCCGTTTGGTTAACAGACCGCTGAGCACGACCGTCTGGCCGCTAACCGCACTGACGGTCGTTTCGGCCTGGGTGGTGGCGATTCGTGGCGCGTTGATGGCATCGCCATTGGGCGCGATCGAAACCGGCACTCCATCGGCAACGGTTCCCAACTCGCTTTTGTTTGCAAACACCGACATCACAACCAGGCCATCTGGGCTGATCCGGGGAGTCACCTGCAGAACCAAACCGACCTCGATCAATTCGATGTTGTTGCTGCGAAAACCGGTTTGTTCGATGTTACTGCTGGTGATGTAGGGTACCTGCTCGCCGACAAATACCCGCCCTTGCTGGTTGTCGAGGGCCATGATCTGGGGCCGGCTCAGCACTTCCAAACGGCGCGATTCTTGTAGCGCCCTGAGTAGCATACTCACGCTGTCGCTGCTGGCCGAGAGCACCATGCCGCTAAAGCCCAGGTCGGGGCTGACTCTGCGAACCGCAAAACTCGAGATGCCCTGGGCGGCCGCCCGGCCAGCCGTTGCCAGCGAGCGATCGCTGCCGGAATTGCCCAGCCCAACGCTGGCATTGGTAAAATCAAAGCCCGGGGTCAACGTGGCGGACTGGATGATCTGTTGGGTCAGCGAATTCACGCTTCCGGCACTTTGAGTCGACACGGTCGAGGTCGTGGTATCAATGCCTTCCAGCAGGCTGCGATCGAACAGGACCGAATCCTGCAGTCCCAGTTCCACGCCGAATTCATCAGCATCTCCCAGCCGCACTTCGCCAATCAGCACCTGAATCATGACCATGGGAGCCTGCTCGTCAAGTTGCTCGATCACTCGAATCACTTCGTCGTAGTAACGTGGAGTGGAGCTGATGATGAGACTGTTGCTGGTCAGGTCGGGAACGACAACCACTTCGCGTTCGACCTGCGAAAAAGGACTGGTCACTCCCGGAGCCGTTTCCTGAACGTCCCGTTCGGCCTGCAGCCACTGGTTCAGCGAGTCGGAGACACTCTCCGCCGAGGCATTTTTCAGCCGGTAGACACGATTTTGCCGCTGGCGGACGTCGCTCGAATCGAGTCGCAACAGGACGGCTTCCACCACCAGTAAGTCGGCCCCGGCACCGGCGACGATGATGCTGTTGGTGCGTTCGTCGACAGAGATCCGCAATTGGAACAGGGCTTCGTTATCATTGGCTCCGCCCCCTTGCTGAGCCGGATCACCGAACAGTGACTTCAACATCTCCGCCAGGCTTACCGCGTCTCCATTGGCGATGGTAAAAACTTTCAGTTCGGCCGCTGCCCCGGGTGGTTGATCGAGTTGATGGATCAAGGCTTCCAGCAGAGGCATGCTATCGGGAGACGCGGCAACCACCAGCGCATTGGCGCGTGGATCCGCAGTTACGCGGGTACCGGCCAGGACGCCCGATTCCAACTGCTGCTTGCCCGTCGGATCGATCGTCACCAGGCGCAGCAGGGGGGCCAGCATCCCATCCGTTCCACTCGTATCGGACTCAGCTCCCGGGGTAGTATTTGTTCCGCCCTGCAAAGCCGAATTGAGCACCGGGGCCAGATCGGTAGCGACTGAGTTTTGCAACTTGAAGACGCGGATTTCATGCACCGCCTCACTACCGGACTGATCCAATTCGCCAATCAGCGCACGAACTTCGATCAGGTCGCGCGGGCCGGCCCGGACAATCAGCGTATTGGTCCGCAGATCGGCCACCACCAGTGCCTTGGCCTGCAGGGTCGGCGGCCCCTCTGCGGGAGTGCCGGTGAACAAATTTTCGATCACCGTTCGGGCTTCCGCAGCCACGGCATGTTTGAGATGAAACACCCCATACTGGGTGAGCGATTTACCAGGCAAGTCGAGCTTTTTCAGTATTTCGAGCGATTTCCTCACCGATTCGGGCTGGCCGATGATCAGAACGGCATTCGGCTCGACAAGTGGCACGACGACCGGATGTCCGTACAGAGTGCCAAGCGTGTCGATGTTGAATAACTCCTGCAACAAACGGGCCATTGCTTCAGAACTGACATGTTTCAGCTCATGAACTTCGATCTGTGGTTCGCTAACCTGGCTGAGCCGTTCGATTTCATGGATGATTTCCATCACCCGGGCAACATCGCGAGGGTTGCCGCGCAGCATCAGGATGCCGGTTCCTTCAATGAATTCGATCTGCACTGGGCCCAGCAGGCTAGGGAGTGAATTCTCATTGGCCAGGGAATGTTCCGCGGCACGATCCTGAGGGGTTTGGCCCGGTTGGGTCTGGCTGTTCTGGCCCGCCATGTTTTTGCCCACAACAAACTGGCTCGAATCGGGCTTCCGCCCGTGACCGCCCGCCAAGGATGGGCCCGCAGCGTTTTGCTTCCGCAGGATATCCACGGCCTGGCGTATTTTTGCGGCGGATTTCCATTCGGTGGACACCCATTGAGTGACAACGGGCGGCGCATTGCCAGCAGCTTTGTTGGCAGTGTCTGGCGGCGCGTCGAGTATCTTGATAATTCTTCGCCATGCGCGGACCTGATTCTTAGCACCGGCAAGCTGGATGCCGCCGGTCGCGGTCTGTACGGAAATAGCAACCGGAGGTTCTCCAGCGGCGCCAAGGTTGTACGTTTGCCATTGGCCCGTCACATCAGGATGCGGCCGAAGTGGTCGGGAGAGTATTTTTTTTAATCGCGCATGCAGCTGGTCGGGCTTCAAATGGTTAAGGCGAAAAGTCGCTTGAGGAGGCACCCCGCCGGTTGAGGCAGGTTGCACGAGATCGGTTGCCGGTGGCAGCCGAATCGGTTTCGTTGGGGCGGTACGCGTCTGGACGCCTGCGGGAGTTGTCCCGGGCTGGCCTGCCTCGCGTTGGCCTGCCTCGGGCGGCGCGGTCATGGATGGTGCGGCCACCAGGTTCGCCGTCTGCTGGGCAAGTGAAATATCAAATTTTGGCGTCGGGGGAGAGCTGGCGGCGTAAGCGACCTGTAAAATTGGGCCACGTTCAGTCGGAACGGGAGCGGATGGGACAGGTTGTGCGCCGGCGGGCATTATGTCGGTCGCCGCCCTGCCATTCCAGCCGTTCCACGCCAGCAGTGATAGCGTCGCAATCCACGCTAGGGCTGCCAGGGCGAAGCATTTTCTGGTTCGCCGTTTTACAGCGTCTTGGGTGGAAAGTGCCATGCAGGACTCATCGATTGGATCGTTGCCAAGAAATGCCAGGCCCCGCGCAAAGCAGGCCCGAAGACAATCCATACAGTCGATACAATCGGCATAGTTTCACCAATGCGCCAGAAATTTGCCTGTGATAGCAAAGAATCCCAGGAATATTCCCAGGGAAAATGTGGAAACGGAGGAAATCGCTGGGGAACGGCTCAAATATAATTTCTCATTTGCTCACAAAAACCCCAAGTTATTGTTGAGCCGTTCCTTAGCCAGCAAATTATTCCGGCTTCTTATTCCTGGCCGGTTTCCCCTTGTCACCCTCATTCCGGGACTTTCCTTCCTTGCCTTTGCCCCCTTTTGCCGCTGCCTGTTGCGGTTTGCCGCCAATCCAGGGATTGCCCAGTGCCTTGGAAAGTGACTGCTGCAAGGCGGTGGACGAAACCATTCCAAGCACTTCATGAACTTGAACGACCGTACGAGGCATGGCCGATTCATCCAACCGCAGGACCAGTTGGTGCACGTTCTCCCACACATCTTCCTGGGCGGAGATGATGAGCGTGTTGGACAGTTCGTCAACGCCAATTGACAGGGCTCCTTCAAAGGCCACTTTGACCGCGGCCGGTTTTTTCTTGCCCTCAGGCGGTGCCGATCCGTAGAACCGATAATGGGTCTCGGTGCGCGACTTGGCTTGCCCATCCTTGCCTTGAAACGCCTTGTCCTTGGAACTGAGCAGGTCGCGGTAAACTTCCTTGACGGCGCTGGCGATATCGGCTGCTCGAGAGTAATGTATCTTGATCGCTTCGGTTCGCCGCGACATGACCGAATCCTCGTCTAAGGGTCGATCGTAGATCTCAATGAGCTTGCCGATGGTCCGCAATTGCTCGGGGCTGGCGTTTTGGACCACAATCGTGTTGGTATCGACGTCATAAATAAAACGGAGCAACGGCTTTTTGGAAAGCGAGATGGGACCTTGTTCGTGTCTCTTCGTACCCATGTATTCGCCCCAGATACTGTACTGGGCATCTTTCTGTCCCTTCAGTTCATCCTCAAAATATTCCTCCAAATTGAGCACCACCAGACTGGCCCGCGCATTGTGCAATTCGAAAATGGTAAATTTCTCCTGAGGCGGCGTCAGTTCATCGAGCAGGTCTTCCAGTTCGTCCAGCGCGGCGGAGTCTTCCCCTCGCAATAGAATCCGGCCATCGGGTAGCACCACCACATCGATTGGCGGGGCCGTCTCGGCGTGTTCCGCGCCGTTGTTCGCAGTCTCGTCCGGTGTCGTCCGTTCCACTGGTGCCGCGGCCAAAGTCGCTCGGCCCGAGGCCCTGGTGGCCGGGGTCGGATCCGATCGGTTGGACTCGCCAGAAAGTTTGGAAAGCATGGCGAAGTGGACGGACCAGGAACGCTCGCGAACGGGGCCAACCGCGGACCCCGGCGGTCCATGCCCCAGCCGCCCATGCCCCAGCCGCCCATGCTTAGGCGGCCCGTGCCGCAACGACCCGAGCTCCGCGACTTGATCCTTGCCGGCAGCTGACGCGGGCGGCCGACTCTTTTTAGCCGTGGGCTTGTCGTCCTTGCGGGCTGGTGCCACGGGCTTTGCCGGAGATTCGGGACGCGCTGGTGTTGCGGGCGGAACATGGATTCGCAACCGGCTTTTACCGGACCAGGAATTTTCCAGTCGGCGCAGCAAACGAACCGCTTCCTGGGGGTCCCGCGCTCGCAGCACCCGCAGCGTGCTGCCATGCGAGTTGCGCCCTCCCGGCACTTCTCCCAATTGTTTGAGAATTTTGTCGACCTCCTCCAACTCCGAATCGGTGACCCACAACAGCAAGCGGTTGTGCTCGACATCAGCCAGCGCTTTAAAACCGACTTGCGGTTTTTCTTCCTCGCGCGCTCGTTCGTAGCCAAAGTAAAAGGATCTTCGTCGCGACTTTTCCTTTTTCTTCACTTCGCCAACCAGCAGCGCCATGAGTGTTCCAGCCACCTGGTCCGCGGGCAGCCGCCGCAGCCATCGCATTTCGGCGTGGCGGCCACTGCCATCGAGCCGGTCGATGATCTTGCGGATTTTGGCATGGTCCGTGGCTGTCGCATAAGCGTAAATCGTCTTGCTCGCATTGTCGCTCTGCAGCTGAGTGGTTGGATTGAGATGGGCTATTTCCTGCAGCGAATCGATCACCTTGTCTGGGCTGGCTGTAACGGTCTGGTATTTCTCCAAGGTCATGGGACCGGGCGCCAGCGAACCTGGCGAGCTTGCCAGGCCCTCTCCACTGCCCCCCGCTCCATCCGGCCGATCGAACAGCTCGATCGTCCGTTCGATGATCCGCATCAAATCGGGCGGGGCGTTGACAAACAGGCTGTTCTGGCGCTGGTCGACCGCAATATGCACCGGGGGCGCATCCTTGTGGAGCATTTGGGAAACATCCTTGCCCTTCTGCTGCATTTTCATCATCATCTGCATCTTTTGCTGTTCCAGCTGCAGTTCCTGAGGTGAACTGCGGGTCTCGGGATTGATTCCAAGGACCACCATGATCTGATCGGCCACGTAGTCGGCCCGCCGGTATTGCAATTGAAATTCTCTCGGCTTGATGGTGCGATCCGAGGCAATTTGTTCGGCGTAAAGCAAATCCCGCACGTCGCGCAGGTTGGCGACCGCGTCGATCACCAGCAGCCGCCTGCTCGCCAGCAGGGGCGTCACTTTGGCGTTGGGACTGAGCAGAACCTTCACATCGGCGGCCGCTTTGGCCGGATCCAGACTCAGGGGAAGAGGAAAGGTGACCCGAAGAAAATCGTACGGAGAAAAATCTTCCAAGTCGTCCGCCTCCCCACGCGGCACCAGGCTGGGGTCGAGCTTGTCGATTTTTACCACCGTGAGCCCTTCGCCCCGCACCACCATGGTGAAGCCCCGGGCAAGCAAATGCCGATTCAATAAGTCGCGCGTCTCCGCCAGCGTGTATTTGCGATGCGTCGTCAGATTGAGGAAATCACCTGGCAGCTCTTGCCAGTCCAAACTGTAGCCAGCCACATCGGCAAACCATTGCAGGACGTCGACCCAAGGTTGACCTCGAAAGTTAAATTGCACCCGGCCCGTGGCGTCGGGGGTAACTTTCAGCTCTTCAGGATTCGCCGGCTGAGTCGGCTCGGTAGGACGCTTGACCAGCTTGGCTTCTTCTTCGGCCTTCTTGGCTTCGTCTTTCTTCGCATCCTTGTCTTTGGATTCTTTTGCCCCTTCTTCGGGAGGCTTCCCATGCTGCTCGCTGACGGCGCCGGCGCCGGCTGCCTGCATCCGCGCCTTGTACGCGGCTCGCATTTGCTTCATCTGCGCTCGGCTGGGACGACCTGCAGGCCGTTGGGCCAGTAGCCGTTGCTGGTCCAACACCGATGGCCCAACCAGACCTGCCAGCGCTGGCAACAAACCCAGCAGCACCAACAATCTGGAGCACAAAGATTGAACAGGCATCGCGGTAATCCAAAATGTAGAAGAGGGGGACAAAACCGGCCGCACCATGAGAACCGGACCCAGTAGAATCCAACCCGCTGGTATCTAACCTAGCTACTGATTTGGCTCAAAAAGCGGACACGCACCATTATTATAGGCACCCAGCAGGCAAAACTCCAGCGTTTCACTAGGGCACCACGGTCCCTTCCAGCAGACTCTGCCCGAGTCGCACCGCGCGCTTTCCCGCGGCTGTGTCGATCACTACCTGACGACCATCCATGCTGGCAATCCTGCCTTCGATCTGGCCGATGTGGATGTGATCTCCGAGGCGAAAATAGCGTGTCCGGCCCGTATCCTGCCGCCGCAGGGCCAACCGCCAACCGCCGCCGCCATAGGTCAAACCAGAAACTCTGGTCTGCTGAGCGGCATCTTCCGCGGGGACGGTGGCTTGGCCGGCGGGACTTTGATGCGGCTGGTAAACGGCAAACACATTGCGACTTTGGATCGCCTTGAGAACCTGTTCAAGTTGGCGATTTTCAAGATCCGCTGACAACCCGTCTTTTCCAGGTTCTCCTTTTTCAGATCCTTTGTCGGGCCCTGCGATGTTCTTTTTGGCATTCTCTCCGACGTTCTCTCCGGTGCGCGCCTGGCCGGACCGGGCCTCGTTGGCAGCCAACTGGTCGGTTCGCCGGCAGCCTGGAACCGCGATGGCTTCAATAGCCAACTTAATGTCCAGTTCCTTACGATCGGCGGTCGGTTTAAGTGACGCGGAGGCAATGCGGTGCAAGTGGGGCGCCATATAGAACCGGTAGAGAAATCGGACCAGACTTGCCAGCGTTCCCTGGGCATGGACTGAAAAAGTGAACAGCCGGAATTGGGGGGCTAGTTCGTCGCGGGACCGGGAACCGCTGGCAGTCGTGTCGCGCAACTGCTCCACTTGCACACTTGCCTGGCTAAGTTCCTGTTGCAACCAATCCTGGTACAGGGACCGGGCGATGTCGTGATTCGCGGGCAACGATTTTTTCCGCCACGCAAGCAAGCGATGCCGCGCGCGCTGGCCCCGTTGGACCGCCACCCGGGCTTTGCTGAGTGTTTGTTCGGCGGAGATCAGGGCGTCCCTGCGAAGCTCGACAGCCTGCCGGTACGCGGCGTATCCCCGACTGCCAGCCAGCAACAGCAACAACGCACCAATGGCCGTGGCCAGAATTTTTTCTCGGCGACTCATGTTCGAAAGGAATTGGGTCGGAAAAATCATGGCCGGGCTTGCTCCCGGGAAGTGGCTGGCTGCTGGGGCAATTGGACAATCTCTCGGAAAGGCCAACGATAGTCTCCCAACTCACTTTTTCGGTTGGTATTGTCGCGTTTGACAAGATAATGGTCCGCCCGAAGGCGGGCTTCGAGAGTTCCGACCGCGCTGCGATCCGCCGCAATGGCGTCCAGATCGAACTGCTGCCTCTGCATGTTCAGGGCCATCAGGACCAGGTCCTCGCGGGCTGAAAAATCGTTCGCATCCAGCGGATGGGGCCGTAGACCCTTGGAAAGCCGCTCCAATTGGTCCAGCAGATTGACCTGGCCCGCCGACCAGCGACCAAGCGCGGCCGCCAGCTGCAGATCTGCCTGGTAGGTGGCTTCTGTTTCCTGAAGTAACGCCGCCTCTTGGTTGGCCGCAGCGGCCGCCTGCTGGGGCAACTGAATATTTTGATAGGCATGCCACATCGTCCAGGCCAGCAGGCAAGCGGCTACTGCGGCCAGCAACGCGTAGGTGCGCCAATTGTCTTGGGCCGCATTCGCTCGGCGTGGATGGACCAGGTCGAGCGGCGGCCCGCGCCGGTGGGCCGCGTCGAGAGCCAGGCCAGCCAGGGGTAAGGACCAGGAGGCAGACGCCTCGGCCGCTTGCGGAAGCACGCCGAGGCAATCGATCCCATGGACGGGCAACTCAAGTTGCTGACTGAGTTCGTTGAGAGCATCGGTCGACGGCCTGTCTCCGACCAGCCAAACAGCCGCCACCGGGTCGCGAGGGTGCGCTGTTTGCAGGGCCAACAGGGTGCGTTTCAATTCACTTGCCAGCGTTTGGAAACGGGCGCTCCCAGCGTCCGGATCAACCGGGCTCCCGGCTGGCAAATCGGCGCCCGGAATTCGCAGTGAGCGAAACAAGACGACTTGCGCCGACGGGACTCCCATGGGTCCCAAGGTAGCCCAGAGAATAACCCGCTCGGGCTGCAGGGCGGCAAACAGTCTCAACTTGTTCTGCGCGTACGCAGCGCTGGCTTGCTGCTCCAAAACATGACGTACCAGCGCCATCCAGCCGGTCTCCAGCGGGATCAGTCGGTCCATTTTCAGGCCGGCTGTTGAAACAATCTGGAGAATTTCCGCCAGGTGCTCGGCGTCGATCCCGATGGCCAGCACTTCGTGCGGGGTGTGCTCATCTCCGGCGAGCGGTAAATAATCGAGACCCTCATTTTCATCCCCCCCCAAGGACATGCTACGGGCTGCCTGGATACGGACCAGATCGGGCAATTCGTTGGCCGGAGCGGGAGGGAGAGTCAGGGACTGCCATTGCAAATATTCACGATCCAGTCCAACAATCGTTTGGCAGCGGCCTTGCCGGTAGGGCGCGATGCCAGCTGCCAGCTGTTCGGCAATTTTCGCGACGCCATCTTGCGCGCCCAATGGCATGGTTTGCGCAGCTTCGAGGATCGTGCCAGTGGCCCGGTTATTGACGACCACAACCTGGACCTGCTGTGGATTCCAATGGATGGCTAGGATACGAGACATCGTCAGCAAACTGAAAGGTCGAGATGGAAAGAAACAAGCCGCTGCAGGTGGCCTGGCAAGCAGCGAGGCAGTGCGGAGCGAGCGGACGACGTATTCGGGCTAAGGGTTGGCTCAAAAATAAATTGGAGGTTTTGGCGCGGCGAGGACAAGGCTGCGTAGGAAGGCGAAGCAGGCATATTGCTTATACGTCGATGCAGCCTGACACCCGCAGCCGTAGCCGCAGCCCGCCAAAA
>Ga0114931_10009245_pt1 | contig 11829 bp, 13 predicted proteins | sample 2SBtaG_FD_89579 | JGI IMG/M metagenome (GOLD analysis project Ga0114931, IMG submission 89579) | Deep subsurface microbial communities from Kolumbo volcano to uncover new lineages of life (NeLLi) - 2SBTROV14_V59a metaG | ecosystem: Environmental > Aquatic > Marine > Volcanic | place: Kolumbo...
ATTGCGAGCGTAGCGACGCAATCCAGGATTCTGGATCGCCGCGCCGCCGTAAGGCGGCTCGCGATGACGTTCAGGCCGAAGGAATCAGAACGACGCGCAAAGTAGTTTTTCAGCACCCTGTTAAACATCCAAGCCTCCCATTTGATATTTTAAAATCAAATTTCGACCCCGGTCTTATTCCCCGCCGGCGGCGACATAGTTCAGCGCCGAGCCGGTCTTGAACCAGCCGATTTCCTTTTCGTTCAGGGTATGCGCCAGGGGCAGCGTCTCGCTGGTGCCGTCCTCGTGCGTCACTTTCATATTGATATTGGCGCCAGGCGCTATGTTGTCGAGGTCCGGCAAGGTGATGCGGTCGGTTTCCCGGATTTTATCGTAATCGTCCTTGTTGACCAGGGTGAGGGGAAGGACGCCTTGCTTTTTCAGGTTGGCCTCGAAAATACGCGCATAGGATTTTGCGATGAAGGCGCGGCACCCCATGTGCCGGGGTTCCATGGCGGCGTGTTCGCGGCTCGACCCCTCGCCGATGTTTTCGTCTCCGAAAGCCACCCAGCCGTGGCCCTGATTTTTGTAGTCCCGGGCGATTTTGTTGAGTTCGACGTTTTTTTCGCCGGTCAACAGGTTCGTGCCTTTTCCCGCTTCCTCGGAAAACTGATGTTGCGCGCCGAGAAACAGGTTGTTGCTGATGTTGTCCAGGTGGCCGCGGTATTTCAGCCAGGGGCCGGCCTGGGAAATGTGGTCCGTCGTGCATTTCCCCTTGGCTTTCAGCAAAATCGGCAGGTCGCGGTAATCGGCGTCCGGGTCCTGTTTGGGAAAAGGCTCCAGGAACGCCAGGCGCTCGCTGTTGGGGTCGATGACCACCTCGCCGGAAAAAATCGGCGCCTCGTAGCCGCTGTCCTTGCTGGCGTAGCCGTTGCTCGGGAAGACCTGGCCTTGCGGCGGTGCGAATTTAAAATCGTTTCCACTGTCGGTCTTGAGGCTGTCGGAGAGGAAATTGAAACCCAGCGAGCCGCCGAAAGCCATGGCGACCACCGTTTCCGGACTGCCGATGAAGCTGAGCGTCTCCGGGTTGCCGTCATTGCGCTTGGCGAAGTTGCGGTTGTAGGAACTGATGATGCTGTTGCGGTCGCCCTTTTTGATGTCGTCGCGTTTCCATTGGCCGATACAGGGGCCGCAGGCGTTGGCCAGGACCACCGCGCCGACATCCATGAAATCCTGCAAGATGCCGTCGCGCTTGATGGTTTCGTAGATTCTTTCCGATCCCGGTGTAACCAGCAATTTGGTTTTGACCTTCAATCCGGCCTTTTTCGCCTGGCGGACCAGGCTGACGGAGCGGGTCAGGTCTTCGTAGCTGGAGTTGGTGCAGGAGCCGATCAAGGCGGCTTTGAGTTCCAGCGGGTAGTCGTTTTTTTCCGCATCCGTTTTCATCTGGGTAACGGTGCGTCCGAGATCGGGGGTGTGCGGTCCGACAATATGCGGCTCGAGGGTCGAAAGGTCGATTTCATGGATTTCGTCGTAATAGTTTTCCGGGTCGGCGGCCGTTTCCGGGTCCGAGACCAGGTGCTGCGCGAATCGCTTGCACAGGTCGGCAACGGCGGCGCGGTCCGTTTTGCGGAGGTACTCGTCCATGGAGTCGTCGTAGCCGAACAGGGAGGTGGTGGCGCCCAGTTCGGCTCCCATGTTGGTGATGGTGCCCTTGCTTGTGGCGCTCAGGGTTTTGGCGCCGTCGCCGAAATACTCGACGATTTTTCCCGTGCCGCCCTTGGCGGTCAGCAGGGTGGCGACCTTCAGGATGACGTCTTTCGCGGCGGTCCAGCCGGAAAGCCGGCCCGTCAGCCGGATGCCCGCCAGTTTGGGCATTTTGGTCATGAAAGGCTGGCCGGTCATGACATCGACGGCATCGGCGCCGCCGACGCCGATGGCGATCATGCCCAATCCGCCGGCGTTGGGCGTGTGCGAGTCCGTGCCGATCATCATTGTGCCCGGAACCGCGTAGTTTTCCAGAACCACTTGATGGATGATGCCGGCTCCCGGTTTCCAGAACCCCATGCCGTACTTCATGGCCGCGGAACGCAGGAAATCGTAAACCTCCTTGTTGATGTCGATGGCGGTTTTCAGGTCGGCGTCGGCTCCGGTTTGCGCCTGAATCAGGTGGTCGCAATGCACCGTCGTCGGCGCCGCCACCTTGGGCAGGCCGGCGGACATGAACTGCAAAATAGCCATCTGCGCCGTGGCGTCCTGCATGGCGGCGCGGTCCGGCTTGCAATAGATATTCGATTCCCCTCGAACCAGCTTGGTGTAATCCACAGGCTCCATATGTGAAAAAAGAATCTTCTCCACCACCGTCAGGCCGCGGCCAAGACTCTTGCGCGCATTGTCCAAAGTTGCTTCCATGGATTGAAATAATTTTTCAATCGGCGCGATATCGAGTAACATGAACTTCTCCTTTTGAAAAGGGTGTCCTTAAGGCTGTGAGCCGGGCGGGCGCCGTGTTGCATGGCGCCCTGAACCGGATTTGTTAAGATGGCACATTTTTACATGATTCGCCGTAAATATCAATCAATTTCGGGTTTCGATATTGGGAAATTACTGTTTAAAGAATCTATTTAAAATTATTATATTAACGATAGATACTTAATGTTTTGGATTAGATATGTCTACAGTTTTTGATTCGCCGGAATTTAACGCCAATTTGTTTTTCCCCAGACCGGACATCTTGCCGCCGCCGCCGGGCAAAGACGAAATTTATGTTGAGGTGGAAGCGGGCGTCCGGGTGCATCTGCGGCGTTATCCGAACCCGGCCGCGGGCTTCTCGCTGCTCTATTTTCACGGCAACGGCGAAATCGTCTCCGATTACGATGAGCTGGAAAAACCCATGGCCGGTTTGGGCGCGGAATTGACTGTTTGCGATTACCGGGGCTACGGAAAAAGCGGTGGAACTCCCACCTTGAGAGCCGTGTTGCAGGATGCGGCAGCGATTTACCGCCAGCTTCAGGATAATGGCAAGTTGCTTGCAGAAGTGTACGTGATGGGGCGCTCCCTGGGAAGCGCCCCCGCCATCGAGCTGTGCGCCGGCCGCCGGCAAATCGCCGGCTGTATCATCGAAAGCGGTTACGCCGACCCCATTCCCCTGGTCGAGCGCCGCGGATTAAAAATCCATGCCACCACTCCGGAAGAGGACACCTTGTTCAACAACAGCAAAAAAATCGCCGCCGTCACTTGCCCCCTGTTGATCATGCACGGCAGGGAAGACAAGTTGATTTACCCGCATGAGGCGGAACTCAACTACAAACGGGCCGGGTCGAAAATCAAAACGCTGCAACTGCTGGACGGGGTGGGGCACAACGATATCCTGTCCTCCCGCGAATATTTCCCCTGCCTGCAACGCTTTTTTGATGCAACCGCTGCGCCGGCTGGTGGATAATTAAATGAAGTTAGCGATGGGAACGGCCTCACCAAGATGAATCGATCCGTGGAAAAAAAATTTTACAATATCGAAGGGCTTATACGCAACGGGTTCAAGCTGAGCCGCGATTATCATGCCCTGGATTTCTTTTTCACCAAGCTGGGGGACGCGGGAGTCCGCGAACTGGCCAAGTCGAAGTCCGTCCGGCCGGTGCGGCGTCTCATGCTCAGCAGCAACAAGCTGGGGCCGGAGGGCATCCGCTTTCTGGCCGGCTCGGACCATCTCGGCAATCTGGAATCCCTGAAACTGTACAAGAACAAGATCGGCGACAAGGGCGTCCGCTACCTTGCCGAATCCGAAAAACTGCCGCGTTTGAGCCAGTTGCGGCTGGCCTGGAACGACATCGGTCCCCAAGGCGCAAAGTATATCGCTGAGTCGCCGCGGCTGGGCGAACTCACCACCCTGGTTTTGGCGGACAATAAAATCGGCGACGAAGGCCTCAAACACCTTGCCGAGTCCACTTCGCTTTCCAAGTTGCAAATTCTCGATCTGCGGAACAACGCCATAACGGATGAGGGCGCGCTGGCCTTTTCCAAGGCCAAGGGATTCACTCACCTGCAATCCCTGGATATCGGTAAAAACCGCCTGACGGATACGGGTAAGGGGGCGGTGCGGCTGTTCCTTGTGAGCAACATGATCCGCAGCCGGGTGTCCGAAGACGGCAAGACCCTCGACCTCAGCGACCGTAACATCGGCGACCTGGAAGCCGCGGCCATCGCCGAATGCGCGGACCTCGACGGCATCGAGAACCTTTACCTCGAACTGAACAATATCACTGCCGACGGCGTGCGCCGGCTGGCCGAATCGCCTTATTTGAGCAAACTGGCCCTGCTGTCCCTCGACCGCAACGAAATCCTGGACCAAGGCGCCGTGGCGGTCTCCGAATCGTCCGTTTTCGCCAACTTGACTGTTTTGATGATCGAAAATTGCGGCGTCGGCGACGAGGGCATTGTTGCCATCGCCGCCTCGGAGTCCATGCAGAATCTCGTCAAACTGTTCATCGAGGGCAACGCCTACGGCGACGTGGCGGAAAACGCCCTCCGAAACTCGGAAACCCTGGTCAACCTGGAATATCCCGTATTCGAAAGGGAAGAGGAAGAAGAGCCTGAGGAAGAGGAGGAAGTCCTGGAAGCCGTCGAAGAAGTTCCCGATGAGGACGAGGACGAGGAACCCCTCGACGAAGACGAGGAGTACAGGACATGAGAGAATCTTGGACGATTTGTTTTTTCTTGAAAATATTCCAAAACCGGTTACTTTGGTTCCTAATCCGGGCGAAAAGAAAACGTGTTATACACAGTTCAAGCCTGGGGAGGCGGGGTCATGACCAAGGACATTGAAGAAGTAAAACAGAAAATCCTTCCGATTCTGAAAAGCCATCACGTGAAGCGCGCGGGCCTGTTTGGTTCGTTTGCCCGAGGAGAAATTTCTCTAAACAGCGACCTTGACGTTTTGGTGGAAATTGAGGATGACATCAGCTTGCTGGATTTTGTCGCCATCAAACTGGAGCTTGAGGAAACCTTGGGCCGCAAAGTGGATTTAGTGGAGTACGGCACCATCAAGCCTCTTCTTCGTGAAAGCATCCTCAGCGAAGAGGTTGCCATCCTATGAAGCGGGATATCAGGGTTTATCTGGAGGATATCCTGAATAGCATCGCCAGAATTGAAGCATACACTACCGATATGACTCTGGAGCAATTCGAGGGAAACGGCCAGGTTCAAGATGCCGTCATACGCAGGCTCGAAATTATTGGGGAGGCGGTAAAGCAGATTCCAGACGATATCCGGGCCAGACATCCGAACATACCTTGGAAAAAAATCATCGGCATGAGAGATATTCTTATCCACGCCTATTTTGGGGTTCACGTCGAGAGGACCTGGAAAGTGGTCAAGGAAAACCTCTCCTCCCTAAAAGAGGAAACGCTGGCTATTAAACTTGAATTGGCCTAACAGGTTGCTGAAAAACTCCAAAAATCGTCATTGCGAGCGTAGCGAAGCAATCCCGAAGGTGTCCCTGTAATGAAATGACATTGGGCCACCGGAGGCAGGGTTAAAAGAAACAAAGGTTCCAAACCTTAGACGCCCCCGAATACCGGAGGTGCCTTTTGGTGGGGGGTACTCTGAAAGAGTACCAAGGCTGGATCGCCGCGCCGCCATGAGGCGGCTCTACCAAATGGCACCTGCGGGCGATGACGTTCAGGCCAAAGGAATCAGAACGACGCGTAAAGTAGTTTTTCAAGCTGGCTGTTTCTATGGGAAGGGTTGGAGCGCATTGCTTCTCTCACCAAGAAGTTCGCCAGAGTTCGCTGGAGGGTTTGCGTCCGAAAACCTGAGCGACGCGCTGGGCGAACTCCTGATCCGTAAATCCCTTGGTGTACTCGTCGCCGCCGTGCCGGTAGGGATTCCACGACAACACCAGTCGTTCGATGAATATGTCGTCGAGGATCACGGGTTTGATCTTGCGGATAATACCGGTTTCCGAATCGACTAAGACGGCGAGCATTTCGTAGTCGTCGCGGGCGAACAGCGCCTCGCAAAAGCCCGGCGACTCCTTTTCCTGCTGGGCGGGGTTGCAGGGCGCTTCGAGAATCCAGTCCTCGTTGTCGCCGATGGCGAACATCGGGATGCTGGGGAACTCCGACTCCTGGATCAGCTTGGCCCGCCAGTTGCCCTGCCAGGCGGCGATTTGTTGCTCGCTGGGGTTGGGAATGGCGGCGACCAGGAGCATCCCGCCGTTCGATGAAAACGACAACCCACCGCCCGCGCCGCGAATTTTTATAGGGCAGGTTTTGCCTTCTTCAAAAGTTAATGTCTCTTGCATGTGCGTTTTCCTGAAAAGTGATGGGTGCTTCGTGAATATGGAAACATGGAGCGCAAAAGTCTGTCAACCGTATTCTCCCTTGTGATTTTTTGTGGGCTTGGTTATCATCGCTGCATCCCGCAACCGCCGGACAACGCCCGATGATCCAGACCACATTAATTTCCCATGCCTGCCTGTTGATCCGGGCAGGGGGAATGACGATTCTCACCGATCCCGTTTTTTTCGATCCGCATTGGGAAGGCATCAACGTCCTGTGTCCCAGCGTCGATTTGCAGAAGGATAAAATCCCGCCGGTCGATATCTTGTATTTGTCGCACCGCCATCAGGACCATTTCGACGTGCGCACGCTGTCCTACCTGCGGCGGTCGGGTGTTCTGGCCGCCGATGCGGTCACCGTCGCTCCCAACGACGCTGTGTTGCTGGAAGTGCTGGATGCGCTGGACTACTCGCCGGTCAAATTGTCGGAGGACTTCGAGCCGTTCCGCTTCAAGGACGTCACCCTGACGCCGACGCCGTCGTTTAATCGGGAGGACTATCCGGAGCACGGCCTGCTGGTTCATGACGGCGAGGTCACGGTCTGGAATCAGGTGGACACCATCGTCAATCCGCAAGTCATCGAATACATTCATCAGTTGCATGGCCGGGTGGAATTTACGCATTCCCGGTTTTTGCCGCTTCTGGAAGGCAATTTCACGTTTCATCAGGCGTTGAAACTGCCGTTTGAGGAATATGTTTCGTTTTTCAAGGTGCTGGAGGCTTTGGCGCCGGGGTTTGTCGTTCCCGGCTCGGCGGGGTTCCGTTACGTCGACCGGTTCGGCTTTCTCAATCAATACTCCTTTCCGACAACCCAGCAACAGTTTCTGCGCGATTTGGCGGACTTTTGCCCGCAAATCAAAAGCAGCACCTTTTTTCCCGGAGACGTTGCGGAGATATCGAAGGCCGGCGCCAGGGTGCTGCCGCAAAGTTCCGATTTCGTGCGGATGCGGGAAGATGACAGCGACTTGATCGAGTTCAAGCCGGTGGCGCCGGTCAACGCCATCCAATGCCTGACCGCGGACCAAGCCGAACAGGACGAGGAATGGCGGCAAGTGACCCGGTTCATCCGGGAAGAGTTGCTCGACCGCCTGCGGCGCGTCGAGGCCGGAAAAGTTTTCGCGCATTGGCGGGTGAGTTACCAGTTGGAAGTCTTTGGTTGCGACGGTTCGGAAATCTGGAGCATCGACTTTTCCCGTCCGCCGGAGGTGGTGAAAGGGCGCACCGGCAAGATCAATTTGTACGAGGGCATCGGCTGTTCGGAGTTTTACCGCCTGATCCGCGGCGAGACCAATTGGGACTTTGTCGGCGCCGCCGCCCAGTACCGCACCTTTCACAATGTGTACCGCGTGGAAAACGGCGCTTTTGAATGCTATCCGCAGGAAAACAAATTTCCCCAGCCTCTTATGGAGATATTCCCCTCGGATAAAACAATGGACCGGGAGAAATACATGAAAGACGTGCGCCGCTGGAAAGACAAGGCGTGACCGGCTGTTGCGGCAGCCGGAGCGGCGGGCGGACGCCGGTTTTCCTTATTGACAGGTCGAAAGCAAGTGGAGTAAACTTTTTTAACATTACGCATAAACCGATTGGCGGCGAGGCGGTTCACCTCGCTTTTTTTTTAATACCCGGCGGTGTAGCTCAGATGGTTAGAGCATACGGCTCATATCCGTAGTGTCCGGGGTTCAATTCCCTGCACCGCCACCATTTTCCCATGCCGGCTCCCGGCCACGATTTTTTTGATGACGGAAAACAACCCCCCCCTGCCCGCGGATGAGGACGTTATATGCAAATGTTTCTGCGTGACCGAGGCGGTTATCCGCGCTTGCATCGAAGAAAACAATCTCAAGACGATTGAATCCGTAACGCAATCCTGCCAGGCCGGCGGCGGCTGCCACTCCTGCCACATTCTCCTGCAACTGTTCATCGATCAACATCAGGGACGCAATGCGTCGCAGCAAGAGATGGTGGATCAACACGGGGAAAAGGTGAAGAGGCAGGGTATGTTAAGCAAGTTCCTGTCCCGATTTAAGCGGACCCTTCCGGAAAATTCTGCTAAACTTTAAGCTGTGAAATGCGGGGGCGGGCGTCGATTCGTCTCTTTTGCAACTCCCTTCCGCCGAGTGGAATGAAAAAATGAAAGTGGCTTATTTTGACTGCCGTTCGGGGATCAGCGGCGACATGGTGCTCGGCGCGCTGGTGGACCTTGGCGTGGACATGCGCGCTATCAAAAAGGGTCTGCGGCAGCTTGACCTCGCCGGCTACACGATCAAGACCTCAAAGGTCAAGCGAGGCTCGATTTGCGGCGCCAAGGTGGATGTGCGCGTCGGCCGGGCGGAAAAAAAACATCGCGGCTATTCGCAAATCAAGAAAATGCTGGAACGCTCCGGCTTGCCGGACGGCGTTAAAACCCGGGCGGTCGAAATTTTCACCCGGATCGGCCGGGCGGAAGCTGAAATTCACGGCATCACTCTGGATAAGGTGCATTTTCACGAAGTGGGCGCCGTCGATTCCATTGTCGATATTGTCGGCGGGCTTCTCGGCCTGGAACTGCTGAATGTTGGAGCGGTTTTTGCGTCGCCGTTGAATACGGGCGAGGGCACGGTTTTGTGCGATCACGGTTATTTGCCGGTTCCCGCCCCCGCCACGTTGAAGCTCCTGAAAGGCATTCCCTGTTATTCCGACGGCGCGCCGGCCGAGCTGACCACCCCCACCGGCGCGGCCATCATCGGCGCGGTGGCCCGCGACTTTGTGTCTCTGCCGCTGATGAAAATTTCGGGGTCGGGCTATGGCGCCGGAGACCATGTCCTGGACGGGCGGCCCAACATGCTGCGGATCATTACCGGCGAAATGGATGGCCTGCCGGCGGCGCGCCGGCCCATGATCATGATCGAAACCAATATCGATGACATGAACCCGGAGTTTTACGAGCATATTATGGAGATGTTGTTCGATGCCGGCGCCGCCGACGTTTTTCTCACGCACATCGCTATGAAAAAAAACCGCCCCGCCGTGAAGCTCTCGGCCCTGGCGCCGATGGCCGAAAGAGACCGCGTGACGAAAATCCTGCTGTCGGAAACATCGACGTTCGGCGTCCGGTTTTACGAGGTGGAGCGCATTGTGTTGAACCGCGAACGGCTTTCCGTCAAAACGCCCTATGGACGGGTTCAGGTCAAAGTCGGCAGATTAAACGGCTCCATCGTACAGTTCGCGCCGGAGTATGAGGAATGCAAACGCATCGCCAAAAAACGCAAGCTCCCCCTCAAAAAAGTTTACGCCGATATTGTGCGAATTGCCGGGGAGGAATTTTAGCGGCCGGTTACAATCCGTGCTTGCCCATATATTCTTCGAAATGCTTTTGATACAGAATATCCCATTCGGGGGTGCCTTCGCGCAGGGGTTTTGAGGTGTAGGAGGCGAGGATTTTGCGGGCTTCGCTGTCGGCCTGGTCTTCGACTTGCAACTGCTCGGTCATGATTCGGACGATGTGCAGCCGCAGTTCGTTGAGGCTGACCTTGTAGTCCAGTTCATCGCGCTGTTCGAAATCCCGTACGATGAGACTGCTGATATGGTTGATTTTTTCCCTGTTCAGTTTCATGGAATGCCGGATAAGGTTTAGAGGATCAATCCCCGTTCGCGGACCAGTTTGGATTTGACCATTTGGAAGACCCGGCCATAATCCATCATGCTGCGCTCGTAATCCTTGGTGCGGGCTTCGAGCAGCATTTTAACTTCTTCGTTCAGCCGGTCTTCCACCATGAGGTCGTCGGTGATGACTCTGGCTACGATGTCGGCCAATTTGTCCGGGGTGTCTTCCCAAACGATCAAATCGTTTTTGATCAGGGATTCGACGATTTTCCGTGCCAGGAGTTCGACAAAATTTTTCTGCAGCTTCATGTGTTCGTTTCCGGTAGTGATGGGGCGGGGGCCAGGCGAAAAGCCGGGCCGCCGGCAACTGTAAAGAGCGGGAGACGGGGTTCGAACCCGCGACATTCAGCTTGGGAAGCTGACACTCTACCAACTGAGCTACTCCCGCGTTGCGTGTTCAGGGTTTCGGCGTAATCCACCGCCTTATTTCTCGCCGAGGATGAAAAAAATGTTGTCTTCCGTGATTTGAATATCCAGTATCCTGGTGTTTTGCTTGTGCAGAAAACGGATTGTTGTGTTTACCATTTTCTCGATGGCGTCAGCGGATTCCTCGGAGATATTGATGACTTTGATGCCTGCAAGTTTTTCCCCTTTCAAGCTCATTCGGGATATTCCGAAAAAATGTTTAGCGGGTTATAAACGGTCCGAAATGCGGGCAATTTGCGGTAAAAAGCATACCCGTAAAGTTGCCGGTGCCGGGTGCCGGGCTGTTGTATAGCGCATTCCGGGCCGTTTCGGATGATCATTATCCATTATTTTGCGGGACGAATCAATTATTATTCAAATTTCCCCGCGCATTCTTGTTATAATCATGGACTTTTCATACCAACAACGGTTCGGGCGCCGCGCTGGGTGGGCGGCGAGTTGCAGGTGCGGCCCGAAGAACTTTTTAAGCATCGAACGCGAGTTTTGTTGCCGGAAGCCTCATGGTTAAATCGGTAAATTTTACGGAAAAAATTCCCATCAGTTCGCATCTGCGCGAATTGCGGGACCGTTTTGCCATTGTCGCCGGCGTCGTCGGCGTATTTACGGGAGTGTGTTTTTATTTTCAGGTTTATTTGCTGGACTGGCTGCAAGCCCCCTTGCCGGCGCAGTTCAAGGAGGAGCTTACTTTTATTTCTCCGACCGAGCCTTTTTTCACTACCTTGAAAGTCTCCGTCATGGGGTCGCTGTTTATCTCCATGCCGGTCATTCTGTACCATATCTGGTTTTTTATTTCCCCCGGCCTCAAGGTCAGGGAAAAGAAGATCACGATGTTGTTTGTGATATCGGGGACGGTCTTTTTTATGTTTGGCGGGGTGTTCTGTTATTTTCTGGTTTTGCCGCTGGGGTTGAAATTTTTGCTGCTTTTCGGCGCGGCCTACTGGAAAATGCAGGTCACCATCGGTCTTTATTATTCGTTCGTGGTGAAATTGATTCTCGCCTTTGCCTTTGCTTTTCAGGCGCCCCTGCTGATGGTGCTGCTGACCAAGCTGGGACTGGCCAGCACGGTTAAAATGAGGTTGTACCGCAAGTGGGCCTTCCTGGGCTGCTTTGTCATTAGCGCGGTCCTGACTCCTCCCGACGTCATCACCCAGTTGTTGCTGGGTTTGCCGCTGTACGGGCTTTACGAATTCGGAATATTCGTCTCGTATTTTTTCGAGGATCCCAAAAACCGCGAGGCGGTGTTGAGCGAAATCCGCCGCCGGCGGGAAGCCAAGAAAGCCGGGAAATCCGCGGCCTGATCGTTTTTCCTGTATGCCGTGGGGCTGAAATGGGCCGTATATGAATAGCGGCCGGGCAGGGTCAGCGGGGTTTTTTCAGCCCCATTTTTTTCATCCGGTAGGCCAGGGTGGCGGGCTCGGTGCCCAGCATTTCCGCCGCGCCGC
>Ga0114931_10009246_pt1 | contig 11829 bp, 12 predicted proteins | sample 2SBtaG_FD_89579 | JGI IMG/M metagenome (GOLD analysis project Ga0114931, IMG submission 89579) | Deep subsurface microbial communities from Kolumbo volcano to uncover new lineages of life (NeLLi) - 2SBTROV14_V59a metaG | ecosystem: Environmental > Aquatic > Marine > Volcanic | place: Kolumbo...
CCCACGCAGGAGCGTGGGAACGAGATTAAGTCTGTACTTGTTTCCTCGTTCCCACGCTCCGCGTGGGAATGCATATCTGCGTGACGAACATTTTATTACCAGCTGTTTTGGAGAAGTTACTTATTTTCGTGCTTTTTAGAAAGAAATTTATCAAGAACTTGTCAGGTAAGAAATAGACTCAAAGAGAGGGAGAAGAATGACTAACACCCCCAAACAGTAAGGGATTCAGGGACACCGCCATGTACACGTTGACCGGGCACAATCATACCCCCTGTATATTGCGGCCGGTCAACGTGCACAGGGTGGTGTTCATGGATCGCTTACCCGCAAGGCGTTTTGGATCGTTGTCAAGAGGCCCGACGAGTGGTAGTAACGGAGGAGTTGTGTGAACGAAACTTCTCAACCAGGCGATTCAACTGATATTGCGAAAGAAGATTATTATTAATGAAATACTCACCAATCTTCTTCTGGAGACGGTTTTGCTGAAAGACCATCAAACGTAGCTGCCGATCGGTTAGCAATCCCATCTCTACCGCCGCACGGCCAAATGATCGGGAGAGGTTTCTTTGTCGCAGAATATTGGCAATATCGCCATTGCTTAACCAACCAAATCTCTTACCTATCTCGCCCAAGCGGGGCCGCTCCGTTCGTTGCCAGACCAAGGCCCTGATAATTGTCTGCCAATTAGTAAGCCCGCAATAAAAGAGATAATGGCCGAAAAGGAGCTTACGATCTGGGACTTGCCTGGTTGGAGTTGTATATCGAGCTGCTCCCTGCTGCCACCGCCAATTTGTACTACCAGTCCGAAAGCCCCCCTTAGCCTCCTTACGAGACGAGGCAGACGCACCTGACTTTCTGGCGCTGCGTGAGTGCCTTTGATAGGCCTTGGCAGCAGGTTTGGGAGCGGGGCAACTGGTTTTAAAGAATACCAAGCCTCTTTCCCTGGCATCCAGATAACTGTTCAAGCTCTCATAGGCCTCCTGCACCCGCTGAAACAGTTCAGCCCCTCGCCGTTTGGCGAACTCACCATCGTCTCCCAACATATCAGGGTGCGTTTCACGGGCCTTGGAGCGATAAGCACTTTTAACCCCGCTTATCTGTAGATATTCTAAAAAACTCCGACTGGCTTGTACCTGACGGCCAAACAGTACATGACAGGCATCAAATAAATCCTGTTCTGCTATCCCTGCCATTTTATTCATAATCGGCTCAGAGTAATATTGATTTGTATGCCAAAGCGATATTTTTAATTATGACGAAGAGCATAAAAATTATATACTGAAAATATACAAAACTGGTGTAACTACTTTTTTCTATTTTATAGCATAACTAATTAGTTTTAAATACTTTTTTGCAATATTATTTTCCTGGCACTCTGTTTTTAGAGTGCGTTTACTAGCTTACGCATAAATAATTCCAGTAAAATAAGCATGTTACACACACAACTACGACCAATCTCGACCATTAAACAATTAAACAACGAGGTAAAGAAATGACAGATTTTCACGGTCTTACCAAAAATGCATCCTACAAAAAATTAACTGCCCTGGCCCAAAAGCCATTTGATCTCACCAGAGAAGGGGCATTAAATACCCAGAGAATCGCCGCTTACTCCTGCCACTTCAATGATTGGCAATTTCTTTACGGCACCCAGCGAGTTGATGACAAAATTTTGGATGCCCTGCAGGAATTGGCCGATGAAAGCCAAGTTATTGAGCATTTTCTGGACATGAAACGAGGCGAAGTTATCAACAAGATAGACGGTCATGAGAGTGAGGAACGCATGGTTTTGCACACCTCAGCCCGTGATATATGGGGAGATCCCGCCCATCCTGCGGCCACCGCCCAGGCAGAAACAGAGCTTAATAAGTTGAGCGATTTTCTGACGAGCCTTAATAGCGGTGATATCTCCAATGAAAACGGTGACAATTTTACAGACATGATAACTATAGGCATCGGTGGTTCAGATTTAGGACCTCGAGCCCTGTATATGGCCCTCTCCGCCTTCCGCATATCAGATAGACGGGTACATTTCATCTCCAATGTTGATCCGGATGATGCGGCCACCGTCCTGCAAGGCCTTGATCTCAGCCGCACCCTGGTCAACGTGGTATCAAAGAGCGGCTCCACTCTGGAGACATTGACAAACGAAGAATTGGTGCGAGCGGCCTTCAAACAAGCCAACCTGAATCCCCTGCGCCATTTCATTGCAGTAACGGGCAAGGACAGCCCCATGGATAACCCCGCCAGATATCTCCGGTCATTCTATATGTTTGATTATATTGGTGGCCGTTACAGTGCCACCTCCATGGTAGGTGCCGTCATGCTGGGGTTTGCCCTGGGGGACGATGCCCTCCATGAGATTTTGCGTGGTGCCCATGATATTGACCTGGCAGCCGAGCAGCCTGAAATTCGCAACAACACTCCCCTGCTTATGGCCATGCTGGGTATCTGGAACCATACCTTTCTGAAACATGAAACTTTGGCCATCCTCCCATACAGCCAGGCCCTTATCCGTTTCACCGCCCATCTACAGCAATGCGACATGGAAAGCAACGGTAAATCAATTGACAGGCAGGGTAATAAGCTAGCCTGGCAGAGCGGCCCTATTATATGGGGAGAACCAGGCACCAACGGTCAACACGCCTTCTACCAGCTCCTACATCAGGGAACCACCATTGTCCCCGTCGATTTTATTGGCTTCCGCCAAAATCAACATAAACAGGATATTGTAATCAAAGGCACTACCTCTCAGGAAAAGCTCCTGGCCAATCTTCTCGCCCAGTCTCTGGCCATGGCCACAGGCCAACATAACAACAACCCGAACCGATGCTTTGCCGGCAACAGGCCCAATAGTATTCTGTTAACTGACCGCCTAACGCCGTATAGTATGGGCTCCCTATTGGCGATCTATGAGACCAAGATTGTCATGCAGGGATTCGTCTGGAATATCAACTCGTTTGATCAGGAAGGAGTTCAACTGGGCAAGATTCTGGCCAATGAAATCATCGCTCACATAGCCGCCAGGAAGAAAGACGTAAATTATCAGGGCAGTGATGATGACTTAGGCTGGGCTATGTTGAAAGAAACAGGGAAACTGCAGAGTTAAGTGCGAACATAAATGCGGGCGAACTGCTTTTTTTTTAGCCACAGGAAAGCGAGCCTGCGAGACTCCGGACACATTCAGTTCAATACCCCTGAGGGGGACACAGAATAAAAGCAAAAAACTGGTAAGGTAAACTCCGGAAATTTATGCATTCCCACGCAGGAGCGTGGGAACGAGGAGCGTGGAAACGAGAAGCATGGGAACGAGGAAATCGGTATCGGTATCGCTGTCGATTTTTCGATTTCGTTCCCGATAGCGAGACAGAACTATACCAATCGTGATCCTCATTTTAATGTGAAGTGAAAATATTTAATCTCGTTCCGTGTAAGCACTACCACCATTTTGGGAGAAGTTACTGCCCCCCCAAACTAATTAAAAATACTGCCAATTTCATATAAAATACCCAGTGGGATGGCGACTAAAACAGCAGAGAATGGGTCACCTGCCGCCAACAAAAAACCCAATCCAACAAGAGCAGCATAGGCATAAAGGCGCTGCTTACGAAAATACCCTCGTTTCACGAGACCACTCCTGGTAGCGGCGACCATCAGAAAAGGCACTTCAAAGGCCAAGCCAAAGGCCAGGGCGTTACGCGCAACGAAGGTTAAATAGGTGCCAAATTTAGGCATGGGGCGCAGATTGTCTCTGGCAAATCCCATAAAAAAAGAGAGCATCTCAGGCAAAACTACCAGATAGGAAAATAAAACCCCGCCCACAAATAAAAAGGTGGCCCCCAAGACAACAATCAGGGTCTGTCGTTTTTCCTTTTTCTGTAAACCGGGGGAAACAAACATCCAGGTCTGATAAAGGAGCATGGGGAAGGCTGCGATAATACCGACAAGAATGGCCAGTTTTAAATAGCTAAAAAAAGCCTCTGTCAGGTTGGTATAAATCAGGCTTGCCAGATCGGGATAGGCGGTAAAGAGGGGTGCCACCAATAGATGCGTAATTGGTTTAATAAACAAATAAGCAACGACACAAAACAGGGAAACCGTCAAAAACGAAACAATCAGACGATATCTTAGTTCCTTAAGATGAGTGGCGAAATAATATTCATTTAGAGGTTTCATTCAATTCGTTTGTCGCTTATTTTTCTTTTTGTCCTTCTTCATCCGCAGACTCGTCTTCATCCTCACCACTACCATCATCATTTTCCTCAGGTTCCAGCTCTTCTGTCTCCTCATCAGCTTCCTCAAGCACCCAATTGTCCGGCTTACTGCCCGTCAAACCATCTTCACCCGAGTTTGCGGTAATTTGCGGTGTTTCCGGAGGAGGTTCTTCCCACGGTTTCAGATCATCGTCTTCATTAAAACTTTCCTTTAAGGAATTTGCGGCCCTCTTCAGCTCCACCATCTGGCGGGCTAAAGTCTTGGCCAAATCTGGTAATTTATCCGGCCCAACGACAATCAGAGCCACAACCATAATCAAAATTAATTCAGGAAATCCAATACCAAACATGTTTTTCTAATTTGCCTATATCACAGGGTTAAGGGTTAATGACTGGGAATTTATAATTACAAAACTCCAGGTCCACAGCAATAACTAGCCTTTCGCATCACACATTTTCAAGAAATCAATAGCCAAGGTGATAAAATCAAACATACCCCATTTCGTGTCATTTGACATTTTAAATCTCTTTGGCTACTATGTTTCGTTGTTCGTTGTTGGATTACACCCGTATTTTTTACTATTTTACTATAATAATGAAGGAACATTCTAATGGCCAATGTAGTGGTTGTAGGAACTCAATGGGGCGATGAGGGTAAGGGTAAGATCGTCGATCTTTTAACTGATTCAGCTGATTATGTTGTCCGTTTTCAAGGCGGTAACAATGCCGGTCACACCTTAGTAGTAGATGGGAAAAAATTCATTTTTCACCTAATACCCTCCGGCATACTATACAAAAACAAAAAATGTTTTATCGGTAATGGCGTTGTTCTCGATCCAAAGGTACTTCTGAAAGAAATGACCGAATTAGCCAATAACGGACTCACCGTTAATCCCGACCGCCTATCAATCAGCGAAAACACCCATTTGATTATGCCATATCACAATATGCTTGATTTAGCCAGCGAGTCCAAGATGGCGAAAGGCAAAAAAATTGGCACCACTGGCCGTGGTATTGGCCCTTGTTACGGGGATAAAATTTTACGCAAGGGTATTAAAATTGGAGAGTTGCGCGATGAGGAATTGTTTAAGGATAAGCTGCATGATAACATCAGAGAAAAGAACCTGATTCTTGGCAATGACAGCAAGGCTCTATCCTTTGACGAGATTTACAGTCTTTTTATGAGCTATGCTGAAAAATTAATTCCATATATTAAAAATGTCTCTGTTGAACTGGACGAGGGGAGAAAAGCCGGGAAGCACATTCTATTCGAGGGAGCACAAGGCACTCAGCTGGACATTGACCACGGCACCTACCCCTTTGTTACCTCTTCCAATACTGTGGCGGGCAACGCCTGTATTGGTTCAGGTTTTGGGCCGTCCCATATTGACGCAGTTATTGGTATCTTAAAGGCCTACACAACCCGAGTTGGAGAAGGGCCATTCCCCACTGAGCTCATTGATAGTACCGGTGAATCAATCCAGAAAAAAGGCGGCGAGTTTGGTGCCACCACCGGTCGTAAGCGCCGATGCGGCTGGCTTGACGCTGTTGTAGGGCAAGAAGCAGCACGCCTAAATGGCCTTACCGGACTCGCAATCACCAAACTGGATGTCTTAAGCGGCCAGGCAAATCTAAAAATTGCCACATCCTACCTTGACGGTGACCAGAAGCTAACTGCTATGCCCGGCAATATAAGACAGACATCACGTCTACAGCCGGTATATGAAGATATTCCCGGCTGGGACGAAGAAATTGACAAGGCTTCCTGCCTGGACGATTTACCTGCCAAGGCCCGTGATTATGTAAAACGCATTGAAGACCTAACGGAGACCCCGGCAAATATCATTTCTATAGGGCCAGGACGTGAGCAAACTATTATGTTGAAAAACCCCTTCGAGAAATAAGGGGGGGGGGATAGTTACCTTCTTAGATACATTGTGCCGCTCATTACATCAGCCATGTCCACAGCGCTTTGGGCAAGCATATTTGCCACAACAGGGGCGCCGTTTGGACGTCTGATGGTGGGTGGCGTCAGGGCATTAAACAGGGAATGGAGCATATCACTCTTCGGATAATCTAAAGGCTGATCCATGGCCTGAGCGATATGCCATACGGTCTTGCCAGTTTTAGTATTAATCAACCGCACCGCCACATCGAGGCGGGCTCCGCCCATCTCAGTACCCTCTATGGCATAATTAATCCGACCAGCCAGCACCAGATCGACCTTCCCTTTCCGCCCCGCAGCTATTGCCTCCTCGACATTACCATATTGACCAGGCAACAGTTTCACCTTGGCAAAAGTCTGCTTGCCAAGCAATATATCCTGAAAAATAGATGCCGCCCCAGCCCCAAAGCCAGGATTCATATTAGTAGGCACCATAAATGGCATAACCCCCACCGTAGACTGGACATAAGCCTCACTACTGAGCGGATGGATAAAGACAACAGGGGCTCCTGTTTTCACTTTGGCCTGTCGGGATGATTGTTGCTCTGTAAGCGTAGAACACCCGCCCAACAAAAGAAACACCCCTAGCACAAATGATATTCTAATGATTATGCTCATAAAAAACCTCAATTTGACTATCCGCTCTTACATAGATAAGTCTGTTGATTTGTAAGCGCCCCATAAACTACACTCTCGCATACGATCATGGTCGTACCGCTGACGTAACTTCTTCAAAACGGCTGGTAATAAAATGTTCGTCACACAGATATGCGTTCCCACGCGGAGCGTGGGAACGAGGAGCGAACCCAAACCGTAATCGTTCACCAGGAGCACTATGTATTTATCTAACCCAAACCGTAATCGTTCGCCAGGAGCACTATGTGTTTATCTAACCCAAACCGTAATCGTTCGCCAGGAGCACTACGTGTTTATCTAACCCAAACCGTAATCGTTCACCAGCGCCTCATATTCGTTCGTTTCGGCCTTCGAAGCGTACACCCGTACGTGAGAAGGCCGAAACGGGCGAAGATGAGGTGCTGGTGAACGATTACTAGAAATTTTCGTCACCTGAGAGCATATCAATAACCGGCCCGCCATCGGCCAGCAAATAGTTAATAGTCGAGCTTCGCTTAATCTCTAACCCCGCCACGGATAAAACGTCCTGGGACACCGCATCAAGCACCTTAATATTAACTATAATTGATTTAGGAGTCATCGAATAAGTACCCGCCACAATAGCATTGGCATTATGCTCTTTAGCCAGCCTCCCGGTTTCTCGGCTGAGAGCCAGTTCGCCGCTATGATTTTTCATCAATAGGCCGGACATTTTACGTAATTCAACAACCCCGTATCCATGATTAAACAAGCGGGTCGCCAGCGATTCACTGAGAGCCCTGCCAAATTTTGAGGTCTGATATAGATCATTCAAATTTACCACGGTTGTGAATATCAATTTATCACCCAAGCCAAAAGATGATCGACGATTGCTAATGAGCTGGCTAGCCAGATTTTCACCAATCCCAAAAAGATCAGGAGTTGCCACCGCCACAGTGCGGCCCTCTCTAACTTGACTACAACCACCCGCGAGTAGAGCCAAAATGGTAAAAATTAGCCACCATCTCGATTTTATTAACTTAGCATTTATCTTTCGCATATTTTCCTCCGGCCTTATTCACCACCCATCTGAGCAGAAAATTTTTGCACCCGCACTTCCCCGCCTTTGCGGGGAGGAGTGGCCTCATCGGCAAGCATTTGACTAGTTACCGAATCCAGTTCGAAAGCCAGACTGGCATTTGACAAAACCATGCCATCAGTATTTCTCAAAAGCCGGGCATTTAAAAAAATCTGTCCGTCGGCATAAGTATAAGTGCCGACAACCATAGCCTGAGCACTATGAATATAGCTTAGCTCTTTCATTTGCCTGGACAGGCCATATTCCCCCGCTTTTTCGTGAATCATTATTCCCGCACTCTTCCGGACATCCAGCACATCAATACCAGCGGACTGTAAATCACCCATCAATTCTTCTCCGATATAACGCCCCAAAGATGAAGTTTTGTATAAATTATTCAGATTAACAAAAGAATCAACGCTTAGGACATACTCGTCAGCAATACTTTCCCTTGACTTGGCAAGCAATTGCCTGCCAAGTTCCTGGATTCTGGCCTTCAGCGCATTGGACTCTGCCGCAGGCTTGTTTACTTCTTTTTTTTCTTTACTTTTCCAGGCAAAAAATGACAAATAATCCCAAAGGGTCTTAGACTTCGCAGGCGTTACCACCCTGGCTGTCCTGTATTGATAGTCAGTTCCTATTGGTTCAGAATAATCCAAGCCATAGCCCTCAGCCGCCGCCCACAATCCACTGCCTGAGAGAATAACAAACAAGCAGAGCAATGAACAAAAAACTGTCCGTCCCAAGGTTAGCTTTAAAAAACGATTATAAATCATCATCACACCTATTGTGTATTATTGTTTTGTACCGAAACAGCGACGCCAGTTGGCCGAGAGGCAGGATAAACTACAGCCTGATAGCTATTTCTGCCGATTGGGGGGCCCAAAACGCGCACCCCCACCCCGCCAAGCGATAAAGAACCACCACCAGCACCACACCCCGTCAAGGCAAATAGCCCCATACATATTAGTACGATCACATAAATACAGCTCTTCATAGATTCCACCATTCCAAGAATATTAGTGCCTTATTGCTAAATTGCTGTCACAAAAAGCACGAAAAGATGATGAGTATATTAATCCGATACATTGCCATCTACTGTTAAGGCACTTATCCTAAAAAGTTCTAAGTCCACTTCCGCTTTAGTGGGTCAGTTTTCAGATGTCATTTTTCTGACGGCTTGATCAGGAATTAATTTCCCACTACCATGCGACAAATTCACAGAGAATTAGCCAGCACAGGCCGCTGTTTAAGGGACTTGGCAAAAAAAATATGCCGCCCATATTCATAGCTGCCCACACCTATCCAGTTTTTTATGCACGTTTAATGCCAATAACAACAAGCTACAACTGGTCTCAAAAAATTATTGCCAAATCCTGCGAAATGATTATATTAGCTGAGTTTTAGCTGACGTTGCATAAAAGCGGCGTTATTTCTGCTCAAAACGGTGTTTACATTATCATCTTGACCCAGTTTGGCTAGTCACCCAAAATGAACGAATCACGGGTAGGCGCAGGACTATGGAAGTAAGCGACAAGCGAACCACATTTTGACTTTGTAACACCCCCAACCCAGATAAACGGGAAGAGGACAAAACTTTGATAACAATCCCTGGATAAGTGCCTTAACGGCAGAGGGCAAATTATCGGATTAATGTACTCATCAACTTTTCCTGTTTTTTTGTGACGGTAATTTAGCAATAAGGCACTATGCTGTAAGCGATTCAGGGACGCCGCCATGTACACGTTGACCGAGCGCAATCATACCCCTGTATATTGCGGTCGGTCAACGTGTGCAGGGTGGTGTTCAGGGATCGCTTAACTATGGAATATCACAATCAGTAGCAGTATGACTTGATCATATGCGAAGGAGCCACCATGGCACGGATTACAGTTGAGGATTGTCTGAAATTAATCGGCAGTGAAAATCGTTTTGCCCTAATTCATTTAGCCATTGCCCGCTTGAAACAGCACCGCAACGGCATGCCTTTCTTGACTGAGGGCAAGAACAAAGAAGTTGTAATGACCTTAAGAGAAATTGCGGCAGGGGAGGTCACAAGCGAGAACTTGAAAAAATTTGAAGAAATTGCCAAGGCAGAAGCCGCCGCAGAGGCGGCTGCAGAGGCTGCGAAAGCCGCAGAAGCTGCCGCTCTGGCCGAAGCCCCCGAAAAGGCAGAGGCTGCCCCGGTAACAAAAAAAGCTGAAGTCACAGGGGCCTCCCCCACGCCCCCAGATACACAACCAGAAGAAGAGCAAGTTAATTAAAATGGATTTTTATGATACATTAGGAGTGTCACGCTCCGCCAGTGCCGATGAAATCAAAAAAGCTTATCGTAAGATGGCCAAAAAATACCATCCTGACCGCAACAAGGGCGACAAAGTAGCCGAAGATAAATTCAAAAATGCCGCTGCTGCCTATGAGGTTCTCAGTGACCTGCAAAAACGGCAAATTTACGATCAATACGGCGAAGAAGGCCTGAAGAACTCAGGATATGGCGGCCCAGGCAATGCCGAGGATATTTTTTCTAATTTTGGCGACGTTTTCGGGGATTTGTTTGGTTTTGGAGGCGAAAGGTCAACGCAACAAAGGCGTAATGGCCCGGTCCCCGGTTCCGATCTGCGTTACGACCTGAAGATATCATTCATGGAGGCCGTCCACGGCATCAACAAGGAAATCGATATAACCAAGCCAGAAACTTGTTGGACATGCGAAGGAACTGGTTTGCGCCCTGGTTATCAGAGCAAGACCTGTTCAATGTGCAAAGGTCGTGGCCAGGTTATGCGTTCGCAGGGCTTTTTCCGAATAAACTCAACATGCCCGCAATGCCAGGGAAGTGGAGAAATCATTTCTGACCCATGCCAGGACTGTGGCGGCAATGGCCTGGTTAATAAAAAGAAAAAAGTTTCATTGAAAATTCCGGCAGGCGTTGACACCGGCGCCAGAATGCGTTTACAGGGCGAGGGTGAAGGTGGCCGCAAAGGTGGACCGGCAGGAAATCTCTACGTGGTTATCCACGTTGAGCCGCATGAATTTTTCGAAAGAGAAGGTAGTAATATTTATTGCACCTTGCCAATTTCGATGATAAAAGCAGCTTTAGGGACTAAAGTTGACGTGCCGACAATCCATGGAGAGAAATCTTTAAGCATAAAAAAAGGTGCCCAAACTGGTCAGACAATTACCATCCATGATGAAGGTGTGCCGAGTTTGCGTGGGCATGGGCGTGGAGACATGATTGTCACATTGCAGGTTATGACGCCAACCAAGATGTCCCAAGAACAGGAAGAACTGCTAAAAAAATTCGCTGAACTTAGCGGCAAACAAAAAGATCAACCGGAAGAAGAGGGCTTTTTCAAAAAGCTTCTTAACCACTTATAATGTCAGATAATAGTCTTAATCATTTTGATGCGGCAGGAAATGCCTGGATGGTTGATGTTTCGGCTAAGACCGACACCACCAGAGAGGCCATCGCTCAGGGTTCGATTCAAATGACCCCGGCAGGGTATGATTTGGTTAAAGCTGGTGAGATGGCAAAAGGTGACGTATTGGGAGTGGCCCGTATTGCTGGAATAATGGCCGCCAAGAAGGTCGATCAACTTATTCCGCTGACCCACCCATTAAACATCAGTAAGGCCGAAATAGCCTTTGACTTTGATGATAATGCGCATACCATTATTATTACAGCAACCATGAAGATCGTCGGCAAAACCGGAGTTGAGATGGAGGCGCTGACGGCAGTATCGCTAGCCGCCTTGACCATTTATGACATGAGTAAAGCAGTGGATAAAGGCATGATTATAAACGATATCAAGCTACTCAAAAAAAGCGGTGGTAAAAGTGGCACGTATGAACGATAATAGATGTAGAGTTCGGCAAGAAACCAACTAACACCCCACAAGGGGGGTATCGGAGTCTGCGCTTACCTAGTGCCTTATAAATTCTTTTCTAAAAAACAGGTAAGCGAAGACTCCGAGAAAACAATCTGTAAGGCACTAACAACC
>Ga0114931_10009247_pt1 | contig 11829 bp, 8 predicted proteins | sample 2SBtaG_FD_89579 | JGI IMG/M metagenome (GOLD analysis project Ga0114931, IMG submission 89579) | Deep subsurface microbial communities from Kolumbo volcano to uncover new lineages of life (NeLLi) - 2SBTROV14_V59a metaG | ecosystem: Environmental > Aquatic > Marine > Volcanic | place: Kolumbo...
AAGCGGGACAGCCCACAGATCCGCTCGCAGCGCATGGGGTTGCGCTTGTAGGGCATGGCCGACGAGCCGACTTGTGATGAGCCGAACGGCTCGTCCAGTTCCTTGCGCGCGCACAGCAGGCGGATGTCGGTGGCGATCTTGTGCAGGACCGCAGCGACGGACGCGAGCGAGCCCAGCACGATCGCATCAAAGACACGCGGGTACGTCTGCCCGGTCAGGACGTGGGTCATCGAGGAACAATCGCAGCCGGAGAGGTTCTGGAGCGCGAGTTGTTCGAATCGGTCCACGGCCCGGCAGTCGCCATCAAAGAGCGCCAGGAACGACGCCTGCGTCCCGGTCGCGCCGCGAAAGCCCCGAAACTTCGAGTCCTCGTGGGCGCCGGTGAGCGCCCGCTCGGTAATCGCAAGGTCATATGCCCACCCGGCCAGGCGACGCCCGACGGTGGTGGGCTGGGCGGGCTGCCCGTGTGTTGCCCCCAGCGCCGGAAGATCACGACGTCGATGCGCCTGCTCCGCCAGGGCCAGGACGGTCCGGGCGGTCTTGGCTCGCAGCAGGTCCAACCCCGAATCGAGGCGGATCAGATCCGCGTTGCACACCACGTCCTGGCTGGTCGTCCCCAGGTGGATGATGGGCCTGGCCTTGGGGCACGTGTCGCCCAGGGCATGCACGTGGGCCATCACGTCGTGGCGCAGGTCTCGCTCGTACCGCTCGGCAGTACGGATCTCGTCGTCGCTGATGCCGCGCTCGACGGCGGCGCGGAGTTCGGCGATCTGCTCGCCGGTGATCGCCAGCCCGCACTCCTTCTGCGCCTCGGCGACGGCCAGCCAAGTCCGCCGCCACGTCTGGAACGTGTGCCGCGGCGACCAGATGCGGAGCATTTCCTGCGACGCATTCCGCGTGGCCAGGGGGCTGGTGTACGTGTCGTAGGGATTGGTTCGGGCAGCGGGCATTCCCAACGGTAGGGCGCGAGGCGGCGGGCCCCGCGATCGTGCGATCCCGGGCGGTGGAGCAGCACCCCCCCAAGCGCGGGAGGGGCGTGCGTGGGCGATCCCGGCGGTAGGATCGGCGGTGTCCATGGCCGAATCGCGCGAGAAACCCGGCGAGCCGAGCGATGCGGACCTTGTTGAGGCGGTTCGTTCCGGGGACCGCTCGGCGTGGTCGTGCCTGCTCGGTCGCTACCAGCACCGCCTGTTCTCGGTCTGCTACCGGATGGTGGGGGACCGGGAGCGGGCGGGAGACCTGACCCAGGACGCGTTCGTGCGGATCATCCAGGGCTTCGATTCCTACGACGGGCGATCTCGCCTGTCGACGTGGATGATCCGCGTCACGATGAACGTTGTGCTCTCACACCTTCGGTATGAGAAGCACCGTCGGCACCTGAGCCTGGATGTACCCGACGCGTCGGGGCGACCGATCGGGGGCAACATCCCGACGGGGGGGGAACCGCCGGCCGGGCAGGGCGTCCAACAGGAACAGACCCGTGAACAGATGGCCCGGGCCCTGCTGGGACTCGGGGATGAGCAGCGAGCGATCCTGGTCCTGCGAGACGTGAGGGGTTTGGAATACGAACAGATTGCTGAAGTGCTTCAAGTCCCGGTGGGAACGGTCAAGAGCAGGATTTTCCGCGCCCGGGCGGCCCTTCGGCGGCAGATCGAGTTGACAGGCCCGGAGAAGACCGAATGATGCCCGAGCGGGAACCCAATGCCGATCCGATTCAACTCGGCCAGTTCACCGAGGCGGACCTGCTCGCCTGGATCGAGGGCGAGTTGGTCGGGCCGGACTCGGCGCGTCTCGAAGCGGCATTGGCGGAGCATCCGAGGCTCGATGCCTGGGCCCGCGCTCTGCGCGCCGATCGGTGGGCCCTGGGCTTGCTTTCGGACGTTGCGGCGCCAGCCGGGCTCGTCGAGTCGACGATCGAGCGTGCCCGGCATGAAGCGCTGGTCGGGATTGCCGGATCTGATTCGGCGTTGATCGATGGGGCGACGGTCCGATCACGGTACCGCCTGGTTCGGCCATCGCCGCTGGGCGAGCGGGTGGGCGTCGTGGTCCGATCGCGTCTGGTTCGCCGCAGCGCGCTTGCGGCGGCGGCGGTACTGGGGCTGACCTTGGCTGGGCTGTGGGGCGCAACGGCGTTGCAGCGGTGGATTGGTACGCGGCCCGTGGGCGGCCCCGCCTTGGCCGATCGTACGCGCGTGCCCGGCGCAGCGGGGATCGAGTCCGACGCCTCGCCCCGGCTCGCCGACGGCGGGGACGTGAGCGAGCCCGGTGCTCAACGCGTGGCGAAGGCATCGGCGGGCGGCGAAGCGCCTGCGCAGACGATCCGCGTCGCCACGCTGGACGAGGCGCTGGCGCTGGTCCGGAGCAATCGCCTGGTGATCCGCGTGCGCGTTGCCCAGGATACGGCGGGGCTGGATCGACTCGTAGCACGGTCCGCACGAACGGTCGGTTCCTGGCGGGTTTCCGATCAGCCCGGGGCGGCAATCGAGCGGATCGCATCGGCGGCGTTCAGGCGCGGGCTGGAGGAGTTGGACCGGGCTCGCGAGACGACCCCGACGATGGCGGCCGATGGCGACGCCGTCGAGGGGGCCGGCGCCGGGTCTGCGTTTGTGCCGCGTCGGGCTCGCCTGATCGGGGTCTACCGGATCCAGACGCTCGTCACACCCGGCGCGATCCGATCGATCCGCGCCCGCCTGGAGGCCGCGGGGACGGATCTGCGGTTCGAGGCGCTCGACGAGGCGATCGTTCCGACGTGGCTGGACGTTCCCGAGGCTGTGCTCTGGTGGGATCAGCCCGCGGATGCGTGGGTGCCCCGGGGGACGATCCCCGTGATCGTCGAGCGGCTGGAGTGATGCGAAGCACGCTTTGTTCGCGTGCGTGATTCTCCGTCCTCGTCAGCCGACAGTAAATTCGGGATTCACCACAGAGGGCACGGAGGGCCACGGAGTTGATTCTGTAAGAAACCCCTTGTTCTCAAGTCCTTCGTTCCCGTCGCGACCCTTGCGTTTCAATCTCTTGTCCGCGATCGCCGCGACTCCGTGTTGACGTTTCTTTCTGATAAGAACGCACAAGAACGCATCGTTATCCGTATGATACGGGCTTCCGTGTTCACGGACGCCGGATCGATGCGCCAGCGACCCCGAAGAAGGCGGAACTTACCACAGAGCACGCGAAGAACGCGGAGTGGATTCGTCGGCGAGGGCGGGTCGCCTCAGCCCGGCACGATATTGACCAGGCGACCGGGGACGACGATGACCTTGCGGGGCGGCTTGCCCCCCAATAGTTCCGCGACCTTCGGTTCTGAGAGGGCGGCCTGTTCGAGGGCCTGTTGATCGGCGTCGGCCGGAACGGTGATCCGGGCCCGGACCTTGCCCCCGACCTGCACGGGGATCTCGATGGTCGCGTCGATCAGCATCGCCGGGTCGTGCTCGGGCCAGGGCTCGAAGGCGAGCGATTCGGCGTGCCCCAGGCGCTGCCAGATCTCCTCGGCCAGATCGGCGCGAACGGCGAGAGGATCAGGCAGAATCGCTCCAGTTGATCGCGGCTCAGGATCGCCTGATCGTCGCCCGCGCCGGACAGGGCCAGATTGACGAACTCGATCATGGCGGCGATGGCGGTGTTGAAGGCCAGTCGCTCGATGTCGGGGCCAACCTTGGCGATCGCGCGATGCAGGGCACGCTCGATCTGCTCGTCGGGACGGTCGCCCGGGCGCAGTTCGCCGGTGCCCTGGTCCACCGCCAGGCGCCAGGCGCGCTGGAGGAACCGGTGCAGCCCGATGATGTCCCGCGGGTTCCAAGGCTTGGTCGCCTCGAGCGGCCCGAGGTACATCTCGTAGAGGCGGAAGGTGTCGGCCCCGTACCGGGCGATCACGTCGTCGGGGTTGACGACGTTCTTGAGGCTCTTGCTCATCTTGGCGGTGATGCGCGTAACGGGGCGACCCGTCTGACGCTCGATGAACTCGCCCTCGGTTGGTTCATCAACTTCATCCACGGGGACGAGCGAGCCATCGTTTCTCTGGAACGCGAAACTCGTAATCAGGCCCTGGTGGAAGAGTTTGGCGAACGGCTCGGGCGTCGAGACCTCCCCCAGGTCGTAGAGCGCCTTGTGCCAGAAGCGGGCGTAGAGCAGGTGGAGCACGGCGTGCTCGGCCCCGCCGATGTAGAGGTCCACTCCGGACAGGTCTCCGCTCGATGCAGGCACGTGTCCTGCATTCGGCGCCGAATCACGCTTCGCGTCGATGTCGGCTCGGCGAGCCGACCCACCCGCCATCCAGTAGGCTTCGGCCTCGCGCGAGGCGAACCGGTCCCGATTCCGGGGATCGCAGTACCGCAGGAAGTACCAGCACGAGCCCGCCCACCCGGGCATCGTGTTGCACTCGCGCTGCACCGGCGTTTGCGGTGGAAGGTCCACGGCGCCGGCAGCGCCGGCTGTCGTGTGGGCCCAGTCGCTCGCCTTGGCCAGCAGCGGCTGTGGATCCCCCGACTGGATCGGGTGGTAGTCCTCCATCTCCGGGAGGCGCACCGGCAGGGCCGACTCATCGACCGCGTGGTGCCAGCCGTGGGCATCCCAGACGATGGGCATGGGCTCGCCCCAGTAGCGCTGGCGGGAGAAGAGCCAGTCGCGAAGGCGGTAGTTGACCTTGTGCACACCCTGCGCGTTGGATTCCAGCCAGTTGATGATCTTCTGCTTGGACTCGGTCGTCGGGAGGCGATGGAGGCTGATCTGGTCGTTGGCGGAGTTGATCGAGAGGCCGTCGCCCGTGAAGGCGGCGCCGAACGATTCGCATGACCGCGCATAGAGGTCGGTCAGTGCGTCATCGGTGTCGCGGCGGGCCTCGTCGGGCGCGTGTTCCCTGAGCCAGGCGCTGTCCGGTTCGACCACCGGCACGATCGGCAGTTCATACTTTCGGGCGAACTCGAAATCGCGCTCGTCGTGGGCGGGCACGGCCATGATCGCCCCGTGTCCGTAGCCGATCAGGACGTAGTCGGCCACCCAGATCGGGATCGCCTTGCCCGTGGCCGGATTCGTCGCGTGCATGCCCAGGGGCACGCCCGTCTTGGTCCTGCCCTCCTGTCGTTCCACGTCCGAGCGATTGCGGGCGGCCTGGACATAGGCTCGCAGGGCCTCGGCGTCCGTCGCGGAGCGGGGCTCGTCGAGCACCTGCGCGACGAGCGGGTGCTCGGGCGCCAGGACCATGTACGTGGCGCCGAAGAGCGTATCGGGGCGCGTCGTGTACACGCGCAGCGCCGAACGGGCCGAGGATGGGGCGTCCTGGAGCGCGAAGTCGATCTCGGCGCCCTCGCTGCGGCCGATCCACTGGGCCTGCTGGGTCTTGGTCGATTGGGGCCAGTCCAGCGGGTCCAGGTCGCGGAGCAGTCGGTCGGCGTAGGCGGTGATGCGGAACATCCACTGCTTGAGGGGTTTGCGATAGACCGGGTGCCCCCCGCGCTCGGACCTGCCGTCGATGACCTCCTCGTTGGCCAGGGCGGTGCCCAGGGCCGGGCACCAGTTGACCGTCTGCTGGGCGGCGTAGGCCAGGCGGTAACTGTCGATGATCGCTCGGCGCGTCTCGGCGTCGAGCGAACTCCACGGGCCGGCCTTGGCGCCGGTGGGCAGGTCGCCGGCGCCGGCGTACTCGGCGGCGTCGGGGTTGAACATCGGCGTCCGCTCGTCCCTCTCGAACAGTTCGATCAGTTCGGCGATCGGGCGTGCCCGGTCCTGGTCCGTGTCGTACCAGGCGTTGTAGATCTTCAGGAAGATCCATTGCGTCCAGCGGTAGTAGTCCTCGTCGATCGTCCCCAGTTCCCGGCTCCAGTCGTAACTGAACCCGAACCGCTGGAGTTGTCGGCGGAAGGCGTCGATCGCCTGGCGCGTCGTCTTGGCCGGGTGAACGCCCGTCTGGATGGCGTACTGCTCCGCGGGCAGACCAAACGCATCCCATCCCATCGGATGCAGGACGTTGAACCCCCTCATCCGCTTGTATCGGCAGACGATATCCGTCGCGGTGTAGCCCTCGGGGTGCCCCACGTGCAGGCCCGCGCCCGATGGGTAGGGGAACATGTCCAGGCAATAGAACTTGGGGCGGGCGGGGTCGAAACCGGGTTGGCCCGGGTTGGGCTGGACGAAGGTGTCGCGCTGGGCCCAGAGCTGCTGCCACTTGAGTTCCAGGCGCTGGGCCAGGTCCGCGTCGTAACGGTGGGCCGCCGCGGCGGCGATCGGGTCTGGCCTGGGCGTCGCGTGGTTCATGGGGGAACGGGCTCGGAGGAGGCTGGAGGGGGCCGGGGTCGGACGGGAAACGAAACGGGGCCCCGCGACGGCGAGGCCCCATGGTGGATCCAATCAGGGTCGCGCGCGTCCTCAGGGGGCGCCGGTGTCGTTAAGCATGGGCAAGAGCGGGCCGATCATCAGCAGCATGTCGGGAGTATATCGGCTCCGATGGGATCGACCACGAGCGCGATTGGTGTCGAGCCGAGTGATTTGGGCGGTACGATCAACGCCATGGCGGACCTGCATCCCAAAGTTGCCCTGGCCAAGCAGGCCTTCGATGCCGGGGACTATCAGAAGGCCGCCCGCCTGCTGCGCCCGATGCTGGTCGCCGAGCCGGATAACCTGGCCTTATTGAGCAACCTGGCGGCGGCCGAGGCCCAACTGGGCAACAGGGTCGAAGCACGTCGCCTGATCGAGCGGGGCCTTCGGATTGCCCCCGACGATCCGGGGTTGTTGTTGCGTCTGAGCCGAACGTGGCAGCGAGAGGGGAGGCTGGACCGCGCCCACGAGCCCGTGGATCGCGTCATGCGGGGGCCCCATCGGATCGAAGGGCTAGCCAGGAAGGCGGATCTCTTTCTATTCGCGGGCAGGGCCAGCGAGGCCTACAGCCTGCTCACCGAGGCGATCGCCGGGAGCGGTCCGAATCGTTCGCTGACGCTGGTTCTGGCGCAGGCCTGTGAGCGGCTGGGCAGGTTCGATGAGGGTCTGGTTCTGGCCGAGCCGTTGCGTCATGATCCGTCGCTTTCGCCGCCCGCTCGGCGAATGGTGCTGTATGTGCTCGGGGCGCTCTACGACAAGGCCGGTCGATACGACGAGGCGTTCGACGCCTACGCACAGGGCAACGCCCTTCGGCGACCGGGGTTCAGCAGCGAGGCCTTCTCACGATCCGTCGATCGCCTGATCGAGCGGTGGACGTCGGCGGCCATCTCGCGGGCGCCGCGGGCCGACTGCGACGACGATCGGATCGTGTTCATCGTGGGCATGCCGCGCTCGGGCACGAGCCTGGTCGAGCAGGTGCTCTCGTGCCATCCCAGGATCCACGGCGGGGGGGAGCTGCCCGCCATCCGCCTGATCGCCGGGGAACTGGACCTGAGCGAGATCGCCATGTTCCCGCACGTGCATCGGATCGATCGCCTCCGCACCGCGCGACTGACCAGGGCGGCCCGCCGATACCTCGGGCAAGCCTCGCGCAGCGCGGGTGGGGCGGGTTCCGCCAGCCGCATCACGGACAAGGATCCGATCAACTTCCATCATCTGGGTCTGATCGGGCTCATGCTCCCACACTGCCGGGTGATCCACTGCCGGCGCAATGCGATGGACACCTGCGTGTCGTGCTTCTTCCAGGACTTCCCGGATTCGATCCCCTTCGCGAGCGATCTGGGCCAACTCGGGCTGTTCTACCGGGACTACGTTCGCCTCATGCGCCACTGGACCAGCGTCGTCGACCTGCCGATTCTGAGCGTCGAGTACGAGCAGATGGTCGCCGACACCGAAACACAGACCCGGCGGCTGCTCGAGTTCCTCGGGCTGCCCTTCGACGAGCGCTGCCTGCGCTTCCACGAAAGCCGGCGGGTCGTGTTCACAGCCAGCAACGACCAGGTCCGCCGGCCGATCTATACGAGTTCGGTCCGTCGCCACGAGCGATACCTGGCCCACCTGGGGCCCCTGCGTGAGGCGCTGGGTGATCTGGCGGACGCGTGAGTTTCGATCGGGAGCGATATCGATGGCCCAGGCTGGGGAGGTGAGGCGAGCGTTCGAGGCCGGGGACTACCGCGGCGCCGCGACGATCCTCGAGGGAATGCTGCGCCGCCAGCCGGGCAGGGCGGACCTGCTGCTGCACCTGGCGATCGCGCAGATGCAACTGGGGCGTTTCGAGCAGGCTCGGCGTGCTGCCGAGCGGGGGCTGCGGGCCAAGCCCGATGACGCAAGCCTGCTGGCGCGGCTGGCACGGATCCACAAGTCATCGGGCGATCTGGACGCAGCGCTGCGCTGCGCCGAGCGTGCCATCGCCAGTGACCGGGACAATCCCGAAGCGATCAGCGTGCGGGCCGAGTTGCTCATGGATGCCGGTCGCCACGACCAGGCCGCGGCATTGCTGGGCGAGTCGATGGAACGGGTCGGGCCCAGTCCGGAACTGGCGATCGCGATGGGCTCGGCGTGCGTTCGGCTCGGGCGGATCGACGAGGGGATCGCGACGCTCCAGCCGCTCCGCGAGGACCGTTCGCTGAGCCGACCAACACGCCGCACGCTGCTGTTTCGCCTCGGCGACCTGTACGACCGGGCGGAACGGTTCGACGAGGCGTTCGAGGCGTACCAGCAGGCCAACCGTCTGCGTGACACGGGATTCCGCCCGCGCTGGTACACCGAGTCGATCGACGCGATGATCCGCGCCTGGACGCCCGAAGCCCTCGCCCGGGCGCCCCGCTCGGGGTGCGCATCGGATCGCCCGGTCTTCATCGTCGGGATGCCCCGCTCGGGAACAACGCTCGTCGAGCAGATCCTCTCATCGCACCCGTCGGTCCATGGCGGGGGCGAACTCCCGCTGGTGCGCCAGATCGCGCTGGATCTGCGGGCCGGGCGGTCCGAGGTGTTCCCGCAGCACGTACACAGGCTCGATCGCCTCCGGGCCGGTCGCCTCGGGTCGCTGGCACGGCGATACCTGGATGGGGCCGCCCGCGGCGCCGATCGGGCAACCCGCGTGACGGACAAGGACCCGTTCAATGCCGAGCAACTGGGGCTCATCGGACGGCTCCTCCCCGAATCGCGGGTGATCCACTGCGTGCGCGATCCGATGGACACCTGCCTGTCGTGCTACTTCCAGGACTTTTTCGAGACGGTTCCATTCGCCTTCGACCTGCGGCATCTCGGGTCGGTCTGGCACGACCGGGCACGCCTCATGGAGCACTGGAACGCGGTGCTGGACCTGCCGATCCTGAGTGTCCGCTACGAGCGGCTCGTGGCCGAGCCCGAGTCGCAGATCCGCTCGATGCTCGAGTTCGTCGGCATCGCCTTCGACGAGCGCTGCCTGAGCTTCCACGAGAGTTCCCGGGTGGCGATGACCGCGAGCAACGAGCAGGTCAGACGCCCCGTCTACACGTCATCGGTGGGGCGAGCCCAGCGGTATGCCTCGCACCTGGGGCCGCTGCGCGAGGCGCTCCGGGGGCGGGCCGGAACCGGGTCGGCATGAGCATTCGCCGGTCGCGATGATCGCGCACGGGGTTGCCGGACAACAAGGGAGCATGGGTTTCACGAGCCCCGCGAGCCGCCCCGCCCGGCCAGGCGGCGCTTGGCCTCGCCCACAAGATAGAACGACCCGGTGATGCAGACGAGATCGTCCCGCCCTACGGCGCGCGTCGCCAGATCCAGCGCCGAGCCCAGGTCCGGGGCGGTCTGGGACATCTTCACGCTCAACCGGGAGAACCGCTGTCGCAGGTCCTCGGGATCGGCGCTGCGCGGGTTGGTCTTGGCACGGGTGAAGATGATCTTGTCGGCGCCGCGGGCGATCTGCGCGAGCATGCCATCGACGTTCTTATCCGCGGCGCATCCGAAGATGACAACCATCGAGTCGTAGCGCACGTGCGCACCGACGGCCCGGACCAGCGCGCCGACCGATTCAACCGTGTGCGCCCCGTCGATGACGGTGCGCGGGACGCGCCCCACGATCTCCATGCGCGCGTCGTCGGGCGTGCGGGCCAGCCCCTGGGCCACGCTCAGGTCGGGGATCTGGAACCCGCGTTCACGCAGTTCATCCAAGACCGCCAGCACCAGCCCGCAGTTGCCCGCCTGGTGCTCCCCCTTGAGCGGGACGGGGAGGTGGTCGAAACTGGATGAGGGCGTGTTGACGCACACCCGCACGTGGGGGCCCAGCTCGGGGCTGGCCTCGAAGCGGAAGTTGTAGTCGATCTCACGCCCGAGCACGCGCAGCGGCGCGCCCACACGCGCGGCGTGGTCCTCGAAGACCGCGATCACCTCCTCGGGCTGGGGCGTGGTGATGGCGGCGACCCCGCGCTTGAAGATCCCCGCCTTCTCCCCGGCGATCTGCGCCAGCGTGTCGCCGAGGATCGCGGTGTGTTCGAGGTGGATGGCCGTTATCGCCGCCACCTCCGGCTCGATCACGTTGGTCGAATCCATACGCCCCCCGAGCCCGCACTCGATCACCGCCAGGTCGACAGCCATGTCCGCGAAATGGCACAGGCCCATCGCGGTGAGCAGCTCGAAGTAGGTCGCCGGGCCGTGGTCATGCTCGATGGAACCCGCGGCCTCGGCGACGCGCCCCATCAGTGCGGTGAACGCCGGGCGGGAGACGGGCGGTGTGTTGATCCTGATCCGCTCGCGGACATCGACCAGGTGCGGGCTCGTGAACAGCCCGACCGTGTACCCGCACCCGCGCAGGCAGGCCGCCAGCATCTCGGCCGTGCTCCCCTTGCCCTTGGAGCCGGCGATGTGGACCGTCTTGACGCCGTGCTGCGGATTGCCCAAGGCCTCGACCAGGGCCCAAGTCCGATCCAGCTTGAACACGTCCGGATCCAAGAGCGCCGGCCGCCGGCGCTCGACGTTCACGTGCCCGTTGAGGTGCTTGACAGCCGTGGCGTACGTGGGGAACGTCCCCGGCACACGGATCGGACGGGACACCCCCCGGCTGGAGACGGACGTGGTCTGCCGGGCATCGGCGGCTGGTTTGGGCATGACGGGGCGATTGTAGCCCGCCGCCGATCAGAGCAATCACGCCGCACGCGGTTCGGGGCCCCGGGGGTTGGGTTGCGGGTCGGCTCAAGGGGACGGATGGAGCCTCCTGTCAGACACTGGCGCGCGCATCGCCTTGTCCTGCGGGCGCTTGGGACGATTCGGGCGATTCATCGGTCGGATCTGACGCTCAGCGGCGTGAGACGGGATCAGGGTCCATCCCTCGCGGGCGACACACGAAATCCGGGCCGTCCGGTAAATATAAAATCTGCTCCATGGTCCAGTCCGCATGCCCGTCGATGAACAGCGCGTTCTCGCCCAGGATGCCCGGTGGTGCGATGTCCAGGTGAGCGCACTCATTGATGTCGAGTATCACTATGTCGAAGTATGGCGAGAATCCCCCCTCGTAGACCAAGGTGACGGGCCGAGCCAGCGCCGGATCGAGCAGCCCCGTCAGATCGTCGCTCATGAACCTACCGGCCAGATAGTCGTAACTGTACCCGAGCACGGGCTTGAACGATTCATCGGCCGGGCACGCCCAGGGCGAATCCGTGCGGATCGGATCCGCGTCTGTGATCGGAGGCGGCGCGTCGACGTAGGGTTCGATGACGTGGAACACCTTGTCGAAGTTTCGGTAGTCTCTCGGTCTCGACTCCCAATAGCTGGGAGCGGCGGGCAGGATGCCGTCGTTCTCGCTGTCCATGTAGAGACGCAGCCCCATGCCGAGCCCCCGCAGGTTGGCCAGGCACTCTGTTCGATTCACGACACTGCGAACCCGCCCCAGCGCCGGCACAAGCAGCGATAGAACGACACCGATTGTGGCGATCACCATCAGCGTTTCGATAAGCGTGAAGCCGCGTCGCATGGTCGGCTCCGAAGCGT
>Ga0114931_10009248_pt1 | contig 11829 bp, 10 predicted proteins | sample 2SBtaG_FD_89579 | JGI IMG/M metagenome (GOLD analysis project Ga0114931, IMG submission 89579) | Deep subsurface microbial communities from Kolumbo volcano to uncover new lineages of life (NeLLi) - 2SBTROV14_V59a metaG | ecosystem: Environmental > Aquatic > Marine > Volcanic | place: Kolumbo...
ATATCTAAAATACTAATTGATCCACGGGCCAAGGTACTGTAAGACAAATATCCCATTTAAATGTAGAATTTTCCTCTCGGAGACCGACCTTAAAATTAATGGAATCATTCATAATTCAGTTGCAACACTTTAGTAATAATTCCAGCTACTATCTCCAATTGGAAAATAGAGGGAATGATTGAATGAGGTAAATGATATTTGACAGTTTGATAGAGAATGAATTCCCAAAACAATATTCCGCGTCCATTTACATAAGATTTAAGTTCAAGAAATATACAATTAGATTGTCTTTTTCTCTCAGGAAAAAACGGACAAATGGCCTGATAGTGTAGCTCGGTCCATCATGGAAGACTCTCAAATTCCAAATGGAGAACTCTTTTGACCTGGGTTCAAATCCCAGTCAGGTCATAAATAGTATTTCTTCCCAATAATGGTACTATAGGGTAATTTTCTTACAGCTTATTTTCGAAAATATGCGAGTCTAATCCTTTTATTTTTTCATTAGAAGCAAGCTTCCGCTGTGGATCATGTGCAAATACACTTAGTGTTTATTCTATAATGTTCTGGTAGTTCTTAAGTTTTGATTATACATTCATTGTATCTCATCAAAAAGATGGGTGTCTAGTTCCTTAATTTCCTCAATGAAGAGAATTCTTAATAATGTTGGTTGACATAATTTAGGTTATGAAAGCGGTTGAGTTCATCAAGGTAGAGGAGGTTCAGGTCTTCACACTTCGGGGCTCTGATCGAGAGAATCAGATGCCTTTCTTACGTTTCCTGTTGGAAAATGGAAGTGATTTCATGATGAGCAATATACCTATGGAGATTGCTATATCGCTAAGTGTATATCTTTCAAGGACGAAGGTGAATGACAGTCGTTTGAAGATTCATGATCTTGTCTCCCAATTGGCAATCGTGGAGAAGGTAGAGATTGACAGTCTTGTTCCTGGAACTGGTGTCTACCAAGCAACAATTACGCTTACTCCTGAGGGTTTTTCGAATTCTCTGCACTTCCCGATGATACCATCGAATGCAACCCTTCTTGCAGTACTGAATCAGGCCCCAATTTTTGTTTCAGATCGTCTCTGGCGTGAATACATCAAGACAGCGAAGATACAAATTGATGATGATTTTGTGGAAAATGATGAGGGGCTATCTGATTTTAGGTGAAGTGTTTTAGATAGGTGCAATTGAATTATAGTGAGAGTAGAGAAGGTAATCTAGTCTTACGTACAGATAAGTCTGTAAGAGAAAACTGGCAGTGATAAGTGTGAAAAACCTATGCAGAAAAGTCTGAATGGATAAAGTAGTTTGATGTAAAGTAAGAGTTAGATTTTTGACTCTGAGTTCTTATGAGATGTACTAGTCTAGTGTGATGCTAGTGTTTTCGATCTTTCGTGCCACAATTGCCAAATGCACGGGCGGAAGACTGAAGGCAAGTTCTACCCTGAATCCAGTATTTGATAGAATGTACTCCCAATCGTTTAGCGAGTATCTTGAGAAGTTGCGGTGGTATTTCATCACATCTGATGGCTCTCCTCCGAGGTACTCTGCATATGTTGGTAGATCTGCTCTTGCCCAGTCAAGGAGCACAAGTAGTCCATCTGGATTCAGCGCTTTATGTATGTTTCTTAGACTAGTGTACTGATCCTCAAATGAGCGAAGTACTCTTGAGGAGAAGATTGCATCATTTCCTTTTGGGAGGTTTGGATTCTCTTGGAAGTGCTGTTTGATGAATTCTACTTTATCTCGGAAATCTGCAATAAATTTTTCTGCACGATCAAACATGAGTTGATTGTGATCTATTCCGATGAGTTTTCTAGGGTTGTACCTTCTGTTTATTTCCTTGATATGAAGACCAGGACCACATCCCAGATCAAGTACGGTGGAATCTGTTGTGACTCTGCTTTCAACAAATGGTTGGATCTCTCTCCAGAATCTTTCGTTGTGTACTTGTGAGTAACTCTCTACCATCCTCTCGACAAATTCTGCTGACACAATTCTCTCTCATCTTCTCATTTTCTAAGTATATTGGTACTTCATTTTTCTGCTCAAGATATGCATATATCAATTGTTGTATGATGTGTGCGGCAATATTATGATTATATTATGCAAAATACTTTCTGCGAAAGTTTAAGAACAATGATTCTTGGATTCAGTCTATGAGTTTAGCTACAATAATAAACTCTCTATCACGAGCATTTAACAAGTTTTTTATGGTACTTCTTGCTCTTGTTATCTTTGTCATTTTAATGGCAAATGCTTTCAACACAAGTGCACTACAGAATAAAAATTTGGGTGTTGTGCTCCTCGTTCTTTGGATTCTATTCACAATTATTTCATTTATGTACATGCTGAATGGCTTTCTGCTCAAGATGAACTTCCGGAAGAATGTCAAGGCATTCCAGAAGAAGGGTAAACCAGTAAAAGGAATCAGGGGATTTGATGATTTAGTCAGTGGAATGAATTCTGCAGTGAATTTTTCGATCATGATAACTTTAACTTCTATCATTTCTTTGGTATTCTATATTGCTTCAGTCTACGGTGATTACCAGAGTATCTCAAGTAGTGAGGAGAATTTGAAGTCACTAATGGCCACACTGGGTATCACTTTTGCTTTTGTGACTATCTCGGTAATTTTCCTTGTGGATTATCCTTAGGACAGCTCTTTCAATCCTGGTGGATTAATCAGCTTCTATGAGCCAGATATCTTCCCCATGACTTTGGACAATATTCTTGGAGACGTCTTCAAGACCTACATAGATCCTATTACGTTCATGGATATTGATGAGTGGTATGCGGATATAGTTGACAAACTGAATCCGGCTTTTGAAGCAGACGAGGACTCTTTCACACGAAGGGATCGAGCAATTGAAAAAATCCTGCTTGTCACATATCTTCACATATCAAATGACAAACTGGTGTCTAAAGATATAGTCTACAAGGAATTTAATGAATTATTCGGAGACAGCACAGATGCATTTCTTAATGGTGATGCAACCGGTCTCACCTTCAAAGAAATTGTGAAGATCATCAAAAGGATTGAGCAAAAGGCTCCAGAACCATTCAGACTTGTGGATAGATTGATGCTCTCCCTCACGGATGACTATAAGTACTTCACTAGTCTTGACACATACTTCACCGTTTCAGGGAAGACAAATCAAGGAAGTGTGAAGGAGTCAAGTGGTATCATTACCTTCTTACTGAATAATACTCCAAGGGACGATCGTAAGATTAAGGTGACTATGAGGTCAGATCGAGCGACTGTTCATCCAGATCGGCAGAGTATAGTACTCAATCTTGATCCTATGACTGATTCCTATCCCAAGGATCAGCCCGAAATTATCGGTGACGAGGATGATATTCTTGGGATTCTCAGTGATATTCTTCAGGTTGGAGACGCGGTGTGGTTCAGGTTGAAATCACTGCATTTTGGTTTTAAGCTCGTGACTATACAGGTTGAGGAACTTAATGGTTCAATGACAGCAGGTGAATCCCTTGAGGTGAAATTTACAAAGTCATTGAATTTCTATGTGCAAGCATATCTCCCTAAAATCTCAGGTGCAGTAGGTCTTGCACTTCCTGTGATAAAGGGTTTCATCGGTTTCTAGAAATTTAGTTTCTAAAAAGGTCTAATTTATCAATTTTTTATTGGATTTCAATAGGTTTGTCCTTATGTGTTTTTAAATCCCAATGTTCTTGGTTTCTATAAGTTCTGCTAATTTATTCAATTCAGTGATCGGAAGAGAACAGGTCTGCCCTCTGCAAAGGTATAGAGTTTCCTCCCCGATGAGTTTTCTCCCTTCGAGAACTTCCCACTCTTTAGGTGGAAAGGAGGGTACTCTGTAGACTAATCTTGTCGGAAGGTAATACTTTGGGAACTCCTTTCCAATTGCACCTTCTCCCAAATAGACGATTTCATCAGGGTATTCACTGAAGTAGCGAGATGCCATCAGGAGTTCAGAAGCAGATCCTGGATACTGAATTGCTGTCTCGATGGTATGCGAGAGAATGTCTTCAGCCACATTATAATAATCATGTTGTTCAGTATATTTTGAGAGTTTGAAGAAATTTCTGACCATCACAGAGAGCGCAGCAGCCATAGAGTCATCTGTCACCTGAATAGGTCTTCCAAAAATTGCATCCTCATGATCGTTGGGGATGAGATAGAGTGCAGGTGCATCATAAAATTTACGAATTACAATCTTAGCAAGGACATCTGCGTCGTCTAGGTAACTGGTATCCCCGGAGACCTCAAAGAATCTTAGAAGCGCGTCAATCGTAAATGCATAATCATCTAGTACCCCCTATATTTCTCGTTCATCACCCTCTTTTGTATACCTGAGAATATATCCATCTCTGAAATGCGATCGAAGGTTGCGAATTGCCCCTTCTGCTAATCTCAGGCTTCGGAGATCTCCTGTCTTCTCGTGGACATTGATCAGGCCAGAGATCATAATACCATTCCATGAGCTAATTATTTTATCATCCAGATCTGGCTTGATTCTTTTATCCCGGAACCTAATCATCTTTGTGATTGATCTGTCGATGACATCTTGGATATCCTCTGGTGGTAGAGAGAACTCCTCTGCTAGGTTTTCAATAGTTGAGCAAATACTTAGGATATTCATCCCAAGTTTCTCGGGATGATATGGATCTTTAAAATTCCCCTTCTTAGTTATCCCGAAGTACATGCAGGCTATCTGCATATCTTCACCTAGGAGATCAGAAATCTCTTGCTGTGTCCAAACGTAGAATTTTCCCTCTTCCCCCTCACTCTCTGCATTCATCGATGCTGTAAATCCACCACTTTTAGAGAGCATCTCCTTCTCCAGCCAGTCTATTGTCTTATAGAGTGCTTTTTCAATCTCTTTATTTGAAGTAACAGCATAAAGATCTGCCCCTAAACTGAGCAGTGCGCCATTGTCGTAAAGCATCTTCTCAAAGTGAGGGACAAGCCATTTGGTATCGACGGAGTACCTTGCAAAACCCCCATCCAATTGGTCATAAAAGCCCCCCCTAATCATCTTGAGATAGCTGAACTCGACAGAGTTCACCATGTCAGAGTCCCCTTTTCTTACTCCTTCACTCAATAAATACGTAAGGGTGCTCACTCGTGGGAATTTTGGTGCAGCTCCTATTCCCCCATATTTTCGATCTACTCTCCTCATAATTGCAGAAAGAATCTTGGAATGGACGTCTTCCTCAATCTCAGAGCGTCCACTCAAAACCTGCATCCCAAGCATCGCTGTTCCTTTGGAGATATTTTCTGCCTGCTGTATTACGTCTGATCGTTGTGTCTCCCAAAGTTCAACGATTCTCTCATTCAGCTGCTGAAAGGAGGGTAACCCATGTCTTGGACTGTTCGGAAAGTAGGTGCCAAGGAATATGGGTTTTGCATCCGGTGTCATCCAGACCGAGAGGGGCCATCCTCCTCCTCTCTTGTTCGTCAATTGGTAGAGTTCCTGCATGACTTTGTCTAACCCTGGTCTCTCCTCTCGATCTACCTTGATAGAAATGAAGTTGGTGTTCATGTAATTGGCCACCTTCTCGTCCTGAAAACTTTCCCTTGCCATTACGTGACACCAGTGACATGAGGAGTATCCAATGGAAAGGAAGATTAACTTATTCTTCTCCTTTGCCTCTCGAAGTGCATCTTCTCCATAAGGGAACCATTCAACTGGGTTATTTGCATGTTGTCTCAGATAGGGACTTGCCTCATGCTTTAACTTGTTCATTCCATCTGATATCCCCTTTTACATATTAAATCAGGAAGATAACCACAATTAGCAAAATTAATATGTGAATGTATCTACTTAAGCTGATGAACATTCTCCATTCCATCTTGAAGGTAATTCGAGAAGAGATAATAGTAGTGATTTTCTTTCTCCTCTTTATGTCCACTATTCAGTACTCTTTTCTTCTCGTTTTCGGATGGATGGGTGCTGTTTACGATCCTCCAAGCATTGACGAAAGCGTATTTGCGCTAAGAAATGCTAGAAAAGCACCAGATTCTGATGGGGATGGACTTCCAGATATTATCGAATTAGCTCCAAAGGGTAAAAGAGTATATTATAAGGATGTACAACTCGGAGTAGGGACGGGTACCAACCCTTTCAGAATGGATAGCGACGGGGACTTGTTCACGGATGCAGCAGAGGACAAAGCTGGGACTGACCCCAATAACTTCTTCGATCTCGGTTGGTTCTGGATAATATGGGGTATTTTTCTCTCCATTGTGATCTATTTGAAATATATTCATAAACCAAATCGTCTCAAGGTCTACCAACAGAATGAGATCTTGATAAGCTCGGGATCTGGAAAGAAGGGAAAGTTTGCATATGCTGCGAGTGAAGAAGAGATTGCTGCACGAATGAAGGCAGATCCTCGCTTTCAGGAACTTACTGAAGTTTATCAGGATCCTCGAATGCCTCGACATATGAATAACAAGGCTTTTCGATATCTAGTATTGGGAGGTCTCTTTCTGATTGTGACAATTATTAGTTATAGTATCTACTCGTAAGTTACGCGAATAATGAAATCATATATTAATACCTATTGTGATTATAGCTTATGGCAGGTCAATCAAAGTTGCGAAAGATTCTTCCAGACATTCTGGTAATCTTTTCCTTTCTTTTCCTAATGACGTCTATCCTAACTGCTTTTTACGTCGCCCTCGGCTGGATAAATCTCCTTGTATATATTCCTGCAATCGCAGGAAATGCTGAAGCTCAAAATGCGGTTAAGAACCTTCCTGATAGTGATCATGATCTACTTCCGGACATTATTGAAACAGCACCAGAAGGAGCAACTGTGATGGTACCCGGAGGTACACAGATCCTTGGATATGGAACAAACACTGATCCGTATAACAAGGACACAGATTATGATTTCTTCACGGATGCTCTCGAGAGTAAGTTGGGAACGGATTCCCATAATTGGTTTTTGCCTGGTGCTATATGGATTGTTGACTTTATTGCTTTGATGGCTTTTATCTATTACAGATATCTAAGGAAGGAAGACAAAGTCAAGGAGTACATCCGAAACGAAGAAGAAATCCAAGCTAGCACTGGTAACTATGCTATAGGTGGAACCTCCATCTTTGGAAAGAAAGGAATTTCTGACCTCTCTGATGAAGAACGTGCAGATTTAGTCGCAAATGACAGTCGCTTTAGAAAATTGACTGACTTCAATGATGTACGTCCAGATCAGAGAATTTCCAAGGGTAGGGGTAAAAAATTACGAGACATGATAATTGGAACTATAGTTATCATTGCTCTTTGGATCGCATTTTTCGGAATTTAGAGTCAATTATCCACACATTCTATATCAATCTTCAAATGCTATGGAGACCTTAATCAATCGATTGGAGTTAATATAGATGTCTGCACAGAAATCTGACCTTTACAATTTTTTCAATGCAATGAGTATTGCTGTAATTGGTGCAAGTAACTCACAAGGAAAAGTGGGCTTTGATGTAGTAAACAATCTACGGGCCTGCCACTATCCCGGTGTCATTTATCCCGTAAATCCTAAGTCTAAGGAAATTCAAGGTATAAAGGCGTATAAATCTCTTAAGATGATTAAGAAGCCGATAGAGCTCGTAATTATAGCAGTTCCATCCAAATACGTTCTTCCTATTATCGACGACATGAATGACCTTAAGATCAACAATGTCATCATCATCACCGCAGGCTTCAAAGAGATAGGTCCAGAAGGTGCCATACTAGAAAAGAAACTTGGAGAGAAGCTCCTCGCTTATGGTATTCGAGCTATCGGTCCAAATTGTCTTGGACTGCTTGATACAAAATTACCACTCAATGCATCATTTGCATCAAAAATGCCTAGAAAGGGAAATTTAGCCTTTATTAGTCAATCTGGTGCTCTCATTACTGGAATCTTGGATTGGGCTGAAATGAAGGAATTGGCTTTTCCTCTTTCATCAGTGTTGGGAACAAACTCAATGTGGACGAGGTTGATCTTATTGAAGAGCTTGGGAATGACCCTAATACAAGTGCCATCCTTGCATATCTGGAGTCTATTGATCACGGTACTCGATTTATTGAGGTCTGTCAAAATGTGGTGAAGAAGAAACCGATTCTAGTTATAAAATCTGGGAAATCAGCTGCAGGTGCAAGAGCTGCTTCATCACATACCGGAAGTATGACTGGGACAAATACATCATACGACACTGCATTTGCCAAAGCTGGAGTAATTCGAGCAGATACGGTGGAAGAACTCTTCGATTCTGCTACTGCCTTCAGTACACAACCACTACCTAAAGGACCTAACCTCTGTATAATCACCAATGCTGGTGGTCCCGGTATCATAGCAACTGATGAAGCAGAGTTCCAAGAACTTAGACTGACTACCCTTGAAGGATCAACAATCAACTATCTAAGGGAGAAACTTCCTCCCGCTGCATCAACACATAATCCTGTGGATATTCTAGGAACTGGGAATGGTGATGATTATACCGTCACTCTTGAGGCAGTACTCAAGGATGAAAATGTCGATATGGTACTGATTATTCTTACTCCCCAGGGAATGACGGAGCCTATGAAAACCGCAGAAGGTATCGTTCGACTACATGGTGATAATCCTACCAAACCTGTTGCAGCAGTCTACATGGGTGGAACTGACTTAATCGAATCTACAATATATTTGAAGGATAATGGAATCCCTTGCTTTGAGTTTCCAGAACGAGGGGTTAGGTCACTTAGTGGTTTGTGGAAATATGTCAAACTCTCACAGTCTATTGAGAAAAAAACCACTCCCCGTATTTTCCCTGATATTAATAAAGAAGCTGTAGCTGATATTTTTGAATCGGTTAGAAACAAAGGAAGGGTAACCCTTCTTGGTAGTGAAGCAGTTGCAGTCGCGCGTGCATATGGTATCAATGCTCCGATTACTTACACCGCATTTTCTGTCAATGAGGCGAAGCGGCTGGCAACCAAAATAGGTTATCCTATGGTGGTGAAGATCACCTCACCTGACATTACGCACAAAACTGATATTGGCGGAGTAAAAGTTGGGATAAAGAATGAGAATGAGCTTGTAGTTACATTTAAGGAGATGATGAGTGCTGCTCGAAAACATTATCCAAACGCTAAGGTAGTTGGAGTTGATCTCCAGCAGATGGCTACCCCTGGTCATGAACTTATTGTGGGTGTGTCTAAAGACCCACAATTCGGACACATGGCAATTATAGGTGCTGGTGGGATCTACACCAATATCCTGAAGGACGTGAGTTTTGGTTTGATTCCTGTCTCAACAGAGGAAGCTACTGAAATGCTCCAAAATACCAAGATCTACCAGATCATTCAGGGTGCAAGAGGACAGGAAGGAGCGGATATTCCTATGATTATCGAGACTCTTGAACGTATTTCTGCGTTAGTAAGCGATTTCCCAACAATTCTCGATATGGATATTAATCCATTCTTTGCTACACCTGATGGTATCAGCGCAGTAGACGTAAAAATTACAATCAAAATGCAGGAGGAAGAAAGATGAAGAATATATACGTAACATCAAGTCACGAGCGAGTCGGAAAATCCACTTTCTGTCTCGCACTAGCCCTTCGATTAAAGAAGGAAGGAATAAATGTCGGATACTTCAAACCGATCAGTGATCAAGATGAGGATTCCGATAGTTTACATGCTAAGAATCTCCTGAAAATGGAAGATGATCTCACAGTGATCAATCCAGTCACAATTTCCCAGTGGGAATATGACATAGAGAGCAAGGAAATTAAAAGTCACCTCAAGAAGATCAAAAAGTCTTATAATTTATTGGACAAGAAATACGATCTCCTAATAATTGAGGACTGTCGATCGATGGGATATCTATCTTCTATCAGCCTCTCAAGTCGTGAATTGATCAAAGAATTAGACTGTGAAGTCATTATGCTTGTGTCTGGTCTGGACGAGACCCATCTTGATCAATTTGTGCTCGGTGAATCATTCTTCAATGATGTAGGAATCAGTGTTTATGGTGGAATTCTCACTCTGGTACCGCTGGAGATTATAGAGAGGATCAAAGAACTTGCAGAGAAAAGACTATCCGAGCACGGGATTAAACTCATGGGAGTCATTCCTGAAAAGGGAGACCTTACGGCACCAAATGTCGAGGAACTGTGCTCATCAATTGGAGGGAGAGTCCTTTCAGGCTCTTCTTTCATGGATAATATTGTTGAAGACTATCTTGTTGCAGCCATGGAGATGGATAATGCACTGAAATTCTTCAGGAGGTCTATTAACAAGGCAGTAATTGTCGGAGGTGATAGACCTGCTCTAGCTATTGCAGCAATGGAAACAAATACTTCAGCAATTATTCTCACCGGTGGGATTCTCCCTCCCACGACTGTTCTTGCAACTTCTGAAGACAGAGGTATCCCCGTTCTTCTAGTCAGTGAAGACACGTATTCGGTCGTTCAGAAGCTGACGCAAGCTCCAGTTCAGGGCGTTCTCACTGTCACACAGACCGACAGGATAGAAGAATGGGATAAGATATTTAACTCGATCGACTACAAAGGACTGATCGAAAAACTCTCCTAGAATCTCAATACTTTTCAATTGTTAGATCACCTTTAATTGATGGAGATCGGATTTAATCGAGGAATTGTTGTATCTGATGGATCGAAGAAAATCCTTCTTGACCCTGAAACTACTAGTTCTCCGATTGGTATCCCTACCTTCATCTCTCACGCACACTCTGACCACACGGCAGGACTCAGGGGCTCATCTATCTCACACTGCACTCCAGAGACAATTGAAATCTACGAGCAGGTCAGCAAGAAACCCGGTCGAAATGTAAATGAACTTCCATTTTACGAGCCTATTAATGTTGGTGAGTTGGAGGTTGAGTTCATTCCTGCAGGGCACCTCTTAGGTGCAGCACAGGTGGTTGTCCGTCATGGTGAAGAGTCATTAATCTACACGGGTGATTTCTGTCCAGAGGATCTTATCAGTGTTCCAAAAGCTGATCTCCCCAAAGATAACTTTGATGTTTGTATTGTGGAGACAACCTATGGAAAGAAATCTCTCAAATTCCCTCCACGAAGCACCTCGCGAGTACGTGTCCTCCAATTTATCATGATGTGTTTGAAGAGCGGTGCAACTCCTGTAATTAATATCTCTCAGGTTGGAGGTGCACAGGAGCTTATCCTCTTTCTTAATCAGATGACAAAAGATCTTCCAATTTATGTCGATGAGAAAATTTTTGTTCCATCAATGATATACAAATCTCACAATCCCGAAATGAAATTCTCATCTCTCGATCACTTCGACAAATCTGAGTCTTCTGTTGTTCTCCTTTCACGTGCTACCAGGAAAATACCAAAATGCTTGACAGGCAAGGAGGTTAAACGGGGAATTGTGAGTGGTCAAGTCTCAAGATTTGGTTTCTCCCAATATGATTTCACAGTTCCCCTCTCTACTCATGCAACGTACAATGAACTTCTGCAAATGATCCAATCTGTGAAACCTTCAAAGATTTTCACTCACTATTCCTATGCTGATGATTTTGCTTCGCATCTCAGAAATACTTTTGGGATAAATGCCTCTCCGATCAAAGTACTGAAAGATCGAATGGTTCCAGTGAGGGATATTGCAGATTCCCTCTTCTTTCCAGCCCATAATGGGCCATACACCATAGATGATTTCTTTTGAATCAAGTAATAAGTTTAAAATCTCAAGGATTGATCTTCATTTGAGTCTACATGAGTTTCCTGAATACAATGAACAGATACTACAAGATGAGCAAGAGGCTTCTGTTTAAATCCACCCGTAAACCAAGCAACAAGGAAGTTATCATCACCAGCAGGATAAC
>Ga0114931_10009249_pt1 | contig 11828 bp, 13 predicted proteins | sample 2SBtaG_FD_89579 | JGI IMG/M metagenome (GOLD analysis project Ga0114931, IMG submission 89579) | Deep subsurface microbial communities from Kolumbo volcano to uncover new lineages of life (NeLLi) - 2SBTROV14_V59a metaG | ecosystem: Environmental > Aquatic > Marine > Volcanic | place: Kolumbo...
CAATGATGGGAAGGCTGTTCACGTACTATCGGGTTCGGGTGCATGATTTTGATCGTTTCTACTCAATCCCGGTTTAACATACCCTGTCTCGTTCAGTCCGTGTTTGTTGATTAATCACCACTTTCTGTTTCAGGCGCTTCTGGAGCCTCCGGAGCTTCAACTTCGGGCGCTTCCACTTCCGGTACTTCCACTTCGGGCGCTTCCACTTCCGGAGCTTCCACTTCAGGGGCTTCTACTTCAGGACTCTCATTTTCTGGCGCTTCATTCTCGACCTCGTTCTCAGTGCCTTCGTTTTCGACCTCATTCGCATCATCATTATCGTCAGCATCATTATCGTTGCGGTCGTTATCCACTTCCTCTACCTCAAGGGCTTCAATCTCGGGCAATTCAATCTCACTGGTCAGATCGTGAGCATCCTGGCTGTTTTCACCAATAACATCCATGGTGATATCGTCAATATCGGCGGCCTGTACCACTGCCCCAGGATTGAATACGATAAAGACGGGCAACATCGCATAGGCAATCTTGTAAAATTTGATTTTCATCATTTTGATCCTCCTGACTAGCTTAATTGTTTAATAGAAACATGGAATCTGGAATTTATCTCGCCCTTACCGAGGGCACGGAGACGGATCCGGAAAGATTTAATTTGATCTTTATGGCCGATCTGCGCATGCATAACACCGTTACCTTTTCCAAGAGCAATGATCGGAAGAGACAATACATTACGGCCTTTCTGCAAAGATGCCGTCCAGGTGACCTTTCTCATACCTGAATAGCCGGACAGCTCGAAGTTACCCGGCAATTGCATACTGAAAGTAACGGCATCAATATCAACCGGTGAATTAAAGGCCAGATTGACAGTACGAATTTCCTGCATCTGCATACTAACCATCGGGATGTCAGCCTGAAACAGTTGCGGCTGAACCAGAAACAGTGCAATAAAAACAGCGCTGGCCGCGATGGCAGCACTGAGAAATCCCGCACCAAAATAACGATGGCGATTGCTGGCGGAATTGACCTGCGCCGCATGACGCAAGGCCCGCTCTGCAAAATTGTCAGAGAGCGGTGGCACCGGTAATTCACGCAGTGTTTCCTGTAATGCCTGCGCACGATTCAGATTCTCTCGACAATGGGCACATGTCGCAATATGTGCATCGAAGGCACGTTCTTGCGCTTGTGATAGCTGCCCGTCAATGGCATCGTCGATAGATTGTTGTATGTCGTTGCATTTCATGGTTCATTCTCCGTCACTAGTAAACACGCCTGAGCGGCTCAAAAGGTTCCATAAAAATAAGAAAGAATAAGAAAAAACAGGAAAAACTGAAAATAATATTATTTATCAATAAGTTCGCGGAGCCGCTGGCGGGCGCGATGCAGGCGGGATTTGAGTGTGCCCAATGGATCATGCGTAAATCCGGTGATTTCCGCCAGGGTATAGCCTTCAACATCATGCAAAATGAGAATCGAACGTTGATCATCGCTCAGGCAGGCAAGGGCATTGAGAATGTAGCTGACATGCCGCTCGCGATAAAGATGTTCTTCGGGTGTTGGATCGCCACCGGCCACTGATTCGTACATGACAGTTTCATTTTCCACCAGCGTTACCGGCGAACGAACATAGCGACGATGATTATCGATGAACAGGTTATATAAGGAAGTACCTAACCAGACCCGTAAATTATCTATCTTCAATAACATCTTGTGCTTTGGGTATAGTTTCACAAGAAGATCCTGAACCAGGTCCTCAGCATCATACCGACTGCCACATAAATGATAGGCCATGCGGTATAAGCGATTAATATGAGGCCCGATCAATCGCTCAAAATCAGGTCGTTTCGGCCCCCTGATGCCCGGAAATATCGCTATGTTTTTCATTTTTCCTGTCTTTAATTTATATCCATAAAGAATAGTCTATTCAAAATATACCTGAAGGGTCATAGTTCACGTTTTGGAGGAAATACAGACAACCGAAGGAAGTCAGAGCAACTGGTATTATTATTTGGTCCCAGTGACGAGAAGCTATCTCAAGATCCCGCGAGCACAGCAATCTGGAGATAGCTTCAAGTTGAAAGGGATGGCTTGATGAAGCCAATTCGTTGACAGCGAACAGTATGAAATCAACTTGTCTGTAATCGACCTGTTAATTTCAGATACCGCGTAACGCCATAAAAAATGACAGCAGGTATCATCAGGAATATCAATGTTCTTATCTCAATGTTGCCGGTATCAAATCCATACACAGCCATATCTTTCCAGATCATCATGGCCAGAATGCCGATGACAACCAGGAATATCGTTCCGTATTCCTTGCGCAATGCTTTTTTCCAGTTGTATTCGTACTCATCGAGTGATTGTTTCAGGCCGGATAAGTCGGGAATAAACCGGTTAACATATTTTGCATAATCATCATACTCCGTTCCGAATTTTTCCCTCAGGTAATTCTCTTCATTAACCACGATAGAATAATAGACCAACGTAAAAAATGGCAGAATAAACAAATAAGCCCAGACAGACCCGTACAAAATGACAAAACCCAGTAAAATGAGATAATTGCCAACATACATCGGGTTGCGGACATGTGCATAGAATCCGGATACTACGAGCGATGGCGCATATACCTTGCCATCTTTACCGCCACGCTTGATATATGCAAATCCGATGACCATCACTCTGAATAGCTGTCCGGCCAGAATAATAATGATGCCGATAATACAGGCATAACGGTCCAGTTGCTTGTCGCCCATAAACAAACCGGGCTTTGAGAATAGAAATATGGCCAGATAGACCACCGGAAATAAACCATTGCGGTAACGGAAGAACAGCTTACCAAGTCTGATAAAGATGTTATCCATGAATTGACGGGAATAGCAGAATTGATAGTGGTAACAAAATGCAGGCCTTGGTTACTTAAACGCGATCATGCCGTAGAAGCCATGCCCACGGAAAACATTCATACTTGATATCATAATACAGTTTAATAAACAGCCGGTTAATCAATAAATTCTGGCTTGGCTCTTTCTCAACCACCAGAAGACAACCATCCTTTACTAAAGGCAACTGGCAGCAACATTTACCAGTTTATCACAGTCCAACGGGCGACGGATATGTTGTCAATTGTGATATGTTGATACCTCGGTTCAAATTCATGAATATAAAGGCATAAATAATAGACAGGATGAACAGGATTCAGCATGAATTATCTGCCGCCAACCCATATTATCTATAACGCAAAGAAAAGAATAATTTGTCATTCACGCGAAAGCGGGAATCCAGTACACCCTCCTGATGGAGAGGGAATTAACAACCCGCTTCGTTTGCCTGAACAGAATCAGCAGTCTCTTCCTTGACCAGTACTTCGAGCAAGTGGATGCGCCGGTTATCAGCACGTAATACCCTGAACTGTAGCTGACCTATAGTGGTGATCTCACCGCGCTTTGGTAAGTGGCCAAAATGTTGTGTGACCAGTCCTCCAATGGTGTCGAACTCTTCATCGCTAAAGTCGGTGAACAAGGCTTCATTGAATTCATCAATCGGGGTCAGGGCCTTGACCATATAATAGGTATCGTTGTGTTTAAGGACGTTGGTATCTTCGTCAAAATCATATTCGTCCTCAATTTCACCGACTATCTGTTCAAGCACATCCTCGATAGTGACAAGGCCGGCTACGCCGCCGTATTCATCGACAACAATGGCCATATGATTACGGTTTGAACGAAACTCCTTGAGCAGAACATTCAGCCGTTTACTTTCCGGTACGAACACAGCGGGCCGTAAAACTTCACGCATTTCAAAATCTTCTTTATGACCATTGCCAAACAATGGTAATAAGTCTTTAGCCAGTAGTATGCCTTCTACATCATCCCGGTTATCACCAATAACAGGAAAACGTGAATGCGCGGATTCTATAACAGTTTTCAGTAAATCTTCCCTTGAACCATCGTGATGGACAATAATCATCTGGGCACGCGGGATCATGATGTCACGCACCTGCATTTCAGTCACCTGCATAACGCCCTCTATCATAGCAAGCGTATCCTCGTCCAGCAGGTCACGTTGTGCGGCCTCGCGTAACAGTTCGACAAGGTCCTGTCTGTTCTGGGGGTCACTGCCCAGTGCCTGGCCCAATCTTTCTAACCAGGTACGTTGCGGTTCAGCGTTTGTATGCTCGTCGTTCATGAATTCCTGTAACTATTATTAATAAAAAGAGTTTCAACTACGTGACACATAAGGGTCTTCGTACCCCAGACGTGCAAGTATTTCTGTTTCATGCTTTTCCATGATCCCCGCACTTTTCTCATCATCATGGTCATAACCCGAAAGATGCAAGGTACCGTGGACAATCATGTGCGCCCAATGCGCGATGGTTTCCTTGTGTTGTTGTTTTGCCTGTTCAGCAACGACCGGGGCGCAAACCACCAGATCACCCAGTTCACTGGATTCAACATGGGAAGGCACTTCAAACGGAAAGGACAGGACGTTGGTTGGCCCTTCCTTGTGCCGGTATTGTTCATTTAATTGTGCGCTCTCATCTTTATCGACAATACGCACCGTTACTTCTGCTTGTTGACATTCGCCAACAAGCGCTTCTTTCACCCATTGCTCGATACTACATTCAGGCGGCACCTCTTTGTCAGGTACCGTGTTCTGCACACATACCTGGATGCTGTCATTCATGCCTTTGGTGCTATCCTGTGCGGAATTCATTCAGGCTGGCCATCATTGTCGTTTTCGTAACTTTCATAGGCTTCAACAATACGTTGCACTAACGGGTGACGCACAACATCTTTCGATGAGAAAAATGTAAAGCCGATGCCCTTGACGTCTTTCAGCACATCAACCACATGGCGCAAACCTGATGCCATATTACTTGGCAAGTCGATCTGGGTAACATCGCCGGTAATCACTGCCTTGGAACCAAAACCAATCCGAGTCAGGAACATTTTCATCTGGTCAACGGTCGTGTTTTGCGCTTCGTCCAGAATAACAAACGATTCATTCAATGTGCGCCCTCGCATGTAGGCAAGCGGGGCTACTTCGATCACATTACGATCGAGCAGTTTATTAATTTGCTCAAAACCGAGCATTTCATATAGTGCGTCGTAAAGTGGCCGCAGATAAGGGTCGATCTTCTGCGCCAGATCACCGGGCAGGAATCCTAATCGCTCCCCGGCTTAGACGGCGGGCCTTACCAGGACGATGCGTCTGACGTCTTCATTTTCAAGCGCTTCAACAGCGCAGGCCACCGCAAGATAGGTTTTGCCTGTCCCGGCCGGACCGATACCAAAATTGATGTCATCTTTCTGAATGTTACCAAGATACTGGTTCTGATTGGGCCCGCGGCCTTTGACCATGCCGCGTCGCGTTTTAATCAGGAGTTCATCTTTGGCTTTTTTGTGGTGCTGTTCTTGTTCACTCACTCGTTCTTCAACACTGGATTCTTGAAGTAACAAATTAACGCGTGCAGGTGTTAATTCCTCTTCCCTGGTCTCGTCATACAGGCCTTTTAATACTTCACCAGCGGCATGCACTGATCGTTTATCGCCGAGTACCTGGAACTTGCCACCGCGATTGTTGATTTCAACGCCCAGGGATTTTTCGATCTGGCGCAAGTGCTCATCATACTGTCCACACAAATTGGCCAGGCGCTGATTGTCAGGCGGATCAAGGGTAACGCTGCAGGATTCGGGGTGAACGTTCAAGTCTGTGTGAGGGTACTCGCGATATGGAAACCATTAACAGGTTTCGTTAATTGAACAATAGCCAAGAAAACAGGATTTCGCAACACTAAATAAGGATATATAAAGGATATATATGGGTGTGGTTTGCCTTAAATAAGGTGAGGAAAAACCGGATATCTTGCTTAACTTGCACCAATAGCCACTTTAGCAGCATGGCCTTCATATCCACCCTGTTTGTTAACATGATTTATGATTTCGCCTCGCAACGAGTTCGGCAATGCCTTGGTAATACGGGCATCGACAAATTGTCCAACCATGGATTCATCGCCTTTGAAGTTCACCACGCGATTGTTTTCGGTGCGTCCACTTAATTCGGCCGGGTCTTTTCGTGATGGACCAACCACCAGAACGCGCTGAACGGATCGTACCATAGCGTGACTGATCTGGACGTTTAGCATATTAATACGGGTTTGCAGAATATGCAGGCGTGATTGCTTGATTGCTAATGGCACGTCGTCTTCAAGAAACGCCGCCGGTGTGCCGGGACGCGCACTGTAAATAAAACTGAAAGACTGGTCAAAACCAATCTCTTCGATCAAATTCATGGTTGCCTGGAAATCCGCTTCCGTTTCACCCGGGAAACCTACAATAAAGTCCGAAGCAATATTGATGTCCGGCCTGGCCTTACGAAGGCGTTTGATAATGTCTTTATATTCCTCGACGGTATGCCCGCGTTTCATCTGGGCAAGAATACGATCACTCCCCGTTTGTACAGGCAAGTGCAAATGGCTTACCAGCTGAGGAATATTCGCATAAGCCTCGATCAAGGAGTCTGTCATTTCAACTGGATGCGACGTGGTATAACGAATGCGGTCAATGCCATCGAGTGCCGATATATAATGGATCAACAATGCCAGATCGGCAACATCGCCATCTTCCATTACGCCACGATAGGCATTGACGTTCTGACCGAGCAAGGTTATCTCACGTACACCTTGTGTCGCCAGTGTTGCCACTTCTATCACGACATCATTCAGTGGCCTACTGACTTCTTCCCCGCGCGTGTACGGCACAACACAAAACGTACAGTATTTACTGCAACCTTCCATGATAGACACAAAAGCTGTTGGCCCGTCTGCGTGGGGTGGTGGCATGTGATCAAATTTTTCGATTTCCGGGAAGGAAACGTCAATCACCGGCTGGCTGGCGCGAACTACGTCATCAAACAGCTCTGGTAAACGATGTAAGGTTTGCGGACCGAACACAATGTCAACAAACGGTGCCCGCTTGCGCAGCTCGTCACCTTCCTGGCTGGCCACACAACCGCCGACACCAATAACGACACTTGGCCGCTTGTCTTTCAACAGACGCCAGCGCCCCAGTTCAGAGAAGACTTTCTCCTGGGCTTTTTCACGGATAGAACAGGTATTCAATAAAAGAACATCCGCCGCTTCGGGGGAGTCTACAGTTTGCATTCCATGAGATTCGCGCAGGACATCCGCCATACGGGCGGAGTCATACTCATTCATCTGGCAACCAAATGTCTTTATATAAAGAGTGCGAGGCATCAAACCGTTCTTGTTATTTGCGGGCCGATCAAATTACACCCTTTTTCACCCTATTTCCAGTGCAGGAAATCACCCGGAACTGACAATCAATGACTTATCTACCTGACTGCCCTGTTAGCCAGCTATTGAACAGCTTCAGATGAATGCAAGACAAGGCAAAATTTGGCGAGAAAGCGCAGTTTACACGCTAGTAAATGAGCATTTTGAGCCGACTTTTCCGAGTACCCCCTTGCGGGGTGAACGCAGTATTGTGCCAACTGGGGCTGTTCAATCGTATGAGGGTTCGGCGCTGATCTTATGGATGCTCAAATCCGCCCCCTGATGCTCTTCCTCTTGCGTCAGCCGAATACCCAGGGTTTGCTTTACGACACCGTAGACGACGAAGCCGCCTGCCAGCGCAATGCCGACGCCCATCAGTGTGCCGATTAACTGGGCCATGAAGGCCACCCCGCCCATGCCGCCCATGGATGTCAGCCCGAAAATGCCGGCAGCAATACCACCCCAGGCACCGCACAGACCATGCAATGGCCAGACACCGAGTACATCATCAATTTTCCATTTGTTCTGGGTCAGGGTGAATGTCCAGACAAACAATCCACCGGCAACCACGCCAATAGCCAAAGCGCCCAGTGGATGGACAATATCGGAGCCTGCACAAATGGCGACCAGACCTGCCAATGGGCCATTATGCACAAAACCGGGGTCGTTCTTGCCAACAAACAACGCGGCCAGAATACCGCCAGCCATGGCCATTAACGAATTCATCGCCACCAGGCCACTGATTCCCTCGATGTTCTGGGCCGACATGACATTGAATCCGAACCAGCCGACAGACAGCACCCAGGCACCCAACGCCAAAAAAGGAATACTCGAGGGTGGGTGCGCAGTGATAGTACCGTCCTTACCATAGCGTCCATGGCGCGCGCCCAGTAACAAGACGGCCGCCAGCGCTATCCAGCCACCCATCGCATGGACGACCACTGAGCCGGCGAAATCATGGAACTTTTCACCGAAGGTCTCAGCGATCCAGAGTTGAACATCGTAGTTTTCACCCCAGACCAGGCCTTCAAAAAACGGATAGATAAAGCCAACAATCATAAAGCTCGCGGCCAGTTGGGAATTGAACCGGGCGCGTTCAGCGATGCCGCCTGAGATAATCGCCGGGATCGCCGCCGCGAAGGTTAACAGGAAGAAAAACCTGACTAACTCATAGCCGTTTTTCAGGGACAGGGTTTCAGCGCTATGCATGAAATCAATGCCATAGGCAACTGAATAACCGATGAAGAAATAGGCAATGGTTGACATGGCGAAATCAGCGATAATTTTAACCAGTGCATTGACCTGGTTCTTTTTGCGCACCGTGCCGACTTCAAGAAAGGCAAACCCGGAATGCATGGCCAGCACCATAATGGCACCGAGAAGAATAAACAGAACGTCACTACCCGCTTTTAGAGTTTCCATTTAATGCTCCAATTTTGAATTGTTATAAGTGATGACGGTAAGAATTGGAGCATAAATAAGAGAAAAAAAATACCTTGCTTAATATCTTTAAAAATCATTTATTTAACATATTTTTTTCTTTTTATATCAAGACAACATCCACTATTATGGTGCACACTCCAATCAGGCGCACCAGTATAACGCAATGATGAGCATTATGATTTCAAGAAACCGTGCATTGTGCTGCCCTGATTTATCCTGGCATCAGGCGTTGAATTATTTGTTCACCAGTTCTGCCAGGGTAAATTCCTGCGCCTGTCCCAGTGTTTTTATAGATTTTCCTGATAAATGCACGATCTTTTTGAATGCCTCAAATGAGGATGCTTCAACAAAAAATAATCGGGGATCCGTTTTTTCCGCCAATTCAGCTGCCATGTTTTTACGCGCACCCCCGGACGGTCGTGGGCGATTGTCTGTCAAATATACTTTTCCTATCTCAGCATTAATATACAAACTTAATCCATAGCGCGGTTCATGGTTTACAAAGATCAACTTCCGGTACTCTTGTTGGGTTTGTACACGGATATCCTCTGCCAATGCACGTGCATCCTTGTGATGGGGGATGACACTGAACAACCACCGAATAACAAGCAAAGCCAATACACACATTCCAAGCCAATACCGGATTTTTGTTCTTGCCAGATTTATACGAGGTGATATTGCGCGGGCGATTAATAATGAAAGTGGCACAAAAAGAGGTAGCACATACAATGGCATTCGCGAACGGGCAAGTATAAATACAAACATGGGTAATATTAACCACATTAGCAGGAACCGGGTATCAGTATCGATCTGCCGAATCTTTCTACGAAAATTACTTCCGAAAAACTGTTTGATCGAATTTACCCTGCCAGGAAGAAACAATCCCCACGGCAGACTACCGACCAGGAAAGCTGGCACATAAACAACAAGTGCACCATACCATTCGCCATAGCGATGATGTTTGTTCGTTGCCACACGATTGATAAATTCCCCCTTGATAAAATAATCGAACAATTCAGGCGATGAAATTACTACTGCTATGTACCAGGAGAAGCCAACCACAAGAAAGCCAAGTATCCCGATCACAGGAAACAGATTTCTCAATGCTTGTCTTCCGTATTCCCATGCAACAAATACAATGATTGGGAGTAGCGGTAACAATCCGGGTGGTCCTTTCGTCAGAAAAGCCAGACCAAAACTTACCCACATTACTATTATTAATAAAGGATGACGTACAGAGTTCTTTACGGCACCACTGGCGATAAATGCAGTCACTGCAAGCGTTTCCCACAAGACAAGCAATGTATCGGTCGTAACAATGTTGGCTGCTAAATATGGCAAGAATGAAGTCGCATATATAAATGCGGGCAACCACGGACGATCAGGCAGATAACTCAGGCCGACTACATAGATCAGCAGTACTGTCAGTACAAATGCGATAGCGTATGGAGAACGAACTGACCACTCTGATTTTCCTCCGATGGCGATACTGGCGGAAATAAGCCAGTATGTCAGAGGTGGCTTGGTGTAGTGCGGTTGTTCAGGGTTATGCATAGGATGTATAAAATCATTATGGTACAACATCTCTAATGCAATATTTGTATATCGCCCTTCGTCCGGATCCCACAATCCCCTGGAACCCTGAAAAGCAAACGCGAAAACAACCAGACTCAAGAACAGCACAACCCTGTAGTGACGGCTGTATTTTTCCCAATCCATATTGAATAATTTGCGCATCAATATCTATATATTGTTATGGAAACGCAAGTAAATCATTCAGAAAAACAAAAAAAAATAATTATTTAACCAGCAATGCGTAACGATGACAGGATCCCATTCGGGAAATTGCCGGGCTGGCAACCAGCCTTGCATCATTCCGGCGGGCTATCTCGTCGATTTCTTTCCGGCTTACCCTGTTTTTCTTTATCGCCCTTCCAGTTAGTGACCTCAGTCTGTTTTTTATAGAGTCAGCATCCGAAAATGAAACCAGGACAAACTCTTTTGATACTCTCAGCAACTCGGTAACCAGTGCTTCACGCTCAGGGGGTGTAAAGAAATGATGCAGTAGCCGGATACAAACAGTACCATTAACTGCATTATCACGAAGTGGTATATTCATCACATCAGCTGTCATTAAAAAACGGAACCCGTGAAGATCGGAATACTTCCGGTTATACTGCAATTGGCCTGAAGAAATATCAGCCTCAATCAATGTTTCTGTATGCTCAGCAAACAAATGACTTAATCGTCCGCCGCCACAAGGTAAATCAAGCATTTTCCGGCAGTGCTTTTGACCATCAAGAAGATTGCGAATAATATTTATTTCCTGTGCAGTTCTTTTTCGTTTTTTTCCGGATTTTTTATACTTCTCATTATAACTTTCAGCCGCCTGAGACTCTTGATATTTTCCGGCATATTCATTTATGGAAACAGAGGAATTATCTTGCTTGCTCCATCTATTGAAATGAACAATTCCATCACGATAAATAAACTTGTCATCACATGATGTGCAGCTCACATACGTGTTGTCTCCGTCCCTGTTAAATGTAACCTTGTTCTTGCATGAAGGACATATGCAATCTTCATGTGTGAATACTGCAACAGATTCCTCCTTATCATTATAATCTGACAAATCAGGCGTTGTGATGTTATTCATAGAAAACCCTCATTAGTGGCGAACCTGATTCGTTACACCAATTTCATTGTAAATCTTGTGTCATCGTTAATGATGGATGATACTTCTTATGACCACAGCAGGGATTGTAATACCAATGCAAGAATGTCAAAACTGATTGTATCCAGCCCCCGGATGAAGAATAGACAAGATCCAAGTCTGCAAGATGAACGGATAATTTTACATAATCATATCACAAATTATCAAATCTGTTAATTTGTCAACAAGAATTGGTTTTCATCCGGGCGAATAAAGCCAGGTAAGCGCGCGAGATCGGCAGCATCCAAAACAAGCTTCACTAGTGATCCTGATCAACATGCACCTGGAAGAAATTCTGGTAAATTATTCCCAATAGTTGAACGAACCTGAGGCAGTGCTCATATATGATTATAACGGCTTGTGTAAACCAATGGCCAAAAAGCC
>Ga0114931_10009250_pt1 | contig 11827 bp, 7 predicted proteins | sample 2SBtaG_FD_89579 | JGI IMG/M metagenome (GOLD analysis project Ga0114931, IMG submission 89579) | Deep subsurface microbial communities from Kolumbo volcano to uncover new lineages of life (NeLLi) - 2SBTROV14_V59a metaG | ecosystem: Environmental > Aquatic > Marine > Volcanic | place: Kolumbo...
CGGCTGTACAAATAGCACTATCCGCAAACGACTTGAAGGCCAGCTTTCGAGACCCTATGCCACCACCTTTGAAAAAACCAAAGCCAAGACGCAAAAGCCGAAGGCGTCGATAAAGCAGCTAATAAAGCTCATCGGTTCCCACAATAAAAAATCCTTGAGCTTCCTGTCCGAGCCAAAAATGTTTCTTAAGAATGCCAACATTCACTTCAGGATTATCAACCGATGGTTGATTTTTGTCCTGTTTTTGTTGGCCATCTCAAATTTGCCGCATCAGGATGCCCCTTTTTTTTCATGGTTCAACGTTTCAATCTACTTTTTCATCTTTTTGCAAGCTCTCTCTCTGTTCCGGCACGAGCAGCATAACCGCCTTATCTTCCTGAGTATCGCACTATTTTCTTTGTGCCACAGTCTAAGCTTTGCGAATATTTTCGTTGGTGAGGGCTACCTTATCCAGGACGATTATCTAAGATATTTTCTTTTCGAGTATAAGCATATCATCTTGAGTGGCGTAACGGCGCTGTGCATTATTTACATTTGTTTGAAATATTTTTTACACGAACTCAGTGAAATGCGGGTCTATCTGCTCAGTATTATTATTGCTCTCACAATATTATGCTGGCAATATTATCCATTTTTACTAGACAAGGAGTATATATTTGAAGTGGAGGATTCGGTTCTTTACCGAAGTGCAATGCTTTTTGATTTTTTGCCCTTGAGCTTTCTATTTTTATACGGCCTTCTACTCTATCGCTACGATTGGTCATTGGGAGAACATATCAATACTTTAATGATTTCTTTTTTTATAATGACTGTCATGGACCTGACCAACTATTTTGGCAATATTTACCAAATTACCGTTTTTCAATATACTCAGTATGTTCTGATGGTCAACCTCACTTTACTGGCTATTACCATGACTCGCCTTCTCAACTATTCTTATTCCAAATATGGTGAGTTCTATCATTCCATTTTGTCCGCCGGAGACAGGCTTGGCATCCCGATCAAACGCAAACGGAGTTCGGGCGACATCTTGTTCGATTTCGCCAAGGCATACTTTGGAGAAAGGCGAAACGCCGTAGCTATCGTAACCATGACTGCTCTTTGCGGTGTCAATTTTCTCGGCAGTTCGCTTTTTATCAAGATAAATGTAGGTGTAATGTTGCTGGGGAGCCTGGTTTTGTTTTACTATTTGACCGCACTCTACCAAAGACGCTCTAGTCATGGCAACATAGTGAATTTAAAGGAAAAGCGAGATATCGTTTCGTGAAAACACAATTTGTCAATCTTTGAGGATAATTTCATGATTCATAATGAGAATATGAAGGCCCAACGTAACAACTATTTCGCCGGCAACAGCCCGGAAGCCAAACGGATCAATAGAGCGATCAAGAAGTTCGCGAAAGTAGACAGTAATGTATTAATTACGGGTGATACAGGTACTGGAAAAGAATTTTCGGCACGCTGCCTGCATGCCGTGAGTTCGCGTAAGAACCGACCCTTTGTCGTTCTTAATTGTTCCGCCCTCGGTTATAATCTCGACAAGAAAGATATTTTTGGACAAGAAGCAGAACATGCTGGAACTATACAACGTACAATTGGTCTCCTGGAGAAAGCAAACCATGGTGTTCTTTTCCTAGAGCATGTCAACGAAACACCCCCAAACTATCAATTCGAACTACTGCAAGTCATTCGGGAGCGCAAATTTCGGCGGATTGACGGAAACGAGAATATTGATATAGACATTCGGATAATTTCGTCCACGGATGTGGATATGGAAGAAAATATCGAGGATGATGGTTTTCGAAAGGACTTGTATTATTTGCTTAAAACACTTTCCATCAAAATCCCTTCGTTGAGCGAACGCAAGCAAGACATTCCAGAATTATTTATTTATTTCCTCAAGAGCTACTGCAGCGAGAATGAGAAAGAAATACCAGCCGTGCCCGCGGAAATATTCGAATCGATCCTGGAATATGACTGGAAAGGCAACATTCGGGAGTTGCGGAACTGTGTTGAGAACCTCGTTATGATGTCACGGGAGGGCGAGCTCTCTACTGAATTCTTACCGTTTGAAATCAAGCGCCACCCCCTCGACTTTCTGGAAGTCCAAAATCTGAAGGGGGTCATTTCTGAAGTGGAAACTTACCTGATCAAGAAGGCCCTGGGAAAATTTGCAGGCAATCAAGTGAAGGCCGCCCGTCTTCTAGGAATACCGGAAGCGACTTTACGCTTCAAAATGAAAAAGTATGCGATTCCGAAAGACTAATCACGCGCTTCCCGACCCGGGTTACTCGCTTTGGCGGTGAGAAGCTCTGTTCCAGTTTTCTTTTGTATCGATATATGATGGGCCTCGGTGTGGCCATCCTTAAACCCTACGAACACCAAGTCCGTTAACCCAATAAAAAGTCCATTCTCAACCACCCCTGGAATGACGTTGATCTCGTCGCAAAGCCGTGCCGGCTCGACGATCTTATTGAACGCACAATCGACAATCAGATTGCCGTTGTCGGTTTGAATTGGGTAGCCATTTCTTTGCCGCATGCTGACCTCACAACCTAAATCCTTCAAACGCTTGAACGCATAATGCCTACCGAACGGAGTGATCTCCACTGGCAACGGGAACCGGCCTAATTGCTGGACGCATTTCGTTTCATCAACAATGATTATTTCTCTCGTGCTGGCCGCCGCGACAATCTTTTCCCGAGTAAGCGCCCCACCGCCACCTTTGATCAGACGACCCGCTCCGTCTACTTCATCAGCGCCATCGATCGTCAAGTCAACGTGTGAAAAATCCTCTAAAACAGGGATGCCGTGTTCAACAGCTAGTTGTGCCGTTGCCCGAGAAGTCGGCACGCCCTGTATGCTGAGGTCCTCTAACCGAATCCTATCGCTTATCAATTTGATGGCAAACGCAGCGGTAGACCCCGTACCAAGTCCGACTAGCATGCCACTCGTGACATATTCAACGGCCCGTGCCGCGGCATTTCTCTTTGCCTGATTAAGCTTTGACATTTTTCCCAGGGAGAATAAACTAAGTACTAACGGTTAAGTAACCTCAAAAGGAAGGGAATTGGTAAGGTGAGCCGAGACAATTCACCTAAGTCATCACAAATATTTCGACAGCCGAATGGCCATCCTGTAATATTGCGAATCCTGATTTAAATCTATGTTAAGGCCGAAATGACTCTTCTCTAATTTTTTATTGAACTTGAAGGCCGCCAATGTTGAATGAATGGCACTAATGACGTGATTTGCAAAAATGGCCCCCAGCGTTAAATCAGCCCGGTTGTTCGCCCGGCTGCTCCTCACGCGTAGGTTAGCATACTTAAGTCTATTTTCTTCACTGTCCCACTGCCAAAAAAATGCCGGTCGGTCGGTGTAAAGCCCGGCCACATCACGGTTCCTCAGTCGGTCCTGGTTAAACTGATCGATGCTACCGTAAATACCGATATCAACGAAATAATCGGATGGCTTGTTCTTGGTATCTACTCCGGCATGGTCACTTGCAAATGAACGAAAATCGCTTTCAAGCCAATTGCTCCAGGCCGTAAATCCGATGAAACTGGCCCATAACACTGCTTCGGATGCGATAAAGGCACGCATCATCGTTTTGGATTCCGTATAATGCTGACCCCACCCGGGTAGAAGCAAGGATTGAAAAAAAGCTCTCCTGCGCGATTTTCTCGTGGGACCACTTTTCTGATAAGCCGGCGTCTCATTGAGCATCACGCCATTGCCCGGTGATTCCGCTCTTTCCAGTGCGATATGGTAGGCTTTTTCTTTCAATTGAAACTTGGACAAAGATGGCGTCAATGAACTGGTTCCGCTACCCGGACTTTTCGCACGGACCGGAAACACTAGCAGCACAGTCATGAGAGCCGCGAAAACAGGACCCACTTTTCTTACCATGTTATTCCCAGGGCCAGGGCTGGTACGACCTTTTTATCGTAAAGAAAGCCGTCTAGCTTCATGCTGGCGTGCAGCTTACGATTGTACCGTTTGGCGCTTAATCCGGCTTCGAACGCGCTCACGATATGATTTAGGAAGGTCAATGTCACCAGAGCCGTAGCGTGTTTCAAGTTATTGTTGGAATCTGTGCGAATTTGCATATATTCTACCCGGGTCGGCGAAATATCCTCCAATCTGGTTCCGTTGTATGAATTGCCCTGGTATTGGCCAAAAGAAAAATTTTCTACGTCGCCCACTTCCTTACGAAAATCAGTCCATCCGTAAACAAACTGGTTATATTTTCCAATATTCTCGTAGTACTGCTGCCCCTTTTTCTGAGGCAGAAAATGGCTGAAGTTTGCGCTCTCGAACTCACGCAAGGCGGCGTCATTCTGCCTGTCTACGCCGCTTACTTGCGATATCCAGTCCCAATAAGCTGTTTCATTCCACTCACGATTCGCCAAGTTCTGGAAATCGCTTTCGAAATCATTGCCCTTATTAAGAAAATGAAAATGACCAGCAATCGCAGCGGCCTCAACCAACAAAAAAAACATTCCTTTGACCTTCGAGCCGTTGTAGAATTGCCCGGCGCCCGGCAATGCGGCGGAAAATATTGATCCCTTTGCGGGTGATTTATATTGACCCATTTCTTGTTTAAATTTTAGTTCTTCGCCCTTCGCCTTCCCGGAACTCATATAAGCATGCAGGTTTTGCCGGAGCTCAGCGATAGGCCCAGCCTGAGTAAGAAGCTCTTTGGCTTTTTGAACCGGCTCGGTCGCATGGTTTGGAGAAGGCATGGTGAGGAACAACACTGATATAATTCCTAAAGCCCATGGTTTCATGGTCACACCTCGCTGTTGTTAGTCAAAATAACCAAATGAGAGACCAAAATAAAACCGCCATTCCTTACCGTAAATCTGGTTCTCATTTTCAAACTTGTCTAATCCATATGCTGCCCCAAAAAACATTCTGGTCGGGAAGGAATAGAATGAAAACGAATCCATTCGTAGTTCGGTACCCACACTAGATTTGAACTCACTCAATCGTAAGGATCCGTTAAAAGCATTTCCGTAATCATAAAACAAACTTAAATATATTTTATCAAAATACAAGTGCATTAATCGCTTGTCAATGTGGCCGAGCAGAGGCAGTCTGTAGGTAAATCGACTCTGCACATATTTTCGACCTTCTATACTGAACAATGGGTAACCACGATTACCTAGTAGCCCTCCACCAAAGAAATTAAAAAAACTATCTACTTCGGTGTCAATGAAGCCGCCTTGAAGTTGGACGGTTAAAGTATGATTCTTGATAGGCATCCTGCGATGTTCAAGCCAGTCAAATGTAAATTTGTTGTAGTTGTAATGATCAAAAATCTCAGCACTTACGACTCGATCAGTCGCGAAATCAACCAAAAACTTGTTAAACTCCCTGTCATAACCGAGCGACACCGACCGACCTATGGGGCTGATGGCGCTATTTCGGGTTGGCTTGTAGTTGCGATGATTGAATCTGAGGCGAAAGTCGCGACCGATAAAATAGTTGAAGTTGAGTGTCGTTTCCCCAACAAGTTCACGGAATTTAGCTCTTGCACCATACCGGCTCAAGACAAACGAGGTACGCAATTCATTGCTTTCATTTAGTTTAAAACTGGCACCCAGGTCAAATTCTAATAAATTGTACCGGAATTTGTCTTTAGCGGCGTCCACATCGAAAAGGCCTCGTAGAATCAAGTCTGTAGAATCCACTCGAAAGCTTGTATTTTGCACCTGATTGTAGGCTTCCAGAAATAAGGTCGGACCCAAATTTCTATATTCAAGAATGGTGAACAGATCGTAGTCACCTCTACTGTTTAAATCGACACCAGCAAGAAACCCGTATTTGCCCAGTGTATCATATGAATAAAGATAAGAGCCTGCCTTTAACGTGCCATAATCAACCATCAGGCGTGGCAAGAAAGAAATTGGTGAATAGTGCGTTTTGTAAGAAGTGATGTCATAATTAGGTAATTTCGAATCATCGTACCCTTGCCCGGCTTTCCCGAGTACAGATTGTTCCAGCGGTTCGGAATTGTTCGCCGATGCCAGAGCAGCGTCATCATGCTCTGGTAAGTACGTTGTTTTAGATTCCTCAATCGGGCGTGGATTGGGTAAAACAGCTATCTTATAGCCATCTGATGTAAAACGGGAAAAAGCCAGCTTGCCGTTCTGAGACAATGACGGCATAAACGCACCTCCGATGACATTGGTGAGTTGGAAGGTATCCCGCGACTCTATATCCATTTCGTAAATATTGAAAATGCCTGTTTTGTCCCAACTAAAATATATTTTTTCACCTTTCGGCCCAAAAATCGCATCGCGTGAATCGTGCCGGTCATCGAGACCCGCCATGGTTTTACCGTCAGTCAGATTCAGAATAAAGATGTCCTCACCGTTCGTCAAATGCGTAGAGTAAAGGATGCGTTGTCCATCTGGTGAAAATCGTGGATGACTGACTTGTTCACCGTTGGAAAACCATGTCAGGTTGGTAAGTTGGCCACTTTCCAGGTTGATCGTTGCGAGATTTTCGGTGCCATCATGACTCTTGATAAAAACCAGCTTTTTCCCGTCCGGGGACCAGGAGGGGCTATGTGCCCGCAATGAATGAGTAATACGCTTCTCCTTCTGCGTTTCAAAATCGAAAACATAGAGATCGAAGTAGCGTGACCCCCCTTTGCTGCGGGCGGATTTATTTGCGTAGGCAATTTTGCTGCCGTCAGGAGACCATCCGAAACCATATTGTACACCCGCGCTGATCCCTTGTACTTTGCCGGTCGCAAAGTCTTTCACAACCAGTTTGGTTTGCGACAGGTAATCATTTTTACCGGTCGTCGTATAAGCCAGCTTCGTACCATCGGGAGACCAGTTCGGACTAAAATTACCAATACCCGTGGCAACAACGAGTTTACCTTCGACTTTGTTCGCCAGCACGTTCGCGGACTGTTTACTATAGCGTGTCTTTGAAGTTGCAACCCAATCAGAATACAGGTCGTGCGCTCCTCTGCTAGTGGCTTTCTTCATCGCTCCGTCGAGCGTCAACCGGAACAAGCCGCGCATATTTTTCGATATCTTACGCAAAGTTTCGATGCCGTACTGGTCAGCAAGAAAAGTGACAAAAGCAAAACCTTGATTATAAACTTTTTCGTTCCCCAGACTGTTTTTGCCAAAGACGCCCATTTCATTGTAGGTAAGGAGCTTGTTATCTAGTGTGGCAGTTCGCAAAATCATATCCCGGTGCGTATCCCAGGTGTCATATCCAAGCCCGGGTAACTGATATTGGGCCACACCTTCAGCAAACCAACCGGGGATGACTGTCATCGCTAAAGGATATGAGGCGATAACGTTTGGCCCGCCATGCAGCACGTCCTTACGCCGCTCATCTTCATAACCAATCGCTTGAATATAAAAAGCGGGAACCCGTTGCGTAATCTTGCGGGCAGATCCAATCTCGATCATGTGCGTAAATTCATGTGTCACAACATTGCGTAACCAGTTGTGAGCCCCTCGCAATTCAAACTCGGCTGCCGGCGCCCAGATTTCTATCTTGTTGTCATAGAAGAAAGCCCCGCCGTTTGAGTAATCATCATGATCTCTGACTATAAAATGAATTTTCCCGCCCGGTTCGTACTGGTACAGGGATGTAACCGGCTCAAAGACTTCTTCCGCGACTTTGGCGGTCACTTTGGCGGTCCGTTCAGCTCCATCATGAAAATGGACAAAAAAATGTTCGGTTTCTATGCTAAGCCAGTGCAACTCGGGATGATTAAAGGCTTCAGGCTGTGCAAATAGATGGGAGGCGAAGAGGAGGAGCCCGCCCATAAGCAATTTTATTTTAACTCTCATGAAGTTTCCTCAGGAAAAAACTAATCACCACTAACCAGGTGAATCGGTTGTCTCTTAGACGCCTTAATACGGGCCGGGCCGGTTGTGCGAAGTGCTGAAGTGCTCTCATTTCACAACAGCGATCTTGATAAACGTTACCTCGGATCGGTCTACTCCGGCAGCCTCTACTTTTGCGAGATAGACGCCACTCTCGATATTTTCAAGTCGCCAATCTACTTCATTTTCAGCACGCCCAAATCCAGGGCCGATCAATTCATCGACAAATTCGCCGGCCAGGTCGTAAATTTTTATGCGAACCGCGGCATCAGCGTTCAGAGTGTAACGAATGGTGGTTTGGTTTCCCGCAGTCGGATTTGGGTAATTATAGACCAACTTCGGCGGCATCAGTCGCCCAGATGAAGTAGCGGGCTGCTGCAACCTCAAATTGGCGTTGCTGTGAGCGGCATCAGCCAGCAAGCCCGGCCATGGCGATCCGCTTTCCGAAAAAATAGCCTCAAAATCCCAGACGGAAACAAACCCGTCGTCGGAAACTGCTGCCAAGTCAACATCGCCATCGGCATCGATATCGGCCGCAAACGCCGCGGAATTTACAAGTTGTCCGGTTGAGAGCGGGAAGCCAGCCACCATTTTCCCCGCCGCGGTAAATGCGGCCAGTTCATTGGCGGACTGCCCCACTATGATGTCAGCAATGCCGTCTGAATTCATGTCCGCCATAATTGGCGAAGAGTGATTAGAGAAAGTGGGATCGCCAAGGCTAATGGAGAAATTGTTCTTGAGCGATCCAACGTGATTGAACGCTAACAATTCATTTCCCGAAATCAGTACGATATCCAGGAACCGGTCGCCATCTATATCACCGATTGCCACGGGACTGACGCCGCTCAGATTAACCTGGCGAGGAAAGCCATCCTTGAAGCGTCCGGTATCTGAAGCCAGGACATCAATTTCACCCTGGTCCGTCACGGCAATGATCTCCGTACCGCCATCCTGATCAAGATCCGCCACCACAGGGCCGCTGGAAAAAGTCCCCATACTGCTGCTTTGCCAAACAGTCTCCTTCACGCTCAAATCGATCCGGCCAATTTGACCGTTTCTCGCTGTATAAACAATACCGTCAGAGTTCAATTTGGCAAGTCCGGTTACAGCCCCGGCCGTGGAAGCAGAAAAATTCACAGCGCCGCCGTCCTGGTCCACCGTGATTAACGCGCCAATATCAACCCCGATGACAACCCGGAAGCCTCCCGCCGCACCGCCATCGAGAACGAGTGGATTCGTTGTAATTTCGTTAGGGCTTAGATAAACAAACAGGCTGTCGGCCCGGCCATCATTGTTTACATCCAACGGCAAGTAGACGGCGACAGCCTGATCCGTCGCGGCCACAAGCCCGTGTCCAAGTCCTAGTTGCACGGCCGCCGGCACAAAAAGTCCGTCCCCTCTAACATTGGCAAATATCGGGACCTGGACCTGCCGCAAAATACCATTTGTACCCGTTAGGATTGCACTGTCAATGTTTGCAATAACCTTGCTGCCATCCATTTTCCAGGCGAAAATATCTCCTGAGGTCTTTGAACTGGCGACGATCTCCTTAACACCATCGCCATCGAGATCCACGAGAAGAATGGAATTTCCGCTCAGGTCCTGCGCGCCACTGAACCTTGGGAAACCAACCTGATTAATATTATTCATAACGCTAAACGTCATGACGGAATCCCGTTCGCTAAAATCAAATAAAGTAACGTGTGAATTGGCCCCTGAATTAGCGTTGCTGTTCGGGCGTGTAGTAGGTCCGAAAACCACAACGTCGGATGAGTCATTGACAAGCATATTGATCGCGTTGGAACGCCAGAACATATCCTCAAAGACGCCATTCTCAGCACCCGCGCCCGGATCAAGGATGCCGTAAACCTGACCAATATCTTGCGCCCCATCGGCTTCCTCCAGGTCAACTCCCCTGTTCAGGGGATCCGCATTGACTCGGTTAGAGGCAAAATTTGCCGCGATGACCCTATCATCAATATGCCAGATAAGAATCCCGGTGTTAGGGATGCCAAAATCATATTCACTCACACGCGTCACGACGCCGGGCTGCTCAAGCAGAACTTGTTGCCCATTGCCGTCCCACCTAAACTCAACCCTACCGCCATCCCCGGTTGCCCCAACCGCTAATGAATCCTTATTCAGGTCGCGGTCGCGGTTTTCAATTAAAAAGTATTCATGACTATTGATTGGTATTTTGTAAATCTTATTTAAATTGCCCGCCTGTGATGCCGCGATTTCAAGATTCGTGCCTTCGGATACTTCGATCGGTGTATCCCAGCCGAGAAACACTTTGGACCAGGCGGATGGTTCCGCCGGAATCAGGCCAAAAAAATTACCGGACCCTTGGTCCATCAGTCCGAAAATACCAATACCTGACAGTCCGGTATCCGGATTGAACAGAATCGGCAAACCAAGTTGGTTTCCAAACATGATGGCCATCGTGCCTAAAAGCCCGAGCTCGATCCCCTCCTGTGTTTGTGTCTCAGGCAAAATAATGCCGTCACGGATAAAAAATTGGCCGCCATTGACCGAGATACCGCGAAACGCGGGATCACCATTGCCCAATTTCTGACGTAACGCTTCAAAATTTAGTAAAACCGAAGGAACATCTTGAGGAGTCGAGTCGAAATCAAAAGAAAAATCACTTCCAACACCCGCATGAAATAAAATAAAGATGTCATAGTCCGAAAAGACGAGAGGGTCGGCGGCATCGGCGGCCTGAAATCCTTGTTGCAGCAACTCGGACAACCTCTGGTCAAGCAAGGTTTCATCGTTTGGCGGAACATAGAAATTGGTCTGCTCAGATACTTCATAGGAAGCGTTCTCTTCTTGCGGAAAGACATCTCCTTCGATTATCAATTTGCCGTGAGAGACAACCTTGAAATAGTTAGAGAGGGCCGTAAGTTGTTGCTCAAAATAAGACCGGTTGTGAGGTGGCGGATCAATGATGCGCTCCGGTGCGGGAGACAGTTCAAACTTTCCGTTGCCTGTTGTCAGGCTATTGTTGTCTTCTTGAAATCCTACCCGGATAGCGAGAATGCGAAGCGTGTCGGGTTCCTGTTTTGTACTGCCAGACTGGTTTTGATGTAAAAGTCTATCAATCGGTTCACCCAAACCGAGCAAATCGCGATCGGAAAAACCACCCCTTCTCAGGCTGAGGTTTGATTGTGCCGCAAGCGGTTGACTCGCCGTCCATATTCCAAACGTCAAGATCAGTAAAAACAGAATGTTCCTTACCCCTAACCCGGTTTGTATGAATAAAACGACGGTCCGAATCCGTTGCAGGCAAGACTCTACACATTCTCTGATTTTAGGTATCAGCGGATTGGTAGTAAGCATTTTCGTCCGTATTCAGACACGTTATCCTTGAAAATTTCGCCAAACCTGTAATAGGCGGGGCACCAGTTATTTTGTTGCCACATTCCCCAAAAAATAAAGAGCAGGTTGAGGAAAATCGAGAAGTCATCGCCGGCTGGAAATGGTCCTAAGCCTACAGAGGAGTGCGGGTCGATAGGTCCGTTCATCGCCGGACCCATCGACTTCAGCTCCTCCAAGACTCCCCAAAACTGAAACGTGCAAATGGGAGGGCACGCAGGCTATCTACCGATAGTTAAGGAAAATCTCAGTGTGTCATTAAGAGGGTTGTTCTGACCGCCGGCGATGTAACCGAAATCAAACTGGTAATTGGCGTAACGTAAACCGGCACCGAAGGTAGCATACTTGACGCTGCCCGCATCATCGTAATTGTAACCGGCCCGAAGCGCAATCAACTGAGCATACCAATATTCAGCCCCAACATTAAAAATGTAATCATTGTTTCCCCAAGCCGTCGTGAATGCCTTAAGAACCGAGTCCGAAGTCCCATCAGAGTTTCTGTTAACCAGAAGTTTGTTGACATCGGCCACGAAAGTAAGCCGGTTAAATTCCTGATCTACAGCCCGAAAAGCGAAACCGAACCG
>Ga0114931_10009251_pt1 | contig 11827 bp, 11 predicted proteins | sample 2SBtaG_FD_89579 | JGI IMG/M metagenome (GOLD analysis project Ga0114931, IMG submission 89579) | Deep subsurface microbial communities from Kolumbo volcano to uncover new lineages of life (NeLLi) - 2SBTROV14_V59a metaG | ecosystem: Environmental > Aquatic > Marine > Volcanic | place: Kolumbo...
CCTAGTTTCCACGCTGTTTTTTTATCAGCTCGTAAGCCTGCCGGATCTCCTGGGTTTTTTCCGTCGCCAGCTTGATCATCTCTTCCGGCAGGCCCTTGGCCACCAGCTTGTCCGGGTGGTGCTGGTTCATCATGCGACGATAGGCTTTTTTAATTTTCGCGTCACTGTCGGTTTTATCCACACCGAGAACCGCATAGGCTTCGTGCAAAGAGGCCCGTTCGGTTTCCGGCGATGGCCGGCCGGCACCGCCACCGAAGAAGCGGGCATTATGCACCACCGCTTCGATGTGCTGAAACTCGCGCACGGAAAACCGCAGTTCGATACGCACCTGTTCGAGCACCTGGCGCTCGGCCGTGTCGAGACGGCCGTCGGCGTAAGCTGAATGGATGAGGATTTCAACAAACATGCGCATCAGGTTGCGGCGCCCGTGGCATTCTTGTCGGAACTGGCGCAGCACGTCTGTCAGTATGAAGTCCGGCTGCTTACCCTGGTTGAACAGGCGAATGGCCGTTTGACGCATGCTGTCGTTCAGCGCCATGCGCTGCATGATGTCGCGCGCCAGTTCAATTTCGCTTTGCGAGACACGGCCGTCGGCTTTGGCCAGGTGACCCATGACGGAAAACAGCGTGGTGAAAAACGCTGTCTGCACGCGCTCCTGGTTGCCGGGCTTAAACTGCCCGTGCAGGTTACCGGCCAGGCCTTTGTCGAAGTTATGTCCTAATGCTACGCCGATCATCGCGCCCAGCGGCCCGCCCAGCAGATAGCCGAAGGAACCACCCAGCAGTTTGCCCCACCAACTCAATGTACTATTTCCTAATGTTTAAAATTGCCAATGTAATGATTGATCGCCGCCGACACCCGGTCACACAAATCCTGGGCGCCCAGGACCGAAGCCGTATCAGCATCCGCAAACGCCAGAAGTTCGACGCCATGCTCGGCAAGCGCCACTTGATCCACGCCGGCACACGCGCCACCGGCGCAGATCAGCAACCCGAGTTTCACTGTTTTTTCCAACAGTGTCCGATCGATAGGTGTGCCCAACGTAACGACAATATCGGCCCGCCAACAACGTTCTGCGATATCTTCGCCGACTAATTGCGGATACTGCTCCCAACCATATTTGTCGATTTCCAGCGGCGGGAAATCGACACCGTCCGGCAACTGCGCAGCGTCCAATACCACAACTTTTATAGCCATAATGACACACTCAATTGGAACAAAAACTGCCTGCTTGCAAAACCGTTTTTATGCGCCTATAACCGAATGAAGGTTCGCGCACCACGGTGACCTGCCAAGTATCAGCAGTTTATTCATGGAGGTAAACCCGCAATGACTTTTGAACCCACTCCACGCATTGGTGACTGGTATAAAAACACGACCGGCGACGCCTTTGAAGTCGTTGCCCAAGACGATGACGACGACACACTGGAATTACAGTACTACGACGGCACCGTCGAAGAACTGGATGCCGAGAGCTGGGAATTTATGCACCCGGAGCCTATCGAACCACCGGAAGACTGGAACGGGTCGATGGATATTGCTCCGGAAGACAGTCAAGTCCCTGAAATTTGGTCGGAAACCGAAGATTGGATGCGCCGGCTGGAGCGCCTCGACAAAGGTGTGGGTTGACACATTCAGTAAGCAACTATACTGAATTTAAGGGTCTAACGTTTAAGTAGTCCCTGTGATGGCCCGGTTTAGGGCAAAAGGAGGCTTACCATGAGACGCAGACTCTATTTTCTATTACCTAATGTGGCGCGCGCCCGACAGGTCGTCGACGAGTTGTTGCTGGCGCGTATCGATGACCACCATATTCATGTCATGGCCAAAGAAGACACACCGCTGGGCGATTTACCCCAGGCCAATCTGCTGCAACGCAGTGATTTTGTGCACGGCATAGAGATCGGCCTCAGCGTCGGTGGCGCCACCGGTATTCTGGCCGGTCTGGTGGCCATTGCTTTCCCGCCCGACGGTATTGTGCTGGGTGGCTGGACGCTGCTGGTAACAGCCCTGGCAGGGGCACTGATCGGTGCCTGGGTGGCCGGCATGATCGGCACGGATATCCCCAACAGCCAGCTCAAGGAATTTCAATCAGCGGTCGCCGAGGGGCAGATCCTGATGATGGTGGATGTCCCCAAGGGCCAAGTCGATACCGTCACAAAAATGATCAGGCGGCACCATCCTGAGGCGGACATGCACGGTATTGAGCCCACCATCCCTGCTTTTCCTTAAACCATAACTCGCTGTTATTTCAGATATAAGTAGGGCGCTCTTACGGGGCGCCCGAATTTTGCGGTGGGCGGCACACAACTTGCTGCTGAGAATTTCAGACCCCGGTTTAAAGTTTGTGCGCCGAGGCCGATAGCATAAGTGAAGGCTGTGAACACAGCCGACAACACCTGAAGGAGGTGTGCCATGACCACCATCTACGATATGGCAAGCGGTACAGAGTACCTGGGCGAGGAACTGAGTTGCCCCCAAACCGTTGTGGTCCGCGCACCCGCGGCACCGCAATCGCGGATCGCCGACCACTATCGGGTCGCGGAGCTGCAATTGGTCGAAGCCGCACCCGCCGCGGCTACGGTGCCGCTCTATCCCGCCGGCCTGGATATGAGTCGTCTTATCGATAAGCTCGAAGACTGATCGACGAATACAGCAGGGGCCGTAACTATCACAGTTGCGGCCCCTTTTTTATTGTCACAGGTAAAGATACCGCCCTCGTCCGCCGTTAGAATTCTTATGGATATCGCGGATCTTACTATCGCTATCATCGAACCCTCGCCCATGCAGGGCAAACTCATCGAGGGTGAATTGAAAAAACTGGGTATCTGCAAAATCCTTTACCAGGACAGCGGCCGGTCGGCACTGCAACAGATGCAGCACGATATACCCGACTTAGTGGTCAGCGCTATGTACCTGCCCGATATGACCGGCGCCGAAGTCGTCAGAAATATGCGCGACAGCAGCGAACTGGAAGCGGTACCGTTCATGCTGATTTCCAGCGAAACCAAGTTTTCCATGCTGGACCCGATCCGGCAGGCCGGCGTGATCGCCATTCTGCCCAAACCCTTTGATCCCGACGATCTGCGCAAGGCTTTGTACTCGACAGTGGAGTTCATATCGCCCGACGAGAACGCGCTGGCTGATATCGAACTGGACAACCTGAAGACGCTGGTGGTCGATGATAGTCCGCTGGCGCGCAAACATATCTGCCGGGTGTTGGGTAACCTCGGCATTGCCGACATCGCGACGGCTGAAAACGGTGTGCAAGCGGTCGAAATGATTGAAACCACCTTTTTTGATTTAGTGGTCACCGACTACAACATGCCGGAAATGGACGGTGAAAAACTAACACGCTATATCCGCGACCACAGCTCGCAACAATCCATACCGATCCTGATGGTCACCAGTGAAGGCGATAAAAGCCGCTTGTCGGCCGTTCAGCAGGCCGGTGTCTCCGGCATTTGCGACAAACCCTTTGACACGGTATCCGTCAAACAGATGATCCGTCAGCTACTCGCCGCCTGAGGCGTTAAGCGGCCGCTTACTCTTTAACGACCCGGAAGCCCAGGTTATCCAATCGCGTATCGGCTTCCCGCGCGTCACGACTGGCGCTGCGCAGATTTTCCGAAGGGCTGCCGTAACCACCACCACGCACCACGCGACGGCCACAATCACCGGTGGTTACGGCACCGCCATCGGCCGGAGCAGCCGTGTAGTCCGGTTGGTAGCAGTCCTGCACCCATTCCATCACATTCCCTGCCATGTCTTGAACGTCAAAGGGGCTGGCGGCAAAACTGCCTACCGGCGCGGTCTTCAGTCCGGACCAGCGGCCGCCGCAGTCAAAGCAGTTCGCTTTTCCATCGCCGACGTCATTGCCCCACCAGAAGCGGGTATCATTGCCGGCGCGCATCGCGAACTCCCATTCAGCTTCGCTGGGCAGGCGATAGCGGCTGCCGGTTTGTTCCGACAGCCATTGCGTGTAAGCCAGGGCATCCTGCCAGCGCACGTTGATCACCGGTCGCTGACCTCGCCCCCAACCGGCATCGCTGGGCCGGCGGCGGCCGGTTGCCCGGGCAAAACGGTCGTACTCGGCGAAAGTGACTTCGTGCTTGCTGATCGCAAATCCCCGTAACTGCACGCGGTGGCGCGGTCGCTCGTCAAAGTGTGCCGAACTGGCGCCACTACCCATATCGAAACCGGCCGCCGGCAATGCCACCAGCGTCGGCGCCCGGCCACCGTCGGCCAAGGGCTCGCTGTAGCTGCGCAGAGGTTGCGGCTTGGCCGGCGCGGCTTGGCCGGCGTTGTGGACGGACAACCCACCGTCATTCCGGCGCAGGCCGGAATCCAGGCGGTTTGATTGGGCCTCCTGGATTCCGGCCTGTGCCGGAATGACGGGGGTTGCCCTGGCTGGACTCGTGACCGCACTGTGGGGCGGGTTGCTCGCAATGACCGCCGCCTCTCCCGAGCCGCCTTTAGAAAAATCCGGAATCTTTGCCGGTTTCTCCTGTTGCTTTGGTTTCGCTCTAGCCGGGGCCGGAACAGCCGCCGCCTGCTCCGACTTGTCCGCTCGAATCGGCTGTGGCGCCTGATGCGTTGACGACGTCGGTACCGGCTGTTCCGGCTGTTGCTGCTTCGACAGCCACCACATACCAACACCGACGATCACCGCACCAATCAATACACCGGCGAATAAGCCCGCTTTCAGGCCACCAGCACCTGGCGCACCCGAACCGGTTGATGCCCCCACCGGAGACATTCCGGCCGGCGCACTGTCTTCAGCAATCAGCACCGCCGCAACCTGCGGCTCATCGTCTTTGAGCTCTGGGTAATCTGTACTCAGAACGCCGGCGGCGTGCGGGTCGTCCTCGTCCAGTGAAGGAATATGTCCGGTAGGCTGCCGCGTGGAAGATTGCAATTCGGCGCGCAGTGTTTCGATTTCGGCCTGCAATGCTGCATTCCTGTCTTCGGCCTGAGTACGCAAGCGCACGGCGACATCGACATTTTTCTTGGCTTGTTCCAGCTCTTCACGCAGCGCCGCGTCCACCCCCCCCGGGGTCGCCTGCATATCGACCAGACCACGCGTTACTTCGGCCTCAGCGCGCAACTGGTCAACTTCCTGCTGAAGGCTATGCTGCTGTTCCAGCGCCTCATCATGCTTGTGCTGCAGCGTCGCCAACGCCGCCTGTGCGCTTTCCTCACCGGCGGCGGTCTCCTGCTGCGCCGTTTCCAGGGCGACATGCAACTCGTCCAGTTCGTGCAGCTGCACGGTGAGCTGTTCCTGTGAACGATTCCGTTCACCAATCACCTTGGTGAGTTCATCACGCAGCGCCTGCTGCGCTTTCTCCTCGGCTTCCATGCGTACTGCCATTTCTGCATTGGCAGCCTGATTGGATTCCAGCAACTGTTGCTCCGCCTGGCGCGCGCTATCCTGAGCCTGGTGCAGTTGCAAAGCCAGCTTTTCCGCTTCGACCCTGACATCTTCCAATTGAGCGCCCCGTTCGCCGAGTTTTATTTCCAGGTCGTCCCGGTCCTTGGTCTGCTCCTTAAGCCGCTCCTGCAGCGCCTCCATTTCGGCCGCCAGGCCGGCATTGGATTCACCGGCGGCGTCTTTCAGCTCTTTATGCAGACGATGGATTTCGGCTTCGTGGTCCTGGCGCTCGCGCTCCAGGTTTTGCTCCGCCTTACGCAATGACGCCATCAGGCGACTCTGCTCACGCTGCACGTTTTCGGTTTCTGTCTGGGCGCGACTCAGCGCTTCGCGGGTGCTGGCCACATCGGTTTCGTGTTCCTTGGCGATGCTCGCCAGGCGCTTATCCAGCTCGGCGTTGCGTTGCTCCAGCGCCGCCTTGTTTTGTCGCGCCTGTTCCAGCTCGGTCTCAAGCAGGGTAACCCGTTCTTCGGTCCGGGCGGCCTGCTGGTGCAACTGTTCCGCCATTTCCCGCGTTTCATTGTTAAGTGTCTCGCGCGCCTGCTGCGCTTGCGCGGCACTTTCCGCCAAGGCGTCTCTTTCAGCGCCGATTTCGCTACGCACTTGCTCAAGTTGTTGCTGTAATTCTTCGGTGCGTTGCTGCAGTGCGGATTTTTCTCCGGCCGCCTCGGACTGCTGGTCCTGCGCTTGGTGCTCCGCCTGTTGCAATTGGGTCTGCACGTCCTCAAGCTGCTGGTTAGCAGTTTGCACGGTGCTTTCCAGCGCTTGATTCTGCTGCTCCAGCGTTTGCAATCGAGTCTGCAATTCACCGGTCTGTGACTTTTCGGCATCTGACTGTTCGCCGGCGATAGTTAGTTGTTGTTCCAACTGTTGACGATTGTTTTCCAGCTCTTCCAGCTGCTGTTTCAGGCGCTGTGATTCGGTCTGTTGTGCTTCGAGCGCCTGTTCGCGTTCGGCCAACACCTGTTGCAGTTCGGCCTGGCCGTTGTTCGACTGTTCCTGCAGCACCTGCAACTCGCGCGCTGCCGCGTCCCGTTCACCGGCGACCGCACTGGTGCGCTGGCCAAGCTGATGATAGTCCTCGCGGACCCGGTTGAGCTCTTCTTCCAGGTCGTGCGCCTGCTTTTCGTACCGTTGCTGCTCGGTCTCCAGGCGCCCGGCCATCTGTTCCAGCTCCTGGCGCAGGGCATCGTCGCGCCCCTCTACAGACTGCTGAATCTGCGATAAAGTCTGCTGCAGTCGGTTGAGCTCGTCTTGCAGCGACTGTTTTTCGACATCGGCCGCCTGCAGCCGTTGCCGGTTGGACGTTATTTCATCACGCAGCGCACCCACTTCGGCCTGCAGCGCGCGCTTATCCTGTTCCATGGCATCGATCTGTTGCCTGGCCTGCTGTTGCCGCTCGTCGAGCTGTTCGGCGAGTGCGGCGACCTCTTGCCGCCGTTGCGCATCATCCGACTGGCCTTCTTGCCGGCGGACCTCGGCTTCCTGTACACGGCGCTCGGCATCCCTTAGCTGCGCCTGCAACTGTTCAAATTGCTGCTCCAAGGCCAGCTTGTCATTTTCAGCGGCCGCCAGCTTGTCGATCAGTGCCGTATCGGCGGGTGCCGCTGCAGTCGCGGAGCCCGGTCGGTTATCACTATCGAAAGGGATAATGTCGGCATCTTGGGCGGCTTTGGCCGGTTTATCGTCACCCTTTCCAACCAGCACCTCTTCCGGCACATCCATCAGCCCGTTTTTCAAGGTGTAAACACTGAATCCCCGCTGACTGAGCACAAAAGCACCCGCCGCACTGCGCCGACCGGTATCGCAACAGACGATGTAGTCTGTGTCTTTGTCCAGTTCGGCACATTGGTCACGCAATGCCGACAGCGGCAGGTTGGTACTGCCTCTAATCGCCTGATTATCGAATTCACCGGGCAACCGCACATCCAGCCATTTTGCGCCGCTTTCGGCCAGTTTCTGTGCGCTTTCAAAATCGGACTCGTGCACCAGGGGGGCGCAAAGCAGTTCCTGAAAATCGTTTTTCGACAGCCTCATCAAGGAACCGTCCGTGGCCATCATCACCGAAGCATTGCGTTTGGTGCCCGACACCAACGCCTCTTCGCCGAAGCAGGCGCCCTCGCCCAACTCCGCGAGCAGCACTTCCTTACTGCGTGGCGAAGCCTTACGGGTCACTGCAAGACGTCCGCTTTTTACGATGTAAAAGTAATCACCTTCGTCGCCCTGGCGGACGACAACATCGCCGGCGCTTACACTGACCGCTTCCAGGCGCATCAACAGCTGGTGAATATTTGACGGTGGCAATTGCAGAAAGGCCTGCGATTGCAGCATTCGAGTCATCCAGTCATCGTCATCCTGGGCATCAATTTCGACGACATCATAGCCCGCTGACTCATCCCAGGTCAGGAGCACATCGAGTAGGCTTGAATCGACCCGTGCGACCGTCACTCTGCCGGCAGCCCGTGCACCCAGCTGGCGCGGTTGTTTGTGCGCGAGCGGATGGCGAGCGGCTTCCGAACCAGCCGTTACCGTCGCGACCAGTTCGCGATTTTCATCCAGCAGTTCGACCGTACCCTCCAGCAGGTAAACCGTCTGGTAGTCGCGGTCACCGCGTTTGAACACATAGGTGCCCGAGCGCACCTCTTCGAGGAACGCTTTTTTGGAAATTTCGTCGATATGGTTTGCAGAGAGGGCATTGATCGGGACAAGATCCCGTAACACTTTCTTATTAATAAGTTTTTTTGCCGCTCCCATGGTTGTCAATGCATCCCTTGTAGGTATTCACACGTTGTTTGATAAGGCCCAATAGGGGGCCACCGTGGTCGTCCGCCACGCTCCCTGTTTAGCGGCCGAAGGCCATGAAAAGTTAGCCATTACAGCGACGGAAAAAACGTGAACCGGCGCACAAACCGGCGGCATTGCAGGATCACCCGGGGCTGGTACTATAGCGCGCGCATGCCTAGCGCCAGACAACTATGACCGATCCTGGATTTGCCACACCGGAAGAAGCCGAGCGCGCGTTTTACGACGCCTTTGAAGCGTTGGATCTGAATGCAATGATGGCGGTATGGGCGGACCGGGAATTTATCGAATGTATTCACCCGTTATCCGACCGGGCCCAGGGTCGACCCCAGGTCCAAGCCAGCTGTCGACAGATCTTCGACGGTGGACTGCGCGTTCAACTGCGCTGTTCCAATATTCACCGCACGCAAGACGCACTGCTCGCCATTCATGTGCTCTATGAACACCTGAGTACGCCCGGCGAAGAGGCGCACCACCCACCGGTTATCGCTACCAATATCTATCAATTGATCGATGGTCGCTGGCGCATGGTGTTACACCACGCCTCACCTTCGCCAGATGACGACCTCGAACAACAGCCGGAAACGCCCGCGCCACCCGGAAGCCACCGGCGCCTGCACTGACAAGCGTCTTAACTCAGTGCTGTTTTTTTCACCAACAAAAGGGCCGCGCTATCGTTTGAAACTAATATACTAGTAAAAAATTAAAAAAGAGCTTTCACTTTTTTTTCTTTGTGCTATCTTTGCGCCGTCCATATCCCAGTAAACAACTATTAAGGAGCTTATTGAATGGCCGTAAAGAAAAAGACTGCCAAGAGAACCGCCAAAAAGAAGGTTGCTGCAAAGGCGGTTAAGAAGCCCACTACCAAAGCTGAAACCTACACCTATATCGCAGACAAAACCGGCCTGACCAAAAAGGACGTCGGCGCCGTGTTCGATTCACTGAGTATGCTCGTCAAGCGCGACCTGCGTCGTACCGGTCCCGGCGTCTACACCGTCCCTGGTCTGATGAAGATCAAGGTGGTTCGCAAACCGGCTACCAAAGCACGCAAGGGTGTCAACCCCTTCACCGGCGAAGCCATGACGTTCAAGGCCAAACCCGCCCGTAACGTTGTTAAAGTACTTGCCCTGAAGGCATTGAAAGATATGGTTTAATCAGGCTTTCGCCTGATTTCGGCCGCTGGAAGGGTCGATTGCCGGGCCGGGAAGGCCAATAAGCAAGAAGAGATGACCAAACATTAAAAGGCAGCCATACAGGCTGCCTTTTTTATGCCTGTGATTCGCCCACCCGGTGTTTGGCGCGGATAAAATCCCGGTGCGGCACATAGATCAGATCGGCGATTTTTCGTACCAACGCCTCTTCGTACGGGTCCAGATGTCCGTCGGCAAAGGCCACCTGCCATAACATCTCCACCACCTGCACTTTCTGTTCCGGCGTGAAATGCGTATTGATCAGGCCCGTAAACTGGTAGAGAGAAACACTGTCGGCGGCCTCGCGATCAGCCAATTCGGCCAGCTCGCGGGTTTCGGTTTCGCTAAGCGCAAAATGCTTGGCCAATGTCCGTTCCAAGGCACGGCGTTCTTCGGGATGCTCTTCATCGTCAGCCCGCAGCATTTCGAACAGCAACGCTGCAGTGGCCAGCTGCAGACCGCGCTGATCCGGACCGGCCCGCGTATCGGACTCGATTCGGATACGGAAAAATTCCTGGATGGTATGTAACACTTGAGTTAGGGCCTGTTAACACGCATCCAACAGGCCCTAGTTCTTCAGGCGCCGATAAACCGGCAACAGGCCTGCCAACGCCAGCATCAAGACAAAGAGTGGATCAAGGGCTGGGCGGCCGGCCGACAGACTGCAGCCGCCACCTCCACCGGAGTTGGCAGCTTTACCCAGTACCGCCGTCGGGTCAGCGGCTCCGGCCAATGCCGCGCCGGCGTCCAAGACACCCGTGCCACACTGACTGGTGTCACAACTGATGTCCGGAAACGCGCGCGTCGTCGCCTTCAAGACATCCTGCACGGTCGCCGGGCTGATCGTCGCATCCACGGACAGCATCAAAGCGGCTACGGCAGAAACCTGGGCCGCAGTAAAACTGGTGCCCTGAATCGTCGCCAGCGCATCGGCGCCGGCGGTCGTGGTGCCGAAATTCGACAGCGTCAGGATGCCGTTGGGTGGATTGTTGACCGGATCCGCCGGAACCGGATCGTCGCCGCCCGGCGCCACTAAATCGACGTTGGGGCCGACATTCGCATAGGCGGCAATTTTGCCGTCGCGGGCAATAGCGCCTACCGTAATGACATTGTTGCAATTGGCGGGGCTGATATTTTGCACGTTACCGCCTTCGTTGCCGGCGGCAACCACCACCACCGCGCCTGCGCCGACGGCGGCGTTGATGGCATCTTGCTCGAAGGTAGAGCAGGCGCCGTCACCACTGAGGCTGAGATTGATCACGTCCGCCGGGTTCGAATTATTGGGTACCCCGCTGACCGGCAGGCCCGCCGCCCAGCGGACTGCGTCGGCGACATCCGACAGACTGCCACCACATTTACCCAGCACTCGGACCGGCAGCAAGCGTGCCGCGAAGTCGATACCGGCGATATCTGTATTGTTGTCGGATGTCGCCATAATCACGCTGGAGACCGACATGCCATGCCAGGAGCTTCGATCCTCGATGGGGTCGTTCTTAAAGCAGGGGTCGCCGGGATCCGCCCAATCACCGGGATCCGTTGGATCGTTGTCTCGCCCATCGCCGTCATTGGCGGCAAACGGATCACTGATAAAATCGTAACCGGCCAAGATACGACCGGCATCGAGATCGCGGTGCATCACGATACCGGTATCCACTACGGCAACCACAGTAGTGGCCGAACCGGTCGACTGGTCCCAGGCGGGTGGCATATTGATGCCGGCAGTATCTTCAAATAAATGCCATTGACCGGGATCCTGAATGGCATTCTGGCCGGGTAGATATTCGGTGTCGTTGGGCACCAGCGCCGGATAAAAGCGTTTGTCCGGCTGTGCCGATGCAATACCCGGTTGCGCCGCCAGTTGTGCGGCCATCCGTCGAGCGTCGTCCAAACTGATTTCGTCCGGCAATTGGACCACTATCGCCTTGTCTTCCAGTCGGCGCAGGAATTTGACGCGACGACCGTCCGGCAAGCGAAGGTCCGGCACGGCTTGATTACGCTGCACCGACTGAATATGCCGGCTGTTGTCATCACTGAACTGAATAATCATTTGGTCGGTACGCGAGCGCGCCGAATCCCTGTCCGCCGCCACCACGCCGGCTGGAAAACCCGCCAGCAATAAGCTCCCGGCCACGGCCACAACGCCTGCAACATACTTCATAATCCGCTAATCCTTAGTGTTATTTACTGCGCCAACACCCGAAAGCGTCGGCTGTGGAATGACAAAATCACACCCTCTGGTGTTATTTCGTCCACCACCGGGCCTTCCTGTAGCCTTTCACCCTCTGTATATTTCTGCATGTTGATCAAAACGAAGCGCTCCTGCGGGCGTTTGCTGTAGACGTGCACATCAAGCCGCAGATTGCTGTTGATGTCGCGAAACAGACTGTCTGAGATTTGCGGCCAG
>Ga0114931_10009252_pt1 | contig 11825 bp, 10 predicted proteins | sample 2SBtaG_FD_89579 | JGI IMG/M metagenome (GOLD analysis project Ga0114931, IMG submission 89579) | Deep subsurface microbial communities from Kolumbo volcano to uncover new lineages of life (NeLLi) - 2SBTROV14_V59a metaG | ecosystem: Environmental > Aquatic > Marine > Volcanic | place: Kolumbo...
AGAGCAATTGTTTGACATCATACGGCGGTTCGCGACGATCCATGCGGTTGGACGTCGTCGTGTTCGCGCATGGTGCATTTTTCGACGAGACATCGTACCATTACGGCTGCCAATTTGGGGGTCGGCCGCGGGGTACACGGCACGATGAATCGTGTCACCGCGATGACCGACCGTTGGGATGCCGCTGCACGACGGGACACCCTATGACGGACGATATTTGCTGGCTTTCGGCCATTGAACTTGCCGCCCGAATCAAGCGTAGAGAAATTTCGCCCGTCGAAGCCGTCGGCGCCGCCCTGTCACGACTCGACCGGATTAATCCGCGTTTGAACGCTGTCGTCACGCGGACCGACGAGATCGCGCTGCAGCAAGCACGCGAAGCCGAAGCCATGGTTCTCCGGGACGAGACGCTCGGCTTGCTGCATGGCGTGCCGATGGTGGTTAAAGATCTTCATTACACCGCTGGCGTGCGCACAACTTGTGGTTCGGAGTTGTACGCCGACTTTGTTCCACGCTTCGATCACCCAATTGTTGAGCGTCTTCGCCGCGCCGGCTGTATTCTGCTCGGAAAGACCAATACGTCGGAGTTCGGTTTGATTCCTCTTGCCGCAAGTCGGCTACTCGGCGATGCGTGCAACCCTTGGAATCTGGAGCACAACACCGGCGGTTCCAGCGGTGGTTCCGCGTCTTCGGTCGTTTCGGGGATCGCACCAATCGCCACCGCCAGCGACGGCGGTGGGTCGATTCGCATTCCGGCGAGCTTTTGTGGGGCCTTTGGCATCAAGCCGCAACATGGTCGGGTCGGACACATCCATCAGCCACCGGGGTGGGAGTCACTCGCACATCAGGGGCCCATCACGCGAAACGTTCGCGATGCCGCAAGAGTGCTGGATGTGATCTCGGGGCCTCATCCGCTGGATCGATGGTCACTTCCCGCGGCGGATTCATCCTTTGAAGCCGCCTGCGAGCGCGACGTGCGTGGTCTCCGTCTAGCTTGGTCGCCGGATTTAGGGGGGAACCCGATCGAACCAGACGTTTTGGAAGCCTGCCGCCGGGCGGTGACGCGATTCGCCGACTTGGGATGTGAGGTCGAAGCGTTGTCGCTGGCTCTTGACGACTTGACCAGAGCGCAGCAGACGATCGTTCTCTGTGAAACCATCGCGTCGATTGGGCCCCGGCTCGAACGGTGGAAAGAGGTCATCACGCCGTCGTTGGCGCGATTGCCCGAGAAAGCAGCGGAGTTCACCGTGGCGGATCTTGTCGACGCACATTGGGCGCGGGAACGCTATTGGGAGCGGATCTCGCCGGTGTTCGAGCAATTCGACGCGTTGTTGACGCCAGTCGTCGGTATCACGGCTCCCGCCAACGGAACGCTTGGTCCCCGAGAGATCGCGGGGAAGAAGATCCGCGCGCTGGGGTGGTTGGGGTTTTGCGTGCCCTTCAACATGACTTGGCAACCGGCGGCCAGTTTGCCCGTGGGCTTTGCGGACAACTCCCTGCCCCTTGGCTTGCAAATCGTGGGACGCCGCCACGACGAAGCGACCGTTTTGCAGCTTTGCGCGGCGTATGAGGATGCTTTTGGCCCGTTGTGTCAACGGCCGCCTGAATTCTCTGGGGAACGCACCGATGGCTGATGTGGACTACGCGGCGTTTCGTCGTGCTGGGCCTGACGACCAACCGAAGCATCGCTGTTTTGTGTCAGCGGAACTAGCGGCAGTGCCGCGTCGATGCGGCGCAAGTTTTCCGCGATGATGTTCGCATGATTGGCCGGAACGATTCCGGGGGCCTCTGACTTCTCGGACGATGGCTTATTGTGTGGCGAATCAGGCATCGGGCACGCTCTCCGGCTGTTGTGCGAAAAAGCCGCCGCACGGCGCGGCGGACGATGACTCTATCGGCAGAGTGCCCCCGGGCGCTTCACCCCCGGGCCATTTATGAGGGTGACGACGACCAGTCGGATAGAAAAGGGTGGAACCAGACGGCTGAGCATGTGGGTAGAGCGCTCGCGCTTTGGCGTCGGAGAACTCTATCGCGATTGGCGTTCTTTGAGCGATTCCGATTCCTGGCGACTATTTGCCTTGGAAGTTGGGCGGTCTCTTTTCGATGAACGCCATGACGCCTTCCGGAAAGTCGCTTGATTGCGAAAGTTCTTCTTGCAGATCGGCTTCAAGCGCGAGCGCCTCTTCGAGGCTGCCCGAATTCATGCTCTGGCGAATGGCCTGTTTGCTGCGGGCGAGCGAGAGGGGTGCCTTTTGGGCAAGCGCGGCAGCGAATCGATGCACCTCTTCTTCAAATGTGTCGGCGGGATAGACGTGGTTCGCCAGCCCCCAGGCGACGGCCTGTTCGGCCGGTACACGGCAACCCGTGGCGGCCATTTCCAAGGCACGGCCCAAACCGACCAGACGTGGCAAGGTGAAGGTTCCGCCTCCGTCGGGAATGAGGCTAATGTTGACAAAGATCTCCGCGAAGAACGCGCGATCACTGATCAAACGCATGTCGGCGGCCAGCGAGATATCGCAACCAATGCCCGCCGCGGCGCCATCGACGGCGGCGATTATCGGCAAAGGGCTCTTGGCCATCGCCATTACCAACGGATGGTAACAATTCACCAGTACGTCACGAACGCCTGAATACGATTCCATTTGCGTGATCGCTTTCAAGTCGGCGCCCGAACAAAACGCGCCCCCCTTGCCACCGAGAACCACCACGCGCGCCCCTTCCGCGGGGGCCTTTTCGATGTGTTCACGAACCGCGTCGGAGGAATCGGGAACCAGCGCGTTGCGAACTTCGGGACGATTGAACCAAATCCACTTCACCTGATCCTTGATCTCGGAAAGTACGTTCGATTCGGAAACAGCGTTCGACATTCTTTCGTACCTCTCGTTAGGTGCCGGCAGTTCCGGTTGCACTGGACGGACGCCGACTTGGGTTCAAGCGGGTTTAATGGAAAGACGCTCCGATGGGAATTAAAACCGGTACGGGGGAGCCATGGGCAACGCCCAAGGGCCCCCACGTTCCTCATTAAAGAGGAAGCATTATAGTCCAGGAATCGATGGCAACCCCAACGCGCCATCACCTGACTTGAGTTGTTCCAGGATCGTATCTTGCAGCAGAGGGAAGGCGATTGCGATAACCTTCACGATTGCTTTTTGAGCTTTTCCCTGGAAAACCATGCCATCGGACGATGGGTTTAGGGACAGCGACAGGTGCGAATCCGCGGAAGCCAGTTGCATCTTCATAACGACCATCGCCAACTGGATTTGCTGGTTATCGCCCACCGAAACCGCCAAGATATCGGCGATGGATTCAAAGTCGATTACCGCTTCCATCGGCGGCACCAGTTTTTCTTCGAGCTTCATCGCGGCCTTTAGTTGTTCCAGGCCATCGACGCCGAGCGCGAAAAAGAACGCATCCTCTCCAACGGCGATGTGCATTTCAATCGAATCGCCAAACAGCGCCTGCATCATGCTGACGCCCTTGGAATCCTCCTGGTCTCCGCTGGCGGTCATTTTGAAGGAGTGGATCGCGACCCCGTCCTGTTCGGCAACCTGGAGTTTGACCGTCTCGAACCCTGGGTCACCTTGCGCGAGTTCCGCGATACGTTGAACCATGGCATCGACCGGTTCACGATCAGCGACCTTGGTTGCGGCCACTAGCGTATACTTGCCCGATTTTCCCGTCATTCGCATCGCCATATCGACACCGCGGGTTTCGATCGAGGCGGTCGTAATTTCGTGGAGGCTCGTCAGCAGTTCGCCAAACACTTCGCGCTCGCGGTCGGTGCCAACTTCCTCGGCAGCTTCGATGGCGGCCATCACTTGTTGGTGATAGTCGTCGATCGATTTCTTGGCCAACTTCATCGTGTGATCGTCCATCGCGGCGATGGTGACGTGCATCATGATCGCGGAGTCAGGGTCGACCAGATTGCCAAAACGCGTGGTCGCCTCGGGAAGAGTAGCGAAGTGTCGTTCGACGTCGCTACCCTCGACCGGTTTAACCGTCACTTCAAACGAAATATTTTCGTTCTCCGCATCGATCGAGCCGCCAATGGTTAGCTGGTCGATTTGCGTCAACATCATGTTCAATAATTCGCCAGGTTCCTGGCCCAGTATGCCCAGGGGACCTTGAACATTCGCGATTGGCAATATCTCCGCCAGACGGTCGGAGGAGTCGACAACCATGTCTCGCAAGAATTCTGGGATCTCTTGGAAATTGATTCGCATGCCCAAGTCGTATTTCGAAGGTAGGTCTCCCAAAATTTCATCGGGGTTGGGTAGCGTGGCGAGATTGTCTGGTCCCTGTGCGATGAAGCCCCAATCGCCTTCGGTTTTGATGAACACGGTTTCGGTGTCGGTTAGATTGATTTCATACAGACCGTCTTCGGTTTCTTGCACGCGATCGCCGTTGTACTTTTTGACAACCTCGAGATACGCTTCCAAGCCGGTAATCGGCAGGAATGCCATGGGGACGATATTCACTTCGTCCGTGAGCACGGTAAACCCCCATGGTCGTTGGGGATCGATTCCGGGCATTTCCTGGATATCGAATTCGTCTTTTTCTAACAGCTTTCGCAGGAACGAATTGATCGATCCATTGACAAACTTTTTCCCTAGTTTCTCGCGGTCTTTTGCTTGAAAGGCAATTGACGATCCTACAAATGACAAGTCATCGATCAGGTTCTGATGCCCCCTCATCGCGACAACAAGAATCGGTTTGGTTTCATCAGCCAGGGTTGTGGCGGTCAAACTAAAGAAAGCGACCGCGACGAGGATTCGGTGCAACACTCGCATCACGTCAGATATCTCCCAAGCAACAGTGAAAGAATTGTCGTCGACCGAAATTCCGGTCGGAGGACCATGTCAGAACCGAAACACCGCCTGAGGGTAGCAACTCGACACGGACAAAGCCAGTACCGGCAGTGTTGAGTCCACCCCCTTGGGCGAGTCACTTGGTGGCACCTCCACTGCCCTTCGAGCCGTCGTCCTTGTTTTCCAACGTTGGTTTGGCAAGGTGTTGATCGGTCTCTTCCGCAAAGTGGCAGCGAACCAACGAAGCGGAGTCTTCGCCGATGCGCCGCAACTCAGGAAGCAATTCCCGACATTCCTTCGGGCGATTCTTCAACGCATACAAGGGGCAACGGGGATGAAACGCACAGCCTGAGGGAACGTTGATCGGAGAAGGAATCTCGTCATCCAAAGCGACCACCCGCTGGCGGTGGCGGTGGCGATTGGGATCGGGAATGGGGATCGCGGAGAGCAACACCCTGGAGTAGGGATGCCGCGGATGTCGAAACAGCGTTTCCGTCGAAGCTCTCTCGACGATCAAGCCTAGGTACATCACCGCCACATCGTGACTAATATGGCGCACAACAGCCAGATCGTGGCTGATCATCAAATAGCTGATTCCACCGGTCGTTTGAAGATCGCCCAACAGGTTGATCACTTGTGCGCGGATCGACACATCCAAGGCACTGGTCGGTTCATCGCACACGATCAAGTTCGGTTCAAGCGCCAGCGCCCTGGCGACCCCGATTCGCTGCCGCTGCCCACCGGAGAATTCATGGGGATAGCGGCTTCCGACTTCTCTAGAGAAACCAACTTTTTCAAGCAACTTTCCGATGCGATCGCGTAGTTCGGCCCCGCGGGCCAGACCATGGACGCGTAGTGGTTCACCAATAATCGATCCCACGGTCATTCGCGGATTGAGCGATCCGTAGGGGTCTTGAAAGATGATCTGCATGTTGCGTCTCAAATCACGAACGCGCCGTCGCGACAGATCGAACACGGGTTCTCCGTTGAAGGTAACCCGTCCCGCGGTCGCGGGAATGAGTCGCAAGAGAGTTCTTCCGACCGTGGTTTTTCCACAGCCACTCTCCCCCACCAGTCCAAGCGTTCGACCACGTTCAAGCGAAAAGCTGACACCGTCGACGGCGCGAACCCATTCCCGAACGCGCGACAAAACCCCCCCACGCACCGGAAAGTGTTTCTTCAAATCGACAACTTCCAACAGCGGTTTCTTATCGGAAGGTGTCGGCGCTGTCGGCTTCACGGGCAAGTGGACGTTCACGTTTCCTCCCCCGAAATCGGCTTTTCGCTCGTGGCGATCGCATGATCATGTCTCGGAGAGCCATGGCCAACTTCGGTCGCATACCAACAAGCAGATGTATGTCCCGGCGCGATCTCAACGAAAGGCGGCTCCTCATCACACTTCGCCGTTGCCGCATAACAGCGGTCCTTGAAACGACAGCCCGTTGGAAAGTTCGTCGGCTGAGGAACGCTTCCCGCGATGGCTTCCAAAGGCTCCGATTCATGATCCACTCGAGGAAGACTGCGGAACAGTCCGAGTGTATAGGGATGGGAGGGCTTGGCGAATAACTCCATGACGTTTGCCTTCTCGACAACACGTCCGGCGTACATCACCACCACATCGTCCGCCATTTCCGCCACCACGCCAAGATCGTGCGTGATGAGGAGCACCGCCATGCCGTGCTTGGCTTGGGTCGTACGCAGCAGGTCGAGGATTCGGGCTTGAATGGTCACGTCCAGCGCTGTGGTTGGCTCGTCGGCAATCAGCAACCGGGGGTTGTACGACAGCGCCATGGCGATCATGGCACGTTGTTTCATGCCGCCAGACAGCTCGTGGGGATATTGGTGAACACGACGCTCGGGCTCGCTCATCCGCACTTCCTTCAGAACGCGGAGCACCTCGCCGCGGGCTTCGGATCGCGACATTCTTCGATGCAGCAAAATGGCTTCGGCAATTTGATTGCCAATCGTGAAAACCGGGTTCAAACTGGTACCCGGCTCTTGAAAGATCATCGCCACGTCGCCGCCACGAATGGAGTGTAACTCGCGTGGTGGTAAGTCGATGAGATTACGACCGTCCAAGAGGATCTTTCCGCCGGCGAATTCTCCTGGAGGCATCGGTAACAGCCGGAGGATGCTCAGCGCGGTGACCGTCTTTCCGCAGCCGCTTTCGCCGACAACCGCCAACGTTCGACCAGCATCCAGCGAGAAGCTGATGCCATCGACAGCACGTGCCAAGCCCTCGTCGGTGCGAAAATACGTCTTGAGATCGATGATTTCCAGCAACGGTCTTCTGTCCGACGAAGCTCCCGCCGGTTCTGCATTCTTTTCCCGCACGACGATCTACTCCCTCGGCTTGCGAAGGTTGGCTGTTTAGTCCGCATCCTACGGTACCCGAACCATATCGCCATAAGTTCAATTGAGAACTGAGGATAGAATCCTATCGTCGGCCGTGAAACCGGTCAATCGAGAACTCGGTGGACGTTCTTGCATAAATAAGTAGTTTACGTCGATTTTAACGATTATTCCTCATCTTCAGGGGTGAACGAGCCGATTCCTATGGACGTGACGGACCATTTTGCATCGATTCTAGACTGGTTGGTTAGAAAGTTGAGGACCCGGCGATGCTGAGTTCGCATCGAGCTTGTTGGTCGCTGGCGACCCTCGGATGTCTGCTAATTTTCGCGCCAGGCTGCGAGCGCGGACTCATTCTTCGCGGAGACGTAGGGCTCGAACTCAACCATGCGCCGCCGGTCGCCGGTGGATGTGGTCCACAAGGCTGCCACGGGCAAGGTGGCGCTCCTCACGGACCTCCAGGCTTCGCACAGGGCCCCACGTGGCCCGCGAAGCCGTATCGCCATCCTAGGTTTCACGCACTGCCGATTGGGCCAGTGTTCGACCCCCAGTTCATGCCAGCAGCCTACACCGAAGCCACGCCACCGGAGAGGGGCTCAGGGACGCGGCAGCCGAGACCTGAACCACGGTTGGCTCCTCCCGCGCCGCAAAGCGAATTGTGGATGGAGCCGCCGGAGGATCCAACCTATGAGTTGCCAGAGCCAGAGTCCACTTCCTATCGCGAGCCAGTCGGGGACGTCGCACCAGCAGGGGGTCCCGAGATGCGACACTCGGGCTACTCGAACGATCGATCCGCAAGGGCGATTCGCAACAGCCCCACTCCCGACTCCGGTCGTTGGACGCGACCGCAACACCTTCCTCCGCGCCATTCCAGTGGCTCGCGTTCCATGCGCTCGGCACCACATCGATCTCCCGCTTGGACGCCAAACAGGGATGGGTCGCCTCTGCACGTGTATCGTTCCCGCTAGCCGGGATGATTCATGGCGATCATCGCGAGGAGCACTAAGTCTAGGCAGATGCAAGGCAAAAGATGACTTGGCCGCGCGGCGTATTGGTGTGAATACGTGAGCAAAGGCAAGGCATTCCTTCCTTGACGAAGTAGCTGACCGATTGCATGAGCTTGCTCATGAATCATCCGGGCCAGCTTTCCGTCACTGCTGTCGCATATCCAGGGCACCCGGGAGTCTGCTCGCGGCTGGATCGGGTTCGATTGGCCGTTAAAGTCTTTCCAAGCAGCAGGGCAGCCACGATCCAACCTCGTCGCCGGGGTCAATTTGGGAACTCTATGACGGCTCGATGCGCGGTCGCTAACGCGGCTCGTGATCGAAGGCCGATCTACAGAGCGTGCAAGTGTTTGCCACATCGCACTTTGAGGGTGTTGATGTGTCGAACGCTCCTCGCCCTCCCCCGAATCCCACCTCCACGCCGTGAAGATGACTGTAGTTGATTGTCGCATTTCGTTTTGTTCCCGCTTCGGTTTCTCCACGGTGGTGCTGTGTGGATTGTTGCTTGCGCAAGCGCTGCCGCTGTGTGGATCGGAGTTACGCAAGACCGCGATCGTTCGGTCCGTGCAGGCAGTGCGCGCTTCGGTGGTGAACATTCGTGGTGAAAAGACGGTCCATGTTGACGGGTTCGGCGAAAGTGGCGAGGGCGATCGGCGCGTCAACGGCATGGGGACCGGTGTCGTCATCGATGGTCGGGGCTACATTGTCACGAATCACCATGTCATCGACGGCGTCAACGATATTCAAGTTGTGCTCGACAGCGGTGCTCAATATTCGGCGCGGGTCATTTCCTTCGACGCCAAGACCGATTTAGCGGTGATCAAAATCGACGTCGCGCAATCGTTGCCAGCCATCCCCATCGGAACATCCGCCGATCTGATGACCGGCGAGACGGTGATCGCCGTCGGTAACGCATATGGTTACGAGCATACCGTCACGCGCGGTATCCTGAGCGCCCTGCGTCGTACCGTGCAAGTTGGCGAAGGACAGCAATACGACGATTTGATTCAGACCGATGCCAGCATCAATCCAGGCAACTCTGGCGGCCCTTTGTTGAATATCGACGGTGAGATGATCGGCATCAACGTCGCGGTCCGTGCCGGCGCGCAGGGTATCGGGTTCGCGATTCCAGTCGACAAGGCGATGCGTGTCGTGGCGGAGTTGATGAGCACGCGGCGAGTCAAACACACTTGGCACGGCGTGGTTGGAGCCGACGAGATCAACCCAGAGCGAAAGGGGATGCCGATCAAGGTTTGCGAGGAAGATAGTCCAGCCAGCTTGTCGTCTCTCAAGAAGAACGACGTCATCTTAAAAGTTGCCGGCCACGACATCCGTCGCCAACTCGACGTCGAACTAGCTTTGTTGTCTGCCCAAACCGGTGAAGAGGTTCTCGTCACGGTACGTCGGGGCGGAAAACAGCTCGACGTGCCACTGGTAATGCGAGCCATTCCGATGGATCAGGCCGAAGTCGAGAATCCGATTTGGAAGACATTGGGCATGGAACTGACGCCGATTTCGGCGAGCGATTTTCGCCAATATCGTTCCGGCTATCGGGGCGGACTCTCGGTGGACGCTGTTCGCCCAAACAGTCCCGCCTCCAGGCAAGGGATTCGCCGCGGCGATGTTCTCGTGGGGATGCACGTCTGGGAAACCGTCACGCTGGACCATGTCAATTGGGTCCTCAATCGCCCTGACTTCGACCAACTCGACCCAATAAAATTCTACATTCTGCGGGGTCGCGAAACCTTGTATGGACACATGACGGTCTCACAATCGGTCGGCCGAAATCGCCGCGGCAAGCGATAGACAGTGGCTTCTCTCCAAGAACCCTGGACCAGTGATTCGTCGTGGTGCCGCCTCTTTCTGAACAAGACACGGCAGTTGATCGCGTGTCGTTCTTGCAACGAGAGGACCTGGCCGCCTTGTATCGTTCGCGGGAGCGATTGCGGCAAGTGGCATGTCGCACGCATAATCAAGATGGATCGTTCAACGTTCATCGCCGCCCCTGGCTTGCCTTGCCGTGCAATCTGAACTGGAATTCATAAGCTGGCTCCAAGAGCATGTGCCTCCGCATCCTCGCTGCGAACTGCCGTTGGGCGACGACTGCGCGATCGTCCACGTGGAGAATTCGGCCGTCGTGACGACGGACATGTTGGTCGAAGGCGTTCATTTTCTCTCCAACGAGGTCAGCCCAAGACGAATCGGTCGTAAGCTGCTGGCCGTTAATCTTAGCGATTTGGCCGCGATGGCCGCTCGCCCAACCGCGGCGGTGATCTCACTCGCGCTGCCCCGCAAAGGTGGCTATTCCCTGGCCGTTGAACTCTACGAAGGCCTGCTTCCGCTGGCCGAACGCTACCACGTGGCGATCGCCGGCGGGGACACCAATGTTTGGGATGGCCCACTCGTGGTCAGTCTCACACTGCTGGGCGATCCTCACCCCCGCGGTTCGCTGCGGCGTCATGGCGCCGTCGAAGGTGATTCGATTCTGGTCACCGGCACTTTGTGCGGCAGTTTACGAGGCCGGCATCTTGATTTCGAGCCGCGCGTCGATGAAGCACAAAGGCTGCGAGATCAGTACAACTTGCATGCCGGGATCGACATCACCGATGGGTTGGCGATCGACCTGTCACGGGTTCTTGCGGCGAGTGGTCGCGGCGCGATCGTCGACGTGGATTTGGTGCCGATCTCGGAAGCGGCCCTTGAACTTGCACATCGAGCAAACGACCGAAAGAGTCCGCTGCAACATGCTTTGGGTGACGGTGAGGATTTCGAGCTTCTGTTGACCGCGCCGCAAGACGAGGCGCGGCGGATGTTGGCCGATACCCCGTTGGAGGTTCCCTTAACAATCATCGGCGAGATCACCCCCGACGACGGTCTGAGGCAACGTGACCGCCAAGGACGTATCACGCCACTAGCGGCCGACGGCTATCTGCACCGCACCAACAAATGACGCAAAACTCCCTCACATTCGATGCGGCCGATGAACGAGCCACCGATCGGTTTGGCGCGGCGCTGGCAAGAAGTCTTCCCAAGGGCACTGTCGTCGCGCTTCGCGGCACGTTGGGGGCGGGGAAGACACGGCTGGTTCGTGCCGTGGCGCGGTCGTGTGGTGTTCCCCCGGAGAACGTTACTAGTCCCACGTTCACGCTCCTACATGAGTACGAAGGGGATCGAACGTTGTATCATCTCGACGCATACCGCGTGACAAACGAACTTGAATTTCTCGACCTTGGCCCCGAGGAACTCTTTGCTTCGGCCGATATCGTCTTTATCGAATGGGCCGATCGGGTGCGCGGCTGTCTACCAGAAGACTATCTCGATCTCGAAATCGAAGTCACCGGCTCAACCACGCGGCGGTTTCATGTGGCGGCCGTCGGATCGCTTCTCTCGGACCTTGTTGCCCGGTTGGCGGATAATCTCCCAGGGCACTGAACCGATGTCACGGGAGATCACGGATTTCAGCCGCGTCAAGGAGGGCAAGGTACGGCGAACCTTCCGAATTTGCGGTTTTGCCAGCCGTCTCTCGCCGCATAGGCCACTTAACCCGACCTAAACACGTCTTTCTACGTGCTGGAGAGGCAAAGTAAGGGTTTACTGAGGGGATATCAAGCGGCTGCGCAAGGGGCCCCAAAACGTCACGTTTGGGGTGCGACGTTTCAGG
>Ga0114931_10009253_pt1 | contig 11825 bp, 10 predicted proteins | sample 2SBtaG_FD_89579 | JGI IMG/M metagenome (GOLD analysis project Ga0114931, IMG submission 89579) | Deep subsurface microbial communities from Kolumbo volcano to uncover new lineages of life (NeLLi) - 2SBTROV14_V59a metaG | ecosystem: Environmental > Aquatic > Marine > Volcanic | place: Kolumbo...
AAAGAGAAGGTAAATATTTATAAAAATGATAATAATATCAATAATATACAATTCGAGACAACGGATAAAAAATGCCCAGCTTAATTATCACTGGGCATTTTAAACAATATATTTTTCTCACTTCACCGCGTTTGCAACAGATGCTCCTCGGCGATAGAGGCGGCTTGAATGCCTTTCATCGCTTGTCCCAAACCGCGGGAGTTGTCGGCAATAATAGCGGCATCACGATAATGAGTGGTAGCATTGACAATGGAGGTAGCACGTTTTTCCGGATTGTCGGATTTGAATATCCCCGACCCCACAAAAACCGCTTCCGCTCCCAGCTGCATACACAAAGCGGCATCGGAGGGCGTCGCCACTCCGCCGGCGGCAAAATTGGGCACCGGAAGTTTACCCGTTTTAGCCACGATGCGCACCAAATCAATCGGTACCCGATATTCTTTCGCTACCCCGTATAGCTCTTCCTCGCTCATCACCGTTAATTCTCTCATCGCTAAAGTAATTTCCCGCAGATGCTTTACCGCTTCGGAAACATCACCGGTACCGGCTTCGCCTTTGGTTCGTATCATAGCGGCACCCTCGGAAATACGCCGCAAGGCTTCACCCAAATTGCGGCAACCGCAGACAAAAGGCACCTTGAAGGGCCATTTATTGATATGATATTTGTTATCCGCTGGGGTTAAAACCTCCGATTCATCAATAAAATCGACCTCCAAAGATTCCAATACCTGAGCTTCCACAAAATGCCCGATACGACACTTAGCCATAACGGGAATAGTCACTGTGCGTTTGATATTTTCAATAATATCAGGGTCAGCCATCCGAGCCACACCGCCTTCGGCGCGAATATCCGATGGCACCCGCTCCAGTGCCATAACCGCCGCGGCACCGGCATCTTCGGCAATCTTTGCCTGCTCAGCATTGGTTACATCCATAATAACCCCGCCTTTGAGCATCTCGGCAAGGCCCACTTTAACTTTGTATTGTTTATCATCAAAATTTATCATTTCGGACTCCTTGTTTTATTCCCACCATTTGTTTTACACAATTGTTAAACAATGGAATTGCATTTTATGTTCTTTTCGTCCACCTCTTTTCTGATATAAATATAATAAAAAAAAGGGCTCGAAAACAAGCCCTTAATAAATAATAAACAACATAATGAAAATGAACTTGCTAACTTCCTTTTAAATAAGGAAGTATACCAAGCTAACATTTTCAAAAAAACTATTTCTTAATATTTCTGTATTTACCGAAATGCTCGCGGGCTAAAGCCTTTTTAAAGCTCTTTTCCTGAACACCCCAGAATTCCTTCATTTGACAGCGATTATACTGCTCACAACGACAACCCTCAGCTTCCGTACAAAGGTTTAAGTGAATGGGACCGTCAATAGCTTCAATGACATTGAGAAAAGAAATTTCTTTAGGTAAACGTGCCAAACGATAACCTCCGGTTACTCCCTGATAAGACACTAAAAGACCACTTCGAGTCAGATCTTTTAATATTTTCGCTAAAAATTCTCGTGGGATACCCTCGGCTTCACTTACGGAATTAATTGATCCCAATTCTCCTTTGGGCAACAGGGATAAATGGCGAATAGCTCTCAAAGCGTAGTCTGATTTGCGCGATAATCTCATTTTTGTTATCCTATAAATATGATGTTATAAAGTTACAATAATTAATTGTTTCCTTTTTCTTCCATTTTGTCCTTATTATACAAAAAAAGATTCTCTCAGTCTACAAAAAAATCGACAATCTTATAACTTTTCCCTTTTTTTTGAAAAAAATCTTCAAAAAACAACGGTAAAATATTAATATAGGTCAAAATACGATATTTTTATATAAAAATCAAATTTGGACTGTTCCCCATTATGGTATTTTCAACAGATGAAAACAGTCAATTTCAAATAAATTCTTAATAAAAATAATATATCCATAGAAATCCGATATCATTCAAAGTTCTAATATGTTCTTCAACTCTCAATTACATTCTATAATCAGCCGATAATAATTACAATAGGCTTGGTTATAAAATGAATAAATATAAATTTTATAAAAATAACGGTTATTCTCTGCTGGAATTAGTGGTAGTGATTATCATTATCGGGATTATCACTTCCATATCAATTCACTCTTTAAAAAATAGCGTGGAAACCGCAAAAATCGAGAAGACCAAAAGAAACCTTGGCCAATTAGCTTATGCCATAGCCGGTAATCCCAACCTGATTTCCAATTCCGTCAGAACAGATTTCGGTTATGTTGGCGATGTGGGCGCTTTGCCAAACAATCTCGATGCTTTGATAAGCAATCCCGGGTACACAACTTGGAAGGGACCTTATATCCACGATAAGTTTTATCCCAACACTTTCTCATTAGCTACAAATTTTAAATATGACGGCTGGGGCAAAGCTTTTAATTATTCCGGGAGTAATGTTATCAGTTCTACCGGCGGAGGTTTTACCATTAGTAAAAAATTGGCTAACTCGACAAATGACCTACTTATAAATACCATAAATATTGTCGTTACCGAATTAAATCATAATCCCCCGGGTTCTGTTTACAAAGACTCTATCTTGCTATCGCTGGTTTTTCCCAACGGAACCGGTTCCTATACAACTGCCAACAAATATCCCAAAAGTGATGGTTATACTCAATTCGACTCCATTCCTATCGGGAGACATAATCTGTCAATGATTTATATCCCCACCAACGATACCATAACCAGAAAAGTCGTGGTTAATCCCGGGCAAACAAATTATCTGGAATTAAGTTTCTATAAAAACTATTGGTGATTTTTGATATATGATAAAACAAATAATTAAATTAGATAACAATGATGGCTTTAGCCTGATAGAATTGACGGTTATGATTATCATCATTGGTTTGATGACCTCCTTGGCGATGCAATCCATGCAAACCATTGTAAACAATGCCAAAGTGACCAAAACCAAAAAAGAGATGAGTATCCTTGCTCAAGCTATTGTGGGAAATCCTAATATAATGACCAATGGCATCCGTTCCGATTTTGGTTACGTAGGCGACGTCGGAGCTTTTCCGATTAATCTGGGAAACTTAGTTTCCAATCCGGGGGGTTATTCTACCTGGCATGGTCCTTATCTTTCTCTTAAATATAACGAAGATACCGTTGGTTATAAAACTGACGAGTGGGGTAAACCTTATAATTATACCGGGAGTATAACTATTTTTTCAACTGGTAGCGGGTCAACAATTGTCAAAAAAATTGCTCACTCTACCAACGATTATCTTTTCAATACGATAAATGGGATCATAAAGGATGTCAATGATTCGGTACCCAATGCTACCTATGCCGATTCCGTTGATATTATTATGACTGTTCCCAATGGTACGGGGGGAACAATTGATAAACTAACTCATCCTGATTCCACCGGTGCTTTTTTATTCAATAATATTCCCGTTGGTATCCATTCGTTAAAGATAATCTATGCCCCCGCGGTTGACACGCTTGTTCGTTATGTCACTGTTTTACCTAATAATAAAAAAAGTTATCTCTATAAATTTGGCGCAAGTTATTTCTAACTATGATTAAGCAAGAAAATTTTTTATGACGATAAACAAACAGTAATCTTTTAGTATTAAAATAGGTTTTTTAATTTATGTCCCTTCTTCAAAAACAATGTGGTTTTACTTTGATTGAAGTCGTTATGGTTATTCTCATGGCCGGTATTCTGGTTGGTATCGGTTTTCATACCGGAACGACAATTTATGATATCGCTAAAGAAGAAGAAACCAAACAGGAACTCAATGCACTTGCTGACGCCATTATCGGCAACCCGGCATTGGAAAACAACGGCGTGAGAACCGATTTCGGATATGTCGGTGATGTGGGAGCTTTGCCGCCTAATCTTGATGCTTTGATGCAAAACCCGGGCGGTTACACCACCTGGAAAGGTCCTTATTTTATCAATCGATTTTCCCAAATTCCCGATGACTATAAAAAAGATGCTTGGGGAGATAACTATCAATATTCGGGAGGTATTTATATAACTTCCGTCAGTAAATCATTAGGAGGCGGAGGGTGTGGTGGTGGTTCTACTGATGGTATTGTTCGCAAATTAGCCTCTTCCGTTAACGATTTACTTGCCAATACCGTCACCGGATCCATTGCCGATGCCGATGGCACTCCCCCCGGAAATATTTACAAAGATTCGGTGGTAATTCTTCTAACTGTACCAAACGGCACTGGTGGCATGATTACCAAAAGCACCAACCCCGACGCCGGGGGTTATTTTTCGTTTAATTCTATCCCCATTGGGAATCACGATATAGGAATTGTTTATATTCCCGATAATGATACTCTGAAACGTTTTGTTTCGGTCATACCTCATTCTAACTTATATAACGAATATTACTTAAGTAATAATGTTTGGTACGATACCTCGGGAAGTACACCATCACAACTAACCTATGTTCTAAACTCTGACAGTCTTTCACCGGCTTCCAAGTGTTTCAAACTGAATTTCTGGATTGAAAACAATACCGGTTCGGCTATTAATGTTGATTACATCGTGGTCAATTGGACATCACCCACATCCTATTATAAAAAAGTCTCATGGAATGGGACTTCCGTTCGTTCCGGCAATCCCGCCTTGGGAACCGGTGATACAGCTTATTTTAATAATACGCAAACAATAAATAATGGTCAAAACGTTTCGATATATATAGAAAGTTTTCACTCTAATCCCAATGGCGGAGGTTCACCGGTAGATATGAGCAATACCACTTTTAGCATAACTTTTTCCGATGGTTCAACTATAAATTTTGTAGCTGATTTATGTACCAATTGATAAAAAAAAATAACCTCTATGGTTTTACCCTGATAGAATTGGTTTTAGTTATTATCATTACGGGTATTATCGCCACTATTGCTATCCGTAAAATGAATGACACTGTCGAAACTGCCCGATATGAACAAACCAAAAAAGAACTGGATCAACTCTCTTATGCTATCATCGGCAATCCTATGGCATACAACAACGGTAATCGTACTGATTTCGGTTATGTTGGTGATATTGGGGCTCTTCCCCCCAACCTCAATGCTTTGGTACAAAATCCGGGAGGATATTCCACATGGAAAGGTCCTTACATAAACAGAGGCAATAACGATGAATTCAAAAAAGATGGGTGGAATATTAGTTATATTTACAGCGATACCTTAATTCGTTCCACCGGCTCAGGGGATAACATTGACAAAGTTTTCGCTATCAATTCTTCTTCATTATTATCAAATACTGTTGAAGGTTTCGTTGTCGATGCTAATAACGACACGCCGGGCTCTATTTACAAAGATTCTTTAAGCATAAAATTATCCTACCCTGATGGCGTTGGGAATATTACAACCAATGCGATTAATCCCAATGCTCATGGAAATTTTACTTTCTCCAACATCCCTATAGGCATTCATACTTTAAGCGTTATTTATCTCCCCGATAGCGATACTTTGAGTTATCAAATAATGGTCAACCCCAACAGTACGGTCAGATTGGATATCGTTTTCCCTTACGACCTCTGGTAATCACGGGCAGACGTTGTCTGTTTGTTAATGGTATGGAATTATATAATTGTATTAATGGGATGCTTCCAAAATAATTTCGGCATATCTTTTTGTCAGAGAAGATGAAGAATAATTCTCTTGGGCGTATTGATACCCTTTCTCAGCCAATTCTTCTCTCAAGTCATTATCGTTGAGCAATAATAGAATACCCTCGGCAAGAGCGGGAATATTATCTACCTCAACCAACAATCCACTTTCATTATCTTTAATTATGTCTGTTATCCCGCCGGAATCGGTGCCAATAACCGACGCTCCGCATAACATCGCCTCGGAAAGCGCTAAACCGAATCCCTCTTGATAAGAATTAAGAACCACTATTGTAGCTTTATTATAAACTTCACGAAGCTTTGATTGCGGTCCGGGAGGAAAGATTGAAATTTTATCCGTTAAATTCAAGTTGACAATCAGCTGTTTCATATCACTTTGCAATTCTCCGCTTCCATAGAGATGAAGCCTTGCCTCCGGTTTTTGTTTTACCGCTTTCGCAAACGCTTTTATTAAATAATCCACCCTTTTCTGGCGAGTAAAACGAGTGACACTGATAATTAAATTATTCTCTCTCTTTATAGCTTTATCCCGATAAAAAATGGTTTCATCGTGAGGCAAAGGGAGAATTTCTATTAAATCTCCAAGTTGGGAATCAAGCGTCAAGATTTTTCCTTTTAAAAAATGAGAAACGACCGTCCATCGCTTTAACTTACGGCAGAATTTATTAAAATATCGATAAGGCATTTTCCCCCATTTATTCATTAAGCGGATATCGGTTCCATGAGACGACATAATCATGGGAAGGTTGGTTCGCTTGGCAACTCTTTTCATAATTATCCCCGACGGTACCAACCAATGACCGGCAATTATGTTTATTTTTTCTTTTGCTATAATCTCCAAAGTGGCTTTTTCAAAACATTTCAAAAAATGTCTAAACTTAAAAATTCCGCTAACACTACCCAACACCACCTTATGCATATTATCTCGATATGCAATAACTTCATTTTCGTCATCATCGGCGTATCGGAAACGGTAAATTTTGACCCCATCAATTTCCTCGTATTCCGCCGTTTGTGCATCATGAGGAGCCAATACGATAGGCTGAATGTCAAATTGCTGAAGTTGTCGTGCTAATAAAGCAATAAAAACCCCGGAAAAATCCCCCTCATAGCGGGGATAGTTGTGGGTTAAAATTAACAATCTTATTTTATCTGACATATCCTTATGGTAAAAAATATTAAATAATAGTGAAATATAAATTTTTTCTCTGGTAATTATTTATTATATTTTTATTCACTATGATCAATGATAAAACCAAATATATAGATTTCACCCAACAGCCGGATTTCCAACAAATTCTTACCAATCCTATTCTCGATATTGCCGCTCGCTTTTGGGAAAATGAACGATATGACGCTTTTAAAACCTGCTATCGCTCTATGAGAATTATTGATGATTTGATAGATAACCGCAAAACCGAAGGTAATAAAATTACTACCGATGAAAAAAAACATCTCACCGATTTTATCAATGAATGGCTCCAAAATCTGATTGATAAAAAACCTCATGATTCTTATCAAGCTAAGCTTTTGGCCACTATTGAAAAGTTTAAAATCCCCACCTGGCCTTGGGAAAAGCTGAGCAAAGCAATGATATATGATTTAAACCATCAAGGGTTTAAGACTTTCGGTGTTTTTCTAAGATATGCCGAAGGTGCCGCTATTGCTCCGGCATCAATTTTTATGCATCTTTGCGGAGTAGACAAAAATAAGGAAAATTATACGCCTCCCCCTTTTGATATTCGCAAAGCCGCCCGACCGTTAGCTCTTTTTTCTTATTTGGTTCATATTATTCGTGATTTCCAAAAAGACCAGCAAAATAATCTTAACTATTTTGCAGACAATACATTAGAACAATATAACATAAGTTTACAAATGCTTAAAGATATTTCCTATCACGGTGAAATAACTCCTAATTTCCGTAATCTCATCAAAAAATATTATGAATTTGCCTTGTATTATAATCAAAAAGTCCACCAAAAGATTGATGACTTATCGAGATATCTCAAACCACCATATCAACTTAGCTTAGAAATAATATATAATTTATATCTGCAGATATTTGAAAAAATTGATATCCTCAAGGGGAAATTTACCACCGAAGAACTAAATCCATCACCGGAAGAAGTTCAAAATCGCATTTTTTCCACTATCAATTCTTTTTCCACTCTAAAATAAATTTTTGGGAAGATTTAATCTTTTTAATTGATATATATCTTAAAGACCTAAAATTATAACATACAAGCTCTAATTTTTTGTATAAAGAAAAGGAGAACCACGATGAAATTATTAGCTTTTATAATGACCGTTTTAATCTTCCCGGTAATTTCCTTTGCCGATGACATCGCCGTTACCGTTTACAACAACAATCTGGGAGTAGTCAGTGAAACACGAACCTTAGACTTTACCCAAGGAGTCCATCAATTGGCTTTTAAAGATGTACCTTCACAAATCGATGTCGCCTCCGTTCGTTTCAAGTTACTTAATTCCAAAAACAAAGTTGCTATCCTCGAACAAAATTATGCCTACGATTTGGTTAATCAGCAACAGATGTTTGCCAAATATGTTGATAACCAAATTGAACTGATGGACAAAAACGGCAAGCTTTATTCCGGGACTCTGATGGCATACAGCAAAGATGCAACCACATTACAAGAAAAATCGGGCGGTATAAAAATCATCCAGATGAACAATATAACCGAGGTCAATTTCCCCGCTCTGCCCGAAGGATTAATCACTCGCCCGACATTATTCTGGCTATATAATTCCAACCAAAGCGGTAAATATAAAAGCCAGATAAGTTACCAGACCTCGGGAATAAAATGGAACGCCGAATATGTGGGGATTTTAAGCACCAATGAACATCAATTAGACCTGTCTGGTTGGGCATCAATTAACAATAACTCGGGTAAGACTTATAAAAATGCCACGCTAAAACTTATCGCCGGTCAAATCCATCGCGCTACCACTCCTAGAAACATATATATGGCGAAAAGTTTATCTACCGAAGCAATAGGTAGTCCCACAGCTGGCTTCAAAGAAAAGCCTTTTTTCGAATACCACATGTACACTCTTCCGAGAAAAACTACCGTTGCCGATAAAGAAAACAAACAAATCTCTCTTTTTGAGCCGACAAGAACAACGGTACAGAAAACTTTTATCTACCGTCCCGATCGTGACCCTAAAAATGTGGAAGTAGCTCTGAAGTTCAAAAATTCAAAATCCGCCGGTCTGGGACAACCTCTTCCCGCCGGTCGTGTGCGTATTTTCAAATCCGATAACGATGGTTCGATGATTCTTTTGGGAGAAGACCGTATTGACCACACCCCCAAAAACGAAGAGATAAAACTACAAATCGGCAATGCTTTTGATATTGTTGCCAAAGAAACCCTGCTCAATCAAAAAAGTATTTCTTCCAAAGTCGATGAAAAAGAATTCCAAATTGAGCTTACCAACCGCAAAGACACCGCTGTTACCGTTGAAGTTGAGAAAAAACTATATGGTTTTTGGGAAATAATGGAATCAAATATCGAATATAAGAAAAAAGATGCCACGACTATCACTTTTCAAATACCGGTTAATGCCGACAAAAAAGCAACTCTAACCTATCGCGTTAGGTATTATTACCGCTAAAATAATGATGGTTGACATTGACTTTTTTATCCTTTAAATTGCCTCTTTATTTTGAAGAATAACAGAAAAAACAGGAGGAAATTTTGAAAAAAACATCAATATTAACAATAATTGCTTTAAGTTTATTATTTTTGACAACATCCGCATTGGCCAAAAAGAGAGGACGTAAGCTTCCTTTGGGAGCTTATATTAAGTCTGCCAAAATAGATATCCTCTCAGGTGATCTTAGCCGCTACTCTAACGCTATTGCTATGCTTGATTCTTTGGCTTTATATTATGGTCCCGAAGCGGAAGCTCTTCATCTGATGGGACAGATGATGGTTGACTTTATTGACAAAACCCCTGATTTAAAAGCAAAGAAAGCCTATGTGGAAAAAATGGTGGCTTATGATGATTCTCTCCACCAGTGTTGCGCTAACAAAAAGATAAAAAGTAAATACAAGAAACATTGTAAGCAATATATAGTTTTGGCTGATTCGGTGAAAGTAAAGTACTGGCGCCAGTTTTATAATAACGGTATCAATCAAATGAAAACCATCGAAAATCTTCAAAAACAAATTGCCGAAGAAACCGATTCAGCTATTATCGCCGGTTATAAAGACGACATCAGAGCTAATAAAGATTCCAGTGACTATAATTTACAATTGGCTATTATCATAAACAAAGAAGATGGCCGCGCTTATGTTGGCTTAGCCACTTTATATGAAAAACTCAATGATTTCAAAACCGCTAACGAATGGTTGAAGAAAGCGTTGGGAAAAACCAAAGACTATACCAATATATTACTATCAATTGCATATAATACGATAAGAATGGATAATTATTGTGATGCTATTCCCTATTTAAGAGAATATGTGGATTCCAACACTACCGATACTCTCACCATGGCAAATCTGGTGATATGCTATAATAATTGCAAATACTATGACTCCGCCCTTGCTATTAACCAAAGAATTCTAAGCATAAACCCCCAAAGCACTAACGCCTTAACATCCATCGGTCGTTTTTATAACCAGCTCGCTCGCATTGCTTCCGATTCATCGGGTTATTATCAGAAACAAAATGATGAAAAACAATCAAAACTATGGCGTAACAAAAGAGATATAGCTTTTGATTCTTCTTTGGCATACTTCAAAAAAGTTGTTGATTTGAATCCTAATGACACTATGGCGCTGGAACAGTATGGCACTATTAGCGCTTTAAAAGGTAAATTTAAAGATGCCGCCTTCGCTTTCAACAAGCTCACCGCGTTAAAACCGGATGAAATCGATTTTTGGAAATTTTTAGGTGATTCTTATTTACAACTTCAAGAATTCGATAGTACCATCAAAGCTTATGAAAAAGCCGTTGAGCTTGACCCCAATGATCTTGAAACTTGGGAACATTTAAAAGACCTTTATGCTGAAAGACGTTATAAGAAAAAAGAAGCCGAAGCCATTAAAAAAATAAAAAGTCTGAAATAAAAGACTAAATATAAAAAAATTATAAGCGGCAGGTGTTTTAATCTGCCGCTTTATTCATAATAATGAATAAATACGCCAATATAGCCGTAAGCGGACCTTTAAAAAAAACTTTCACTTATAAAATTCCCGAAACCATTAAAATAATATCACCCGGCCAACGAGTTTTAGTACCCTTCGGCTCTGTTACCAAAATCGGTTTTTATTTGAGTTCCATTACCACACCACCTCATATCAAATTAAAATCCATTATCAAAACCATTGACAGAGAAAGCTATTTTTCGACAGAACTTTTCAAATTTTGCCTATGGATGGAAGATTACTATTTTGCCAATCCTGCTGACTGTTTGTTAGCCGCTTTACCTTCCGTATTCAAAAAAAAACAAGCGGCTAAATATTTTTGGTGCTCATTTCCACCGGAAAATATAGATAAAACCATCAAGCCCTTTTATCGCCAAGGGAAAAGAATTATGCCAGCGGTAATTGATAAAATCAAAAAAATGGGAAATAATCTGTTTTATCAATTACTTAAAGAAGAAATAATTATCGAAAAATGGAGTGCTGATAATCATATTGAAGGTAAAAAAAATATTGTCGGTTTTAAAGTCAGCAATTATGAAAAATGGCAAAGTTATTTCCAAACCAAAAAATTTAAACCGAAACCTTTTGATAATATAAAAAGCAAATCGGAACTAAGAGTACTGGAGTGGAACGACTATCAAATAAAAAAAGCGGTGGAAAACAATATTATTGAACCCATATATGCTGAAAGCGATATCCCTATTCTTAATTTTATCACCCCTCGTGAGAATCTGTTGGATATTAGATTAAATCAACAACAACAGAAGGTATTCAATAACATAAAGAAAAAACTTGCCGAGGGATTCAAAACTTTTCTTTTGCATGGAGTCACCGGTTCCGGCAAAACAATAATTTATTGCCATTTGAGTCGAGAAATAATTAATGCTCATAAAACGGTCTTGATGTTAACCCCTGAAATAGCCTTGACATCGGCGGTGCTGGCATATTTTCGGGGCTTCTTTGGTGACCAAGTAACTATCATACATTCCGCTATGTCACCGAAAGAACGA
>Ga0114931_10009254_pt1 | contig 11824 bp, 12 predicted proteins | sample 2SBtaG_FD_89579 | JGI IMG/M metagenome (GOLD analysis project Ga0114931, IMG submission 89579) | Deep subsurface microbial communities from Kolumbo volcano to uncover new lineages of life (NeLLi) - 2SBTROV14_V59a metaG | ecosystem: Environmental > Aquatic > Marine > Volcanic | place: Kolumbo...
CGCGAGTCCTCGAAGGCCGAGGTCAGGACGAACCTGGCCGACGGGATTCGGTCCAGGGCCTGTTCAAGATCGGTGCCCGGATGAGGCATGGCGCATCCGCTCCTGGGCCCACCTTCGTCCCGTTGGCCCCTCCACTGAAGCCCGAGCAAGGTGCTCAGAGCCTCAAGGCCATTCCACAGTATCAGATATCGGACGTTCGCTCGCCCGCTCCGGCGGGTCCTGCTGACCGCGAGGCGACCCGCCCGGACCGGCTCGATCCCATTTCGATGAGATTATTTGCCCGATCGTGTCGGATCGTGTTGCAAAGTGTGGCGATGAGGCGCATAATCCTCGCCCATGACCACAAGGGTTACCGAACGTGTTCTTTACCGGCCAGTATTTCCATTCGATCGACAAGAAGGGCCGGGTGGCTGTTCCCGCCCGGTATCGGCACCTGTGGGATCCGGCTGTTCACGGGCGGACCTGGTGTTCGCTGCCCCGGGCCGGGTCGATCCGGCTCTATCCCAAGCGGACCTACGACGAGTTGGCAGCCGGGATGATGGCCCGCACGCTCACGCCCGATCCCGCGAGCCTTGCCCGGGAGGCGATCCTGTACAGTTTCACGCACGAGATCGAGCCCGATTCGGCCGGGCGGATCACGCTTCCCAAAGAGCATCTGGAGATCTCGGGGCTCGGAGGCGAGGTCGTGATCCTCGGGGCCGGATCGCACCTTCGCCTCATGGATCGAGGCGTCTGGAAGGCCGGGCAGGCCGATCACCTCGCCCTGCTGGACGAACTGCTGCCGGATCTGGACATGGACGCAGCCAGGCAGGGGCTCCCGGAGTGAGCGGATCGTGCGGAACAGAACGATTCCGGCGGTCCGAAGGTGTTGCGGCCCTGTCCTGACGGGCGGGTCGCGGCGTGAGCACAATCCTCAGTGGTCGGCGGTGGCGTCAGTCCCCGTCGGCCACGCACGATCATCGGGCGGGCGCGGGAGTTGAACGGACTCTCCGTCGCCTTGGTGCCGGGACGGTTCTCGCCCGCATGGACGCGGGCGAGCGCTTCGTGGGCCCACCGGCACCGGGCGTCCTTGGCGGACCCGCCGCCCGAGCCCACGCGTCCGGCTGTCCACCAGCCAGTCGGACGCTTCAACACGACCATGCCGGGGCTAGCACGCCTCGGCCGGCGATTCCCTCGGGCGGGGCGACCCACCACCACCACGTCCTCCAGACCCAGCCCCCCCGAACCACATCCGCCCGGACGGTTGACGCCGCCGGGCGGCCTTAGGCGCAGGATCCATCCGATCCCCGGGCACGCCACGTCAAAGCGGGCCGACCCTCCTTCGAGGGTCGGCCCGCACGTCTGTAGAACTTGGATGCCGCCCGATCGGGGCGGGTGCTTGGGGCCAGTCGTTACTGGCTGAGCATGATCCGCACGCGGGCGATGTGGCCCGGACGGACCTCGACGCGTGCCGCTCCCTCGCCCACGCCTCGCTTGGCCGCCCGCACCGCGTACTGACCCGGGCGAACGTGCCGGAAGAAGAACCGTCCCCGGCGACGGGTCAGCGTCCGCCGAACGACCTCGCCATCGGCGTTGACGAGAACCACGCGGGCGCCGGCCACGGGCTCCTCGTCCGCGTTGACGACCATGCCGACGATCGCCGCGGGCCTGGGATGATCCGGACCGCTCGGCCCGGCCATCGATCTGACTGGAAGTGCCAGCGTCACAGCCGCCGCGAGCACAGCCACGAGCGAGATCCACCGTGTCGAAGTCAATGCTTTCCTCATCGAAGTATCCTCCGCCTTTCGGGGTTTGAACTCGCCCACGAGCCCAATTGAACCGGTCCGGGGGTTCAACGCGTCGCCCCGGATCGCATTGCAGCCGCCTCCCTTGAAAAACCGCTGGACCTAGACTGGCTCGCACACACCCGGAGACCGAACCCGATGCGCTGGACCGTGTACCTGGCCGGGGAGATCCACTCGGATTGGCGGGACCGCATCGCCCGGGGCTGCACCGAAGCCCGGCTCGACGTCCGCCTCGTCGGGCCCGTCACGGACCACGACGCCAGCGACGCCTGCGGCGTGGCGATCCTCGGCGACGAACCCGACGCGTTCTGGAAGGACCACAAGGGCGCCCGGATCAACGCCATCCGCACACGCACGCTCCTGCGACGGGCCGACGTGGTCGTCGTGCGGTTCGGCGACCGGTACCGCCAGTGGAACGCGGCCTTTGACGCCGGCTTTGCCGCCGCACTCGGAAAGCCGATCATCGTCATTCATGGCCCGGCCTTGACCCACGCGCTCAAGGAGGTCGATGCGGCCGCCCTGGCTGTCGCCCACAGCCCAGAGCAGGTTGTCCAGATCCTGAACTACGTGATCAACGCCGAGCCGCCCGCCCCGGCATCGGGCTGAGGCGGCGGGCCCAGACGGTCGCCCCACGGGCAGCCCTAGGAAACGTACACTGATCGTCGTGAGCCTCTCGAGCCTACCGTTGCTGGGCGATCTGGGCCTGCCGCTGTTCAAGAGCGCGCCCCATGCCTGCCCCTATCTACCGCGACGGATGGCCTCGGAACTGGTCGCCTTCCCCCACGGCGTGGACTCGGTCGCGTACCAGATGCTGATGAACCGCGGGTTTCGTCGATCCGGCGCGATCTTCTACAAGCCCGACTGCCCCAGGTGCCGATCCTGCGTGCCGATCCGCGTTCCGGTCGCTTCATTCGGCCCGAGCCGATCCCAGCGCCGCGCCCTGGCCCGCAATCGGGACGTGAGCCTCCGTGTGCACGAGCCCGTCTGCGACCGCGCCCGCTACGAGCTGTTCATTCGATACGACCGGTTCAAGCACGACGGGCAGACCTGCGTCGGGTTCGACGAGTTCGAGGCCCACTTCTGTTTCTCGCCCATCGACACGATCGAGATGGACTACTACCTGGGCGATTCGCTGGTGGGCGTCGGCCTCGTGGACGTCTGCCCGGACGGGCTGTCGAGCGTGTACTTCTACTTCGAGCCCGATCAAGCCCGGCGAAGCCTCGGCATCTACTCGGCGCTGTGCGAGATCGACCTGTGCCGATCGCGGGGCCTGGCGCACTGGTACGTCGGGTTTGTCGTCGACGGGTGCCCAAAGATGAGTTACAAGTCCGCTTTCCGCCCGCACGAACTGATGCGGCCCGACGGGCGGTGGATCCCCGGTGATGCGCCGGGCGCCACGGAGCCCGAAGCGATGCACAATGCGGATAATCGGCTCTCTTGAAGGCGTACGACGGGGCCGGGTGCCGGCGCATCGCTTGCTCTTGGTGAAGAAATCGCGCATAATGGGGCCTTGAACGGATCGGCCCGGACGCGGGGCGGGTCTTCGCCCGCTCTTGATCTGCGCGAGGTACTGCTCTCATGATGACACATCGACGTCGTGCATTCACGCTCATCGAGTTGCTGGTTGTCATCGCGATCATCGCGTTGCTGATCGGGATCCTGCTGCCGGCGCTGGGGCAGGCGAGGGAGGCCGGCAAGGCCGTCGTCTGCCAATCGAACCTGCGCCAGATGGGCCTGGCCCTGGCGGGGTACGCCCAGGACAACGGGTACTACCCGGCGTCGCACGCGCAAGTCGGACAAGTCTCGATTGAAACATGGAACGCGCGCATCAGGCGATACACCTCCGACTCCGAGTCGGTCTTCTGGTGCCCGTCGACGATCAGCGACTGGAAGTGGGAGCCGGTCTACGACGCCTCGGTCGAGTCGGCCGGCGACAGCAATCCATTGCTCGATCCGCAGGTGTGGAGCTACAAGCAGGACGAGGTTCCCATTGTCCGCCGGTGGCGTGCCATGACCTCGATCCACCGCTACCTGTTCACCTACGGGTACAACGGGACCGGGTCGGTGGATTTCGGCGTCCCGCGAGGATGCCCCACGACGCTGGGCCTGGGCATGCACGAGGCGTTCCCCGACAAGAGCAATCGTGATACCCCCCAAGGTGAGTACGTCAACTGGAACATCTCCGAGCAGAAGGTCCAGCAGCCGTTCGACATGATCGCCATCGCCGACAGCACGGTGGACCGGATCTGGGACGCGGACATCAATCCAAGGAGCCGGGGTCGCGGGCGCTGGCCCGACGATCGGCACACAGGCGGCGCCAACGTCGTCTTCGTGGACGGTCATGCGGCCAACCACAAGCAGCGGGATCTTGTCGACGACCCGGACCTGACCCGGACGGACCTGGAGATGACCAAGATCCTGCGTCGGTGGAACTTCGACTATGATGCACATCTGGATTGCCGGGGGAGGTAGGGGCAGGAACGGAGGCGGCTGCCGGAAGGGACGCCGCTGATCGACGACGAGGTGGGCCGCGGGTGCCCGGGGAATGCAGGAAGCGGAGGTTCCGTTCATGAGGCGCACTGGCCGTCAAGCGTTCACGCTGATCGAGTTGCTGGTGGTCATCGCGATCATCGCGCTGCTGATCGCGATCCTTCTGCCGGCGCTGGGGCAGGCGCGTGAGGCGGCCAAGTCCGTCATCTGCGCCTCGAACCTGCGCCAGATGGGCATCGGTCTGGCTGGGTATGCGGAGGACAACGGGTACTACACCGCCGGCCACGCACAGTTCTGCGCGACGGGTGATTACGAGGTCTGGCCGGCGCGCCTGCGCCGGTACACGTCGGATTCATCGACGGTCTTCTGGTGTCCGTCGACGATCAGCGACTGGAAGTGGGAGCCGGTCTACGACGCGGGGATCGAGGAACTCACCGGCGACCCGGAACGTCCACAGGTCGACCCGGGGGTCTGGGGCTATGAGAAGGACGAGGTTCCGATCAGCCAGCAGTTTCGGCGGGTCACGCGGATTCACAGGTACCGGTTCACGTACGGCTACAACGCCACTGGAACGGGATCGCTGGGCGCTTCGGGCGGGTGCCCGACGATGGTCGGGCTGGGGATGCACGCGGCGTGGCCGAACAAGGCGAACCGCGACCGACCGAGGAACGAGTTCCTCAACTGGGATCTGGCGGCGCAGAAGATCCAGCAGCCGTTCGACATGATCGCCATGGCCGACAGCAACGTGGACCGGATCTGGGACGCGGAGATCGAGCCGCGACAGCGAGGGCGCGGACTCTGGCCGGACGATCGGCACTTCGGTGGATCGAACGTCGCGTTCGTGGACGGGCACGTGAGCGGCTTCAAGCTGCAAGACCTGGTCGACGATTCAGAACTGACACGGACGGACCAGGAGATGACCAAGATCCTGCGCCGTTGGAACTACGACTACGACGCCCGGCTGGACTGCCGTTGACGTTTGTCTTTCAGGAGGCCCATCGCAGATGAAGAATGTCATTCTGATCGTGATCGCCATTGCGGCCTTGGGCGGGGCCGTCGTCATCGCCGGCAACTACTTCGCCAACCGGGAGAGCCCCGCCAGCGGACTGGTGGCCGACGAAGAGCATTGGCAGTGCCAGGACTGCGACCATTTCTTCACCATGACCAAGAAAGAGACGCTGGCGATGCTCAAGTCGGGGCAGTCCGCCCCGACCTGCCCCGAGTGCGGCAGCGATTTCGTGCTTCGCGTGTTCAAGTGCCCGTACTGCGGCGAGCCCGTTCCACCAAGCGGCCACGGCGACGTGCCCGAGGAATGCCCGCACTGCGGACACTACCTGGAACCGAACCTGGGGGGATAGCACAGCCCCCTCCCACGATCGCGCCCACCACCACCTCAGCCCCCCGGGGCGTTCGCTCGGGATTGACGGCTGCGTCCCAGTGAAACCCACGGTTGCATTGCGCCGCTCCATGTGTCATACTGCACGATTGGAAGGGGCGGGGTGCGGCGGTGTCGATGTGCGCTGATTCGGCGCAGTGCTCGAGGTGGCTTGATCCATGACAAGGCGAAACCAGGCGTTCACGCTCATCGAGTTGCTCGTGGTCATTGCGATCATCGCGCTGCTCATTGCGATCCTGCTGCCGGCGCTGGGGCAGGCCCGTCAGGTGGCCAAGCAGGTCAAGTGCGCGTCGAATCTACGCCAGATGGGCATCGCCCTAAGCGGGTACATCAACGACAACGACGAGTACTTTCCCGGGGACCACGTGCAGGTCGGTCGCCTCGACCAGATCGTCTGGCCGCCGAGGCTGCGCCCCTACCTGGGCGACGACGAGGGCATCTACTGGTGCCCGACGACCGTGTTCGAATGGAGCTGGCGGGCCCAGTTGGACCTGGACTGGACGGGGCCGACCGACGGGATGAACGATCCGACGCTCTATGGCTATCGCGAGCGAGAGAAGCCGATCCGTGGACGCAGCATTTTCTTCACCTACGGCTACAACGGCTGGGGCATCGGGGACATCGGCGGGTCGACCGGCTCGCCGTGGGTCGGCATGTTCGGGCTCGGAGGGCACATCGCCTGGCCCAACAGGCTGAACCGGGGCGAGAAGGCGCACTGGGAGATCCCGCTGGCGAAGGTGGTTCAGGCCTCGGACACGGTGGCCCTGGGGGACAGCGTGACGGACCGGAACTGGGACGGGTGGATCTCCCCGCGTCGTGATCGCCCGCGCAACTGGGTCAGCAGGCGTCATTTCGACGGCGCGAACGTCCTGTTCGTCGACGGGCACGCCAAGGGCATGAAGCAGACCGAACTGGTCCAGAACAACGATCTGCCCATCCCCGAGCAGAAACGAATCCTGCGGCGGTGGAACTCCGACTACGTCTCCAGGGTTCGGGAGTGATCCGATGACGGCCAAGTCCGCGATCCAGTTGGTTGTGGCCCTGGCGCTGTTCGGCGCGGCGGGGGCGATCGCGTACAACACGATGATCTCGGGCGGACCCGTCGGCGACGGACCACTCCAGGGCGAGGACTGGCAGTGCCTCAACGACGAGTGCGGGGCGGTGTTCCATCTCACGCCCGAGCAAGTTCGTCTGGTGGCAAAGGATCCGGAAGGGATCCCCACCTGCCCCGAGTGCGGAAAGAGGCTTGTCCAGCCGGTGTATATTTGTCCGCATTGCGGCGAGGCGATCCAGGAGGTCGGGCACGGGGGTGTGCCCGAGACATGCCCGGAGTGCGGGCAGTCGCTTCTGCCGGGCGGCTGAGGCAGGCTGCGGTACCGGGCACGCGCGGCGCGATGAAGGAGGCCTTTCAATGACACGCACAACAGGTCTGGCGCGGTTTGTGGTGGCCGTGGGCGCGCTGCTGAGCCCGCTGCTGGGCGCGGCACCGGCCCAGGGGCACATCTTCCGGTTCTTCGCCGGCATGGATGGGCAGCAGATGATCCCGGCCACGGGCTCGAGCGCCACGGGGCGGGCTGTGCTGCTCTACAACCACCACGCCATCCTGTACGACATGGACATCTTCGTCGAGGGGATCACGCTGGCGGACCTCAAGCCGACCGGTCCCAATGGCACGTCGTTCCACGCGTACTACTTCGATACGGCGACGCAGACCAATGTGCTGGCGCTGGATCTGGACTTTTTCGCGCCGCCCGTCGAGGAGGCCGGCGGGGTCCGCCTCGTGCTCCAGGACGTTTTCCTCGGTGACCAGCAGGGGGCCGTCTGGAGCGACACCTTCATCGTCGAGGACATGCTCTTTACCGATCGCCTGTTCCTCATGGTCCATACGAACGACTTTCCCGACGGCGAGATCCGCGGCACGCTCCGGTTCGCGGGCGTCGGATCCTGCCCCGCCGACGTCAACTTCGACGGGGTCGTGGACGTGCGGGACTTCTTCGCGTTCATCGTGGCCTTCCAGGCCGGCGCCCCGGCCGCGGACCTGACGATCGACGGGATCGTGGACGTGCAGGATTTCTTCACGTTCATCATCGCCTTCCTGTCCGGCTGCGACGGGTAGAGGCGGCTGACAAACGCGAGTGGTCGTGTTCGATTCCGGCCTCGGTGGCAGAGGGCTGCAGCACGTGTGCCCTGCCCTTACCCACAGGCTGGAAGCCTGTGCCACCGGGTTCCTTGGTGGCAGAGGCCTCCGGCCTGTGTGTTCCAACCCAGCCGCCCTCATTCATACGGATCGTGATTACTCGCCGCGCTCGATTCGGGCAAGGCTCGGGAAACATGCCTCGTTTGCGCCCATCGGCATCGCTTCGCGTTCAATCCTTGTCTTTGTGCTCCCAGCCCGAAGGGCTGATCTTCAGCCGGGCGAGGAGCCCCCGGTTGGCGACACAACATCCAGCACCACCCCGTCCGGGGCTGGCCGATGCGCCGCCGTCCCGGAACCAACGGCGGACCCGTGCGGGGTCCGGCTGTGTCGCGTCCGACACCCGTGCGCGGCGTCCGCCTCCGGCGGCCTTGCCCACGGCTACTAACGACGAGCCCTCCCGGCTCCGGTCCGTCTGTAGGCGCCATGACGTTTCGCGCAAGAAGTAATCACGATGTGGAATGGATGTTCTCAACGGGGCGGACGGGGACTGGCATCCGCTCATTCGCTCAGGCCTCAAACCGCTCCTTGGTCTGTTCGAGCAGCGTTGCGGCCCGGTCCAGGCAGCGGACCGACTCGTCGTAGGCATCGTCGGCGGCGGCGGACCATGCACGATTGATCTGGCGTTCGGCGGCGGCGAATCGGTCCATCAGGGCCGCGAACCCTGCAAGACCGAATCGGGCGGTCAACTCGGCCCGCGCGTCGACGAATGCGGCCACATCGGTCAGCTGCGCCTCGCCGATCCGCTCGACGATCGCGGCCAAGCCCGCCTGACGATCGCTCATGCCCGGCAGTTGCGATCGGAGCCCGTCCACAGTCCGGGTAATCCCCTCCAGCGCGGACTCCGGCGAGGCCCCCGCGTCGTCTCGAACCTTGCCGGCGGCGGCGATCCGCACCCGCGCCGACTGGCGGACCAGCACCGCCCCGAGAAGCAGCCCCACCACCGAGCCGAGGAACAGCCACTTGCCCGACCAGCGCGCCAGGGAAAACCGGTTGACGCGAACGCGATGAACGCCGCTGCCGCGCAGGATCGCAAGAACGTCGGGGGTCAGTTTCGTGCCCGATTCGTACAGGGGCGAGCCCACGTCCGGGCCGTCAACGACTATGCCCGCTGGTGCGTTGAGCGTCAGGCCCACCAGCATGTTATCGGCGAGGCTCAGCGGTGGCGAGTACGCCGTCGTGGCCGCGATCGCGCCCAAGGCGAGACAGACCGCGATGACCATGTATGCGACAAGCCTCATGGGCGGAGCCTCCCTCAACCCGTGCCCAGCACGATCAGGTTGATCACCAGCGCCAGGAGCGACTCGCCGACGATCAGCCCGGCGGCGAAGGGCACGCCCCAGGACTCGGACCACGGCACCCCCTTGAACTTGGCGATGAACATCTGCACGACGCAGCCGATGCCGTAGGTGGCGATGTAGAAGAACGGCAGGTACATCGACAGGCCGATCAGCACGCCCAGCCCCGAGAACGCCCCGAGCCCCAGCAGGGCTCCGAGCAACGCCCCGAAGCCATACAGCGCATAGGGCATCTGCCCGCCCTGTACGCCGATGATGACGGCTTGGAGGGCCTGAGCCTGGGGGGCAACGGCGCCGTTGGGCGCACCCGGCCCCATCGCGGGCCCGCCCTGCTTCACGTTGGCCGCGGCGATGACCAGGATCACGAGCATCGCAACGACCGGCCCGATGCCGACCACGCACATCTCGACGATCTGCTGTCGCCGGGGCCTGGCGCCGACGAGGTGCCCGGTGCGCAGATCCTGCATCATGTCGGCGGCGAGCGTGATCGCCACACACAGCGCCGCGCCGATCAGCACGGCGCCGATCACGGCCCCGGTGCCCGCGAGCATCAGGATCAGCACCACTGTGATCAGGGCCATGCCCGAGATCGGCGACCAGTCGGTCATCCCGGTGCACTGGGCGATGATGATGCCCGCGAACCAGATCCACATCGCCCCGATAATGGCGATCAATGCCGAACGAAGGATCGTGGGCAGACCCGCCAGCCAGCCCGGTTTGGCGTCGAGCGTTTCGAGGAAGGCATCTTTCTGATCGGTTGCCCAGTCCGTCCACGCCGCCGCCGATTCGGCGTCGGAAAAGGCGATCCGGTAGCCCTGGTACTCGGCCGGCTGGACAGATGAATCGACCTGATCGCCTGTGACGGGGCAGGTGTCGTTGATCGGCGCGTTGCCGACGAAGTAGGCGGCGAAGAAGAGCAGCACCACGGCGACCAGGGCGGCGACGATCAGCGGCTTAAGCGAGAGTTCGTCGCTGCCGCCGCGGACTTTGCCTGCGGCAACGACGCTCTTGAGCGCCTCGCGGATCGCCGGCAGCGCAAAGAGCACGCCGATCAGCGCGCCCCCGAGCAGCAGCCCGATCCCCAGCGGACGGTTGAATGCGCTGAAGCCATACCCGGGGGCCTGCTCGGGGGTGATGGTCTCGGGCATCCAGCCCATGGCAAAGGCCAGCGGGCTCAGAACGAAGTAGGCGAGAATGCCGCCGGCCAGGACGAGCAGCCCGGGGCGCCCGGTGATGTAGCCGGCCCCCAGCGCGAATGGCGCGATGGCAAACATCAACTGGAACTGGCGCGGCAGCCCCACCACGCCCCCGACGTCGATGATGTCGCCGACGAGGTGGCTCTGCCCGCTGCCGAAGATCGCGTTGCCCAGGTGCGTGTAACTGAACGCGTGGAGGAACTCGCCCAGGGCGCTCTGGGCGCCCTTGTCCTGTGCGGCCTTCATCAGCGCTGCGCCGAGTTGCTCGAACCCGACGGGCAGGTAGATCATCGCCCCCACGAGCAGCCCGAGGACGAGCACGATTGCCTTGGCCGGGCCTGCGCCGGGCGACCTAAGGATGACGGCCACGCCCGTGCCCGTGGGGAAACGGAGGCGGTCGATGTCGATCATCTGCTTTCGCAGGGGGATGATGAAGGCGGTGCCGAGCATGTCTCCGGCGATGCACGCCAGCGAGATGAACCAGAAGTTGGCGCTGTTCCACGCCAGCGGCACCCCCAGCAGCAGCAGGACGGGCACGGTGAAGATGATGCCGGAGTTGGAGGTGTTGACGGCCGAGGCGGCGGTCTGGGCGATGTTGGTCTCAAGGATGGATCCCTTTCGCAGGATCCCGCGCAGGACGCCGAAGCCGAGCACCGCGGCGATGGCGCTGCCCCCGATTGTGAAGCCGATCTTGAGCCCGGAGTAGGTGATCGCGGCGTTCATCACCACGCCGATGACCACGGCAAAGAGGATTGCGCTGAGCGTGATCTCCCGGTACTGCCCGGGCTGGGTCGGATCGCCCGGGGGCGTGGCGCCCGAGTCGTCTGTCCCGCTCATTCCAGTGCTCCCACGCCGGGGGGGCCAACCGGCTGACCATATGGTGCAGAGTCCGGGCGCAAAGCACAACCCGGGCTCAGGCTCGGCCCGGATCTGGGCGTGGTTCAGGACGTTCTACTGGTTGACGGAGCGACCGGCGCGCCGGCGTCGGTTGATCAACTTTCGGCCGCTGCGGGTCCGCATCCGGGCGCGAAAGCCCATCTTCCGAGCCCGCTTGATATTGCTGTTCCGCTTGCGAATGAACATCGGCGCTCCCGATCCGCGATCTCGATCGTTGCCTGTTCGGTCCCAGCCCCCGTCAGGACGGGCCCGAAGGATACCCCCGATGGGGCCGATGGACCAGTCGGGGTTCTGCCCGATGGCTAAAACATTTCCTGATCTAGACTTGAACCGGTTCCGAATCGGCTGGTATTCTGAACTGACGACGGGAGCGGGCGTGAACGCTCCCTGGCGTCGCATGTGCTCGTCGGCCGGTGCGGGGCGGATGCCGGAACGTCCGCCACGAAAGCGACCGTCGAGCACCCGCGTCGTCGATACAGGGCCGGACCCGGTTTGCACGGGTTCCCTTGGCGATCTGGGCGCCCCGATCACGCCGGGGCCCGACGCGGATGGTTCACCCGTGGTTGATC
>Ga0114931_10009255_pt1 | contig 11823 bp, 9 predicted proteins | sample 2SBtaG_FD_89579 | JGI IMG/M metagenome (GOLD analysis project Ga0114931, IMG submission 89579) | Deep subsurface microbial communities from Kolumbo volcano to uncover new lineages of life (NeLLi) - 2SBTROV14_V59a metaG | ecosystem: Environmental > Aquatic > Marine > Volcanic | place: Kolumbo...
GCTGTCCGGCGCTGGGCTGGGCCAACGATGCCAGCGCCAGCAGCAGGCAGATGATGGCGAGGGCTGAGGGTGATGGTCTCGACGCTCGCATGATGTCTTGAGCCTACGCGAAACGCATGCCAGCCGAGGGCGGGCCACCCCGCCATGATACCGTCCGGCGTCATGGCGGACCTCAAGATCGAGTTCGATGCGCTCGGCGAATCGATGGCCGAGATCCGGCCGCGCCTCGACGCGGCGCTGGCCAAGAACTTCCCGGGCGGCATGCTCTCGCGTCGCTGGGAAGGCGAAGTCTTGCATCTCAGTGGCCCGGGCGCGGCTGGCACCATCGTCTTCGAGCGTGGCAAGCTGGTCGGGCAGGCGACACTACGCCCGCCGGCGAGCTTGATGAAGGCCATGATCGAAGAGCGGATCGCTGGCGCCTTGCGCGACGTGGCGGGCGGCTGAGCCCGGTCGCTTGGCTGCGCTTGTGTCGCCGCCGGATGTGTCGCCGCCGGATGTGCCCCGTCCCGAGCCCCCTCGTCTTTCCGCCTTGCTCGCGGCCCGCGCCGCGGCAGCGCCTGAAGAGCCCTGGCTGATCTTCCGCGCTGCACTCGACTGGGGTTGGCGCTCCTGGTCGCAGGTTGCCGACCAGGTTGCGCGCATCGCGGCCAGCCTGACGCCGGAGGTGGGGGCCGAGGTCAGGATCGCTCGTCATCTCGACGCCGACACCATCGCCTACCTGCTCGCGGTCGAAGCCTGCGGCGCGTGCGCTGTTCCTGCTGCGGGTGTTGCGGTGCGCGCGCAGCCGGTGCGCAGCCGGCTGAAACGCTGGCAGCCGGTGCGGATCGCTGTGCGCGACGCATCGGCGGCTGGAGCGCCGGGTGGTACCGAGGTGCCGGCCGAGCGCGTCAATGCCCTCGATCGGGCGCTCGCCGCGGTGCGGCAGCGACCGATCGCCCTGGCCTGCGGCTCCCTCGCCGATCCCGGCATCCGTGCCCTGCTGGCCTGGACGCTGCGGGCTGGTGCCGTACTGGCGCTCGAGCCGGATGCCGGGCTCGCCGCACAGGCCACCGTGTGGATACGGCCGCATCTCGCCGTGGTGCCGCGCGCGTGTCTGGATAGCGTTGGCACGCGGGTCATGGCGCAGAAGCCGCGCTGGCGCCGGCTGCTCATGCTCGCCAGTGCCGAGGATCTTCTGCCTGCGGCCTTGGACCGCTCCTTCGACCGCTGACCCGCGCCGCGTGCTGGAGACCGATGCCAACAATGTTACAGGGCGAGCTCGTGCGAAGCTGCGGCGAGCGATCGTGCCGCCACGCGGCAAATGGATGTGCGTCTTCGCCGCTCTGCGGCTAGAATGACCTGTGCGCCGCTCGAGGCGCGCCCAACAGATTCTTCGCGCCGTCTCGCACGGCGCGTTCGTCGCGGGAGAACAGCATGGCGACACAAGAAGAGCCAGAGCACGTGGCATCGAGCAGTCCTCTGTGGGCGGCAGCGTACGCGGAGATCCATGCGCGCGCGGAAAGCGTGCGCACGCTGAGCAATGGCAGTGGCCCGGCGATCAAGCCGATCGCCAAGCACATGCTCAAGACGGCCAAGACCGGGCGCATCGCGATTGTCGACGGTGTGCGCACGCCCTTTGCCAAGGCTGGCACCCACTACGCGCAGATGGACGTAGTGGACCTCGCCAGCGTGCCCGCCGCGGCCTTGGTGAGCCGCATGAATCTCGATCCGGACGAGATCGATCAGGCGGTCTTCGGTGTCGTGGTGCCGGCGCTTTATGCCCCCAACCTGGGCCGCGAAGTGATTCTGCGCGCGGCCTTGCCCCGGCAGATCGAGGGCACCACCGTCAACCTCGCCTGCGCCTCCTCCGCGCGGGCGATCACGCACGGGGCCGAGGCGATTCTCGCGGGCCAGGCGAGCGTGGTGCTGGCGGGTGGTGCCGAGTCGCTGTCGAACGTGCCGATCACCTACAGCCAGAACGCCTCCAAGCGCTTCATGGACGCCAGCCGCGCCAAGTCGGTGGCGGGCAAGGTCGGTGCCTTGTCGAAGATCCGTCCGGGCGATCTGGTGCCAGTTGCACCGGCCATCGCCGAGCACACCACCGGCATGACCATGGGTCAGGCGAGCGAGAAGATGGCCAAGGAGAATGCCATCTCCCGCCGTGCCCAAGACGAGATCGCGCTGCTTTCGCACCAGCGTGCCGCTCTCGCCACCGATGCCGGCCGTTTCGACAATCAGTTGGTTCCGGTGTTCCCCGAGCCGCGATACAACACCGCGGTGGTGCGCGACAACGGCATCCGCGCGGATACCAGCCTCGAGCAGTTGTCCCGGCTGCGGCCGGTCTTCGACCCGCGCGATGGCACGCTCACCGCCGGCAACTCGAGTCCGCTCACCGATGGCGCGTCGGCGGTGGTGGTGATGAGTGAGAAGAAGGCCAAGGCACTCGGCTATCGGCCGCTCGGCTATATCCGTGCCTACGCCTACCACGCGGTGGACCCGAGCACGCAGCTTCTGCAAGGTCCGGCCTATGCGGCGCCCATGGCGCTCGATCGGGCGGGTCTGACGCTGGCAGATATAGATTTGATCGATATGCATGAAGCCTTTGCTGCGCAGGTCTTATCCAACTTGAAAGCATTTGCCTCGAAGGCCTTCGCCGAGAAAGAGCTCGGACGGACGAAAGCGGTGGGGGAGGTCGACTTCACACGGCTGAATGTCAACGGCGGCTCGATCGCCATCGGTCATCCCTTCGGTGCTACCGGTGGCCGGGTGACGATCCAGGTGCTGCGGGAGCTCGAGCGCCGGGGTGAGAACCTCGGTCTGGTCACCGTCTGTACCGCCGGCGGCAACGGCTTCGCCATGGTCGTCGAGCGCGCGTGACAGCGAGGGCCGAGGGCGTGGTTTCGGCCCGCTGCGCGGCTCCGGCCGATGCGGCCGATCCAGGGTCTCGGGCGCCTGCGTCCGCACCGCTTCACGGCCTGCGGATCATCGATCTGTCGCGCTACCTCCCCGGACCGCTGGCCACACGAATCCTGGCCGACTTGGGTGCGCAGGTGCTCAAGATCGAAGAGCCGAAACGGGGTGATCCGACCCGCTGGACAAAGCCCCAGGTGCCCGGCACCCACACCAGCAGCCTCTCGGCGCTGCTGCTCGCTGGCCATCGCTCCGTGGCGCTCGACCTCAAGCAAGCGGCCGAACGCGAGGTGTTGCTCGTCCTTCTGGCCGACGCCGACGTGCTGGTCGAGAGCCTGCGCCCGGGCACCCTGGCCCGACTGGGCCTCGATCCCGAGGCCCTGCGCGTGCGTTTTCCGCGCCTGGTGCTCTGCTCGATCTCGGGTTTCGGCCAGCAAGGTCCACACGCCCAACGCGTCGGCCACGATCTGACCTACCAGGCCCTGGCCGGCGCGCTGGCGTCACGGCCCGTGCCGCCGGCGGTGCAGGTGGCCGATATCGCAGGCGCCTGGTCGGCAGCCACCGCGATCTGTGCCGCGCTGGTGCGCCGTGGCGAGAGCGGGCAAGGCTGCTGGATCGACCAGGCGCTGAGCGACGCTGCGGGTCATGCCGCGCTCACCGCCTGGGCCGAGGAGGTGGCGGGTGCGAAGGCGGTGGGTGAGAGCTTGACGCTCACCGGCGCCGCGCCCTGCTACAACGTCTATGCCACCCGCGAGGGGGGGTTCTTTGCTCTCGCTGCCCTCGAGCCCCGGTTCTGGCGGCGCTTTTGCGTGGCCGTCGATCATGCCGCCTGGATCCCCCAGCAGTTCTCTCGGGATCCGGAGATCCGCCGTCAGGTCGCTGCGCTTTTCGCGGCCCACAACCGCGAGCATTGGCGCGCGCTCTTTGTCGGGCACGAGCTGCCGGGCGAGCCGGTGCTTTCGCTTTCCGAGGCGCGCGAGCAGGCACAGAATGCCCTTCGCGCAATGGTCCGAGCGGGCGCGGATGGTCTCCCGCGTCTCGCCTACCCAGCGCTTCTGGACGGCCAGCGCCCGCGCAGCGCAGACGCTGTCCCCGCGCTCGGCGGCGATACCGAGGCCACGCTCGCGGCCCATGGCATGGCACTGCCCCGTTGGCAGCGCCGCCGATGGGCCACCCTCGTCCGTGGCTGGCTGGCTGGCTTGGCCGGCCGGTGGTCGGCTGACTCGGACTGAGGAGGCCCGGTCGCCTGGCGCGGTGGCGTCGTGTCGGTGGGGGCGCATGCTATCGTTCCCGGCGCTGCCCTTGCGTTGACCCGCGTCCCGACCTTCCCCCCACGACGAGGAGACCACCGATGAGACTGCGCCGTCGCGACTCCGTGCTGGTTCGCTGCTTGGTATCCACGATCACCATGCTTGCGTTGACATGCGGCGTCCGCGCCGAGGATGGCGGTTACCGTCTGCCCCCCGAGGCTCTTGCCGATCTCGCCCTCGCCGCGCCCACCCCGCGGGTGATGGTGACGCCGGACGCCAGCTCGTTGTTGATCGTCGATTTGCCGGGCTTGCCTGGGATCGCCGAGCTGGCCGAGCCCGAGCTGCGGCTCGCCGGCTTGCGGATCAACCCGCGCATCGACGCTCGCAGCCGCACGCGCCATGGCGTTGGTCTGCGCCTGGTGCGCATCGCAGACGGTGTCGAGCGCGCGATCTTAGGCCTACCGGAGACGCCGCGCATCGAGCACCTGCGCTTCTCGCCCGACAGTCGCCATCTGGCGTTCACCCAGCGCGCCGATCAGCGCATCGAGCTGTGGGTGGCGGATCTCACGTCACTGCGTGCGCGGCGCCTGAGCGAACGTGCGCTGCATCTCGCCGCGGGCATTGCGCCGGCTTGGCTCGATGATGCGACGCTGGTCGTGACGGTGGTGCCCGCGGACCGCCCAGCGCCGCCGGCTGCGCCCCGCGTGCCGTCTGGGCCGGTGGTGCGCGAGAACCTCGGCCAGCGGGCACAGGCGCGTACCTACCAGGATCTGCTCCACAGTCCCCACGATGAAGCGTTGTTCGCCCATCACCTGCGCGCGCAGTTGGCCCGTATCGCGCTTGACGCCACGCTGGTGCCGATCGCTGAGCCAGCGCTTTATTGGCACATGGATCCCTCGCCCGATGGCCGCTACCTGCTGGTTGAGACACTGCATGCACCGTTTTCCTACCTGGTGCCTGCCCGGCGCTTTCCACGGCGGATCGCGGTGCTCGACCGCCAGGGCGCACTGGTGCGTGAGATTGCGGATCTACCCCTTCAAGAGTCGGTACCGATCGCCTTTGGTAGCGTGCCGACCGGTCCGCGCAACGTTGCGTGGCGCGGTGATGCGCCGGCTGCCCTGGTCTGGGCCGAGGCGCGCGACGGTGGCGATGCGCGTCGTGAGGCCACGGTACGCGATCGCCTCTTCGTGCTCAACGCACCATTTGCAGGTGCACCCCAAGGCTGGATCGATCTCAGTTTGCGTCTGCGGACCATCGTGTGGTCACGCGATGACCTCGCGCTGGTCAGCAGTTTCTGGTGGAAGACGCGCAGGGCGCGTCTCGATCGCGTGCGTCCAGGGGATCTCTCGGCCCCCGCGGAACGGGTGTTCGAACGTTCCTTCGAAGATCGCTACAGCGACCCAGGCGAACCGGTCACGGTCCGCGGACGCTTCGGGCGCGAGGTCTTGCTGCATCCTGCCGGGCGCCCGAACGCCATCTACCAGATCGGCGAGGGTGCCTCGCCTGAAGGTGCTCGGCCGTTTCTCGATGTGCTCGACTTGGCGTCCGGCAAGAGTGAGCGCCGCTTCCGTTCGCAAGCGCCCTACTACGAGCGTCCGATCCGGCCACTCGGTGATGGCACGGCGCTGCTCACCCGCCGGGAATCGGTCACCGAGCCGCCGAGCTACCGCTTGCGCTCACCGGCTCGGCCTGCGGGCCGCGAGCTTTTGCACTTCGCCCATCCCGCCCCGCAGCTCATCGGCCTGCACAAGGAGCTGATCACCTACCCGCGGGCGGACGGCGTGCAGCTTTCCGGCACGCTCTATCTGCCGCCGGGCTATGACGCCAAGCTCGATGGTCCGCTGCCGATGCTCATGTGGGCCTACCCGCAGGAGTTCAAGAGCGCTGCTGCCGCGGCCCAGGTGAGCGGCTCGCCCTACCGCTTCGATCGCATCAGTTGGCGCTCGCCGGTGATCTGGTTGGCGCAAGGCTATGCCGTGCTCGATGACCCTTCGATGCCGATCATCGGCGAGGGCGACGCTGAGCCCAACGACCATTTTCGTGAGCAATTGGTAGCGAGCGCAGCGGCGGCGGTCGAGGAGGTGGTGCGGCGCGGGGTGGCCGATCGCGAGCGCATCGCCATCGGCGGCCACTCCTATGGCGCCTTCATGACCGCCAACCTGCTGGCGCACTCCGATCTTTTTGCCGCTGGCATTGCGCGGAGCGGCGCCTACAATCGGACCCTGACACCCTTCGGTTTCCAGGCCGAGGAACGAACGCTGTGGCAGGCGCCCGAGGTTTACTTCGCCATGTCGCCCTTCATGCACGCGGAAAAGGTCAATGAGCCGATCCTGTTGATCCACGGCGAGGCGGACAACAATCCCGGCACCTTCCCTATCCAGAGCGAGCGCTTCTATCATGCGCTCAAGGGGCACGGGGCCGTCGCTCGTTTGGTGATGCTGCCGCTTGAAAGCCACGGCTACCGGGCTCGGGAGTCGATCCTGCATCTGCTGTGGGAGTCGAACGCGTGGCTCGAGCACTACGTCAAGCACGCCGAGCCCCGCCAACCGCCGGCGGTCGACGCGGTGCAGGAGCGGCGCGGCGAGCGCTGAGCGGCGGGCCGAACCCTACTGTGGAGGGCACCATACTGTGGAGAGCACCATGTCGCAGGAGCGAGTCCCTGAAGCGAAGCAGACCGAGAGCCAGCTTCAACGAGAGCTGCGCCAGCGCAAGCCGTTCGCCAGCCGGCGCGAGGAGGGTTTCTTGGCTCTCCAGCGCACCGCTGGCGTGCTGATGCAGCGCTTTGCCCGCAAGCTGCGCGAGCATGCCTTGACCACGGCGCAGTACAACGTTCTGCGGATTTTGCGCGGGGCGCGCCCGCAAGCGCTGACTTGCAGTGCGATCGGGGAACGCCTGGTGACCCCGGGACCGGATGTCACCAGGTTGGTCGACCGGCTGGTGCGCCGCCAGTTGGTCAGCCGGCGGCGTGATGCACGCGATCGCCGGGTGGTGCGGGTGCAGATCACGCCTGCCGGTCTCGGCCTCCTCGATGCGCTCGATGAACCGGTCGTGGGCTGGCTCGAGGACCTGCTCGAGCCGCTCGACGACGTGGAGCTCCAGACCTTGATCCGCTTGCTGGCGGCTGTACGCCGCCAGGCGTGAGGAGGCCAGCACGGATAGGACCAGCCGGCGCGAGCAGCCGTACTCTTGGGGTGCGTGGAGGGGAACGAAGGAACGGGCGCGGCTGTGTGTCGCGCACGGCCGAAAGGATATCGCTCCATGCCCATGCCGACGCCCCGGATCGCTGGCCTTCACCATGTAACCGCCATCGCGACCGACCCACGGCGAAACGTCACGTTTTACACGCGAACCCTCGGTTTGCGACTGGTCAAGAAGACCGTCAACTTTGATGACCCCAAGACCTATCATCTCTACTTTGGGGACCAGCATGGTCATCCTGGTACCATCCTGACCTTCTTTCCTTGGCCGCGAGCCCATCGCAGCGACCGCGGCGCCGGCCAGGTGATGGCCACGGCCTTCGCGGTTCCGGTGGGCTCGCTCGGGTTCTGGTATCGCCACCTGCGCAGCCACGGTGTGGCGGTCGACACGCCCAAGCAGCGGTTTGGCCGGGAACGGCTCACCTTCCTCGATCCGGATGGTCTGGAGCTGCAACTGGTGGCGGCGGCCGATGCCGCGGTCGCACCGGCGTCGGGTGGCAGTCGCATTCCGGCCCACGTCGCCATCCGCGGCCTCGAGGGGGTTCGCCTGCTGCTCGCCGAGTGGCGAGCCACCGCCTCGCTGTTGACCGAGGTTCTTGGCTTTCGGGCGGGTGCGCAAGAAGGGGTGGCGCGTAGGTTCTATGCCGGGGAGGGTTTGTCACAAGCCTCGATCGATCTGGTCCACGATCCGGAAGCCGACCCCCACGCTCTCGGCGCCGGCACGGTACACCACGTCGCCTGGCGGGTGGCCGACGATCCGGCGCAGCACGCGTGGCAAGAGCACCTGCGCGATGCCGGCCTCGAGGTCACGCCAGTTCTCGACCGCAGCTACTTCCGTTCGATCTACTTCCGGGAACCGGGTGGCGTGCTGTTCGAGATCGCCACCGACCCGCCGGGTTTCACCCGCGACGAACCGCTGGCATCTCTCGGTGAGACGCTTCAACTACCGTCCTGGCTCGAGCCGCAACGCGCTGAGATCGAAGCGGCGCTGCCGCCGCTCGACGAGCCCAAGGAGGATTGAGCCTCCGGCGGTGGCCCGCCGAACACGACGGGTCGTTGGGCCCCGGGGCGCTCAGCCTCAGCCCGGATCGGGGGTTGCGGTCTGAAAGATCTCTTCCACCGGTACGATCCGCACGTTCTGCGCGGGGACCGCGAAGTCGACCGCTTCGATCGCTCGGTCTTCGGTCTGGATTTCCTTCGCGGGCAGCGTCTTGTAGACCAGCGGCGCGGGGAGGTTCTCGATCATCGTTTTCGCCAGGGTCTCGGCCTCACCGGTGACGATGGCGAATCGAATGTTGTCGAGCTGTAGGTTGCGTTGGATCGCGTGGTTGACGTCCTCGAGCGTGAGCTCGCGCATCATGCGACCGAAGCGTGCCAGGTGCCCCTCTTGGGCGATGCCGTAGAAGCGGTCGTCGATGGCGTAGCCGAGGCGCGCTTGCGTGGTCTCGGCGAAATGCAGATGGTACTTGGTGAGGAAGGAGCGGGTGAGCGTGAAGGCCTCTTCGCTCATTCCATGGTCCACCAGTTCCTGCAGCTCGTGAAGCGCGGCCCGGATGGCGAAGGGGGCCTGCTCATTGGGCAAAGTTCGGATCCAGATCTCGAACATCTGATGATGTCGTGCAGCATTGACCGGCGGCATCTGCCGCGAGCCACCCTCGGGGAAGGCTTCGATGTAGGAATAGTCGCCGTAGTTGAGACCGCGCGCTCCGCGAATAACCTGGTAGAGATGGCTGGCCGAGTTGCGATGCTCACCGAGCCAGGAATTGACGACCCATAGCGCGTAAAAGTCTCGCCTACCGCGCGGCACCTTGATCGGAAAGCCGAAGCTGATCGAGGCGTAGGCGTCCGGCTTCTGGATCAGCAGCACATGCCGGCCCTGGATCGGCGGCGGCTCGATGACCGGGGCGGGTGGCGGCGTACCCGCGGGCAGTTGGTCGAGGGTGGCACGCATGCGCTCGAGCAGGGCCGGCTGATAACCGCCACCGAGGCCGAGCACAACGTTGTCGCGCGTGAAGTAGGTGCGGTAAAACTGCCGCACGTCTTCGGGCGTGATCGCATCGATTCCATCGAGGGTGCCCAGTACCGGATGCGCGTAGCGCGTGCCGGCGAATACGGCGCTCGCCAGGGCGGCTTTGCCGAGCTCCTCATCGGAGGCAAAGCGCAATGTTTTTGCGATGGCGTTGCGTTGGTCGAAGCGCAGGCGCTCGAAGTCCGCCTCGCTGAACGCCGGATGCAAGTAGGCATCGGTCAAGAGTGGCACAAAGGCCTCGAGGTTGTCGCGGTGGGTGCGTCCGGTAAGAGTGGTGGTCTCCTTGTCGACCCGCACGCGGTAGGCCGAGGCCAAGGGGTACAGCGCGGCGAGGATCTGCTCATAGCTCCGCTGCTCGGTGGCGCCGCTGGCGATCAGGGAACCGACCAGCTCGGCGAGGCCCTCCTTGCCCGGTGGGTCGTTTTCTGAGCCGACCCGGAAAGAAAGCGAGAAGCTGACCGTGGGATCGTCGGCGACCGGGAAGGTCACCACCCGCTGGTCGGTGGCCGTCGCTTCGTCCACAGGGGCGCCGCCGCCACAGGCACTCAGCAAGAGGCCGGTCAGCAAGAGGCCGGTCAAGAGCGTGACGACCAGCAGGCTCGAGAGCAGAGGGCGGCGGTAGACGGCGTACATCAGGAAGCTCCTCGCAGCACGGCGATGGTGCGCCGGGTCGGGATCAAGTAGGTGCGGGCGGCCTCTTGGATATCGGCCGGCGTAATCTGGTTCAGGGTCGCAAAGACCTGGTCGATGGCCTCGATGCCGCCTGTAACAGCGATATAGCGCGCGAGCGCGCCGGCCACCTGGGAGGGCGTGCTGAGATTCATCAAGAAGCCGTACTTGCGTCGCGCCTTGAGCTCGGCCAGCCGCTTGGCGTCGACGGCCTTCTCGCGGGCCTCCTCGATGGTGCGGTCGATCTCGGCCAGCACGTAGTCCACTTTCTCCGGGTCCTTCACCCGCGCGGTGATGCTCATCAGGCTGGGGTCCCGGTTGGGTGTCAGGTTGGCGAAGAGGAACTCGACCACCTGCTCGTCGAGCACCAGTTTCTTGTGCAATGGGCTGGTCTCGCCAAACAACAAATCGCCGAGCACATCGACGGCTACGTAGGTGCGGTCGTCAGGTTTGAAGGCAGGTACTTTGTATCCCAGGCCCAGGATCGGCAGTGAGCTGCCGGCATAGGCGACCTGGATCCGCCGCTCTTTTGTCTGCTCGGGCTCGGGCTTGATCTCGGGCGCTTGGTAGCCGCGTGGCCAGGCGCCGTACTGCGCACGGACCTTGTCGAGTGTCGCGTCCGGATCGAGGTCGCCGACGATCAGCAACACCACGTTCTCTGGCCGGTAGTAGCGCGAGAAGAAACCGCGGGAGTAGTCATAGAGCTCGGGCATGCGCTTGATGTCATCTTCGTAGCCCATAGCCGTGTGGCCGTAGGTATGGGTGGTGAAGGCGGCCGCCTGTAAGGCCTCGAAGAGGGTGAAAAAGGGGCTGGCACGGTTTTTTCGGTACTCGCCATAGACCGCACCCGCTTCGGTGCGAAACAAGGCTTCGGGGTAGTCGAGCTTCTGGAATCGATCGCTCTCGAGATCCATCACCGTGTCCAGGTCGTCCTTGGTGATCGACAGATGGAAGGCGGTGAGGTCGTCGCTGGTGAAGGCGTTGGCATCGGCGCCGATCTCGGTCACCTTGGCGTTGTAGACGCTGGCGGGGAAGCGCTCGGTGCCGCGAAACATCATGTGCTCGAAAAAGTGTGCGAAGCCGGTTCGTCCGGTTTCGAACTCGTCGCGGGAACCGGTGCGAACCACGGTCCAGTAGGCCACCAGGCCGCCAGAGCTCATCGGGATCAAGATCACTTCGAGCCCGTTGTCGAGCGTCTCGGTGACGGTCTGGTAGGGGAAAATCGAGGCGGCGGGTGGCTGTGCGCTCGCCGGCAGGGTGAGCAGGACGAGGGCAAGAAGCGCCACGGCTGGGGCTCGTGTCACAGAGGTCTCCTTTCAGGGAATCGGCCGGTAGGGGAAGCGATCCCGTCGGTTGCTGATCGAGCGAGGACGCTCCCGGCACACATGTCCGCGGCGAGGGCGGCGATGCGCGGATCGACTGGCTACAGGTTGCCTCGGCACCAGAGTTGCCTCGCGCGGGGCTGCTACGGGCAATCGAAGGCCATGGTGTTGGCCACCCGCCCGCCGCTGCCCTGCGGCACGGTATAGCTGCGGGTAGCGCCGGTGTCGGTGTCGGTGACCGTGAAGGTCCATTCGAGGGTGGTGGCACCAGCAGCGAAAACCCAGAATTGGTCGGTGGTTCCGCCGCAGTTGTCGAGCACCTTGAGCAGCACTTCCCAGTTCTGGGGCCGGAAAAAGTAGAAGGTTCCTGAGTCGCCAGCCTGAGACGCGACCCGGGCGATATCGGCCCCTTCGTCGGTCACGAAACCGACCGTCACCTGGAAGCGATCCTGCCCCAGGCACATCAC
>Ga0114931_10009256_pt1 | contig 11821 bp, 12 predicted proteins | sample 2SBtaG_FD_89579 | JGI IMG/M metagenome (GOLD analysis project Ga0114931, IMG submission 89579) | Deep subsurface microbial communities from Kolumbo volcano to uncover new lineages of life (NeLLi) - 2SBTROV14_V59a metaG | ecosystem: Environmental > Aquatic > Marine > Volcanic | place: Kolumbo...
AAGATCGTGGACTTTGCGTTGGAACATCACGTCTGGGTGATTCATGATCTGGCCTACGCGGATATCGTATTTGATGGATACCGGGCCCCAAGTTTGCTCCAAATCCCTGAGGCAAAACGCATTGGAGTGGAATTTTACTCCTTATCGAAAAGCTATAATATGCCGGGTTGGCGCGCGGGTTTTTGTGTGGGCAATCAGGAGATGATCAGGGCCTTGACTAAAATTAAAAGTTATCTGGATTATGGGATGTTTCAACCTGTTCAAATTGCCAGTATTATTGCCCTCAATGGTCCTCAAGACTGCGTGAAAACCATTGTCAACCGGTACGAACGGAGAAGGAATGCGTTGGTGAGGGGGTTGAATCGTATCGGCTGGTCCGTGGCGTATCCTCAGGCCACGATGTTTGTCTGGGCACGCATTCCTCCTGCGTATTCCGGTATGGGCTCTCTGGAGTTTTCAAAGCTTTTGTTGCGTGAGGGGAAAGTGGCGGTCTCTCCGGGTATCGGCTTTGGAGAGGGAGGCGATGACTATGTGCGATTCGCGCTTGTTGAAAATGAGCATCGGATTTACCAGGCTGTCAGAGGAATCAAGCACGCATTGAAATGGTAGGGAGTCACATGGATTCAAGCATCAGTGTTGGCCTGATTGGATTGGGAACGGTGGGAACAGGAGTCGCAAAGATTCTTCTCACGAATGCCGATCTGATTGCGAAACGAGTGGGGGCTTCTGTTGATCTCATTCGGATTGCCGATTCGGATATTCAAAGAGATCGAGGGATCAATTTGCCATCGGGGATGCTGACCACAGATGCGAATGCCCTGCTTCATGATCCTTCCATTGATGTGGTTGTTGAGCTTGTGGGTGGATATGATGCCGCGAAACGGTTTATTCTGACGGCCTTTGATCAGGGAAAACATGTGGTCACCGCCAACAAGGCCTTGCTGGCGGTCCATGGAGAAGAAATTTATCATGCGGCGATCCGAGCCGGATGTGATCTGGGGTTTGAGGCAAGTGTGGGAGGAGGCATTCCCATTCTTCGATCGTTGACCGAAGGGTTGGCCGCGAACCATCTTTTCTCCATCTTTGGGATTATGAATGGAACCTCGAATTATATTTTGACCCGGATGACGGAAGAAGGAAAAGGCTTTCAAGAGGTTTTGGAACTGGCAAAAGCAGCCGGATATGCGGAAGCGGATCCGGCGTTGGATGTAGATGGAGGGGATGCCGCTCATAAATTGGCTATTTTGATCAACCTGGCCTATGGAACCGCCGTGAATATCAAAGAAGTCTATACGGAGGGCATTGCTCACCTTTCGACGCTGGATCTTGCCTTTGCCCGTGAGTTTGGGTTCACCATCAAGTTGTTGGGTATTGCTAAACACCACGAAGGAGAAGTGGAGGCGCGGGTCCATCCGACCCTTGTTCCCAGTTCTTCCCCTCTGGCCAAAGTGAATGGCGTGTACAATGCGATTCATCTGGTGGGTGATGCGGTGGGAGATGTGGTTTTGTATGGCAAAGGGGCCGGGTCCCTTCCCACAGCGAGCGCGGTGGTGAGCGATATTATCGATATCGCGAGGAATCAGAGATGGGGTGTGTCCGGACGGGTTCCCCCCACCTCCTTTCAATGGACCCAACGAGTTCCCTTGAGGATTCGACCCATTGAAGAAATTGCCAGCATGTATTATTTACGGTTTACGGTGGTAGATCGGCCGGGAGTCCTTTCAAAGATAGCTGGTGTATTGGGTGAGCATGGGATTAGTATTTCTTCTGTGCTTCAGAAAGGGCGGGAAGAAGGTCAGGCTGTTCCGTTGGTGGTGATGACCCATCGTTCTTCAGAACGGGCCGTGCAGGCCGCGTTAGACGTTATTAACCAGATGCCCGTTGTATTGGAAAAGACCACCTTGCTCAGAATTGAGGGAGCTGAAGAGTCACATTCATGAAGGAGCCCGACCACCGATGATTCCTTGGCACGGTATCATTGAAGAATACAGGGCGTTTCTTCCGGTGACGGAAACGACCCCAGTTATTTCCCTCAAGGAAGGCAATACCCCCTTGATTCACGCTGAAAAGCTGGGGCAGCGCATTTGTCCCAACGTGGATTTGTATTTGAAAGTGGAGGGGGCTAATCCTACCGGTTCGTTTAAAGACCTGGGGATGACGCTGGCTGTTTCCAAAATCGTCGAGAAGAAGGCTCGGGCTATCATGTGCGCCTCTACGGGCAATACATCTGCTGCGGCCGCGGCTTATGGGGCCAAGGCCGGTTTGCCGGTGTATGTGCTGGTTCCTGCGGGGAATATCGCCCTAGGCAAATTGACCCAGGCTATGATCCATGGCGCACGGGTCATTCAAATCAAAGGGAATTTTGATCAAGCTCTTGAAATTGTGAAGGACTTATGCCAGGGAGATGAATTTGAGTTGGTGAATTCGATCAATCCTTTTCGATTGGAAGGGCAAAAAACGGCTGCGATGGAGGTCTGTGATCAACTGGGGTTTGCCCCAATGTTTCACGCTCTTCCTGTTGGCAATGCGGGTAATATTACAGCGTATTGGATGGGCTATAAAGAATATCATGCTGCTGATCATGTCAAGACGCTACCAAAAATGGTGGGATTTCAAGCCGAGGGGGCTGCCCCTCTTGTTCGAGGACACATTGTTGAGCACCCTCAAACGGTTGCTTCGGCAATTCGGATTGGCAATCCCGCGAGCTGGCAATTAGCGCTTCAAGCGGTGAAAGAATCGGGCGGGGGGCTTGATATGGTCACTGATGAGGAAATTCTTCACGCCTATCAGCTTGTGGCGAGGGAAGAAGGAGTGTTTTGTGAACCGGCCTCGGCTGCTTCCGTGGCTGGAGTGATCAAAATGGAGACGTCTGGTTCTTTGACCGAAGGAAGTACCGTCGTCTGTACCCTGACGGGCCATGGTCTCAAAGATCCTGATAGCGCCATGAACGTCTGTCCCCAACCGGTGACGGTTCGAGCGACGAAAGAAGAGGTTGTGGCTGTGTTATCAAAAGAGCAGTGAAGAAAACACGAGGAGCCGGTCCGTCATTAATTCCCATGGCCTTATTCGTACAGAAATTTGGGGGGACGTCGGTTGGCAACCTTGAACGTATTCGCCAAGTAGCCAATCTGATTGAGCAGGCTCATCAAGCGGGTCATCAATTGGTGATTGTGCTTTCTGCGATGAGCGGGGAAACTGATCGGCTATTGAGTATGGCCTATGAACTGTCTGTGGATCCGAATGAACGAGAGCTGGATGTCTTATTATCGTCTGGTGAACGGGTCACGATTGCCTTACTGGCGATGGCCTTGGGAGCAAAGGGAATCAATGCCTGTTCTTTTACGGGTCGTCAAGTCGGGATTGTCACGGATAATACGCATACGAAGGCTCGAATTTCACGAGTGTCGACGGACCGTGTGAAAGGTGCGTTGGGGAAGGGGATGATTCCCATTGTGGCAGGTTTCCAGGGGGTGAATGAATCCTCCGATGTGACCACTCTGGGTCGAGGGGGATCTGATCTCACGGCTGTCGTGTTAGCAGCGGCTCTCAAGGCGGATTGCTGTGTGATTTATACGGACGTTGAAGGTGTGTCTACTGCAGATCCTCGTATGGTGCCTACGGCTCGGCGGCTTGATAAAATTTCGTATGAAGAAATGTTAGAATTGGCGAGTCTGGGTGCGAAAGTGCTTCAAACCCGATCGGTTGAATTGGCGGCTAAATTTCAGGTGCCGGTAGAGGTTCGTTCGAGTTTCACGGCAAACAAGGGGACACTTGTCACCCAAGAGGATGAAGATATGGAACGGGTTTCTGTCTCAGGGGTCACGGGTGATCGGAATCAGGCAAAAATTACAGTCGTGGGGGTGTCTGATCACCCCGGCATTGCATCGACATTATTTGGGTCTGTTGCAAAAGCGGCTATTATCGTGGATATGATTATTCAAAATGTCAGTCAGGATCTTCTGACTGATATTTCATTTACCGTTCCTCGGTCTGAGCTGCAGAGAGCGTTGAGTGTGGTGAATGATGTGGCCAAAACCATTGGGGCTCGCACAGTGGAAGTGATGGAACAGATTGCGAAAGTTTCTCTGGTGGGAGTCGGGATGCGCTCGCATTCCGGGGTGGCGTCCCAGATGTTTCGAGTCTTATCCCAGGAAGGGATTAATATTATGATGATCAGCACCTCGGAGATAAAGATTTCCTGTGTGATTGAGGAAAAGTACCTGGAACTGGCCGTACGATCGTTGCATGAGGCATTTCACTTGGACAAGGATAGCAATGCAACGGCGCCCTAGGCTGGGAGATCGGTTGGTGGGGAAAAAGAAGCGATGACTCTTCAGAACGGAAAGCAGTCAAATGTAGAAGTGTATGATACGACGTTGCGAGACGGAGCCCAAGCGGAAGATGTGAGTTTTTCGGTTGAGGATAAGATCCGAATCACGTTGAAATTAGATGCGCTGGGTATCGAGTTTATTGAAGGAGGATGGCCGGGCTCCAATCCCAAAGATATTGAATTCTTTCGAACGATGAAAGCCACTCCCTTGCGCCATTCAACGCTTGTCGCGTTTGGTTCGACAAGGAAGGCCAGCAATTCCGTTCAGTCTGATCCGAATATGAAGGCCTTGTTGTCAGCGGAAACCGGGACGGTCACTCTGTTCGGGAAGAGTTGGCCTTTGCACATCACCGATGCTCTCGGGACGACGCTGGCTATCAATTTGGAACTGATCGCCGATTCCATTGCCTACCTGCGTTCAAACGGCCGGCGTGTCTTTTATGACGCGGAACATTTTTTTGATGGATACAAAACCAATCCAGATTATGCGATGGAAACCCTGAGAAAAGCGGCGGAGGCTGGAGCCGACCGGATCATTTTATGCGATACCAATGGGGGAACCATGCCGTGGGACATTAAGGACATTTGCTCCGCGGTCAAGCGAGAATGCCAGGTGCCCTTGGGGATTCATGCCCACAATGATGCGGAAGTAGGGGTGGCCAATTCGCTGATGGCGGTGGAAGCAGGGGTGGTTCATGTGCAAGGGACCATCAATGGGATTGGGGAACGGTGTGGGAATGCCAACCTGTGTTCCATCGTGTCAAATCTGGAATTGAAAATGGAACGACAGGCATTGGGGACTGGTCAATTAGCTCACCTGCGGGAGGTGTCGAACTTTGTGGCAGAACTTGCGAATCTTCCTCCCAATAAGCGACAACCCTATGTAGGAGAGACGGCGTTTGCCCATAAGGGAGGGGTCCATATTCATGCTGTGCAAAAAAATCCTGCCACCTATGAACACATTCAACCGGAATGGGTGGGAAATCGACGGCGAGTGTTGATCTCCGACAACAGTGGCCGGAGTGCGGTGTTGGGGAAAATCCAAATGATGGGGGTCTCCCTGTCTCACGATCCGAGTCGGGTTGAAGAACTCTTGAAGACCTTAAAAGAGCTGGAGCATCAAGGGTATCAATTCGAAGGGGCTGAAGGATCATTCGAATTGATTGTCAGAAAAATCCTGGGAAGTCATCAGGCATCCTTTGAATTATTGGGGTTCCGCATTATTGTGGAGAAACGGCAGGCCAAAGAGGTTCCCATTTCAGAAGTCACCATTATGGTGAAGGTCGGAGATGTGGTTGAGCATACGGCGGCGATTGGGGAAGGGCCTGTCAATGCGTTGGACCATGCCTTGCGGAAAGCCCTGGAAAATTTTTATCCGCAATTAAAGGAAGTCAGGTTGTTAGACTATAAAGTGCGAGTGTTATCAGGGAATCGAGGGACCGGCTCAAAAGTCCGTGTGCTGATCGAGTCGGGGGATCAAAAATCAAAATGGGGAACAGTCGGGGTATCAGAAAATATCATTGAGGCCAGTTGGCAGGCGTTAGCTGATAGCATTGAATATAAGTTATTGCAAACTGAAGGGATGTAATCGGCGACCATGGGGTCACATCTATCACGGGTTGAAAGAAATATGACGGATGGTTATGAAGAAAACAAGAGGGAGGTGAACCACTGGAGGAGAGCAACATCACCACCCGGGACGTTCTTGACAACCTAGGATATGATCGGTACCTTCTCTATCGGTGCTATGGGAACAAGGAGTCGAAGGGCAAATGAGGAAAGCTGATATCGCGAATCGTATTTGTAAAGCAATCGATGTGTCAAAAGCCGATGCCTTAGATATGGTTGAATTTCTGCTGGATGTTCTGAAAGAAGGATTGCAGAAGGGGGATGTGATCAAAATTGCCGGTTTTGGAAATTTTGTGGTTCGAGAAAAAGGAGAGCGAAAAGGAAGGAATCCCAGAACCGGTGAGGAAATTGCTATAGCGCCCCGTCGTGTGGTCACCTTTCGTCCGAGTCAACTGTTTAAGAAATATGTCAATACGTGATGGTTCGTGAAGCGTCGTTCTCCACCGGTGATCATTTGAATGGGGGCCGAGGATAAACAGGAAGGCAAAATTTTCTACAAGATCGGTGAAGTGGCAGATATCACCAGATTGCCTACCTATGTTCTACGTTTTTGGGAATCGGAATTTCACTTTCTTAGGCCCAGAAAAAGCCGTGGTCGGCATCGAGTGTATACCAAAGCCGATATTGAGACGGTGCGGGAGATTAGGCGGATGCTGTATGATGAAGGCTATACCATCGCCGGGTTGAAGCGGTCCTGGTACCGTCGTAAGTCTGTGAATGATTCTCCTAAGGTACCGATAGAAAAAGTTCAGAAAGTTCGTGCCGAACTTCAGGCAATCCTGAAAATTTTGGATTTGAGGTCTGATTGAACATTCTCCATGTTTTGGGAAAACAGGGTGGAAAGATCTGGAGCAAACGATTCCTCTGGAAAGTGAAGACCGAGGCAAGCACGTCGGGGCGTAGCGCAGCCCGGTAGCGCACTCGCTTGGGGTGCGAGAGGTCGGCCGTTCAAATCGGCTCGCCCCGACCATTTTTCTCACCAGCTTCCTCGCTGTCCGGCATGCCGGACGCGATGAATATCGCACATGATACGTCTGTTCTGCTGATATTGCACATAACGGTGGTTCCTGCCTTCAGGCGTCCCAACTGTTTGGACTGGTTCTTCCCATGCCTGACTCTTTACACCCCTGGATTTCAGTGGTGGTGCCCATTAAGGATGAGCGGGATAATCTTTCGTCTCTGAGCAGCCAATTATTGAAATTCCTGGAAATACGGCAAGAATCCGTTCACCACACGTTCGAAATTATTTTTGTGGATGATGGCAGTGTCGATGGAAGCGGCCCCCTGTTGGACAAATTATCTCATCACCATGAGGAAATCCAGGTTGTGCATTTTGATCACCATTATGGACAAACAGCCGCCTTTGACGCAGGGTTTCAAGTGTCTCGTGGTGAGTTGGTGGTGACCTTGGACGGTGACTTGCAATATGATCCAACCGACATTGGGGAATTGTTGCCCTTGATCGGACGATATGATTTGATTTGTGGAGTTCGGCAACACCGGCATGATCACCTGATACGGCGGTGGTCATCCAAATTGGCGAAGGCCGTGCGAAACGCCGTGATTCATGATGATTGTACCGATACCGGATGTTCACTCAAAATTTTTCACCGGCATGTCCTTGGTGATATCCCGCTGTTTCATGGCATGCACCGTTTTTTTCCTGCTCTGGCCAAAATGTACGGATTTTCAGTGGTGGAAGTGCCGGTCAAACACTTCCCGCGAGCTCATGGACAATCAAAATATGGGATCAGGAACAGATTGTTCGCGGGTCTGTATGATTTGCTTGCTGTCCAGTGGATGCAACGCCGGAAGCTCAATTATACAGTGAAAAATTCACAGGATGATTCAAGGCAAGTGTGAAGACCACACGGCTATGATCGTTGAATTGGCCGAACGTGAATGAATTTGCGCACAATTGATGTGGCTCTGATTGAGCAAAGCTGGGAGGTCCGCAATTACCACAACAGAGACTATTTGGGTGGGGATTGGATTTTTGGGGCAGAGTCTTTTTTTTTCCAGATGGCTCCTTCAATGGATTGTCTCTGAACGAAAAGCCGAAAGTCAGATGCCCCTTGCCTTTTGGTACATGAGCCTGGGTGGCAGTTTTATCGTCCTGGCATACGCTCTGTATCGGCGGGACCCGGTCTTTATCGCAGGCCAAAGTGTAGGAACGGTCGTCTATATCAGAAATCTGATCCTCATTTATCGAACCCAGAAGCAACCCTCGCGTGGCTAGCTCTTCTCCTACGGGAGAGGGTTCTTTCGCCACTTCCTCTCTGCTCCATCCTTTCCTCATTCTTGCTCTCGCCAGTGTGATTTTTCTCCTGGGCCTTGGGAATCTCGGACTAACGGACCGTGACGAAGGGAGTAACGCCGAAGCCGGTCGTGAGATGTTGGAAACCGGCCATTGGATCTCGCCGACCCTGAACTATGAGCCGCGGTTCGCGAAGCCGGCCTTGGTCTATTGGATCCTGAGTGCCTCCTTTGCTCTGTTTGGTGTTAATGAATTTTCAGCTCGCCTTCCTTCCGCATTGTTCGGGATCGGTCTCATTCTCCTTCAGTATCAGTTTCTTCGCCGGATAACAGGGTCTTCCATGGCCTTCGCTGGCGCTTTGATGCTGCTCCTCAATGTTGAGGTGATCGCCATCAATCGGATGGTGTTGACCGATCCGGAATTAGTCTTCTTTACGACTGTCGCGGGGTATAGTTTTTGGCGTGGCATGCAAGGGAAGGGACAAGATCGACGCTGGTTTTGGGGATGGTATGGTGGGATGGCGTTGGCCATGTTGGCGAAAGGCCCTGTGGGGATCATCATTCCTCTGTTAGCAATGGTGCCCTATCTGACGCTCACCCGGCAATGGTCGTACTTTTGGAATCAAGGCTTTCCCTTGCTGGGGACAACGGTGTTTCTCATGGCGGCAGCGCCCTGGTATCTGGCGATGTTTGCCATTCATGGAGCGGATTATATGGCGGCGGCTCAGGCCAATACCACCGGTCGGTTCGCCAATCCCATGGAAGGGCACGGGGGCACGATTTTGTTTTTTGTGCCTGTGCTGTTCTTCGGATTTTTCCCTTGGAGCGCATTCCTTCCTGTTCCTCTCTATGAGGCATTGAAGAATTGGAAACGGTTCTGGTTCAGAGAACGGCCGTGGAAGACTGAGGAAGAACTTGCGTTTTTTGCGGCTCTATGGGTGATCAGTGTGTTTATCTTTTTTAGCCTTTCAGCGACACGACTCCCACATTATCTGTACCCGCTCTTCCCACCCGCGGCAATTCTGACGGCCTTGTTCTGGCGCCGGTGTCTTCAGGAGGCTGGTTCGCGGGGACTCACGATCTCCGTTCGTACTCTCGTCGTCCTCGGGTATCTCTTGGGATTCACGCTTGTCAGTGTTCTGACCGTCTATAATGCGGTTCTTAAGAGAATTGCCGGCGATTTCCCCAGCCCCTCATCTTGATCTCGGCCTTCTTCCGGTGGTGATGGGCGTGATCGTGGTGGTGGGAGTGTCAGGTGTGAGGTATCTGATGAATCAAGGAGAAAAGGGTGAAAGAGCTTTCTGGGTGGCCTCCGGGATGATGGGATGTTTTTTCCTTATTACGGTGTTCTGGGCCTTGTCGATAGTTAACAGAGTGTTTATTGAGCCCCCTCAGGAACTGGCCATGATCGCTGGCTTCAATTTGGGACCAAACGATCAGTTGATACAATTCGGCCGTAAACTGCCGTCCCTTGGTTTTTATGCCAAACGAAAAGTGTATCAGGTGAATCCAGGTGACAATGAAAAGATAGAGACCTTCATCCACTCTGCGGGCCGAAAAATGGTTGTGCTGCCTTCCTATCTGCGCTCGAAATTGCCATCGCCGATGTCTGAATATCCGGTGGTCTTGGAAATCAATGGATTTTCACTCCTATCAAGCAAGCCGGTATTGCAACCACCCAACAAGTCTTCCGGAACAAGACAAGGCCGGAAAGAGACAAAAGGGTATCCGTGATCACGGCTCACAATGTCCATCCTGCGATGAGCGGGCATCCCGGATCAATCGCAATTTTGGTGGAGGAGGGCTCATGGGTTCTGCTAAAGAAAGCCTTTCCTCGCACAAGAGACCATTCCCTTGTCGTCATTCCCGCTGACGACCGGCGGGAATAATGGTATGGACTCCCCCTTTTAGGACGGCATCAAATGTGCCAAGCTGGAAGACCAAACGGCCAGCATTCAACTCAAAGGAGGAGGCAAGATGAAGGGTACCACGATTGGAATCGACTTGGCGAAGAATGTGTTCGAAGTGTACGTGGAAGACGGGACGGGGCAGGGGGTGGAACGTCGCCGGTTGTCTCGCAAGAAGATGTTGCCCTGGTTTGCCAACCGCACGCCTGCGGTGGTGGGGCCCATTATTGGGCCCGCGAGTTAGAAACGCTTGGCCACGCGGTGCGCCTGATGGCTCCCCAGGATGTGAAGCCGTGGGTGCAGACGAATAAAAGTGATCAGGCCGATGCGCGCGCCATCTGCCGTGCGGTGCAAGAGCCGGGGATGCGCTTTGTCGCGATCGCAAGCGAAGCCCAACAGGCGGTCCAAGCCTTCCACCGCATGCGCAGCCGGTTGACGGGCCATCGGACAGCGCTGGTGAATCAGCCCCGGGGGATCTTACTGGAGTACGGCATCGCCATTCCCCAGGGGGTGGCCTCGGTCCGCAAGGCGCTGCCCCGCCTCCTGGCTGAAGAGCGGTGGTCATCCCTCGTCCGGCAGTTCTTGGTGGAGCAACACGCCGAGCTCTTGGAGTGGGATATCCGGATTAAGGCCGTGACCGAGCACATCACGCAGGAGAGTGCCACCCAGCCGGTCCGTCAGTGGCTCGAGCAGGTCCGCGGGATTGGGCCCCTGTCCGCCTCGGCTCCCTGGCTCAAAGCCGCAGGGCAGCCGTATCAGAATGGGCGACACTTGGCGGCCACCCTGGGCCTGGTGCCTAAATCCACGGGCACCGGGGGCAAGATTCGGTTAGGGACGGTGGCAATGGTCTCGAGTTGCTGCAGCGTCCTTCCCGGCTTCAAGTATTGCTCGGGCGTGGCGAGTGAGGTGAACTTCTCATAGGGAGTCATCATGGCCTTGTACGGGTACCGCTTTCGCGCCTTGCCTTTGTCGTCCATGATGACCACAGGGAAAAAGCAAGGCTGGTGAAAGTTGATGTAGGGATTGAGGTGATTGCGATGGAATGTATTGAGTTGCGGTGCCCATTGTTGAGGAATGTGGATGTACCCCAGTTGTTTTCGAATGATCGCCCCGTTCTTACTTTCCACTAAAGCATTGTCGTTGCAGTGCCGGGAACGGGATTTGGTCAGTTCAATCAGCAATTTGTTGAGCAATGTCACCACATGCTTGTTGATGTACTCAGAGCCGTTGTCGGCATGGAAGGCCAGAATAACGAACGGGAATTGGTCGAGGAGGTCTTCCAGCACCGGAATCAGGTACCGTTCACTGATTTTCTCGACGGAACAGACGATTTCGAACTGGGTCACCTCATCGACGGCATTGATATGGTAGGCCCCTTTGCCCCCATCCAAGTTGCCTGGGTGACCGTATCCATGCGCAGATATCCGGGGAGGCCATTGGGCTGAGATTGCCGACGCTCGCCGAGGCGGGAGACCGTGGGACGGGTCTTCTCGCAATGCTGGCGAATGCCTCGGTAGCTAGAACTGCGCCGTAAGACATACAGGTAGCTCACGGAGATGCCCGCCAACGGGGCATACTCAGACTGCCCAAAGCGTTGCCCGGCCCGTTCACAGAGCTTTTTGGTGGCGGGGCCAGAAAGCGTCCCATGCAGCTCATCGGTCTGGGCCAGGTGCCGAATATCCTCCAGGGTATAGCGGCA
>Ga0114931_10009257_pt1 | contig 11821 bp, 9 predicted proteins | sample 2SBtaG_FD_89579 | JGI IMG/M metagenome (GOLD analysis project Ga0114931, IMG submission 89579) | Deep subsurface microbial communities from Kolumbo volcano to uncover new lineages of life (NeLLi) - 2SBTROV14_V59a metaG | ecosystem: Environmental > Aquatic > Marine > Volcanic | place: Kolumbo...
GGTGGCTCCGAGGGTCACCCGGAGGCGGGCCGCCACCGAGGTCTCGGCGGTGCGCGGGGCGAGCCGGGGAGCCTCGACCAGGACCGTTTCGATGGGAGGTCCGCCCGCACGATCGACCGCCCCCTGGATCGACCAGGGGGAACGGACCGAGGGGAAGGGAACGCCCTCCAGCACCGGAAGGAAGACCAACTCGAGGCTCCAGGCGGGTGCGGTTCGCACCAGGGACGCCGCCCACTCCCCCGGCCGCGGCGGATCGAGAAAGTCGAGACCCCAGTCCCGGGCGGCGATCACGTCGACGGGGTCAAGAAAGTCCCCGGCGCCCCAAGCGAACACCTGGCGACCCGCACGCAGGCGCGCGGAGCCGCGGCGGACCTCCACCCACGCTTCGGTCGGCACCGCCCGCCAGCGCCCGCCGTCGAGCGGATCCCAGTGGATTCGCGGTCGCAGGCGCACCCGCAGGGATCGGCGATAGGACCAGCGAAGATCCGCGTCCCCGCCGAGGTCCCACTGGAGATCACGCCCGGGCGAGACGTCCTCGGGGTAGAAACGGGAACCGACGAAAAGCGTGGCGGTAGCTCTCGTCCTCCCGGAAACCGGGCCCGGGAGGACGAGGGCTGAAAGGACTGCCGGGAGAAGCACGCCGCGGAGCAAGACCCGAAACAGACGCCGCGGCGGGCACGGCCGGCGCCGTATCACCAGTCCCCTTCCAAGCTCTCGATGGTGAAGTCGTCCGGCGTCAAGCCCGCTTCGGGGTCGCGTTCCTCGACTATCATCTCGGTGGATCTTCCCGTGCGCAGGTTCTCCATGACCACGCGCTTGAACCGCCAGACACCGTCCGCCTTTTCGAATTGCGACGCCGTGCTCCGCTTGAGGAGCGCGCCCCGGCGGTCATAGTACTCCGCCCGCAGGATCACCCGCCGCTCGCGCGAGACCCAGGAGAGAATCCTGGAATAGCCGCTCTCCTCGTCGCGGGGGATCGATTCCACCACGTCGGCCGCTTCCCCTTCGATGGTTTCCTCGCGCACCAGACGGTGTTCGTACTCGTCCAGGTCCCGTCCGCCGAGATCCTCGTAGGTGAACTCGGTCCCGGCGAAGGTTCCGGTCTTTCCCGAGGCGGCGATGCGCTTGACCCGCCCGAGAGCGGGGAGGTAGAGCCACTGGTCGTCAGGGCCGTTCTTCTCCCAGGTCAGGAAGGCGGTACCCGCGATGGTCGCCGGGGCAAGAAAGCGAATCAGGGATCGGCGCGTCTTCCCCGGCGGATGATAGAAGCTCATCGTCGCTTCCCGGCGCGCCTCGCGGCCCGCCTTGTCCCGGAGCACGATGACCACGCGGATCCGCTCCGAGACCCCCCGCGTGCCGGCCTTCTCGACCGCCTCCATGATCGCCCTCCCGCGGCCGGGCGCCTCTTCGGCCGGATCCCCACGGACCGCCGCGGGGAGTAGCAGCAAGACCGCGAGGGTAAGGAGCGTCGCGGCGGCCGGCGGTTTCCTGGAACGACCGCTTCCATGGATGAAGATGGCCGGCAGGATGAACAGGTCTCCGAGCAACGCCAGGGCAATGGCCATCGCACAGAGATAACCGAAGTTCACATAGGGCTTGAATTGGGACTGACCCACGACCAGAAATCCGGCCAGAAGAATCACGGTGGTGAACACGATCGCGTGCCCCGACACGGCGAAGGCGTGGCGGACCGCCTCGTAGGGGCCGGCTCCCGCCATGATCGCGTCCCGGTACTTATGGAGAAAGTGAATGCTGTCGTCCACGGCGATGCCGATGGAGACCGCGGCCACCATGGCCGTCGACGGCTCCAGAAGAATCCCGCGCCAACCCATGAACCCCACGGTGAGTACGATCGGCCACACGTTGGGAATGAGGCTCAAGAGGCCCATCCGCAGCGAGCGGAACGTGATCACCAGGGTCAAAGTGATCAGGAGGAGCGCGATCCGAAAAGAGCGGATCTGACTCCGGATGATGTAGTCGCCCATGTTTTTGTAGAGGGTGACGATCCCCGTGTACTCCACCGTCACCGTGTCGGGAAAGCGGCGGTCGACGAAGGCTTCCATAGAATCCTGCAGAGCCCGGTACTCGAGGGAGCCACCGAACTCGGACTGGATGCTGACCCTGGCGTCGGTGCGGGTGAGGTCCAGGAACCGGTCCAGGCCGCGGGCGGGGGATGACGCCTCGTAAAGAAGGAGGTACTGAGCGGCAAGGGCGGCGCTGTCGGGCACTCGGTGCGCGGCCGGGTTCCCGTCGTGCATCGCCTGGTTGACCGCCTTCAGGTAGTCGACCACCGACCGGGAGCCGCTCACCAGGTGCTTTCCCCGCACGTAGTCCTGGAGATCGTCCATGGCGCGGAGCACATCGGGGTCGAGAATGCCGCCCTCACGGCAGGCGTGGACCACGACTTCGAGGCTGCCGATGCCGCCAACCTTCTTCTCCATCTCCAGGCCGACCACACGGATCGGATCGTCGCGGGCAAAGAACTCGATCGCGTTGGTTTCCACCCGCAGGCGGGGAATCCCGAGGAGCCCGACCACGGTGGCGATCGCGGCGAAGACGAAAATCGAAACGCGGTGGGTCTCCACGAACCGCGGAAGGCCCGCCGTCGCCCGCGCGAGAACCCCTCCCTCCAGGCGGGAGCGTCGGGCGCCGAAGTCCCCCCGCATCAGACTCAAGGCGGCGGGAAGGGAAAAGACGCTGAAGACCAGGGCGGCCCCGACTCCGACGGTCGTAATCACGCCCAGTTCGCGAAGGGGCGCGAGCGAGGCGGTGACGAGGGACAGGAACCCGATGGCGGTCGTGAAGGTCGTGAGGAAGCAGGGCCTGAACAGCACCCGGACCGTCTGCCGCGCAGCTTCCCTACCGTCGAAACCGCTCGCCCTGAGCCGCAGCGTGTTAACGACGATGTGGACCGAATCCGCGATGCCGACCGCGAGCACCACCAGGGGCACGATCATCAGCATGTTGTTGTCCCGCCACCCGAGGAGGGGAATGGCGAGGCGGGCCACGATGATCGCCCCGATCACGGTCACCAGCGGCAGGACGCTACCGGTGAAGCTCCGCAGGGAAAAGAGCAGCATCAGAAAGATGATGCCCGCCACCAGAGGGACGTTCCGGCCGAAGTCCCCCCGGGTCTTGCGGTAGACATCCCGGTCGAGCACCGGGCCGCCGAGGATGTCGTAGCGGAGGCCGCTTCGCGTCTGCTCCCCGCGCAAGAAAACCTCCAGGGAATCCACCAGGGCTAGGCGGTAGCGGAACTCTCCCGGGCGGTGCACCAGATCGGCCAGGACCACCCCGACCCGACCGTCACGGCTTGCCACCGTCGGCACCGCCAGGGGATCGTGGAGAACCGAGGCCCGGGCCCGGTCCAGCTCCTCGCGACTCATGGGAAGACGGGGCACCGTCGGTCGCAAGGCCAGGTCGCCCCCTTCCGCCCGAAGGCTCTCGTAGCGGGTGAGGCTCTCCACCGACCGGATCTGGGGAAGGGTCTCCATGTAGCGCGTGGTGCGTTCGATGGATTCGAGGACGGAGTTCTCGAAGACGGTGCCGTCGTGCGGTTGGACCGCGACCATGAGGAACTCGTCGTTGCCGAAGAGATTCCGGAACTGGTCGTAGGCGAGGCGGGCCGGATCCTTTTCCAGAAACCAGATCTCGGCCGCGGCGTCAAAAGGGACCACCACCGCCGGGTAGACGCCGAGCACCAGCAACAGCCCGGTCAGGAAAAGAACGAGCCGCCGATGATCGACGGCGACGTCGGCGCACCAGGCGCCCAGACGATCCAGCAAGGCCGGCTCCCGGGACTAGTGATTCTCGGGGGAGGGGACGGCCGCCTCATCCCTGGCCTTGACCGATTCCTTAGCCGGGACGGTTTCCTCCGGCTCGTCTGCCTCGGCCTGAAGCCCTAGGGCGCGGCCGATCGCCTCCAGAAAGGCGGGCAAGTCCTCGGGTTTCCGGCTGGTGATGAGCCGTCCTTCGGTGACGACGTTCTTGTCGACGGTGCGCGCCCCGGCCAGGCGCACGTCGTAGCGGATCCCGGCGTAGCAGGTGAGCGTACGCCCGCGGAGAACTCCGGCCGAGATCAGCACCTGGGGACCGTGACAAATCGCCGCCACCACCCGGTTGGGCCGTTCCATGAACGCCCGGGTCAACGTCAAGACGTCCTCGTCCAGACGGAGAATTTCCGGGGCGGCCCCGCCGGGAAGGAGCAGCAGATCGTAGCCGTCGGGCTCGACCGCGGAGATTTCGAGAGGGACGTCTACCGTGGCCCGCCCGTACTTGCCCGAGACGGACCCGGCCTTCGGCCCGGCCAGGACAACCTCCACCCCGTGGTCCCGGAGAAACTCCAGCGGAACCGTGACTTCCTCGTCCTGAAAACCGTCGGCGACCAGGATCAGGGCGCGTTTCTTCTCTGTTGTCATTGGATCTGCTCCTTGATGGCGACTCGCGACGGGCCGTCGCCGACGCGGAAACCGGACGAAACACAAACTCTAGAGGTTGGAACCGCGCCCGGGTAGAAAAATTCCCGGGGGATGTGCGCTTTCGGGGGAATTCGGCGTTATGGAGGTTGAAGACGCAACGAAGGGGGGCCGACGAAGCCCCGGCATCAATCATCGATCCCAATCAATTCGGAGGTTCGTCATGAATCGCAAGCATTTGGTTTCCTTGTTCTCCGCGGCCGCCATCGCGGCCCTGACTTTCACGAATCCCGCTTCCGCGGCCCGGGTCGAAATCCAGGTTTCGATGCCCGACGGCAGCGGAGTCCAGTCCTTCACCCTCACGGTCCCCGAGAACTGCGCTCGCACCGACTGGCCGGCCTTCGTCCTGAGCTGCCAGACCCTCGACGAGGCCGCCACGCCCGGGGGAAACCTCCTTCCGACCTACGTCATCGCTCCCAGCGGTCGGGTGTTCAACATCGCCCTGGCCTCGGCGAACGGCGAGGTTCGGCCCAGCCTGGCCGGAGGCGGAATCCTGCTCGACCAGGGTCACCCCGGGGACGACATCGCCCGGTACGGCAGAACCGTGGACGGCGGGTCCAGCATTTGGATCGCTCGTGATGAGAACGGACGAGCCCAGCGGGCCTACCTGCTCTTCGAGAAGGACTCCAGCTTCGCCCGCTTCAAGCGGGGAGAGACCGGCGACGAACTGGCGGTGGCCTGGTCCACCCTCAAGGCTCGCTACAACTAGCGCGCGAGACCGCGGCAGCGGTCGGGCGGGGGTCCTCCGGGGCCCCCGCTCTTCTTGTTTTTTGGCACGACTCCCGGACGGACCTGGGCGTTATCGACCGAAAGTGCCGTCGCGTATCATTCTCGCGAGCAGGACGTCGACTCCGTCGGCGTTCAGGTGGGACGCATCATGAAAAAGAGCCGGGTCGGAAACCAAAGTCGAATAATCCCGGATTGCCGCCCTGCCGCCGATCGTCCGGCCCACTTCCCGACGCCATTCACCGAAATTGGGCGGCGTGTTGACCTCGAGGACGGGAGTGATGACGGGCACGAAAACAATACCGTTTCGGTCGCAACAGTCGATGATGTGGCGCAGCGACTCGAGATTCTCGGGAAACGCATGAACGGGGTCCGGCGTCCGGCGCCGTAACCGCTCGACCAATCGGGATGGAATCGGGGCCTTGAGCGTCCGATCCTTTTCTTCCTTCACGATCCCCAGGAGAACGCGCAGGAACATTTCGTTGTTGAAGCGAAACAACCGGAAGAGAGTCCCGGCAACATAGAGCTTTGGGTCGTGGTGTCGGGTGACGGCACGAATCCGATTCGAGTAGACGCCGAACAATCGCATGTCTCCGACCGACGCGGGGTCGACGTTCAGCCCTCCCAAGGCAAGAACGAGCGTCTTCGGCGGACCGTTTCTCTCGATGAAATCGAGGAGCAGCGCCTCGGACAGCGTGGTGGAGATTCCGCCCAGTCCCAGGTTGACGACCCGCTTTCCCGGAAGCAGAGCCTCGAGTCGGCGCGGCGGGAAATGTCGGTCGGCCCGCGAGTTTCCAAGAATCAGAATGTCGGCCCGTGCCCGGCCGGTGTACATCCGAACGAAACGGTCCTGACTATGATCGACGGCATGTTTCAGACCGAAGGCGATCAGGCGATCGGAGGCGAAGAGAGCGACGAGGAAAAGCAGCCCGATCTTGAGTGCTTGGCGCATCGATCAGTCTCAGAATTGAAAATACAGGAAACTCGCGCCCTCGAATGTCCCGAACAGCGCGATCCCCAGGGCAATCGACACGCACCCGGCAATCCGGAGGGGCGTGCTGGCGAAGTACCGATCACGGATCGACTTTCTGGTTCCGGCGGCATCCACGGCGACGACCACCGTCGCGATCATGAAGGTCTTCGCGATCCCGATGATCTGCTGGCCGGGCGGAAGCGTCATCCGGTCGAAACCGGCGATGATGTGGAGGATCCGAACCGCCTCCCCGATGGATTCGGCCCGAAAGAAGACCCAGGCCAAATTGGTCGCTGCGAACACCGTCAGGATCAGGATTCCGGACGAAACCGCCGGAGGAACCCGGAGAACCCGGACCGCGGCGGCATAGGGAGCCGACAACGCGCGTTGCAGCGCCAGGTAGAAGCCGTGGAGGCCGCCCCAGATGATGAAGGTCCAACCCGCGCCGTGCCACAATCCGCCGAGCAACATGGTCGAGAAGAGGTTTCGGACCGTGAGCAAGGATCCCCCTCGGTTTCCTCCGAGCGGAATGTACAGGTAGTCGCGAAGCCACGATGACAGCGAGATGTGCCATCGCCCCCAGAATTCGCTGAAACTTCGCGAAAAGTAGGGACGATCGAAGTTCACTCCGAAATCCAGTCCCATGATGCGACCGAGACCGATGGCGATCAGGGAGTACCCGGCGAAATCGCTGTAGATCTGGAACGAGAAACAGACCACCCCGACGAGATGCGCCAGGGAGCCGAAGGCCTCGAGTTCGGCGAACCGGGGATTCACGACCGTGGCGGCGGTATCGGCGAGACAGAGCTTCAGGAAGAACCCCCAGAGAACGAGCTCCAGCCCCCGGCCGATCCTCGGCCAGTCGATCCCGTGATCCGTCCGCAGCTGCGGCAACAGGCTGTCGGCGCGGACGATGGGACCGGCCACCAACTGGGGAAAGAGCGACACGTAGGCGGCGAACAGGAGGACGTCGCGTTCGGGGGTTTCGATCTTGCGCCGATAGAGATCAATCGTGTAGCTGAGAGTCTGGAAGGTGTAGAAGGAAATACCCACCGGGAGGATGAGATGAACGAGGGGAGGGGAAAAACCGAGTCCGATCGCTTCGGCCGTGCGCTCGAAGGAGCTCATGAAGAAATCGAAGTACTTGAAGACTCCGAGAACGCCCAAGTTGCCGGCGAGGCTGAGAAACAGCAACCGGCGTCTTCGGCTCTCGACCCGGGTTGCGGCCATCGCTAGACCGATGGAGTAGTCCAAAACGGTCGAGAACAGGAGAAGCCCGAGGAAGCGCCAATCCCACCATCCGTAGAAGAAATAGCTCGCCGCAAGGCAGAAGACGACGCGAGCCCGGCCCCGGAGCCCGAAATAGATCGGGAAGAAGACGAGAGCGAAGACGACGAACGCTAGGCTGTTGAAGAGCATGGTTCATTCGTACCGGATCGAGGACTCCCGGTCTCGAGTTCGGCGTGACGGCCTCTCCTGCTTGCCCGACCCTCCGACCGCGCGGGGAACGGTATCATGGGAACCACGCGTTGTCGCCCGGATTGTCGATCGGGCCGCCGGTCCGCGATTTCCCCTTGCCCCTCACCCCTGTTCTTCGGCACTCTTGTCCTGGATACGTCAATGTCGGACGGAGCATCGCCGGGGGCGTCGAAAAGCCGGGGCTCGTCTTGACGAATCAAGCTTTTCCGTCCCGGGAGGAACCCATGACGACAACCAAGACCCTACCGCCGCGACTCTTGATGAAGCCCTCGGGAAGGCTCACCCGCAAGGAACTGGTCGCGGTACGCCGCGACGTGCATCGTCACCCGGAGCTGGGGTTCGAGGAACACCGCACCTCCAAGCTGGTCCGCCTTCACCTGAAAGAACTCGGGATTCCCTCCAAGGTCCTGGGCAAGACCGGGGTTTCGGCGCTGCTGGAAAGCGGCTCGGCGGGAAAGACGCTGATGCTTCGCTGCGATCTCGACGCCCTCCCGATCCGCGAAGAGAACACCGAGAGCTACCGCAGCGTTCACGAGGGCGTCATGCACGCCTGCGGCCACGACCTCCACACCGCCATTCTCCTCGGGACAGCCAAGAATCTGAAGGGGGAGGCGCCGGCGCGAGGGCGCGTGAAGTTCAATTTCCAGCCGGCCGAGGAAGGACTGAACGGCGCCGGCAGCATGATCGAGGCCGGTATCATGGAGAATCCTCACGTGGACGCGGTGCTCGGCTACCACGTGTGGCAGGAGATTCCGGTAGGGAAGATCGGCGTCGTCACCGGACCCGCCATGGCCGCGGTCGACCGCTTCTAGGTCACCATCACCGGCAAGGGAGGTCACGCGGCCTACCCCCAGGGTTCGGTCGATCCGGTCGTGGCCGCGGCGCAGATCGTAACCGCGCTCCAGACCATCGTCTCCAGGAACCTCAATCCCCTGGATACGGCGGTGGTGACGGTGGCGCGGATCGAAGCCGGAACCGCGTTCAACATCATTCCCCCGTCGGCGACCCTCGAGGGCACGGTGCGCACGTTTTCCAAGGAGGCGGGTAAGCTCGTCCCCCGGCGCTTCCGACGCATCGTGACCGACATGGCCCGGGCCATGGGAACCCGGGCCGAGATCGACTACGTCCGCGAGCACAACCCCCTCGTCAACGACGCGGCGACGGCGGACTTCATGCGCGCGGTGGCGCGGGACGTGGTGGGAAAGCGCAACGTGGTCGACGCCGAACCTTCCATGGGAGGCGAGGACCACGGCGCCTACCAGGAGATGGTTCCCGGCTGCTACGTGTTCCTCGGCGCCGGCACGAAGTCCGGGGAAGCATTCCCTCACCATCATCCGCGGTTCAACCCGGACGAAGGGGTCCTCGAGATCGGCGCCACGTTGATGGCCAAGGCAGCCCGCCGGTGGCTCGCGGAGCATTGATCCGGAGCGCGGCGCTCGCATCGCTGCTGCTTCCGGCCCTCGGCCCGGGCGTCCTTCTCGCCGCGGCCCAGGTGGAGCCGCCGGTGCCGGTGTTGCAGTGGGGCGGCTTCGGATCGGACCCCGGCCGGTTCAGCGCACCCCAGGACATCGCCGTGGACCGTGACGGGCGCGTCTATGTGGCAGATACCGGCAACCACCGCATCCAGCGGTTCGACGAGAACGGCACCTACGTCCTCTCCTGGGGGGAATTCGGTTCCGAGTCCGGCCTCTTCGACACCCCGCGGGGCGTGGCGGTGGACCGGGAGGGAAACGTGTTCGTCACCGACGCCGGCAACGACCGGGTCCAGGAGTTCACGGCCGAGGGGATCTTCCTTCGCGAGTGGGGAACCGGCGGATCGGGCGATGGCGAGTTCCACTCGCCCTGGGGCATCGCCACCGACGACTCGGACAACGTGTACGTGGCCGACACGGGGAACAACCGGGTGCAGAAGTTCACCGGTGAAGGCGCGTTTCTGCGCGCCTGGGGTACGGCGGGCAGCGGCAGCGGCCAGTTCGAGTTTCCGATCGACGTCGCGGTTGGCTTTCTCGGTGCGGTGTTCGTCGTCGACGTGGATCTGCACCGGGTGGAACGCTTCACCGCCGACGGCGTGTTCCTGGACGAATGGGGCACGGTGGGCGGCAATCCGGGGGAACTGTTTCAACCCAACGGCATCGCCGCCTCCCCCGACGGTTCCGTCGTAATTGCCGACACCCGCAACGATCGGCTCCAGCGATTCTCAACCGGCGGCGAGTTGATCGTGGCCTGGGGCTCACCGGGAACCGAACCGGGCCGCTTCGATCTACCGACCGGGGTCGACCGCACCGCCCGAGGCGACATCTTCGTGTGCGAGGCGGGAAACCACCGGGTGCAGAAGTTCGAGCCGCCGGTGCCGGTCCGCTCGACGACCTGGGGTCGGATCAAGGCTCCCGGAATGCTGCGCGATCGGCGACGATGACCGCGGCAACCACGATTCCTTTCACCGCGGGCAGGGCGTCCGCGCAGCCGAAGCCGATCGACTGGATCGAAGCCTTCGGATCCCCGGCGCTTTCCCCCCTGGCTCTGGCCGAAGGGAAGGAACATTTCTGGAGCGCGGGGAACCGCTGCCTCATCGCCTACCGGCGGGAAAGCAGTCTGGCCCTGGCCCTGGGGGAACCCCTGGGACCGGCGGATACGGCTTCCGGCGCCACGGCCGAGTTCCTGGCGTTCTGCCGGGATCGACGACTCTCCCCCGCCTTCGTCCCGATCGGCGCCGAGCAAGCAGCGTCCATGGAATCGAGCGGGCTGCGTACGCTCCACGTGGGGGAAGAAGCCCGCCTGGATCTCCGCTCGTTCCACCTGGCGGGTACGCCCCGCAAGAGCCTCCGCCAGTCGGCCAACAAGGCCGCCAGGGGATTGCGGGTACGCCTCTCGTTTCCGCCCCACGACCCGGACCCGATCGATGCCCTGGCGACGGTGTCTCGGTCCTGGCTCGCTACCAAGCGCGCCCCGGAGAACCGCTTCGGCATGGGTTGGTTCGATCCCGCGGATCTTCGCCGCCGGCCGCTGGCGATCGCCGTTTCGACGCGGGGGACCGAGGCGTTTCTCACGTTCTTCGGCCGGGACAAGACCCTGGGGGTCGACCTCATGCGCCAGCGCGCCGACGCCCCGCCGGGAACAATGGACTACCTCTACGTGGAGTCCATTCGCGTCCTGGCGGCGCGGGGGTGGGAATCCTTGAGTCTCGGGTTGGCCCCGTTCTCCGGGGCGTCCTTCGATCACCAGCGGGGCGTGTTCGCCGCCGTAGCCCGGTGGCTGGGACGGCGCGACGCGTGGTATAGCTGTCGCGGACTTCGCCGGTTCAAGGAGAAGTTCCGTCCCGAGTGGCGGCCGTGCTACCTCGCCTACGCCTCCCCGACGATGCTTCCCCGTATTTTCATGACCGCCACCGGTCTCGGCTGGCCTTCGACCCTCCCCGCGCTTCTATCTTGACCGTGAAGCGCCGTTTCTTTCCGCTAGAAACAACGCCGCCGCCAGTGCGAAGGGAACGTCGGAGAAATCGAGAAGCTTCTGGTGGACCGCGCCCGAGGACGGGGAACCCCACCGCACGGGCCGCCGCGGTCACCCCGCCGGCGTAGTCCCGACGCTGGGCGAACGACGGGTCAGCGGTCAGGGGTCTTCGGCCCGCAGCCCGCCTCAGGAAACGCTCCCATGGTTGCGCCGACGGTTAGTGCCGGCGAGTTCTCTGCGACGGTGAAATCACCGCCCTCTGGGTTGCAGAAAAGTGGATCCGCGATGGTCACCTCCTCTCTCCATTCATCCGGACAGGCCCGTCCCTAGCTTCCTAGGTCTCCTCCAAGGTTCTCCCATAAGAGGTTCGGGCCGACGAGAAAATCTGTGGTCTCGATGCAGGCGATGCCGCATCCATCGTTTCCGGCAATGATGTTGTGCGATACGAGGAGTTCCGCTGGCGGCTGTTCCAGGGCAATGCCGCCCCCACTGCAGAGGGTCTCCCCTTCACCGACATTGAACGCGATGGTGTTGTGCGTAATGCGGCCGCGTTGCCGTCCTGAGTAGAGCCCGCCGCCAGATCCGGTGTCGAATGTCCCCAAGCCTCTGGCGATGTTTCCTACCATGAGGTTGTGGCTGATGACGGTGGGTCCGGCCTTCGGTGATCCTTCAAAATAGGTTACATGGATTGCGCCCCCGTGATCGTTTGCGATGTTCTCCA
>Ga0114931_10009258_pt1 | contig 11821 bp, 9 predicted proteins | sample 2SBtaG_FD_89579 | JGI IMG/M metagenome (GOLD analysis project Ga0114931, IMG submission 89579) | Deep subsurface microbial communities from Kolumbo volcano to uncover new lineages of life (NeLLi) - 2SBTROV14_V59a metaG | ecosystem: Environmental > Aquatic > Marine > Volcanic | place: Kolumbo...
AGCCCGTGCTAGAGTTACCTGATGCTATTGAGGCCGAAGCTCAGGGTGGAAGCCGCCTATCAACTCGACCCCAGCTGGCTACAGCAACACGGCATCCGAGCCCTGCTGGTGGACCTGGACGACACCGTTATTGCGGCCGGCCGGGAAGAGCTCGAGCCAGCCTACCGGGGGTGGTTCGAGGAACTCAAACGGGCCGGCATCCCCACCCTGATCCTCAGCAACGGCGAGCCGAGCCGTGTCCGCTTCTGGTCCGAAACGCTCGGTATCCAGGGTCTCTCCATGGTCGGCAAGCCCTTCGGCTTCGCCTACCGGCGGGCGCTGCAACTGTTGGGCAGCCGGCCGTCGGAAACCGCCATGGTCGGCGATCAGCTCTTCACCGATGTGTTGGGAGCCAATCTGGCTGGCATAACCTCCGTCCTAGTCACCCCGCTCTCACCGGGCAAGTTATGCCACACGCGACTCGCCCGGCGGTTGGAGCGCCTCATTCTCAAGGGGGATAAGCATGGCCGTCCTGTCGATCGGCGATAAGCGACTCGGCGCCGTGCTGCTCGAGCGCGGTTACGTGAACGATGAATCGTTGCAGCAGGCCATAGGCAAGCACGCTGAGGCCGGAGGACGCCTGGCAGACATCCTGGTCAATATCGGGGTGATTTCCGAACAACGCATAGCTCGCGCCATCGAGGAATCGATCGGCATTCCGCTGGTGGTGCTGCCGCGAGTGGACGTCATGCAGGAGGCCCTGGACAAGATACCCGCCAAGCTCGCCTACGAGATCGGTGCCCTGCCCTTCGCCCTGGAGGGAAACCGCCTCCGAGTCGCCTTCGAAGACCCGCTCGATGCGCTGGCCATCGAGGAGATCGAGGATGCCTCCGACTGCTTGGTGGAACCTTACCAGGCTCTGCAGCGCGAACTCATCTGGGGCCTAGCTACTCACTACCCGGAGTTGGGACTGGATCCCCCCAGCGACATCGCGATCGACATCAGCCAGCGCCTGGGCAACCTGGCAGTGGAAAAGGGTTTTATCGATAATGAACAGCTGCGCGCCGCAGTCGAGGAGCAGCAACGCACCGGTGGCCTGCTGGGGCGCATCCTCATCAAACAGGGTGTGATCACAGAGAAGGAGCTGGCCCAACTGCTGGCCGAGCAGATGGGTATCCCCTACGTGGAGGATCTCAGCGATGAACCGATCAACGAGCGGCTAGCTACCAGTCTGCTGCGGCTCGACGCCGTGCAATTGAATGCCGTTCCCTACCAGGAAAATGGTGGGGAATTGGTGGTGGCGATAGCCGATCCCCGCCGTATGCCGGACATCGAGGCCGTCATAAATCGCCCCGTCACCTTCGTGTCCAGTCCGGAGAGCGCCGTACTGCAGCGCATCGAAGCCCTGTACGCCGACAATCAGGGACGACTGGGCGAGACGCTGTTGCAGAGCAAGAAACTCAAGCGCGAACAGCTGCGCAAGGCTCTCGAGGAACAGAACAAGCTCGGGCGGGTGAAGCCCCTGGGGGAGATTCTCATCGACCTGGGATACGTCAATCAGGGCGACGTCGAGGAGGCCCTGAACAAGCAGCGATCGGGAGCCGGTCGGCTCGAAGATACCCTGGTGCAATCCGGCAAGATCAGCCCCGAGATGCTGGCCCGCAGCCTGGCCATGCAGCTGGGCTACGAGTTCATCGAGGAAAGCAAGGCAAACGTCGATCCCTACGCCGTGAGCCTGGTGCCCGAATCCACCGCCCGACGTTATAACGCCATGCCGATCCGCCTGGATGGCAACACTCTGATCGTGGCCATGAAGGATCCCCGGCACGTCTTCGCCCTGGATGACATCCGCCTCATAACCGGCAAAGAGATCCAGCCGGCAGTCACCACCGAGGAAACGCTTAATCATTTCATGAACCGCCTCTATCGCGACGGCGACGACATGGATGAACTGGCTCGAGCCGTCATGGAGGAGGTTGGGGGGCAGGAGGAGGAGAAAGAGGACACCAGCGCCATCGATGACAACGCGCTGGTGAAGGTAGTCAACAACATCATCCGCGAGTCGGTACTGAACGACATCTCGGATATCCATATCGAGCCCCGCCCGGACAAGGTGGTGGTGCGGGTACGCAAGGACGGTTCGTTGCGGGAATACATGACCATGCCCAAGGCGACGGCCAGCGCCATATCCGCACGCATCAAGATCATGGGGGGGCTCGATATCGCCGAACGACGCATGCCGCAAGATGGGCGCGTTCGCTTCAAGGATAGGAAACTGGAGGTCGATCTCCGACTCTCGACCCTGCCGACGGTCTACGGCGAGAAAGCGGTAATGCGCATCCTCAAGAAGGCCAGCAACATCCCCGAGATCGAACAGCTGGGCTTCGCCGACTACAACTTTCAGCGCTTCCAGGATGTCATCAAGAAACCGTACGGCATGTTCCTAATCACCGGCCCTACCGGCTCCGGCAAGTCGTTCACCACCTTCTCCATCCTCAAGCGCATCGCCGTCCCGGAAGTGAACGTCTCCACCGTCGAGGATCCGGTCGAGTACGAAGTCCCCGGCATCAACCAGACCCAGGTAAACATCAAGGCGGGGCTCGACTTCGCTCGAGCCTTGCGCTCGTTCCTGCGCCAGGACCCTGACATCATTATGGTGGGCGAAATCCGCGACCATGAGACCGCCAAGATCTCGGTGGAGGCGGCCCTCACCGGCCACCTGCTGATCGCCACCTTGCACACCAACGACGCCGCCGGCGCCGTGACTCGCCTTAGTGAAATGGGCATAGAACCGTTCAATGTATCGGCCTCCCTGATCGGCGTCCTGGCTCAGCGGCTGGTCCGCAAGGTATGCAACCACTGCAAGGTGGAGTACACTCCGGACCCAGATGTGTTCAGGCGCATCGGCCTTTCGGAAAAGGAGGTCTACGGCAAGCGACTCTACCGGGGGGTAGGCTGCGATAAGTGCGGGGGAAGCGGCTACAATGGGCGCCACGCCATTCACGAACTCCTGGTCGTCGACGACGACATCAAGACGGCGATCGTCAAGGAGAAGTCGTCCCTGGAGATCAAGGAAAGCGCCCTGGAAAACGGTATGCTCACCCTACGACAAGATGGCATCAACAAGGCCTTGCAGGGCATTACCACCCTCGAGGAAGTGCTGGCGCGAACCTCGGAGTAGGGAGCAGGGAGACATCATGGCAGATCAGATCAAGGCAACGCAGATCCAGACGGACATCGTCGACCTCTTGAGGCTCGCGGCGGAGCGAAAAGCCTCGGACCTACTGCTGACGGTAGGACTCCCGCCGATGATTCGCATCGATGGTGAGTGGCGGCAAACCGAATTCGATCCCCTCACCCCCAATCTGACCCGGCGTCTCATGTACTCCATGATGGATGAGAAGAAGCAACGCAACTTCGAGGAGCTCAAGGATCTCGACTTCTCCTTCAGCCTGAGCGGCCATGGGCGCTTCCGCGTCAACGTCTTCTTCCAACGGGGTTCGGTCGGTGGGGTCATGCGCCTCATCTCCGAGGAGGTTCTCAGCTTCGCGGAGTTGGGTCTGCCCCAGTCAATCGGCGACATCGCCCGCCTGCCGCGCGGCCTGGTGTTGGTGACCGGACCGACCGGTTCGGGCAAGTCCACCACCCTGGCCACCATGATCGACCTCATCAACTCGGAGTTCCACAAGCACATCGTCACCATCGAGGATCCCATCGAGTTCTTCCATCAGCACAAGAACTCGGTGATCAATCAGCGAGAAATCGGCGACGATACCTCCGGTTTCCATATGGCCCTGCGCAGCGTCCTGCGACAGGCGCCCGACGTCATCCTGGTCGGTGAGATGCGTGACGCCGAGACCATCAGTGCGGCCGTGACCGCGGCGGAAACCGGTCACCTGGTGCTGGGCACCCTGCACACCAACTCAGCACCGGAAGCCATAGATCGCATCATCGATGTCTTCCCCGAAGGACAGCAGGAGCAGATCCGGGTACAACTGGCCAACAATCTGCAAGCCATCCTCACCCAGCAGCTACTTCCCCGCATGACCGGCGACGGTCGGACACTGGCTTATGAGTTCATGATCGCCACCCCGGCAGTCCGCAATCTCATCCGCGAGGGCAAGACCCACCAGATCCTCTCGTCCATTCAGACCGGCGGCCAATACGGCATGATAAGCATGGACGCCTGTCTCGCCGAACTGCACCTCAAGCGCCTCATCAGTTTCGAGGTCGGCCTCGCCCGGGCGGTAGACCCCAAGGAGTATGAAAGGCTGGTGGAAACCGGCGGCGTCAGCAACAGCTCGCAAAACCAGGACACGGCTGACCGCGGCACTAGAGCTTCCGGTAGGAGCGCCGTCAGTGGTTACGGTCGAGGTAATCGGGGTAACTAGCTTAGTGCGTTGACAGCGATATCGCCGTTCCGTATACTCGTGCCAATGCGCGTTCGGCCCCGTATCCTGGTCATCAACTTTATCAAGATGAACTCCCTATCGTCGTGGGGAGGGGCCGCTGCGCGGTAAGTTCCACAGTTTCGCCCGCCCCCGGTTTCGCTCGACGACCGGGGGTTTTTTGGTAATGGGGAAGGAAGGTATTGGTGATGTTGCAGGCCAAGAGTCTTTTCGAAAAGGTCTGGGATGCCCACGCAGTCAGGACGCTGGCCAACGGGCAGACCCAACTCCTCATAGGAACCCACCTTATCCACGAGGTCACCAGCCCGCAGGCCTTCGGCATGATCCGCGATCTGAAGCTTAGCGTGCGCATGCCGCACCGCACCTTCGCCACCGTCGATCACATAGTCCCCACCGACCAGCGTCGGGAGCCGTTTGATGATCCCCTGGCGGACGCCATGATCAAGGAGTTACGACACAATTGCGCGGCCTTCGGCATCACCTTCTTCGATCTCGGTAATGACCGGCAAGGCATCGTGCACATGGTCGGTCCCGAAGTAGGCATCACCCAACCCGGTACCACCATAGCCTGCGGTGACTCTCACACCAGTACCCACGGGGCCTTCGGAGCCATCGCCTTCGGCATCGGCACCAGCCAGGTGAGGGATGTGCTCGCCACCCAGACGCTGGCTATGAACAGACTCAAGGTTCGACGCATCAAGGTAGACGGACAGCTGGGGCCCGGGGTCTACGCCAAGGACGTGATCCTCCACATCATCCGTACCCTGGGTGTCAAAGGAGGCCTCGGCTACGCCTACGAATACGGTGGAGAGGTCATAGAGCGCATGAGCATGGAGGAACGGATGACGATCTGCAATATGACGATCGAGGGGGGTGCTCGCTGCGGTTACGTCAATCCTGATGACACCACCTTCGCCTACCTCGAAGGGCGTCTCTACGCCCCAAAAGGCCATGCCTGGCACGAGGCGGTCCGGCACTGGCGGGAGGTGGCGTCCGACCCGGGTTGTCACTACGATGACGTGGTGGAGATCCGTGCCGAAGAGATCGCCCCGACCGTCACCTGGGGCATCAATCCCGGGCAGGCGATCTTCATCGGCGAGACGGTACCGACCATCGAGGGCAGCCCTCCGGAAGAGCGCATCGCGGTCGCCGAAGCTCTCGAGCATATGCAGCTCACCCCCGGCACTCCCATCAGGGGAACTCCTGTCGATGTGGCGTTCCTGGGAAGCTGTACCAACGCCCGGCTCTCCGACTTCCAGGAGGCAGCTCGCTACCTGCGCGGACGCCACGTCCACCCCCGAGTGAAGGCCATCGCCGTGCCGGGGTCGCAGCTGGTCAGACGCCGCTGCGAAGAGCTAGGGATCGCCGAAGTGCTGCGCGGCGCCGGTTTCGAGTGGCGCGACGCCGGTTGCTCCATGTGCCTGGCCATGAATCCCGACAAGCTGGTGGGGGATCAGCTGTGCGCCAGCAGCAGCAACCGCAACTTCAAGGGGAGGCAGGGTAGCGCCAGCGGCCGTACGGTGCTCATGAGCCCGGTGATGGTGGCGGCGGCCGCCGTGACCGGCGAAATCAGCGACGCCCGCGAGGTGTTCGGGGTGGCGCAGGAGGCGATGGTTTGATAGCACTCGAACCCATAACTCGCATACGCGGTACGGGAGTATACCTTCCCGGAGACGACATCGATACCGACCGCATCATCCCGGCGCGCTTCCTGAAATGCGTGACCTTCGACGGCCTGGGCGACCACCTCTTTCAGGATGTCCGTAGGACCGAGGATGGTAGTCCCACCGACCATCCTCTCAACAACCCGCGCTTCCGCGGAGCCACCATCATGCTCACCGGCAGCAACTTCGGCTGCGGTTCCTCCCGCGAGCACGCTCCGCAATCCATCTACCGCTTCGGCTTCCGCGCCATCATCGCCGAAAGCTTCGCGGAGATCTTTTTCGGCAACAGCATCACCTTGGGAATGCCGTGCCTGACAGCGGCACGCCAGGATATCCACGCCATGGCGGCAGCGATCGAGGAGCGTCCCACGCTGGAACTGGATATCGACATCGCCGCGGCAGAGGTGCGTTTGGCAGGAACGCGCTTCCCCATCCACATCGATGCGGCCGCCAGGGACGCCCTGTTGGGCGGCCGCTGGGATCCCATCGCGGAACTCATCGAGGGTAAAGCCGCCACCGACGTCACGGTCGCTGGTCTCCCCTACCTGAAGATGACGACCTCCACGGAAGGGGAAGGTGGTGAGCGTTAGCCCCTGGTCGACGCGCGGAAACGCTTACGCCGACAGCAAGCCACACCGAGAAGGCCCTTCGCTGGTGAAGCTGCTGCGGCTGGCACGGCCGCAAGCAACCGACAACTGTCTTGATCTGGGAAGTGGGGCCGGTCATACCGCTGCTCGGCTGGCACGCCATGCCGGCATCGTGTACGCCCTCGACCCCGCCCCGGGGATGCGCGAGGTCGCCCAGCAGCTCTACGGACACCTCGGTAACCTCCACATCATCGGTGGTCTCGGCGAAGACACCGGTTTCCCCGACGCCACCTTCGATCTGGTTACCGCCCGCCACACCCTCCACCACCACCGGGATGTCAGCGCTTCGCTACGCGAGATAAAGCGGGTTCTCACGCCCGGCGGGCGACTGGTGATAGTCGACGAGATCACCCCCGAGCCCCAGGTGGCTGCCTGGTATCATGTCCTGGAAAGCCGCCGTGACCCCACGCATGTTCGCGCTTACCTGGTGAGCGAGTGGGAAGCGATGATCGCAAACGCCGGGCTGGATTGGGTGGTGGGTGATGACCGTACCCGCTACCACATCGATGTCGCTCAGTGGCTGGAGCGCATGCAATTGCCAGAGAGCGGAATCGCGGCGGTCCATGAGCAGTTTCGACAGGCGAACGAGTACGCCAGAGCGTGCTTCAATCTGAGGTTCCAGGAAGACAGGGTGGTTAGCTTCGAGATGCCGATGATCCTCATCCTGGCAGTCAGACCCACCTCGAAAGGAGACACATGGACCACACCATAGCCGTCCTAGCTGGGGACTTCATCGGACCCGAGGTGGTAGGGGCCGCCCTACAGGTGCTCGAGGTGGTGGGGGAATGCTACGGCCTCGATTTCTCCTATCAAAGACTGCCCTTCGGCGGCAATGCCCTGGAAGAGTATGGAGAACCCTTCCCGGAAAGGACCCGCGAGGCCGTCTCGCAGGCGAACGCCGTCCTCATGGGCGCCGTGGGGGGACCGGTCGGCGATCACCCCTGGAACCACCTGCCGCGGGAGTTGCGAGTGGAGACCGGCATTCTGGAGCTGCGCCGGCACCTCGGGGTGTACAGCAACCTGCGACCCATCCAGGTATTCCCTGGGCTCGAGCATCTCTCCCCCCTTAGAGAAGAGGTGGCCCGGGGTACCGACCTGCTCATCATCCGCGAGCTCACCGGCGGCATCTACTTCGGTAAGCCCTCCTACAACCGGTCGGATGAGGGCCTCTCGAGCATGATCTACCGTCGTCACGAGGTCGAGAGGATCGCCCGCGTCGCCTTCGAAACGGCGCAACTCCGGGGCGGCAAGGTGACCAGCGTCGACAAGGCCAATGTTCTCGACGTCTCGCAGTTCTGGCGCGACGTGGTGAGCGCGGTTCGGCAGAGCGAGTTCCCGCAGATCACGCTCGAGCATCTCTATGTCGATAATGCCGCCATGCAAATTGCCCGCAACCCCCGCCAGTTCGACGTCATGGTCACCGGCAATATCTTCGGCGACATCCTCTCGGACCTGGCGGCGGTCATCCCCGGCTCCCTCGGGGTATTACCATCGGCCAGCCTAGGCGGAGAGGTGGGGCTGTTCGAACCGGTTCACGGCAGCGCTCCGGATATCGCCGGTCAGGGAACAGCCAACCCCGTCGGCACCATCCTCTCCGCCGCCATGATGCTACGACACGGCCTGGGGCAGGCCGAGGCGGCCAGCGCCGTCGAAACGGCTGTACAACGGGCGCTGGCGGAAGATCCCACGGTAGACCTCGGTGGCTCGCGCGGCACTCAGGCCTTTACCGAAGCGGTAATCGCCGCCCTCCCGCAGGGCGAGTCGACCACCGTGGGTCAAACGCCCTGAACATCATCTTCACAGCCGGCATCAGCTGGCAGCGACCAACAAGCGTGAGGGCGTTCCGTGATGAGGTGTCATCGCCGTGAAACCCCTCCCGGCACTACTTATTCTCGTGGGTCTCACCGGTGTGGGCAAGAGCACGATCGCCTCGTTGCTGCTCCGCTCCAGGCCACAGCTGCAGCCGCTACCCAACCGGCGGGAGCTAGCCAACCGGGTGGTTCTGCCCGACGCCCAGCGGCTCAGCGGGGAGACGGTACGGCCGGTAAACGACCGGCTCGAGCGCTTCCGCCTGACCGCCGTCTATAGGCGGGCTCACCCCGGCGGCATGGCGCACGCGCTCGAACGCTACCTGGCGAAGCAGCCACCTGGGATCGAGGAGCTGCTCTTCGATAACCTGCGTGGGGTCGAGGAGGTCGGCTACGCCGTGCAGGCATTCCCCCGAGCGCGCCTCCTGTTGCTTACCGCCGACCCCGTGAGCCGCGTCCTGCGCCTGGTGAAGCGCAACGATCCCTTCGACGCCGCCGCCACAACTTCGACAGACGGCAGCAGCCGTCTGTCTCTGACCCAGCTCGAGGGCGCCGCCGCGGTATTCGGTCCCTCCGGCCTGGCCGACCTCACCGCCTCATCAGCGGGGATTTCTGAAGAAGCGGTACTCCGCGCCGCCCGCATCGTGATCGAGGAGCAACGCAACTACGACAACGCCGCCGCCGCCGCTCTGCTGACGGCGGCGCGAGATCCTCGGGACTACCTGGTGATAGACACCTCCCGGCTCGAGCCGTCAGGGATCATCGCCAGGCTGACCGCTTGGCTGTGAGGCAGCGATGAGCAAGGCGCGCATCGCCCGGATCACTACCAGACTTCTGCGGCTACCCTTGCGCAGCACCCTCAAATGGGGTCGCGCCAGTGAGCTTGACGAACTCGAGCACGTGCTGGTGAGAGTGGAGGCCGACGGCGGCGCTGTCGGGATAGCGGAAGCTCCGGTCAGACCCACCATCTATGGTGAGACGGTGGCCAGCATCACCGGCATCATCGAGCACTACCTGGCCCCACGCCTGCTGGGGCTCCCGGTCACTGCTGGCGACGCCGTAGCCGCCGCGCTGGCCAGCGTGGCCAACAATCATACCGCCCGCGGCTCGCTGGATATCGCTATCCAGGAAGCGGCGGCGGTCGCTGCCGGTAGTACCCTGTTGGCGGTCGCCGTCGGTCCCAACCGGCACCTACGCGTCAGCTACATCCTGGGCATCACCAGCCTCAAGGAGGCGCTGGCGGAGGTGCGCGCGGTGATCGAGCGAGGCGTCACCGTCTTCAAGGTCAAGGTGGGCCGGGACTCCAAGCAGGATGCGCGCCTACTCGGTGCCCTACAGCACGAGTTTGGCGGCAGCGAGGTGATGATCTACGCGGACGCCAATCAGCTGTTTGTCCCCGAGGACGCGATCGGCAGGCTCGAGCAGCTGGCCCATCTGGGCATCCACTATGTCGAAGAACCGCTCCCTATTGAACTGATCTCCGCTCGGCATGCCCTCCGCCGAGCAAATGTCCTGCCGATTATCGCTGACGACTCCTGTTTCACGCTGGCAGAACTGAAACGCGAGTTGGAACTGGATACCTTCGACATCCTCAACATCAAGCCGGCTCGGACGGGCTTCACCACCTCCAGACGCATGCTGGAGCTGGCACGATCGGCCGGCAAGGGGGTGATGGTCGGCTCGCAGGCTTCGAGTGGGCTGGGTACCGTTCACGCCGCCATCTTCGCCAGTCACTCCGGGGTCACTCACCCTAGCGAGCTTAGCTTCCCCCTGAAGCTGCACGAAGACAGCATCACTCCGCCCTTGAGCTTTCATCGTGGGGTGTTGGCGGTGTCGCGCTTGGCCGCATGCAAGTTGCGCAGCTCATGGGAATGACCCTCGTTCCAGCAGTAATACCAATCTGCCTTGACAATGTCATAGCCGGGCCTGGTTGTAGGGTACGCGCTCACGCGCGGTCCGCAAGTCAACCTACTTACCTGAAACGCAGCGCCTCTGCCGGAACGGTACGCCCCGCCTCCCTGGCTGACGGATAAGCCGCCGCCAGGCTGCCTAGCAGGGCAATTCCCCCCACCAAAGCGTAGGCTCCATACGGCCACGACCAGGTCACCACCAGGGTGCTGGTTGCCTGGACCGTCCTCAGCAACACGGTGCTGAGCAGCGTCCCCACCAACACCCCGACGCCGCCGCTCAGGGCGCTGGTAAGCCAGGCCTCGGCCAGCAAGGTCCGCGAGAGCAGACCGACCGGTGCCCCCAGTGCCCGCAGCACCGCCAGCTGCCTTCTGAGTTGCCACACACCGATCATGCCGGCATTCATGAGGCCAAACAGCGCCACCAGCACCGCGGTCAGCACCAGCACCTGACTCAAGCCAAAGGTCTCGGTGACCATGCGACTGACATCGGTTTTGAAGGTGGCGGCGCTCACCACCTGCAGATCATAACGGTCGCCGAAACGGTCGGCGAGTAGAGTAGCGACACGATTCTGATCGACATCAGGCTCGAGCAGCAGCGCGAAGCTGTCGACTACCGGATCCCGAAAATCCGCTACATATACCGAGCGGTCCATGTAGAGGGCGCCGGTCGCAGCCCCGGGATCCTGGACGATGGCGGCGATCACGTAACCCTTGGGCCCACTGGGCGTAGTGAGAGTCATTACATCACCGACATGCAGATCGAAAAGCGGCGCCAGGGTGGTGGAAACCGCCACCCGTCGGTGGCCCCGCAAAACCTCCGGCAGCGAGATCCCGGGCTCCCCCGCCACGCTGGAGAAACGCCTCATGACTGGAAAATCACTCATATCGAAAGCGTAGAGGCTGACGGCGGAACTCCCGAGGCCGGCGATCACGAAGCGCTCCGGAGAGGCCGCCCGTATCCCGGGAATTCCTGTTAGTTCCTCGCCAAGCGCCTCACTCAGGGGAACGGCGGCACGAAGTCCCTGGGTACGGCTCGAGACCCTCAGGTCCCATCCGAACATCTCGTTCATCCAAACGGCGATCGAACCGCGATAGCTGCGAACCATGCCGAACACCCCCACCAAGATCGCCAGGGTGATCATCAGCGATGACGCCACCGCTCCGGTCCGTTGACGGTGCCGGCGGAGGCTATCGGCGGCCAGGCGTAACCACAGGGGAGAGACCGACCAACCCTGGAGGGAAGTTCCGAGGTTGGCAAGGAGGAAGGGTAGGATTGTGGCCACCCCGATCATCACCAGGAGTATAAGTAGCAGGCTAAGCAAGCTCCCAGCGCGGGAGAGTTCCCGGGAGGTGTGGAGGAGCAAGCCGACGGCGCCGATGGTGGTGAGGCCGACCATGGGCAGC
>Ga0114931_10009259_pt1 | contig 11819 bp, 5 predicted proteins | sample 2SBtaG_FD_89579 | JGI IMG/M metagenome (GOLD analysis project Ga0114931, IMG submission 89579) | Deep subsurface microbial communities from Kolumbo volcano to uncover new lineages of life (NeLLi) - 2SBTROV14_V59a metaG | ecosystem: Environmental > Aquatic > Marine > Volcanic | place: Kolumbo...
ATCCTGAAAGAGAGGAAGAGTTTCTACTATGTGCAGAACTTCTACGACAACTATCTTGGCTGGATGAGCAAAGGCTCCGTAGTCAGAACGGATTCTTCCGGCTACGCGACGTGGAATAAGTCAGATCAGGTCATGTGCATCGTCAATTATGCGGCGGTCGTGGATTTGGAAGGGTCAGCCGACGGTGGCTTTCTCGTCGATATGGTGCCAGGGGCCATTCTGAAGCGATTGGGAAAGAGAGCCAATTTCATCAAGGTCGAGACTCCGGACGGACGGTCAGGCTATGTCGAAAGCAAATCCGTCATGGAAGCAGGTAAGGCCACCGCTATTGTCGCGACGCGAAAGAAAGTGCTTGCAACATCAAAAACATTTCTCGGCACGCCTTATCTGTGGGGCGGCACTTCCAGCAAGGGGCTGGATTGTAGCGGTTTCGTGCAAACCGCTTTTCGTTTGAACAACTACAAGCTGCCGCGTGATGTGTCACAGATGGCGCGCCTGGGAAATCGCATCGAGGATCCAGGAACGAACTTTCAAAATCTCCTGCCGGGGGACGTCTTGTTTTTTGGCAGTGCGCCTGAAAAGCTTTCACATTGTGCGCTTTACCTCGGCAACCAGCGTTACATTCATTCATCGTTCTCCGTTCACATAAACAGCTTTGATCCATCAGACCGACTCTACAATGACTACCGCAGAAACGCCTTTCAACAAGCCAGAAGGTTTTTTTAAATGCCAATGAACCATTTAAATCGTGTGCAGGACCTGGCGACGGATACGGACCGTTTTGGAATCGTCAAGATAAGTGTGGCAAACATTCGGCGGGAACCGGTCTATCAGTCGGAATTGGTGAATCAAACTTTACTGGGAACGGTGCTGCCAATTTACGAAGAGCAAAATGACTTTTACTATATCGAGAATTGGGATGGCTATCCTGGTTGGATTACCATGAATTCCGTTGCCGTTGCCGAGAGGGAAGAGGCCGTGGCGTGGCTTGCCAGCGACCCGGTGGTCTTTGGCCGGAATCATGGACGGGTGACGACGGACAAAGCCCCGGAAAGCGAAGGGCTGGTCGACCTGGTCGCATGTGCCCGCGTGAATAAAATAAATGAGGACGGCGAATATGCAGAAGTGGCTCTGCCGGACCGCCGCAGGGGTTTTGTGCCGAAAAGGAAGATGTTGCCTGCCGGCACCGAAAGAACGACAGGTACGAGAGATAAATTAATACAAACCGCCCGGCAGTTTTTGGGTATTCCTTATTTGTGGGGCGGCACCTCCACCAAGGCGTTCGATTGTTCAGGATTCGTGCAAACGGTTTTCCGGGTCGTCGATGTGCCGTTACCTCGAAATGCCAGTGAAATGGCGATGGTCGGGAGAGAAATATCGCTGGTGGAGGGACGGCATTTGTTAGAACCCGGGGACCTGCTGTTTTTTGGCAAGAGTGCCAAACGAACAACGCATGTCGCACTGCTGCTTGACGGCGAGGAATTCATTCATTCAGAAGGATTGGTCCGGTGCAACAGTCTGGTAGAAGGGCATGAACGTTACAGCGAACATCGAAGCAAAACGCTTCTAAAGGCACGACGAATTCTGGCTGACTAAAGACCTTGTTTCCTAATAACGATGACATAAATTCCAGACAGGATTTACAGGGTGTTGCCGGATTAAATGACACTTATAATCGAATGAATCAGTATCTTGTGAACCTTGTTCATCCTGTCAAAAAAGTGTGTCCCTGGCATGATAAATAGTACAAAAATTTCCCGCGAAGTGAAGAGACTTCAGCTTAAACACACCTGGACCATCGCGCGTGGATCATCGGATTATCGTGATAATGTTTTTGTGACGCTAAAAAAAAATGGCGTTGTTGGCTATGGTGAAGCGGCGCCAATTCCGCGCTATGCCCAAACGGATGCCACTGCAATGGCGGCCATTGAACGGCTAACGGACCTTGTTGAGAGAAGTGACCTCTTCGAATACCGTACCGTGATCAACAAATTGAGAGAGATGGAACCGCTGCAAAATGCCGCCAGAGCCGCCCTCGAAATAGCGCTCATGGACTGGCTTTCAAAATCGTATCGTGTTCCTTATCATCGCTTCCTGGGCTTAGACGGAAGTCAGCTTCCGGCCACCAGCTTTTCAATCGGGATCGATTCACCGGAAATGATTCGCAGCAAAGTCGACGAGGCGAAGGAATTCCCGTATCTGAAGGTTAAACTGGGATTGGAAAATGATGAAGAAATCATCGATTCGGTCCGGAGTGCTACCAATAAACCTGTTCGAGTCGATGCTAATGAGGGGTGGAAGGACAAGGAAGCGGCTATCAGAAAGATCGATTGGTTGCAAAAACGGGGCATTGAACTTGTGGAGCAACCCATGCCATCCCGGATGCTGGAGGAAACGGCCTGGTTACGAGAACGCTCCGGCATCCCACTCATAGCGGATGAAAGCGTGATGAACGCCGCGGATATTCCGAAACTGGCGCAAGCGTTTGATGGCATCAATATCAAACTGATGAAATCCGGTGGCCTGCAAGCTGCTCTGGAAATGATCACGGTTGCCAGGGCGCACGGGATGAAGGTTATGCTTGGCTGCATGGTTGAGAGTGCGGTCGCCATTTCCGCCGCGGCCTGTATCGCGCCTTTGGTGGATTACGTCGACCTGGACGGCAACCTGCTGCTGCGTGACGATCCGTTTGTGGGGGTTCAGGTAAAAAGGGGTGCGCTGGTGCTATCCGATGCCCACGGTATCGGCGTCGAACCCAATAAGACTTAGCCTGATTAATTCATGAATGGTCATTATAGACTCTAACTGTTGCGACGGAGCTTTCAAAGTTGCGTGGGGATTTGTTCGCTCCGAAAAAAACTCGGGACAGGCGGCTGGACGCTTCACGAATCGTCCCCCTTCGAAAGGGGGATTCAGGCAAGTCTCCCTTTGAAGGGAGACAGGTTTTCGCTCGTCCAGAGCGAAAAGCAGAGGGATGTTAGTCCCGAGGTGCCAGATTGGCCGTGAATTTTAAAATTTCATGAATTATTCAAGTAAGAGATATTTTCCCACACACTGGTAAAAAAGATGCAAGACTTCCACTACCGAAACAATGAACTTCATTGCGGCGACCTGGCCGTGACCACGGTTGCGCAGTCCGTGCAAACACCCTTCTATCTATATAGTAAAAGAGCGATTGCTGACAATTTCAGAGCTTTTGACAGCGCTCTTGCCGGTCTTGACCACCTCATCTGTTATGCATTGAAGGCAAACTCCAACGATGCTATTTTAACTCTGCTCTCCAGCCTTGGGGCAGGCGCTGACGTCGTTTCCGGCGGAGAAATATATCTGGCTCTTAAGAACGGATTTGGGCCGGGAAAAATTGTCTTCGCGGGGGTAGGGAAAACCGATGAAGAGATCAAGTATGCACTGGAACAGGACATTCTTTCGTTCAATGTCGAGTCGAAACAGGAGCTGGAGGTCCTCAACGAAATTTCTGGCCGGCTCAATAAACGCGCCCGCGTCGAACTGCGCATCAATCCGAATATTGACATTCACGGCCACCCTTACATTTCAACCGGAAAGTCGGAGAACAAGTTTGGCGTCGATCTGGATAGTATTCCGGCTTTAATGGCTTCGCTCAAGGCCATGCAACATGTCGACCTTGTCGGTTTACACTGTCACACCGGCTCGCAAATCATGAACAGTGCGCCCTACTTAGCGACGATCAAAGTGCTCAGCGCATTAAGGGAGACCTTCAAGGCTGACGGAATCGAGTTAACGAGCATCGATATTGGTGGTGGTATTGGGGTTCAGTACGAAAACGTTCTGACGGCTGACCCGCCGGGACGGAGTGACCCTTTTGATGCTGATGCACCGGACAGGATCCTCAATCCTCTGGTACCGGAACTTGCCAAACTTAACTGTAAAGTTATCTTCGAACCAGGGCGTGCGTTGGTAGCGAATACCGGTATTTTGGTAAGCCGTGTTCTGTTCACCAAAGAAACCCGAGGCAAACATTTCATCGTGGTCGATTCCGGCATGACCGAACTTATCCGGCCCAGCCTTTATAACGCCTACCATGACATCGTGCCGTTGAAGCAACATAATGGTGAAGTAATTCGCGCTGATGTTGTGGGTCCCATCTGCGAATCCGGTGATTTTCTTGCTAAGGAGCGTGCACTCCCGCGGTTGGAGCGTGGAGATTTGATCGCCGTGATGACTACTGGAGCCTACGGCTTTTCCCTATCCTCCAACTACAATGCACGCCCGCGTCCCGCCGAGGTGTTAGTAGATGGCAAGGAGTTCGATATCGTGCGGGAAAGAGGGAAAGTGCGGAACCTGTGGACGTAATGTGAGGGAAGTCGGGGAGAGAACCTAACGGGTGTCAAGATTCATACTTGAAATGCGGCGATTTCATTATTCAAAAAATTTTACCGCCAAGCCGCTTTAGAAAAAAAGGCCCCCCATACGGGAGGCCTTTTTTCGTTTTCACGATGTGGCTTGAAAGAGCAGGTCTTACTTAATCAAGGTCATCCGCTTTGATTGAGTAAAACTACCCGCCTTAATCAGATAAATGTAGACACCGGTCGCTACTTTCTGGCCAGAGTTGTTGCGTCCATCCCACTTGATGGTGTAAGAACCGGCCTGTTTTGTCTCATTGACCAAAGTACGGACCTTTTGTCCCATCATGTTGAAAATCCTGAGCGTCACGTCACTGTCTTTCGGCAGTTGGTATTGAATCTGAGTTTCAGGATTGAAGGGGTTTGGATAGTTTTGCTCTAGCGCAAATGTCTTCGGTATTGACGGACCGCCACCATCGACACTGGTAACGAGCAATGAGACCTCCTGTGAAAAATCGCCTCTGTTGTTGTTAAGATCAACGGCCGCGACGCGGTAGAAGAAAGTTTCATTGGCTGCGACATCGGCATCGCTGAAGCTGTTTTCGGCGGTGCTTCCCAGCTCTTCCGCGGTAGCCGGGTCAAAGCCGGATTCCGTACCCCGAACAACGACAAAGAAAGCGAAATCCGCATCCGGTGATTCGTCCCATGTTAACTGAACAAAGGAACCCTGGTCAGATGCCTCTTCGCTTGCCAGGACGGTTGTTGGCGCACCTGGAGCCAAATTGTCCTCTGAAATACCAGACTTTGGAAAAGACTTCCAGCGGACGGTTGGTTCAGCCGTATGAGAAAAAACGACATACGTTGCCTTCCAGTCTTCACCGTCACCGAGAGTCGGAACGACGGCGGATTGCATGGGCAACTGAATGGCATCCACCTGCGCAAGCTCGACCGGTGGGGCTCCGTCGCTGACGCGCCAGACACTGTACTTTGTTATCTTGTAGGCAGAGTTGAGTTGCGGCGGTTGTGCTTTGCTAACAAGATCGGTTGTAATCTGCCCCCTGATCTCACCGGGTGCGTTGGTCGTCGTGTGCAGATTGACATACGTGTTTCCCACCAGCAGTTCATTTACGAAGCCCGCCATGTCCCCGGCGTTGGGTCCAATCAGGTCAGCCTCGGTTATGACGCCACTGGCGATAACACCATTCGAAGCCCCGCCGCCTGCAACGGGTCCAAACAGAAACACATCGACGGGCCCGTTAATATCGGGTGAACCGATGTGGATATGCGTTTGCGTGACGCTGTCGACATTAGCGACTTCTAACAGATAGCTAAGAGCCGTGTGGTCAGCACTCAGGACAAATGTTGCTTTACCCGTTGCAACCGATGCCAATGGTGGAACCTCGTTGTCTCCGCTTAAATTGGCGGTGAATCTCGTTCCACCAACGTCGTCGGCGGCTCCTTTCCAGGTCACGCGTAGTTGCCGGCCTTGATCATTCGGAACATCGGTGACACTCTGGATAATGGGTTGATTACCAGGAATACGGTCAAGAATAACCAGAGGTTGAGGTGGATCAGCGGCACCCTGTCCACGTGGGGTTCCTGAATAGACGAGTTCGTCCTCGCCGTCGCCATCCATGTCCGCCATCACGGTGACATCATATTGCTGGGCTGGTGAAACGCCCTGGTCGATGATCGACAATTCCCAGTTCGTGGGGTCATCCACGGCACCGCCTTGATACTCCAGCCGATGAATGATTGCATTGGGCGTTGACTGGCGCGTTCCAAAGGCGAAATCGACATTGCCGTCACCGTCCATGTCGCCGGCCGCGCCGCCGTAAAGCCTGAAGGAGGCATCCGGTACGTCTTTGATGATGGTCGTTGTCAAGCTGTCGCCATCTTGCTGCAGCAAATAGACATTGCTGGTGGAGGAACTCCATGAGGCCACAATGATTTCTTTCGTTCCATCGCCATCCGCATCGATGACGGCGGAGGATTTCCAGGAACCGTTACCAACGAGTCCAACTTGCTTGTTGCCGACCCGGAAGGAATCACCTGCGGCGCTCCAGGTAACAGGAGTCACGTCGCCGTTGCTTTGCAAGCCGTAGACCGTAGAGTCAATGATCGCAAGATCATAGAACACACCCGTCACACCGCTGAATTCTGTCGTCCACGTCTCGGAGCCATCGGCAGCATCGGGCACATCGTCTACCGAATATATTTGAATGCCATCGCCGACACGGGCGCTAGCGACTATTTCATCAGTTCCATCGCCATCGATGTCATTGATGAGCCACCTGAAGGGGCGAAGGTTGACATTGTCATCCGGTGTGATAGTATATTCCGCGTTGGGGCGCCAAGTGCCGTCTCCGTTGTCTACGCCCATATTGTCACTGCCATCGCCAGGTGTTTCGAAGACCACAACCCTCGATGGATTTGGATTCAAACCACCGCCAAAGTTGTTAACCGGACCCCAGACAATTTCCCATTTGCCATCATTGTCCAGGTCCGCCGCGGCCATGGCCGGCCAGGTGTTTTGAAAATCAAACGGCAGTTCCGTATGCCATTTGATTTCCCATCCGCCTCCCGCGACCTTTTCATATTTGTAAATTCGTGGCTTTAGGTCCTTGCCCAGCACATCATGCCAATCATTATTGACGGTGTATATTTCAAGCAAACCGTCGCCGTCGAAATCGACACCTGCCACGACGTTGCCGAAACCGCCGATGTCGTCTGGTTGAGCAGGGATCACTGCCGACCGGTCGAACCTGTCCTGAGCACTGACACCAAAAGCCAGTACCAGGCAGGTAGCCATCGCGGTCGCAATTGTTAGAAACTGTTTCATATTGACCTCCGATATGGTTAGTTAGAAAAAAAAGAAACGATGTTTTGTTCACTCAAGCGGGAGTGTGTGCCAAGTAATTCTTGCAGCCTCCTTTCCTTTGCCTTGGACGATGTGAGAGAGTCTAACCCGTGATAGTCACAAATCTAACCTGAATATCGCAATCATAAAAAGCTGTCATTCCCTCGAAGGCGGGAATCCAGTTTCGTGAGTGTGAATCCCCGATAAAAACTTGTCTCTACAGGTGGTAAGCGGGGACATTCGGGGATGACAAAAATAGATGTTTAAACCTGTCCCGTCGGTTTCTACCGTGTGAAAACACCGATGGCTGAAGGGGCTTGTCATGTCTGAATTCGTAAAGACCATAAGGCATCAGCATACTAGCCAGAATCATTGTTGCAACAAGGGGGTGTCCACAAATGACGCCAATGGCCGTTGAACCATTCGTGATTGGCCAATCGCAAAATGCCACATGCCGAGGATTGGCGGATGAAAGAAATATTGCATCGGATGTATCCAGTATAAAAAAATTGGAATCAGATGTCAAGTGAAATAGAATATGAACTTGCCAAGCTTTTAGTACCTGATCGCGAAGGTTACGAATTTGACGTTGTTCAACCGCCCAAAATCTGCCCAGCCGAAGTCGATCTTCAGATTGGTACCAACGGCATCGTAGCGCAGACCGACGCCAAAGGTAGCGCCTTGTTCGCTGTTGTCTAAAAACAACCCTTTGTAGCCACCTCTGAGAAAGAGTGTATTTTTGAGACCCAACTCGACACCACCGCTAACAAATTCGGAATTGTCGTTAGGTTGCGCTCCGTCCGCGACGGCGATAATGCTGACGTCGCGCTCATTGACCACTTTCCAGGCGAGCCCGAATTTGAGATTCAAGGGCATGTCAAAGGTATCCGTGCGAAATTTTCCGGGCACTTCATCCACTGATCCGGTTTCCGGAAGCGGGTCTTCGTTAAAAAACAAGTCCCGCCCATCCAGTTGCATCTTGGTGCCGAAATTCGAAACTGAAGCACCGAGAGTCAAATTTTCAAAAGGCGTATTGTAAAGGACCCCCAGGTCGATGGCGCCGCCCTGTGCGCTTACATTAAAAATGCTTTCCTGTACGAATTTGCCGGTTAGACCAATGGAAAAGCGATCGGTCAGGTTCTTGGCGTAGGTAACGCCGATGGAAATCGCATTAGAATCCCACACCTGACCGGTACCCTGTGGATTCCGAACCGTTCGAACAGGCTGTTCCGGCGTTCTAAAAGAAACGATCTGAGCACCAAATGAGCCAATGTTACCAGCATTTATGGAGAAAGCCGCAAAATCGTAGTTGGTGCTGGCCAGCCATTCGGAGTGATTGAAAACCGCTTCGCCTTTGCCTGCGATGCGCGAGAGACCCGCCGGATTCCAGTAGATGGAAAGAATATCTTCAGCAAGCGCCGTGTAGGCGCCCCCCAAGGCAATCGCCCTTGCCCCGGCACCTATTTTGAGAAACTGGGCGGCAGTCGTGCCAACACGGTTAACGGAAGATACATTCTGTCCCTGTTGGGAATAGGCGCTGCCCGCCACGAAAAAAGTGGCAATTAGAAGGGAATAGACTCGACTCACTTTCATGGGGTTTGTCCTGCATGGTTCAAGTTTTTGTACAATTGCGGGCGGACGGTTCGTGTCCGTCCGTCATTTAATTAAAGCCAACCTGCCAATTTTGGTGCCGATGCCGGGTGCGTCAATATGATAAATGTAGACACCGTAAGACGTTTGCTGGGACTCAAAAGTCAGGAGGTCCCAGACGGCGAAGTTGCGATTGTCATTTTTTTCGATGGTGTCAACGAGTTCCCCGACAACCGTGTAGATTCGAATGGTACAGACTTGCGGCAGATTTCGAAACTCAATTCTTCTGTCATCCCGGGCCCCGGTCCTGACGCCGGCAATCTCCGCAGCGCTGAACGCGACGTACGGGTTCGGTACCACAATGACATCACTCAATGCATTCTTTGCGGTCTGGTTGTCAAAAGAAACAGCTTTGGTAGAAAATGAATATTTGTCACCGGACTCGAAAGGCTTTTCGGAGAAGAGAAGAAAAACATCCCCATCACCCGGATAAATGGGATCGTCTACGATAATCAGGGAGTCGGCGGACCCGTCGGCTGTCTTGATCGTGTCCGCTGGGGTGTTGAATTTGACCTGGTAGGTGGTCTCCACCAACTGATTGAAATCGGGTTTCAGAAGCACAATTGTTTCGGTGTAGTCCCAACGTTGGTTACGAAAACCACTCACTTCGTTGATAAAGAAAGCAACGTTTTCATCCGTCTGTGTATCTATGATGCGAAATGGTGCTTTCACTTGTGGTGCGTTCCCGATCTTCACGCTTGAATCAGCGGGGGCGGACAGGCGGCCATCGGCGGTTGTGTCGTAGTCGACAAATTGGATTTCGAAATCCCTGGCTATCGGCAGAGGCCGGCCAACTTTGGAAAGGCCGATAACGGTCGTTTTATCGCTAAAATTGGTGCCGGTTTCGATCGTCTTAAAACCGCTGCGTCCTCCTGCAATAGCAAGAGGGCTGAGACTGGTTTCGCGGTTTTGCACAAACAGCCGCATGCCGTCAAAGACCGGGTTACTATCTTCGTTGTTGACGGCGGTACTTGCTTTGACCGGCGTGAATTTGAAAGTAATAGTGAAGGATTCTCCCGCGGGTAAAGAGCCAGTGGACGTGCCGCGAATACGCCCTGCCGCCAGGTCTACCTCATAAGCACTCGGGTCTATGACGGTACCCGATAGTTCCGTCACGGTGATGCTTCCCGCGACAAGGTTGCGGGTGAGTAAATTAACGAAGATGGTGTCGCGGGCTACGAAGGTCGTACTGATGGGCTGCAGGTCGATGACGGAGTAGCCCGTGCTGCTGGTTGTTGAATCGAGAACGACATTTTCAAACACGACGTCGTAGGCTTTGCCGTTCTTCACCTCGAATGGATCGAGAAACCGCACGGCCACGCTGCCGGTAGCATCCCCGTTTACGCGGCTGGCTTGGTTACCCTCAATGCCGTCAAGTTTGGGGTCTAAAAAACCAAGTGGTTCGTCGCCGGGCACCACGCGCGCCGTGTTGATATCGAAGGTGAACAACCGGGTGACGGCATCGCGCTGGATGGTGCGTTGACCCTCCGTTGGTGATAGCAGGGCCGCAACGTCGCCATGGTCGTAGGAGGTCACGGCATAAAAATAGGTGACGCCGTTTTCCACATTGTTGGTGTCGACAAAAGAATGCACAAGGCCCGTATTTTGCCCGAGGTTAAATCGCACACCTCGCCCGCCAAACTCGATTTCGGAAAGCCCTTGAAACTGATTGACCAGATCGAATTGCGCCGGGATGCCGTTGTTCTGCAGCAGCGGGACCGATAGAAAGGGGACACCGCGGGAATCCGTGATGGTTTTCGTATCATTAAAGCTGAAATCCCGGCTGCGATAAACTTTGTATCCCTCGAAATCGAACCCCTTGTTCGCACTGTCCGGATTCGCCCGTGCTACGAATGGATCGAACGACTCTTCGGCGCCTGTGTCCCAATAAAGCGTTACCTTTTCATCGCCGGGGATGGCTACCAGAGTAGGCTTCTTGGGTGCTTGCGCAAACCGATAGTCGGCTTCAAAGACTTGTTGTGAAATCTGGGCATTGCTGATCAGGTCGGTCAGGTCCAGGCCCAACAGCAACGCAATTGAGAAACGTTGGCTTTCCCCGGGGCGCAATGTAAAAGGCCCGGAGCCGTAGATAAAGACATTGTCAGATTGCTGCTCTATCTCCGGCTCAGGGTCCCCGGGCCGCTGATTAGGCGTCGACATCAGACTGTACATCAGATCATCCTGGCGCGGCCGGTTGTTGCCGCCGAAAGCGATAGCGTTGAAACTGGTGAGTCCCAGTTGGTCGGATTCAGCCGTGTCCAGAAAGCCAAAATTTGGCTCGCCACCGAAAAAGCGCATGCCCTCGAGTCGCATTTCGGAAGTAGGTTCACCGGCTTCAAGCATGCTGTTGTTATTTAAGTCGAGAAAGAAAAGCTGGGTGGGCTTGCCATCCCCTTCGCCACGGTCGCCCGTGCCCGCAATGCCATCGACACCGACATCGTCGAACTCAGCGTCCCAGTCGCCATCCTCGTCTCCTGACCAGTGCAGCTTGTCCGCGCCAAAACGACCGATGGGACCGAAGGCAAAAACACCCGCATCGTTGAAAGGACTTTCGTCCGTCAGGCCATCGACATCGTTATCGATACCGTCGTTATCAATGCCCGGGCTCTCCAGGAAACGGTAACCGAAAAAGCCTGGTATTTTGCCCTGGTCTCCCCTGCCATCTTCGTCGAAGGCAAACAACATGTTGCGGGAATCAAATGGAAAATTTTCATTGGAGGCGGATATGAAACCAGCATTGTCGTCCGCGAAATCATTGGGACCCCCCACGTGCGGGTCGCCAAACATGCCCAGGAAGACATTGTCGAGCGTACGGGGACTGATATTGGTAATCGTGTAGACCAGGAAGATCATGTCTTCCGCAAGCGGATTGTTGAATTGGAAGATGCGAACCCGCAATTCCAATCCCAGTCCGCGGATCGTGCTGTCGGTGGGGGAGGGGAAGTAGTCGAACTCAGCATTATCAAAATCATCCATCACGTAAAAAA
>Ga0114931_10009260_pt1 | contig 11818 bp, 6 predicted proteins | sample 2SBtaG_FD_89579 | JGI IMG/M metagenome (GOLD analysis project Ga0114931, IMG submission 89579) | Deep subsurface microbial communities from Kolumbo volcano to uncover new lineages of life (NeLLi) - 2SBTROV14_V59a metaG | ecosystem: Environmental > Aquatic > Marine > Volcanic | place: Kolumbo...
CGGAGCCAGGGTTTTGAAAATAGGGGACAAATGATTGGGACACCAAGTGCTGTTAACCGAGGCGCTCAAGAATTTTTAGTAGAGTATTGCTCTTTAAATTCTTAGGGTTTTCCAATGGGTTGAAACCCTTTGGAAAAAATGCTGTATCTGATTACTTTTCTGGTAGCGTTTTGAAAATTCTGCTATCCGAAGCGCTTTGGTCAATAATTAGGCAACAGTTAGTTGAAGAAATTGCCCTGTGGCAGAAAAACTTCCGCCACAGGGCAAAACAAGGGTTGAATCATTCAGGAATCATTTCCCCTTCCCAACACCCCACCGACAACACCTCCGACAAGGGCACTCAACACAACAAAGGCTACCATATCGACAATAACACCTGTCAGACTTGTATAAACGTTGGCTGTTCCGAAAGAGATGAACGCAGTATGTCCTCCCATCAACAACCCAATGACCGCTCCTGCAGTGGCTCCGGTTTTTAAGGTCTTGATACCTGCCCAACGACCATAAATCACAGAAAAGAGAAATCCGAAAAATAAACTGCCGACCGCGATGGCCCACATGATTCCGGCTTCAGAGTCCTTTGCGACCCCTGCAACGGTATTATCCTGCATAAAATCGGAGAGCAACATACCGTAAATTAACCATCCCAAGAGGAAGGAAGCTACACCGCCAACTACACCGGCGACGAGAATTTTGTTGGTATTCATATCGTTTTGATTTAGGTGAAAAATTAGGTTTAAATTTTACAAAAAAACAATTCGGCGAACATTGTATCAACTTTTTGAAAAAAAACACGAATTAGATAAGATTTTGAGACCCGTGCAGGTTTCGAATGGTACATATGCTCGCAACGATATGGGACCAAAATAAGTCCCTTGAAATACTATTAGGCTGGTACCGTCCTCGACTGCGAAGGCACAGAGGGGATGAGCCCAAATAGTTCGTGTAATTCGCCAAAATTAATAAGTTGCTTTGGAGGAACATATCGTCCGAGCCGGGCAGATGCTGCACCAGCAAGAGAGCAATACCGTTTTTATTCTACCTTGTCGTACGCCAGTAGGGGCATTTCGTTAGACATTTTGGGGAGTTTTTTCGGAGTAGAGCTAGGGAAATATCTTTATTCTTCATTTTTAAGATTCTTAAAATGAATTCAAATTTAAAGCATTACAATCCTACTTAAAGTTGTAAAAACAAAATGACCAACACAAGTATCTTTTTTGACATTCATAACTGCTATCTCTTCTCCCAAAGCTGCCCGAGGTAAGGCGTCAGCTTCAACAGAGCGAATGAAAAAATAATCGCTTCCCTTTTGAAGTCGAATTCGGAGTTTTCCATTCAATAAAGCTATTGGTTCTTCTGAAAGATTTCCCCTAACATCATCCCAACTTTGGTTTTGATTGATGCTTTCGTTTTCCCGCCAATAAGCATCGCAGGTGATTTTTTTATTGCAAAACCGACAGTTCTCCTGATTGGGTTTGGCAAGTTCATTTGGATTTGTTACTGTTTTTAGAGTATCCTCCAAGTCTGCCAATTTTTTCAGCAAATTCTGATGAAGCTGTTTGCATTCTTCCTGATTAAATGCCAAAGAATGTTCTTTGCATTTCAAATCAATTAATCGCAAATGATTGGGGAAACGCCCGGTCATGTCGTGAAAAATGGAGGCATAAATTTTTAGTTGCCATTCATAACCTAGTTTAATATGGCCTTTTTCATTCACAGGATTGTTCGTTTTATAATCCATCAAAATCAGTTCGCCGGTTTTCTTTTTAACTAATAGGTCAGCGAATCCCTTCAATTTTCCGGAAGGACATTCGAGCGGCACTTCTGCCTGAATCTGCTCCGTTCCCGGATGTTCGCAATAATTTTTCAATAAATAATTCAACAAATGGAGGCATCGGTATTTTTGTATTTCAAAATTGGGATAGTGTTGTTGAATAGGAAGAAACCGCTCAAAGCCATCGATTTTTAATTCCTCATTGTAAGTGTCCGTTAAATCAGTCCAGACATTTTCAAAAGAAGCAAGCTGTAGTTTGTCCTTCACTACTTGTTCGACAATATTGTGAATAATTGAACCAAATCTCGCAGCAGGATTAAAGTTTTTTTGTGGCATTACTGTTGAAATTGCTGGGGCATATTTCAATCTGCAAGCGTCTTTTTGAAGAAGCCCTGATAAGTGGGTAACTGATTTTGAAGTCAGTTTTTCGAAGTGCATAATTTGAAAATTGGATTCTAAAATATTTTGTTGCAAATCTGCTGATAAGCCCAGGCAGGACGAAGTTTCAAATTAAAACTATCAAGAAAAATGAGTTTACCATCCGTTTGAGCTACAACTTTCGCAAGTATGCCTCGCGGATGGCGGGTATTCCACAAGGGATGCACCAGAAGAATTAAAGAGTCGCCGTTTGAGCCTTTAAAACCAAAAAGTTGTCCACTTTTTCCATTCAATTGCCAGGGAAAGCTAACTGGTTCGAATCGAAAATTTTGGCGAAAGCTTTTCAAAATGGGCGGTTCTGTATGTGTCCATTTTTCCCATTCTTTTAGCTCTGGAAAATCAAAATTTCCATCCAAACCTACTTCAAACTCAGGGTCGAAAAGCACCCTCAAATAAGTCAAGCCGAGTTGCCAATCCAAAAGTCCGTGATAACCTCGATTGGAATATTCCAAGAGGCAGGCGGTGCAAGCAGTATTACAATCAGCAGCATGTGCATAAAGGGAAGTGGCAAAATTGCCGGGATTTTCAAAAAGACTTTTTAAAACAGGTACTATCCTTTCCTTAAATTCCCTTGAGAAGCCCGAACCATTCGGAAGGGCATCTCCAAAAATCATCTGGCGGGACAGGTTGCCTTCATCACTCAATAATCCCAGAAATTCAATTTCATTGGTATCAATATCCAGTAAATCGCTGACTGCTTTTTTGAGCAAAAAAGCAGCAGAAACCAGCGCACTTCTCACACCCATCATGCTGACCACATTTTCATCAGGCGTGAAACTGAAATTGAGATTTAAACCGGGCTGAATGTTTTTGGGTGAGAGGCGATAAACTTCCGTTGTTTTGCCGGAAGCAATAGCAAATTCTTCTGTGTATTGGCTCGCATCAAGGGCACCGGGTATATGAATCCATTGATTTTGGAGGTCGCCCTCATGCCATTGTTCCCGGTTTTTCTGACACTTATAAAGTTGGTCGTTATTATTGCTATTTACCAGCCACACATAGTTGTCACCTTTAAAGACCTGGCGAAAATTAAAGTCATCTGAGCTGTCTTCAAAATCCAAAACACCTGATTGGGCAAAAGCACTTGGCATGGAGGTGAAAATGGTTGCTCCTTCTTTGGCATCTTCTTCCGTTCTCAAGTTTGTTCGAAAAGCAATGGGAACTTTGATTTTGAAAATATTAAATTTTCCGGTTTCGTCTTTTGGATGTCCACAGTTGGGGCAAAATTGGTGGTCTGGTGCTCCATTATCGTCCAATTCCACGGTATCATAAAAATTGCAGGCGTAGCATTTGAGCAGCCATTTTTCTTCCGAAAAAGCTTTGTCACCAATGGTTTTCCAAAAAAATCCTCTGCCACGTCCGGCTTGTTCAATTGTTATATCGGGCGTAAATCCAATGGAAGTGTAGATGGATTTATCCTTTGTTCGCTGAACGCCGGGGGCAAAATGGGAAATCGCAGTTGCCAAATCCCTGTCAATTTTTTTGAGGATTGTTTTATTTCCTTTTCGTTCCTTTCCGTGATACAGAGAGGTCGTTTTGGTTGGCATTCCAAACATAGGCAGTAAACCATGTTCCGCTAATAATTCGGCAAGTCCGCTTTCTGTCGATTGCTTTTCTGAAATAATTCTGTCAATTTCATCGATAAGGTTTTCAGAAATATCTTTGAAAAAATCCTCATTTTTATCTAACCAAATGAATTGAATGGTGTGGTGGATGACGGCTGAATTATTTTGAACCCAAGTCAGATATTGTTCCCTGTTATTACCCCAATCATTCACTTCTCCCAATTCGCCATGAGTATCCACATTTTCCATGTCCCGCCAAGTGATGCCAATGTCTTTTGCTGCCTGTCGCAACACTTCTTTGACAATCAGGCGTTTAGCAATTTTTTCGCTTTCCGGGTTGAGAAAAGGAATAGGCGGTTCATCGCCCGTGATGTGTTCGGGATTGTGGAAATGATTGATGTCATGGGATTTGCCCCGGCAAAGGGTCATGGCAATGGAAAAGGCTTGTTCTCGCCGTCCGGCTCGTCCGACCCTCTGTTGGTAATTGAAGCGCATGGGCGGCATGTTGGACATCATCACCGCTTGCAAATCGCCAATATCCACGCCGACTTCGAGCGTGGTGGTGACGTTGAGTACATCAATTTCTTCAATTTCTTTGTGCAATTGGCGGTCTTGTCGGGGAACGACAATTCCCTTGAAATGTAGCTGCCGCTCGCCCGGATTATCTGTTTGCCCGGTCATTTCTTCGGTGTGCAAGCGGATGGCAGCCCTACCTTCTGTTACGGGAATAGCAAGATAATTATTTGCCCTGATTTCGGCGCAAGTATGGGTCGGTTGAACAGGCAGATGGCTTAGGCAATTTGTGCAGAAGTGTTCGGAAGGTTGTAAATGAATGCGACGGCAGGAGGGGCATTTCCAGACAGGGGCTTTTTCTTGAGTAATTTTGATGTGCAGATTTTCTATTTGAATAATGGCATCGATATGACCGTTTTGCTTCAAAATTTTGATTACCGTATCTCGCATAAACTCAAAGTTGGTGTTCAATCCGGGACTGACAAATTCCAAATACTCTTCTATTTTTCTTGCCCTCCCCCTGAACACAAAATTGGGTTCGGGAGTTGGTTCCCAATCTTCTGTCCGATAACTATCTCCCATTATTCTAATCACGCTGTCGCAAACATTTCGCAGGCGACTCAACGACAAGCCATTGGCATTTCTTGCCATTTCTTCATCAGATAATCCAAGCGTGACATAACCCAATCCGGCAGCTTCGAAGGAGAAATAAAGGCGGCGAAAGAAGATTTTGCAAAGAATGGCTCTCAGATTCTCTCTTGATTGCCTAATAACATTCAACTTTTCGGGGTCACCTTCATCATCGTATCGAAAAATTTTATTTTTATAATTCAGTTTGTATAATTCTGACCAACGGTGAGGGCTGCCGCCCCAATTTGGTTTTCGCATTCCCAAATCATAACCGCCCGGATTAATGCCGAGTTTGATAATGGTTTCAATAAATAATGGCAATTGTCCTTCCGTACCTTCCAGCATTGCACGAAGCGGAATAACGCCGGATTCGCCATAATTTTTCACCTTCTGAATATGATTTTGGGCTTCCTCCTTTGCCGCTTGCAGGATTTGTTTTTGAATTTGTGGCAAAGATTCAGGGATGACGCTTTTCGACATTTCCAACTGTTCCGTTAACTTCTTAACATAATCATTTCCTTTCCGTGATAAAAGTAATTGGGTTAAGGTATGAAAGAAAGATTCATTTTTCCCGGCTTCCAAATCCTTCAACAAATGATATTCTCCAATAAAATGCAGGTTAATGATTCCCAATAAAACTTCTCTGGTAAGGTCGTGAAAATGTTCCCGTTCAATGCCATTGGCAATGGCAGCCGCATCTTCCCGGCTGTCGGAAAAAACGACCAGTTTGGCATCGGCATCGCTGTTTCCCTTTTTCAACTCATAAAATAATTCTTTGGTCAACAATTGGGTCATTTTGGCAAAACCTGTACGGAAACCCCGAACGGGCGAAAGCATTAAACGTTTGTTATAATCTGCTCCGCAGGAAGGGCAGGTGGCGGGCAATGCTGCCATTTGTTGCTCCTCTCCCTTATTTTCCAATTTGTATAATAATCCGTCTATCCAATCTTTGGGGTTTCTTGACTCTCCGTCATCTTCCAACACCACACCTGTTTTGACATTGAGAAAACTTTTTATCCAACGACCTTTTAAATTTTCATCTGTCTGCGGGTTTTTAATGTTTTTTGAATAATTTCTTCCATCCTTTAATTTGCTCCATGTTTTTAGTTTCCAATCCTCTGGCTTGATTTTTTTCTTCTTAGGAGTGGGATAAAAAACGGCATATTCATCATAAGTTCGGTTTTGCACAATAAGCGAAAGCTGTTTTTCGGGAATACCTTCAATATCAGGTTGGGTGAGCAGCATTTCAATGGCATCTTTTTCTGTATCACTTTCCGGGTCGAGATAGTCCGGCAGCTTTAATTTACTGCCGCCCACAAATACTGCCCCACATTCTTCACAAAGCAATAATTCAAACAATCTCTTGCCCTTCTCAGAAGTGATGAGGTTTTGGTTGGGGAATATTTCATCTACGGGGTTATCGCTTTCAGAATTTGCTAATTCTTCCCGGCTAAACAAAGTCCCCCACAAACCATCGATATTTTTGTAGAAAAGGTGGAGTCGGAAGCGAGGAAGGACTTTGTCCTGTGCTAATCCTCTGCAAATCATAAGGCCCCGAACAGCAGGTAAAAAATCTTTTTTTAAATGGTTGTCACCAAAAAGTGCTTTCCCGAAATTTTTCAGAGAAACTGCCCGTGTCGTTTCAGTTCCCTGTTGCGTACAGGCTTTTTTCAACTTACTGGAAATGTCTTGAATTTTCGTAAATGACTCAACTAATTGTTCTTTGGGTGATGAATTTAAATTAATTGAAAGCGGCATTTTCCAATGTGCTAATGCTTTTTGAAATAAATCTTCTGGCTTTGTTTTTCCCCAATTTTCTCCAATAATCGAAAATGGTTTGATAGGTAATTGGTCAAAATTTTTCAAATTAATTGGTCGCTGTCTTCCCGGAATAATCCGAATTTTTTTCTCAGGCACTTGATTCCCAAAAAAGTCTTTTAGGTATTTATCACTTTGTTGGCGGGTTTCAGGAGTATCGGTCGGCAAAGAGGCACTGGAAGCTAAAATCCGCAATTGCGGATGGTCGGGATTTAGCCCAAGCCTCTTCAAAAGCAACCGAATCAAATAAGATACTTCCGTACCTGCCGAACCTCGATAAAGGTGCAACTCATCCACGATGAGATGGAAAATCCTTTCTTTTTTGGCAGCCAGCCAATCTCTGGTATTATCAAAAATGGCATCCTCCACTTCCCGCATCATCATGATACTCAACATGGAAAAGTTCGTGATGAGAATGTCCGGGGTGCGCCTGCATATCCCATCGGGACCGCATTTCAGAGCCATCCACCCGAGATGAAAAGTAGCGAGTTCCTTCTTCATTATTTTCCCGTTCATGTCGAATAGCTGCTTGATAAGATTGTTCTGTCTCCAACAGGTGATTTCTTAGAATTTCATGTTTCTCCCAGTTACAGCTGCGACCCGCTTTTGTCCTTTGATTGCCCGGTGTCGGAGTAATGCCATTGTACCTTCCGAAATAAATTCGATTGCCGTTCAGTTTTTCAAAAAAAGCATCGGCTTCGGGGCTGTCCAATGCTTTTCGCAATCGGGTCATCTGGTCTTCTACCAGCGCATTCATGGGGTAGAGAATGAGGGCACGGAGGGCAGCGGGGCGGGTCTCATTTTTTCGTTGAGCGACCCAATAGGACGACTTTCGTTTTTTTTGGCTTTCGCACCAATCATTGTCATTCCACCAATCGTCAATGTGTAGTTCATTCCTTCTCGGATGAGGATCTGCCCACGCTGGAATTTCCTTGCAAATTTGAGCAAACAAAGGCAACAAAAATGCTTCCGTTTTCCCCGAACCAGTTCCTGCTGTTACCACACAATTCTCCCCATGCAAGGCGGATTTAAGCATTTCAAATTGGTGTTCATAAAGTTCATATTTCCCGAAAAGCCCAGCCTGTACCAATGCTTTGAAATTTTGCATGGAGTCAACGTCCAGTTGAAGACCATTCCGGTCATCTTCCAATTTGGTTTTTAAATTTTCGATAATGAGCTTACTGGAAATGTAATCAGGAATGGGTTCAATCCAAGGTTCTTTGGCAAAGTAAGTATCTGTTTCCAACACCAATTTCCGGCGTTCATTATCAATTTCATCATAGCGGGTGCCAAAAACTGTTTTGAGGTAAATGTGAAAATTTTCCCGAATTTTTTGATAAATACCAATTGGGTCTGTCATGGGATTTAAAAGTTTTGAGTTGTTGTTTGAAAATCAGCTAGTCTCCCAAGTGTATTAATTTTAATGCCGTCCTTTTGTTCAAAAGATAGTCGGATGATTTCCTGCCCCAATTTTTCAGCCATCAGTTTTGCTATTTCCTCGGAAACATCGTGATTAATGGTCAGTCTGGGAAAAGCGTAAGGAAAATATTCTTTCAATTTGGGAAAGGGCATTTGTTCGGGCAGTTTTTCGGAACTCAACATCAGCCCCCGATTGAGAAGTTTTGGCAAAGGCAGACTTTCAGGAACGCCCAATTGTTGTTGATATACATCGTAAAAAAGTACCTGCTTTTGGCATTTGTTCAACCAAATCCATCTGCTCCATGTTTTAGGCACTTCTGCACATTGTCCGTTTTCCCAAATCCAGCAAAATTGCTGTTTGGTCTTGATGCTTTTGTAGTTCACCAAGCCTATCGTTTCCTCATAATTCTTGTCTGAAAATTTTAATCCCGCCAAATTAAAATAGGATTTTTCAAAACTCGGATGCTCAATGTCGGGGCGGCTTTCAAATTCCAAAGATTGAAAACATTGATGAACATTTGCCGAAAATTGCAATAATTCCCAGCCTCCAAAATTTTGGAAATTACAAGGAATGGAAAGTTCGTTAGCCAGGGATTGAGCAGCAGCGACTTTATTGGTTTTTATCGGAATGATTTTAGGTAACAGTAACTTGCTAAGACTTTTGATATTCTCTGATTCCTTGTCGGTGAGATTAGGTTTATAATTTGTTCGTTGGCTAATAAAAGAAAGGTCAATGTGGTCTTTAAATTTCGAGCTTGTCCAAGCTTGCCTGAGTTTTTTTAAAGTAGCTTTGTCCCGTTGTCCGATGAGCAAAAATTTGAAAATATCTCCAACTTTGTATGGCAAAAACACTAATTGTGGCGGATTCAGATAAATTTTTCGTTTGTTCCAATCCACCTCCAAATGTCCAAGCGAAGCGAGATTAAAGAGCAGTTCGTTTCGGAGGGGGCTGTACCTGACTTCCACCTCCAGCTGACTCAAATAATTTTCCAACAAAAAATTCAGCAATTTGTCCAATTCGGCAAATGTCCATGTAGGTTGATTGCTCAAAATGTAAAGGAATTTATGAATCGGATTGGCATCCAAGTCGCTGACTTCTTCCAGAAAAAGGTTTTCAATTTCCGCTGCTGTCATAGCATTTCCAGGAGGTATGAGTACCTCCAGTTGTCCGGTTTTTTGCCAGTAAACAGCCGACCGGGGCAATGGAAAATCTGTAGTTTTCTCCAAAAATGAAGTCCCAAAAACCCTTTGCTCTTTGTCTGTTAATTGCCCAAAGTCATTTAACCCGAGGTCAGGGCTGGCAGTTTCGGCAAATTGCAACCGAATCAGTTCCAATCGTTTTCGTGCAACTGCTTTTTCTTCCTGCCGAAGTTCAATGAAGTATTCACCTGGACTGAGCGTGTCTGTCGTTTTTTCAATTTCCCAAATCCCGTTTTTCTTTTCTGAAAATCTTAAACCTTTCGCAAAGGGTGCAATGCCTTCCGGGAAATTCTCAATTTGAATAAGGGGTGGAGCGAAGCAATAGTAGCTATTGTGTCCGACAGTTTTCAGCCCTTTAAAAAACCGGAAATTGGTCGTTTGATTGAAGTTCAAAACCGGAATTTCAGGTAATGTTTGTTCGGATGCAATACCTTTGAAAAAGAGCCAGCCATCGGGAAGGTTTTGCCATTCATTTTCATTCCGCGTTTGGTAGGGTTTGAAATTTCGGCAATGTTGAGTTCCCCACCGCTCTACTTTTGGCAACAAGCCCGAATCGGCTTTTATTCCAAGAATAAATGTTCTTTCCTTTTCCAGTCGTTTGGCTTCCAACCAGACGTGTTTCAGTCCATATCCCTGTCCTTCATAAAATAGCAATACTTCTTTTTGATTTTTCCACCTTGCTTCCAATTGCTGCTTTTCTTCATTTTCAAAAAACAAACAGAAGGTTTGGCTTCCTGAAAATATTTTGTCAAAAAGAAGGTTTTCCAAATGTAAAGGGTGAGAAAGTTTGGCGGAATTGCCTTTTTGGAGAATGTAAGGTTTGCCATCAGCATCCTGAAATTCTACTTCATCAAAACCATCAAAATTAAAGGCTTCGGTCAGTTTTACCCGAAAAGAGAACAGCAATTGTTCGCTACGGATTTGTTCTTTGAACCCCAATAAAACGGGAAGAAAATGTTTTCGGGAGGTTGTTTTAGTCGTTTCATCTTTTGTAAAAATATAGCCCTCCCAATTTTCTAATTCCTCTTTGACAATTTCCACCAATGCTTTTGTAAGTCCTTTATCAACGCCCAAAAATTTTCGCATTCGGGAAGGCAAACGTCGGGCATTTTGAATCAAAAGATATTGAATGACCTCATCGCTATAATGCTGGTCAGCATCCAGATTGTTTTCAGCAAACAAAAGAGGCAGTATTTCTTCTCGGAATGAACTGGAAAGCAATGCCTGCGACCACGGGATGCCTACATATTTGTTGCCCTTTCCACCTACATTTCTAACCTGAAACCTGCCCAATCGTTCTTTTTTTACAACCCGAAGCCAATATTCCATATCCTCCCAGATAGCAGTCATTTTTCTAAAAGAACCTGAGAAATTACTCCCGTCGTCAATTAGTAATTCCAATTTTCGGTAATATTCATTTGAGTTGAATTTCGAGGAATCGGCATTAACTTCGGCAAACACAAAAAGGCATAAATATGCAAAATAAGGCGGAATATCACCGTAAATGCGCCGGAAAGAATAAGCCTTTTCCTCTTGCCATTTTTTGAAAAGTATTAAAATTTGTTGGGCAATATTTTTGGTTGGTAAGCCAACACCTACCTGCATCGTAGCGATGAAATCAAGATGGTTACCCAAATTGTTTTCATTACCAAGTTCGTCCAAAATTCCAGTATCCAGGTAAAGAAACACCTCCTTGAAAGCACGTTTTTCATTAAAGAAATGTTGGAACAAGGCTTTATTCCATCCAATGTATTTCGCCTGTTGAGGTGGGGGAGGATAGGGGCTCATTATTGACTATATTTTTGAGGGAGTGTAAGATAACAAGCTATTTTTAAAATAAAGATTTTTTTAATAAGATAAATGATAAATTGGATTATTTTACTCAATGATTTCAATTTAAAAGTGTATGTTTAAAATTCATCCTTTGGGAAGAAAACATCCCTTTTCGTTAATACCCTGGTGGAACCAACTTCTCTACTTTTTCAAAGACGAATTGGCTCTGTACCGAAAGCGGTTCCATTCGCGAACTATTTTTACAAACCCCTTTTGGCATCATCTTCCAGCGTTTTTCGGATAGCCTTAAAAATTTTGATTTGCATATACCGATTACGTGTTGGATTTTTTTTGGATTCTTGATGAAAAATGGGTACAGTTCCACCGAAGTATAGGTCTTTTCCACGTTCGGGAAATCCGTCAATGGCTTGATTAAGCTCTGCTTTTTGAAAGTCTCTGAATACCTGAATGTCCATTCTCCATTTCGCAAACTCAGGATTCCGACACCTGAATCCTTGTACTTCAATCCAAAATCCACCTCCACATCTTTAGGCGTGTAGATTTCTTCCTGACTTTTGGATTTCCAAATTTTTTTTACAAATTTCTTAATCATGGTATTGGTTTTAAAATGGCATTCAGTGTTTCATAGCGGTATTCTAAACATGGCTCCAGTGTAAAAAGGGTGAAA
>Ga0114931_10009261_pt1 | contig 11818 bp, 10 predicted proteins | sample 2SBtaG_FD_89579 | JGI IMG/M metagenome (GOLD analysis project Ga0114931, IMG submission 89579) | Deep subsurface microbial communities from Kolumbo volcano to uncover new lineages of life (NeLLi) - 2SBTROV14_V59a metaG | ecosystem: Environmental > Aquatic > Marine > Volcanic | place: Kolumbo...
GACGGCTCCCAGGACGTTTCCGACCACGATGAAGCCGTGGCCGATGACGGCAGGCACCTCGGGATAGAAGAGCTTCATGGCGGCGACAAAGCCGCCCTCCAAGGTCACGAAGAGGCCCATCGCGATCACGGGGAACTCCGGCGTCTTCTGGAACTGATCGATCACCCAGGAGGCCAGGATGCCGTAGGCGACAAAGGCCAGGGCGTGGAAGGCCGAGTAGGCGGCCACCAGGGGCAATGAAATGGGCGTCGCGGTGTTGGCGCCCTGCCCGTGGAGCACCACATTGGCGACCAGCGACGGGGTAAAGAGGGGCTCGCGCACCCAGCTGTCGACCACCAGGAACCAGAGGGCCACCGCCGAGGCCCCGATGAGGCCCGCGTAGACCCCGTCCCCCGCCACCTCTGTGAAGCCGATTCTCTCTCGTGTGTGCTCTTGCTTGCTCTCTACCATGGGATCCTCCCGAAGCAGCACAGCCGGCGGGCTGCGCTCCTTGATTCTACGCTCTGGACACGAAAAGGTGTCGCAGTACCAAGGCCCGCTCCAAACTGACTGGCGGGTGTCAGTAAAGGGTCATCCGTGGGGCAGGCGGAACTTCTGGACCTTGCCGGTGACGGTGCGGGGCAGGGCTGGAACCGCCACGAAGGTGCGCGGCACCTTGAAGCGCGCGAGGCGCTCGCGGCCCCAGGCGATGAGGGCGGCCTCGTCCAACTGGACCCCCGGGGAGAGCACGACGAAGGCACGTCCGACCTCTCCCCAGCGTGGGTCTGGAACCCCGGTCACCGCAATCTCGGCGATGTCCGGGTGGGCTTCATAGACGGATTCCACCTGACGCGGGTAGACATTCTCGCCACCGGAGATGAACAGGTCACGGGCGCGTCCGCTGAGGGTGACGAAGCCCTCCTCGTCAGAGTGGCCCATGTCCCCAGTGCGGAGCCAGCCCTGGCGGAGCGTCTCCGCCGTGGCCTCGGGGCGCGCCCAGTACCCCAGCATGGTGATGGGGCCTCTCACCACGATTTCGCCGTCCTCGCCGGGCGAGCAGTCCTGCCACTGGTCTGGAGGGCCAGCGAGGCTCGCCGTGCGCACGATGCGCAGCTCCGCATGAAAGACCGGCTTGCCCACGCTACCCGCCTTGCGGATGGCGTCAGCGGAATCCAGGCAGCACAGGATCGAACTCTCGGTCTGCCCGAAGCCCTGCTTCAGACACAACCCGTGGGCCTCGAAGGCCCGGATCAGCGGAACGGGGCTCGCGGCACCCGCGGTGAAGAGGAAGCGCAGCGAGGAGAGGTCGAAGGGGATGGTCTCGAGTGCTTCGAGGAGGCCGCGGAACATGCTGGGCACACCACCGAGGTACGTGATGCCCTGCTTGGCGACGGTCCCCCAGACCCGCAGCGGGTCGAAGTGCCGCTGGAGGATCACCTGGGCGCCCGCATACAGGGCGGGCAGGGCCAGGATCTGGAGCCCGAAGGAATGGAACAGGGGGACCACACAGAGCACCTTGTCCTGCCGCGCGATCTCGAAGAAGAGCTGGGCGTTGAGGCTGTTGAAGAGGCTCTTGCGATGGGGCAGCAGGGCGCCTTTGGGAACGCCAGTGGTGCCCGAGGTGTACATCAGAATCAAGGGGTCTTCGGGGGAGACTTCGGCGATCTCCTCCAGCGGCGCTGCGCTCGCCAACGCCGCCTCGTAGGCATCCGCTGTGCCGCCGACGGCCAGCCGGAAGGCCGGGGTGCTGTGGGCGGAGGCGCAAGCCCGATCCGCAAGGCCGCCGAGCTCCGCCTCGGCGAAGAGGGCCCTGGGTCGGCAGTCGTCGAAGAGCTCGGCCAGCTCCGGGGCGGCCAGGCGGGTGTTCAGGGGGACGACGATTGCTCCAAGGCGGGCGCTCGCGAACACCAGCTCGAGGGTGGCGCTGCGATTCGAGAGCAGCAGGGCCACCCGGTCGCCGCGGCGGATCCCCACTGTGGCGAGCAGCCTCGCAGCGCGGGCGCAACGCGACTCGAGCTCGACGAAGCTCAGTGCGCGTTCCTCGTCCACCACGGCGACGCGTCTGCCGTCCAGCACGGAACGCTGGGCAATCCACTGCGCGATATTGTGGACTCGTCCGCTCACGGAGCGGGGGATACCCGACCCCCGCTGGGCCTGCCAGGGAGTTCTGGGCTCAAGGCCGCAGGCTGCGAATACGGTTCTGGAACTCCTGGCGATCGTTGCGCCGGGGAAACGGCTCGTCGGGAATCGGCAGGTCGAGGGCGCTGCAGATCGGCTCCCATCCGTCGCTCGCCTGCCACTCGAGCAGCCGATTGGCCGGTGCGCGCTCGCGGGTCTCCTCGTTGAGACGCCGAAAGGCGGCGATGCTCGCGTTCCGGTCGTCCACGGGAGCGCCGAAGCGCGCCTGCAGCATGGCCACGCACATGGCGTGCCACTTCCCCACGAATTCAGGTGCTTCGGCTGGAGGGGGCACGCGGAGGTTCGGGAAGATGGTTTGATCTGCGCTCTCCCACCACTGCTCGGCGGGGCGGACGGAGAGCAGGATCAGCGCATCGGGAAAGGCCTCGGACAGCTCGGGCCAGAAGGCGGCCGCGGGCCAGTCCACCGCGGCGGCGTAGCCTTCCAGGAGGGCATGCCAGTCCGGCATCTCGCCACGTGCAGCCGCATGCCAGGCCGGCACGTGATCGGGGTGGCCCATGACCTCCAGCATGTGATAGCAGGGCGCGCCGAGGAGCTTCTCCAGGGCGAGCTTCAGAGAGAGGGTGGCCGTGCGGCCGAGTCCCGCGCCGACGACTCGCAGTGTCATGCTTTCTCCTGGTCCAGCGGGCACAGACTGGAGTCCTGCGCGGCGCTCCAGTCTCTTGGGTCGGGCCGATCTTACCACCTGCGGTGAGCTACGCTGGTGGCCTTCCCGCCGCGAGGTCTGAGCCGTGAACTTGCAAGGAGAGCCCGCTTCCGTCGGTCGCCACTGTGGCAGCCACGACTATGACGTCAGCCCGGAGGTCGTGGCCTTCTATGCCGACGCGCTCGACGATCACCATCCCCTCTACGATCACTTCGCTCCGCCCCTGCTGCACCACTCCGAGTGCTACAAGTTCCTGGGCCAGTGGTACCTCGCGAATCTCTTCGGGAATCTCCACGCACAGCAGGACTGGGAGCTCTTCACGCCGATCCCGGTAGGCAGCCGCGTCCGCACGCGCTCTACCATCATCGATCGCTACCAGAAACGCGGCCGGGACTACGTTGTGAACGAGACGGATCTGATGGACGCTGCAGACGGCCGTCTGCTGGTCCGCGGAAGGACCTATCAGTCCTTCCTGCCGTCCGGAGAAGCCGGCAGGGGAGGTGGTTTCGTGGTGGCCGAGGGCAGCGCTCGGAAAAAACCACCGCGCCCGGCCTTTCCCACTGCCACGGGTCCGGAGCTGGGAAGCCTGAAGAAGCACGTCGATCCGCGCCGCTGCTGGATGTTCTCGGGCCCAGGCGCCAACTACCACACGGATCGCGAGCAGGCGAAGAAGCTCGGCTTTCCGAACATCGTCGTACAGGGAATGATGACAACCTGCTTTGCGAGCCAGCTGATGCTCGATGCCTTCGGAGAGGGTTTCCTCCGCGGCGGACGCATGTCCCTGAAGCTCGTGAACGTGTTGTGGGTGGACGAAACCGTGGTCGCCCGGGGACGCATCCGGGAGCGCCACAACGAAGGCACGGCGACGCGTGTGAGCTGCGACGTGTGGGTCGAAAAGTTGGATGGTACGCGTGTGCTGATCGGGGACGCATCGGCGCTGGAGAGCCCGGTGCCGACCTCAAGCGCCTAGCTCCCGTCATGCTCCGCGAGCGCGTGAAGGAGCGGGCCGTTGCCCTTGGCTGCCGCGGCGGACACGTCCTGGTGGGCGCCTCGGGTGGGATCGATTCGAGCGTGCTCTCGCACCTGTTGGCCGGGCTTCGCGAAGCGCTCTCGCTCCGCGTGACGCTGGCGCACGTGAACCATGGCCTGCGGGGCGAGGGCTCCTGGGGGGATCAGCAGGCCGTGATGGCGATGGCATCTGCGCTGAACACGCCGGTGCTCGTGCGGGAGGTTGCGCCCCGCGCCCTTCGCGAGGAAGGGCCCAGCCGGGCCCGGCCAACCCTGCAGGAAGCGTGTCGGCGGGTTCGCTACGACGCGCTTTTCGAGATGGCTCGCGAGGTTGGGGCAGATCGCATTGCCACCGCGCACACCCTGGACGATCAGGCAGAGACGGTGCTCCTGCGCGTGTTGCGCGGGGCGGGACCGGACGGCCTCGGCGGCATTCCGGAGCGCAGTGCCGAGGGTCGGGTTGTGCGCCCGCTGCTCGGTACGACGCGCGCCGAAATCGAACACTACGCCCACCAACGGCGTCTGAATTGGCGGGAGGATCCGTCGAATGCGGATCCGGCCTACGCCCGGAGTCGCCTCCGCGCCGCGTGGATTCCACGGCTGGGGGAAGCCTTCAACCCGGCTTGGCTCAGGGCGGTCGGCAATCTGGCCGAAGCACAACGCAGGGACACGGAGTGGATCGAAAGTCTGGTCGAACAAGAGGCAGCCCGCCTCTTCCTTGCGGAAGAGCCCTCGGGAGGAATCCGCATCGCAGCCGAAGGTTGGCGGGAGCGGCCGGAGGCGCTTGCCCGGCGCCTGGCGAGGCGGGCGTGGCGACAGCTCGGAGGCAGCCGAGACGTCTCTCGCAAGCACCTGCTGCGCGTAGTGGATTTCCTACGCAGGGCCCACGCTGGGACCGCCATCGAGCTTCCCGGAGGGATCCTGCTGCGCCGCGATCAGGAGAGCTTCTGGATCGGACCGGCCGGCGAGCCCTCGGGCGAGTGCTAACCTTCTCGGGCCTCCACGGATTTCAAGCCTGCGGGAGCGGCCCGGCCGCGAACGCAGCGTGGCAGAGGACCCCCTCAAACATCGTGTTGTCCCCGCGGGTGTATCGGCGGCCTCCCAGCCAGCGCGCTCCGCGGCGCTCTGCGCCATCGAAGGAGCGCGCGTGAATCAGCAGTTCTACAAGAACATGGCCCTCTGGGTCGTCTTGCTGCTCATGATGATCCTGCTCGTGACGGTCCTCCGCCAAGGGCAGCAGGCGCCGTCCAAGATCACCTTCACGGACTTCATGGCGAAGGTGGAAGGCGGCGAAATCACCCGCATCGTGATGGAGGATGGCCACGTCACCGGCAAGCTCAAGGACGGTCAGGACTTTGCCACCTATGTGCCCCCCATCTACAACACCCTGGTGCCCGAGCTCCAGGCCAAAGGTGTGGAGATCGAGGCCCGGCCCAAGCCCGAGAGCTCCGTCTGGCAGCAGATGCTGATCTGGTGGGTGCCGTTCCTGATCCTGATCGGGCTCTGGGTCTTCTTCGTGCGCCAGATGCAATCTGGCGGCGGCAAGGCCATGAGCTTTGGCAAGAGCCGCGCTCGGTTGCTCACGGAGAGTCAGCAACGCGCCACCTTCGACGACGTGGCGGGTGTCGAGGAGTCGAAGGTCGAGCTCGAGGAGATCATTGCCTTCCTGCGCGATCCCAAGAAGTTCACGCGCCTCGGCGGGCGCATTCCCAAGGGGGTCCTGCTGGTGGGGCCGCCGGGCACGGGCAAGACCCTGCTGGCCCGCGCAGTGGCGGGTGAGGCCGGCGTACCCTTCTACTCGATCTCCGGCTCGGATTTCGTGGAGATGTTCGTCGGCGTGGGCGCCTCACGGGTGCGGGACCTCTTCATGCAGGGCAAGAAGAACGCACCGTGCATCATCTTCATCGACGAGATCGACGCCGTCGGTCGGAACCGCGGTGAGGGCCTGGGCGGTGGCCACGACGAGCGTGAGCAGACGCTCAACCAGCTGCTCGTCGAGATGGATGGCTTCGAATCAAACGAGGGCGTGATCCTGATCGCGGCGACCAACCGGCCGGACGTACTGGATCCGGCGCTGCTGCGGCCGGGTCGCTTCGATCGACGCGTCGTCGTGCCGCGGCCGGACCTGCGGGGCCGCCTCGCAATCCTGAAGGTCCACACCCGCCGGGTTCCGCTCTCGGACGATGTGGAGCTGGAGATCCTCTCGCGCGGTACGCCGGGTTTCGTTGGAGCCGACTTGCAGAATCTCGTCAACGAGGCCGCCCTGTTGGCTGCGCGGCGCGACGCCAACCGCGTGGCCATGGAGGACTTTGAGCAGGCCAAGGACAAGGTGCTGCTCGGGGCGGAGCGTCGCAGCCTCATCATGAGCGACGAGGACAAGCGGGTGACGGCCTACCACGAGGGAGGCCATGCCCTGGTGGCCCTGCTCACCGAGGAAGCGGACCCGGTGCACAAGGTCACCATCATTCCGCGCGGCATGGCCCTGGGAGTAACCCAGACCCTGCCGGAGGAGGACCGCTTCAACCTCACGCGCAGCCAGATGGTGGCGATGATCAAGCACGCGATGGGGGGGCGCGCGGCAGAGGAGCTGATCTTCGGTCACCTGTCCACAGGCGCGTCCAGCGACCTCAAACAGGCGACGCGTGTGGCCCGGGAGATGATCTGCCGTTACGGCATGAACGATACCATCGGGCCGGTCTGCTTCGACGACGAGGGCGGAGACGTCTTTCTCGGTCGGGACTTTGCGACGCGCAAGAGCTACAGCGAGAAGACGGCCGAGCTGATCGATGGCGAGGTGAAGAAGCTGTTGGGCGAGCTCTATGAGGAGGCGCGGGAGCTCCTCACGGAGCATCGTGAGGTGCTGGACCGCATCGCCATGGCGCTGCTCGAGCGGGAGACCCTGGATACGGAGGATCTGGCTCGCCTGGTCAAGGGCGAGGCCCTCCCGCCCTTGCCGCCCCCGGTAGAGCCTTCGGAGGGACCGCCCCTGGCGGCGTCGAGGCCTGAAAGGCGCGGCGAAATTCCAGGTGGGGATCTGCCCGACCCGGAACCGGTACCGAGCTGAGCATAAGAGACCCCGCCCCCAGCGGAGAGAACGGATGACCGAGCCCTGGATCTTCCCGCCGGAGCGCGTGACGATCGTTGGGGTCCTGAACGTCACCCCCGACTCCTTCTCGGATGGAGGTCGCTTCGTGCGCGCGGATGCCCCGCCGGCGGTCGAAGCCGCCGTCGCCGAGGGGTTGCGTCTGGTCGCTGCAGGAGCCCATGTGCTGGACGTAGGCGGCGAGTCCACTCGGCCCGGCGCTCGCCCGGTACCGCCGGCCCAGCAGTTGGCCCGCACGCTGCCCGTGGTCGAAGGCCTGGCCAAATCCCTCTCGGTTCCCATCGCCATCGACACGCGCAGCGCCGAGGTTGCAGCCGCGGTGCTAGGAGCCGGTGCGGCCCTGGTGAACGATGTCTCCGGCTTTCGGCACGACGCGGCGCTTCCCGGCGTGGTGGCCCGCGCCGGGGGAGCGGCCATCCTCGGCCACCTTCGGGGAATCCCCGAGCGCATGCAGGAGAGCATCGCCTTCGACGACGTTCTCCGGGAGGTGGGCTGCGAGCTTGCCGAATCAATTCGCCGCGCGGAGCAGGCCGGGATTGGACGAGACCGCCTCGTCGTGGACCCGGGCATTGGGTTCGGCAAGTCCACCCGGCAGAACCTGGAGCTTCTGGCGAATGTCGGCAGCCTGGGCCGAATGCTCGGGCTCCCCGTGCTGGTCGGGCCGTCGCGCAAGGGTTTCCTTGGGGAGCTTACCGGGGACCCTCCCCGGGGCCGTGACACGGCGACCCATGCAGCATGTGCCGTCGCAGTTTTTGCGGGCGCCAACGCCGTACGCGTGCATGACGTGGCTGGTGTCCGACGCGCCGTACAGGTGGCGGAGGCCCTGCGGGCTTCCCGGAGTACCGGATTGTGATCGAATACCTGATCGGACAGCTCGGCGGAAGCGTTCGCGATCTCCTCGAATTCATCCACGGCAACTACAACCCGCTGTGGGACAGCCTCGACATCCTGCTGGTGGCCGTTGGCATCTACTGGCTGCTGATGCTGATCAAACGGACGCGGGCCGTGCAGATCCTCGTGGGCCTGATCGCACTGATCGCTGCACGCCCTCTGGCGGACACGCTGCACCTGATGACGCTCTCCTGGATCCTCGACAACTTCCTCTCTTCGGCGGTGCTGATCTTCATCGTTCTCTTCCAGTCCGATATTCGCCGGGCCCTCGCACGAGTGGGACGCGGATTCTTCCCCAGGCTGTCCGAGCGTCAGGAGACCAAGATCCTCGAGGAGGTGGTGCGGGCCTGCCAGATCCTTTCGCAGAAGCGAGTGGGCGCACTGATCGTCCTCGAGCGCGAGATCGGCCTCGAAGACTTGATCGAGGCGGGGACGCAGATCGAAGGCGCCGTGACCAAGGAACTCTTGATCTCGATCTTTCTGCCCTATTCGCCGCTGCATGATGGCGCGGTGATCATCGAAGAGGGGCGGGTGACGAGCGCCGGCTGCATCCTGCCGCTGACCCTGCGATCGGACCTGCCCGAGGGCGTCGGAACCCGCCACCGCGCGGCGGTAGGGATCACCGAGGAGACGGATGCCCTGGTGGTCGTGGTTTCCGAGGAGACCGCCGCGATCTCCGTGGTGCTGGGTGGAGAGATGACCCGGGATCTGGACGCGCCGCAGCTGCGCGTCGTGCTGCGCAACGCCCTGGCCCGCGGAACTTCCGAGTGGGGCAACGAAGACGAGGAACCGGTGGCAGAGGCGCCGGTCGCGGATCTGGCGGAGCCTTCCGCCGAACAGACCCCCCAGGTGGCGGGCTCCTCGAAGCAGGCGGCGGATGCTGTGGGGACACGATGAGGTGGCTCTTCCAGAACTTTCGCTACAAGCTCCTGGCCGTCGTCGGGGCACTGCTGCTGTGGGGCGTGTCGCACAGCGAGTCGCCCACGGAGCGCAGCTTCGATGTGCCGGTGGTGCGCCAGGGTGTGCCGAGCAACCTGGTCGTCACCCGCGCTAGCCCAGACGCCTTGAACGTGCGGATCCGAGGCAGCCGTGCGGCGATGGGTCGCCTTGCTGCGGCGGACCTCGAATATCCCGCCGACCTCTCCGGAGCGCGGCCGGGGAAGGCCAGCCTGGAGGTTCCGATGCTGGGCCTCGAGGGGGTGATGAACCTTCCCAACGGAACGAAGGTGGTCGGGCGCTCGCCCGGAGTGCTGGAGTTCCGGCTGGAGCGCAAGGGCACCCGGGCGGTCCGGGTGCGGGCTGACCTCGAAGGCCAGCCCGCGGAAGGCTTCAAGCTGGGGACAGTCCATGTCGATCCTCCCCGGGTCCGGATCTCCGGGGCAGAGAGCCAGGTCAGGGCGTTGCGGGAGATCCTCACGGAGCCCATCGATCTGGACGGCGCGAAGGCCTCGCTGGTAGAGACCGTGCACCCGGCACTGTCCCGGCAGAATGTGTGGCTCGAAGAGAAGGGTGAGATCACCGTGCAGGTGGAGATCCTCCCGGAAACAACGGCAGAGAAGAACGCGGTGGAGAAGCAGGGATGAGCAGCGAAGAGCGGCAGCGCCTCTTTGGCACCGACGGGGTGCGTGGGCGCGCCAATGTCTACCCGATGACCGCCGATCTGGCTCTGCGTCTGGGGCAGGCCGCGGCGCACGTCTTCCACCGTGGAGATGGCCGGCATCGCATCTTGATCGGCAAGGACACGCGGCTCTCGGGCTACATGTTCGAGAATGCACTGGCCGCAGGGATCTGCTCGATGGGCGTGGATGTGATCCAGGTGGGGCCCATGCCGACTCCGGCGATGGCTTTTCTCACGGCGGACATGCGCTGCCAGGCCGGCGTGATGATCTCCGCCAGCCACAATCCCTATCACGACAACGGCATCAAGTTCTTTGCCCACGACGGCTTCAAGCTTCCGGACTCGGTGGAGGAACGGATCGAGGACCTGATCTTTTCGGGGGAGCTCGAGCGCCTGGGCGCGGACCCCGATGCGATCGGGCGGGCCCGCCGCATTGACGATGCCCAGGGACGTTACGTGGTCTTCTTGAAGAAGACCTTCCCGCTGGCCCTCGATCTGGAAGGCCTGCGCGTGGTGCTCGATTGCGCCAACGGCGCCGCCTACAAGGTTGGGCCGATCGTGCTGGAGGAGCTGGGTGCGGAGGTCTTTGCCCTCGGCGTCGAGCCTGACGGACACAATATCAACCTGGATTGCGGGGCCTTGCACCCGGAGAAGCTCGCAGCGCGCGTGCGTGAGCTGCGGGCCGACGTAGGCCTTGCGGTGGATGGAGATGCCGACCGTGTGATGATGGTCAGCGAGACTGGCGAGGTCATCGACGGCGACGCGCTGCTCGCGGTGTGTGCCGGAGACATGGCAGATCGCGGCTGCCTGCGCGGCGGCGCGGTGGTGGCCACCGTGATGAGCAACCTGGGCCTCGAGAAGTGTCTCGAGGAGCGCGGCGTCGAGTTGGTGCGCACCCAGGTGGGCGACCGCTACGTGGTGGAGGCGATGCGTCAGGGCGGGTACTGCCTCGGTGGGGAGCAGTCGGGGCATGTGGTCTTTCTGGATCACAACACCACGGGGGACGGGCTGCTGACCGGCCTGCAGACCCTGGCCATCATGAAGCGCAAGGGCCGCGCGCTCTCGGAGCTCGCCGCGTGCATGGAGCATTTCCCCCAGGTACTCGTGAACGTGAAGGTCCAGGCGAAGCCGCCGATCGAGTCTCTTCAGGAGCTGCAACGGGCCATCTCGCAGGTGGAGCTCGAGATGGCTGGAAACGGCCGGGTTCTGGTCCGCTACTCGGGGACCGAGCCAAAGGCACGGGTGATGGTGGAGGGTGAGAACGAGGTCCGGGTTCGCGAGATTGCGGAGGATCTCGCTTTGCTGCTGCGCCGCGGTGTGGACCGGGAGGCGTAGCCGTGCGTTGGCTCATCACTTCGCTGGATCCCGCGGCGGCCCTGCGCGCGAAGCTGGGGGGCGCGCTGCCCGACCTCGTTGCCATGAGCACCCTGGCCTACCTGGCCGGAGCCGGTGCCGTCCGGGTGGGGGTGAACGAGGACGGACGGCCCATCAGCGAGGCGGATCTGCGGGATCTCGCCCGGACCCCCGCCGGCTTGGAGCTGCGCATGACCCCGGCGCCCACGCTGGTGAAGGTTGCGCTGGAGACCCGGCCGCAGCGTGTGTTGTTGGCCTCAGAGGCCCGAGACGGCTCGGGAGCGCCGGTGCCGCTGGACTTCCACGCCTGGGGGAGCGCCCTGGCCCCTGTGGTACGCACTCTGGAAGAGGCGGGGATCGAGGTGGCGGTGCTGGTGTCGCCGGAGCTCGAGGCGGTGAAGTCCGCGCACGCCGCCGATGCCGGCTCTGTGGAGCTCTACACGGCGCGGCTCGTGGACCTGCCACAGACCGAGCGTGGCGAGGCCCTGGAGGGGCTAGCCAGCGCCAGCCGGCTGGCCGCCAAGCTGCGCCTCCATGTGGGCGTGGGTGGCTGGCTCGACGAGCGCAGCGCAGCGCGCGTGCTGGAAGCGGCGCCGGTTTCAGAATGGCTGGCCGCGGGACGCGCCTGGGCCGCGCGTTGTCTGCTCGTGGGCGTGGACACTGCAACGCGCGATCTGCGCGCGGCCCTCGGGTAGCGCGCATGCTTCGCGACATCTGGCCGCTCGCGAGCGCCCTGACCATGCGGGCCCTCGATCGCTACACGATTCAGGAGCTGGGGGTACCGGGAGAGGTGCTGATGGAATGCGCGGGCCAGCAGGTGGCGCGCGAGGTCGTGGCGGCGCTACGTCCTGGGGGCTCCGTCAGGGTGGTCTGCGGCACCGGCAACAATGGCGGAGATGGCTTGGTAGTGGCCCGTCAGCTGCACCTGCGCGGCCTGCCTGTCCGGGTGGCGCTGGTCGGTGACCCGGCAAAGCTGCGGGGCGATGCCCTCGCGAACTGGCGCCGAGCGGAGCGTGCTGGC